>Ga0316628_100000194_pt1 | contig 38088 bp, 27 predicted proteins | sample OWC_Aug_M2_C1_D5_FD_207648 | JGI IMG/M metagenome (GOLD analysis project Ga0316628, IMG submission 207648) | Wetland soil microbial communities from Old Woman Creek delta, Ohio, United States - OWC_Aug_M2_C1_D5_C | ecosystem: Environmental > Terrestrial > Soil > Wetlands | place: USA: Ohio...
ATATTCTCAATATTCTCGACGCGACATCGCCGGGGGAGTTTGCCCTAAGGGACTTGATCAAGTCCCTTAGGACTGGGGTTCAGCGAAGCGTCGAAGGGGGAGCTTGACTCCCCCTTGAAAGTGTCCCATCGCCTCGATGACTATGGCAAATAATTAATGAGACGGGACACTAGCAGACGGTCACTTGAAGCCCATGGGAGGCGATTTCGTAGGAGAAAAAACGCGCCCTAGGGTTGGGCGGCCGCTTTTCGAGAATCTCTCGGACTGCGGCCGCGTCGGGCGTCGAGCGGCAGACGATCAGGAGGAATCCTCCCCCGCCCGCCCCTAAGAGCTTGGCCCCGAGGATTCGGCGGCGTATCCGGGCGAGGACCGCGTCGATCTCGGGCGTCGTCGAATCGGGATCGAGCCGCTTGTTCAGACGCCAGGCCAGGTCGATGTATTCGCCGAACCGCGCTCCGTCCTTCCGCGACATCGCCTCGGCCATTTTCGGCGGAAAGGCGTGAAGCTCGGCCAGCGTCTCCATTGCCGCCTCGTCCCGGTCGAGATACCCGCCGACGACGGTCCTGAGGATGTTCTTGGCCAGACGGCGGATCCCCGTATAGTAGAGGAGGGTTGTTCCGCCGTTGATCCGAGGTTCGAGGACGTCGGCCGGGACATAATGGATGAGAGGAGCGGGAACGAGCCCCGGCTCGGTCGTGATCATCTTCACGCCGGGCAAGGCTCCGCCGATCTGGTCCTGCCAGCCGCCGCCCGTCGTCAGGGCCTGCTCGAGCTGGAGGACGCGATAGAAGAGCTCGTCCTGCGTCGGACGTCGTCCGATCATCCGGAGAATGACGGCGACAAGCACCGCGCCCATGATGCTCGAGGTCCCCAGGCCGCTGCCGCTGGGAATGGCAGCCAAGGTGGTGATCTCCAAGCCCCCGCCGAACGTCTTCAACATTCCCCGCAGCGTTTTCCTTCCGGCCGGCCAACGGGCATGTTCTTGGGAAAAACCGGACAAAGCCAGGGCCGCCTTGGCCAGGCCGAAACCGCCGGCCGGATTCCGGTAATCCATAAGCTCCTCAAGCTCCCGGATCCGAATCTGCGTCCCGTGATCGATGGAAACGATCCGGATTTCCGGAGAATCCGTCAGCCGGGCATAGACCTGGATGGGCGGCTGCCCGTTCAGGTCGACCGCGGCGTTGATGACCCGGCCGCCGCGCTCGAGGGAATAAGGCGGCGTGTCGGTCCATCCGCCGCCGAGGTCGAGGCGGACCGCCGCCCGGCCCCAAACGATTTCGTCGGAGCGGAGGGCATTCCGGGGAGGGGCGGGACGGCGGCCGGTTTCGGCCGAAATCGTCCGTCCGATGATGTCGAAGGCCTCGTCCCGGAGGCGCCGGGTCAGGGTTGCGGCTCGCGGAAGGCCGGCGGAAAGAGCCGCCGAGCCGAGGGTATGTGAGATTCTAGCCCAGCGCAGGCGGGCCAGCCAGGAATCCGGATCTCCGGAAATGGATTGGGCGGCCGAAGAGGCGGCTTCGGAAGCGTCGCGGATCCAGCGCATCGCCTTGACCGGGCCGGCCTTGCGAAGAAGGGCACCCAGGGCGCCGGAGGAAAGCGGATTGTCGCCGGCCAGGAGCCGGATATCGGGCAGCATGTCAGCGGTTCGCTTTGACCTGGGCTTCGATCCAGGGATAGGTGGCGGCCAAGCCGTCGCGAAGCGAGAAACGGGATTCCCATCCGGTCGAACGGATCCGGTCATTGGTAAAATTCCGGGCTTTCACCCCAACCGGCCCGGCGATGTGCTTCAAATGGATCGTCTTGCCGGCGATCTTGGCGATGATCCCGATCAGCTCGTCGACGGAAACATACTCCGGACGCCCGATATTGACCCCGTTTTCCAGGTTCGAGTTCATCAGCCGGATGATCCCGTCGACCATGTCCTCCACGAAGGTATACGCCCGCATGGCCGTCCCGTCGCCCCAGACCTCGATCGTTCCGCCGTCTTTCGCCTCGGCGATTTTCCGGCAGAGGGCGGCAGGGGCTTTCTCCCGGCCGCCCCGCCAGGTCCCTTCCGGCCCATAGCAGTTCTGGAACCGGGCCAGCCGGATCGCCAGCCCGTAGCGGCGGCCGTAGGCCATGGCCATCCGCTCGGCGTAGAGCTTCTCCCAGCCGTACTCGTTGTCCGGAAGGGCGGGATAGGCGTCGGCCTCGGTCAGCGGCGCGTCCCCGGCGGCCATGTCCCGGTAAACACAGGCCGAAGACGAAAAGAAGTAGCGCTTGACCCCGGCCGCGGAAGCTTGGTCGATCATGTGGATGTTGACAAGGGCGCTATTTCTCATGATTTCGCATTCGGCCGAATGGATGAAGCCCATGCCGCCCATGTCGGCGGCCAGCTGGAAAACCTCGTCGACGGCGCCGCCCTCCAGTCGGACGGCCTCGGCGCAGGCCTCTGGCTTCCTGAGGTCGAGGATCCGGAAATCATCGGCCGCGCCGGGGGAAAAATCCGGCCGCTTGAGGTCCGCGCCCCGGACCCAGTATCCGTCCTTTTTCAGGCGACGGACCAGGTGGCTTCCGATGAACCCGCCCGCGCCGCAGACCAGGGCTCGTTTCATGATCGGGACTCCTTATTCCTCGATGACGGCCAGCTCCGGATGGCCCAAAAGATGTCGAACGGCCTCGAGATGAAGCCGGTGCCCGGCTTTCACGCCGGAGACCCGGCCGCGGAACGGCCGGCCCAGCAGGGCCAGGTCGCCGGCCAGGTCGAGAAGCTTATGACGGACGAACTCGTCCGGAAACCGGAGCGGGCCGTTCATCACGCCGGCCTCGTCGAGGACGACGGTGTTCTCGAGCGAGGCGCCCAGGGCCAGGCCCCGGGCGTGATAGTCCTCCACGTCCTTGAAAAAACCGAATGTCCGGGCCGGGGCGATCTCCCGGATGAAGACGTCCCACCGCAGCGGACGGCGGAGCGACTGGGTCCCGATCGCCGGATGCTCGTATGCGATCTCGTAGGAGAGATCCGAATCCTCGCCGGAGCCGACGGGGAAAAAGGATAGGGACGCCCCCTTGCCGTCTTCCATCCGGAACGGATGGATGAGGCGGAGGAAAGGCTGGGGGAACCGCAGAACCGTTATCCCGGCCGTCTGGATGGCCCGGGCGAAGGGCTCGGCGCTTCCGTCCAGGATGGGGACCTCGTCGGCGTCAAGCTCGATGACAACACTGTCGATTCCGGGAACCCAGAGGGCGGCCAGGAGATGTTCGACGGTCTGGACCTTGAACCGCTCTCCGATCAGAGACGTGCTGTTATGGGATTCGACCTTGTCGGCGGCCAGGGGCATCTCGGCGTTTTCGAGATCGGTCCGGCGGAAGACGACTCCCGGCTTGTCTGCAGGGACCAGCCGGAGATGGACGGGCCGGCCGGAGTGGACGCCGACGCCCTCGAAACTCACCGACCCGGCGACGGTCTTCGAAAATCCCATGCGCTCTCCTCGGGCGCGTATTTTATCATGGAATCACCCCGCCCGTATCGGATGAATCATCAAAACGAAAGATCGAAGGAAAATAAAATTCCGAAAGGAATCTCTCTAAGGCCGAGAATGCCTCCCGGAAGCCGCCTAGCGGAGGGGGGCCCCGGCCCTTTTGGAGAGAAACCCAAAAAGGGTTTCTCTCCAGGCCTTGCCGTCCTTCACGAGCTTTGCGAGTCAGGGCAACGGTCGCTTCGCTCCCTGCCTCTCATCCAATGAAGCATTACGCGATGACTTATTTAAGATATGCGAGCCTCTTCTAATTTGTCTTCGTGAGGGACTGGTTCCCCGGCTTTGCGATGCCTTGCTCGCCTTGCGAGCTCAGGCAAGTCCCTCATGAGCCTCGCGAATCAGGGCGGTCCTACGCGACCCTTGGGAGCCAGGGTGCGGCTGTAGGGAGGCATTCGAGGCCGAAAGAGATTCCACGGCGGATATTTGCGGCCGGGAGAACGCTCTGCTACAATCCGGCCATGAAATCCCAGCTCGAAGACATCTTGACCCGGGTTCGCAAGAGAACCCTGAGCCCCAAAGAGGCGATGGAAGCCCTGAAGGATTATCCTTACCAGGACCTGGGCTTCGCCAAGGTCGACCACCACCGGGAAATCCGCAAGGGCAATCCCGAAATCGTCTATGGATTGGGAAAAACGGACGAGCAGATCGTTAAAATCGCCGCGGCGATCGTCCGGAAAGGAAGCAACTTGCTGATCACCCGGGTCGAGGCCTCGACCTACGCAGCGGTTAAAAAAGAGGTCCCCAAGGCCGTTTACAATACCCTGGGAAAAGTCATTTACCTGAAAAACCGGCCCGCGCCCGCCGGCCGGGGAACGATTTTCATCCTGACCGCCGGAACCTCGGATATTCCCGTGGCCGAAGAGGCCTACGTGACCTGCGAGATGCTGGGCAACGAAGTCGAACGGGCTTACGACGTCGGGGTGGCCGGGCTGCATCGCCTCTTGGGCGAATACGACCGGATCAAAAAAGCCCGGGTCATCATCACCTGCGCGGGCATGGAAGGGGCCCTGCCCAGCGTCGTGGCCGGGCTGTTTTCGGTGCCGATCGTCGCCGTGCCGACGAGCGTCGGCTATGGGGCCAGCTTCAAGGGCGTGGCCGCCCTGCTGGCGATGCTCAACTCCTGCCCGGGAGGGGTCGGGGTGGTCAATATCGACAATGGCTTCGGCGCGGCCTACCTGGCCAGCCTGATCAACCACTGAATCGGATTCGGCCGTCCCGCTTGACATTCCGTACTTCGGAACCTATATTTATTTAAACTTTGCGTAATTTCCCAATTCCAGAGGCCTTTGTCTAATAAATGGAAATTGTTGACCAAGTCCGCGACGCCTCCAATATCGTAGAGCTTGCCGGCCAATACACGGCTTTACGCCAGCGGGGAAAAAAGTACGTCGGGCTTTGCCCTTTTCACTCCGAAAAAACCCCGTCCTTCACCGTCGACGCGGAAAAAGGCCTGTACCACTGCTTCGGCTGCGGCGTCGGCGGAGACATCTTCACCCTGGTCATGGAAAAGGAAAACCTCGGATTTACCGAGGCCGTGGCCTACCTGGCCGAGAAATACCGCATCCCGCTGCCCGAAAAGAAACGCCTCTCCCCCCAGGCCGTCCAGCTCGAGGAACAGCTCCGGAAGGTCATGGATTCCGCCTTGGCCTTTTATTCCCGGAGCCTCCGGACCACGCCCGAGGGGAAAAAAGCCCTGGACTACCTAAAAGCGAGAGGCCTTTCGGACGAGATCATCGAAAAGTTCCAGCTGGGCTACGCCCCCAACGCCTGGGACGGACTGACCGGTTCCTGCAAAGCCAAGGGCTTTTCCCCCCAAGTCCTCGAGAAAGCCGGGCTGGCCCTGCCGGGCCGCAAGCCCGGCGAATATTACGACCGGTTCCGGGGACGGGCGATTTTCCCGATCTTCACCATGACCGGAAAGATCGTCGCCTTCGGCGGACGGGCCCTCTTCAACCAGGAGCCGAAATACCTGAATTCGCCGGACACGCCCCTCTACCGGAAAGGACAGCTCCTGTACGGGCTGAACGTCACGAAGGACGAGATCCGCGAAGCCGGGGAATTCGTCCTGGTCGAGGGCTATACCGATTTTCTCGCTCTCTACCAAGCCGGACGGAAAAACGTCGTCGCCTCCCTCGGAACGGCCCTCACTCCCCACCAGGTCGGACTGGCTTCGCGCTTCGCCCCGAAAGCGATCGTGAATTACGACGGGGATGCGGCCGGCCAGACGGCCGCCTACCGGGCCGTTCCGCTGTTTTTTGAAAAAGGCGTCGAAGCCCGGGTCCTCGTCCTCCCCGAAAACCTTGACCCGGACGGTTTCGTGAATAAGAAAGGGCCGGCCGCCTACGAAGCCTTGTACGCGGAAGCCGTCCCGGGGCTGAAATTCGTGATCGATTTCGCCGCCCGGGGAAAGAAGCTGGACGTTCCCGAGGTCAAGGCCCGGGTCCTGCGGGCGGTGATGGAGATCGTGGAGGCCGTCCCGGACGCGATCGTCCGCTCGGAATTCCTCCGCCAGACGGCCGAGCATCTCGGCGTCGAGGAGACCGTCCTTCGGGCCCTGTCGAAGGGAGGCCCGCCGGCCGAACCGGCCGCGGCGAAACCCGAAACGCTTCTCCCGGCCGAAAAGCGGCTTCTCCAGATCCTGATCGAGGGCAAGGACCTTCGGCCCTACGTTTTCGCCGAGCTCGGTGAATCGGACGTGGCCGGCTTGAAAAGCGAGCCGATTTTTAAGATAATATCGGGCTTCTTCCAAAAAAACAGCGATTTCGTCCTGAGCGAAATCCAGAAGGGCGCCGGGCCGGACCTCTCCCGGGAGCTGTCCCAGGCCCTTCTCGATCCGGGCGCGCCGCCGAGCCTCGAAGAAGCGCTCGAATGCCTCTGCGCCCTGCGGATCGCCGGAAAGGAAGCCGAGATCCGGAGGATCCAGGCGGAAATCTCCCGGGAGGAAAAAGCGGGCCCGGGACCGGGCCCGGGGGCGGCTTTGGCCGCCCTGATGAGACGGAAACAGGAATTGACGAGGCAAGTCATCGCCCTCAAGCAATGAAGATCACGGAAATCGGGCGCAGCCGGAACAGGACCCGCAGGCCGACGGGACGATTCGGCCGCCAAGGAGCCGCGCGTGGCCGCTGACAACAAATTGCCGAAAGACGAGATCTCGGAGCTGATCTCCAAGGGACGCCGTCAGGGGTTCCTCTTGTTCGAAGACATCGACAAGACCTTCCAGGACGAGCTCGACCACGGGGGGAATTTCGACGACTTCCTGACGTCCATCGATGATTACGGGATCAAGATCCTGGACACGAAAGGCAGCGAGCTCGTCCCGCGCCGGCGGAAAAACGAGGTCGTCACTACCCAGGGCCTGGAGCGGACGACCGACCCGGTCAAGCTGTACCTGCGGGAGATGGGGAACATCTCGCTCCTGACCCGCGAAGGGGAAATCGCCATCGCCCGGGAGATCGAGCGCGGGGAGAAAGCCATCGTCAAGGCCCTGTCCAAGACCCGCCTCGTCCTCAACGAGGTCCTCTCCCTGGAAGAACGGATCAAGGCCGACGAGATGGTCATCGCCGAGGTCTTCGACGTCAGCGAGGACGACATCGCCGAGGGCCGCCTGGAGGAGAAGAAAAAGGTCATTCTGGCCAAGATCAAGAAGATCAAGGATCTCGGCCGCAAGCTCGACCGGATCCCGACGATGAAGCGGACCGTCTTCACCCGGTCCCGGATCATCGTGGCCATGAGCGAGCAGATCCGCGACCTGAACATGCGCTCGACCCAGCAGGAGCGGATCATCGACATCCTCCGGACCCGGCTCCGGGTCATCAACGAGCTCGAGGAGCGCCGGGAGGAGATCGAAGCCCTCCGGCAGAAGACCAAGAAGAAGAAAGGGGCCCCCGATTTCGAGCCCGAGGCCCGGGAGATCGCCCGCCAGCTGCGGGCCGCCCAGAAGGAAATCGGGCTGGACGTCTCCCATCTCCGGAAGATCATCCGGGCGATCACGACCGGGAAGAAGATCAGCGACCAGGCCAAGAAGGAGCTGGTCGCGGCCAACCTCCGCCTGGTCGTCTCGATCGCCAAGAAATACAGCAACCGCGGGCTCCAGTTCCTGGACCTGATCCAGGAAGGGAACATGGGCCTGATGAAGGCCGTCGACAAGTTCGAGTACCGGCGCGGCTACAAGTTTTCGACGTACGCGACCTGGTGGATCCGGCAGGCCATCACCCGGGCCATCGCCGACCAGGCCCGGACGATCCGGATCCCGGTCCACATGATCGAGACGATCAACAAGCTCATCCGGATCAGCCGGCAGCTCGTCCAGGAAATCGGCCGGGAGCCGACCAGCGAGGAAATCGCCAAGAAGATGGACATGCCCGTCGGCAAGGTCCGCAAGATCATCAAGATCGCCCAGGAGCCGATTTCCCTGGAGACGCCTATCGGCGAGGAGGAAGACAGCCACCTCGGCGACTTCATCGAGGACAAGGTCATGCCCTCCCCGCCGGACGCCGTCATCCACATCAACCTCCGGGAGCAGATCGAGGAAGCCCTCAAGAGCCTGACGGAGCGCGAGGCCAAGGTCCTGAAGATGCGGTTCGGTCTGGGCGACGGAAACGAGCACACGCTGGAAGAGGTCGGGCAGCAGTTCAAGGTCACCCGCGAGCGCATCCGCCAGATCGAGGCCAAAGCCCTGCGGAAGCTCAAGCATCCCAGCCGCTCCAAGAAGCTTCGCTCCTTCACCAACGGATTCTCGTGAGACGCAATCCGTTTTTCGGTTGCGTCCAATCCCCGATTTTGATATAAAAGGCCAAAGGGCCTATAGCTCAGCGGAAGAGCTCCCGGCTCATAACCGGTCTGTCCCAGGTTCGAATCCTGGTAGGCCCACTTGATCGAGAGGACCGCAGGTGGATATTTCCTTCGATAAACTGATTCAGTTGCAGGAGATCGACTCCGAGATCGCGGCGGTGAACGCCCTCTTGGAGGCGATCCCCCTGAAAATCAAGGCGATCGACGCTGAAATCAAAGCCACGGAAGCCATCGTCACCGGAGCCAAGGAACGGCTCGCGTCCAATCAGAAAAAGCGCCGGGAGCTGGAGAGCGAGGTCAAAGGGATCCGGGAACAGACGGCCAAGTACAAGCGCCAGCTGAACGACGTCAAGACGAACAAGGAATACGCCTCCCTTCTCAAGGAGATCGAGGAGACCGACCACAAGATCGGCAAGATCGAGGAGGAGATCCTCAACGAGATGATCGCGGCCGACGACATCGAGAAGGACATCAAGTCGGCCCTCAAAAAACAGGGCGAGGAGGAAGGGAAGCTCAAGGCCGAGCACGCCCGGATCCTGGCCGAGCAGAAGGACATCGAGAAGAAGAAATCCCTTCTGGAAAAGGACCGCGGCGTCCTCCTCCCCCGGATCTCCCCCGACCAGCTGACGATGTACCAGCGGATCGCCAAGAAAACCGCCGGCGTCGCCCTGTCGCCTGTGACCGACGATTTCTGCTCGATCTGCCAGCTCCGGGTCCGTCCCCAGATGCTCGACGACCTGTGGGCGATGAAGGAAATCATCACCTGCGAGGCCTGCGGACGGATCCTGTATCACCGGAAACCCGCGGCCGAAAACGCCCCCGAAGAGCCGGTCGACGACCCGAACCGGAAATTAGACTCCCCCTCCGACTGACGTCCGCCGCGAACCCGGGCCTCAGCCCAAGTCGTCCTTGTACAACGTTTCGATCAAGGCCTGATAGCGGCTTTCGATGATGTTCCTCTTGACCTTGAGGGTCGGGGTGATCTCGCCCCGCTCGATGTCGAACTCGTGGTCCAGGATGGCGATTTTCTTGATCCGCTCGTAAGACGCCAGGTTCGGCGTCGCCCGCTCGATTTCCGACCGGAGAAAGCTTTCGATCTGCTCGTTCCGGACGAGCTCGGCCCGGTCCTGGAAGGGGATTTTGACGAACCGGGCGTACTCCTCGAGCTTTTCGAAATTGGGAACGATCAGGGCGGCGACGTACCGGCGCCGGTCGCCGAGGACGACGGCGTTGGAGATATACGGATTGGTTTTCAGGATGTTTTCGATCGGCTGCGGGGCGATATTCTTCCCGCCGGCGGTGACGATCAGGTCCTTTTTCCGGTCCGTGATCGTCAGGAATCCGTCGATGTCGAGGAACCCGATGTCTCCGGTTTTGAACCAGCCGTCCTCGAAGACGTCCGCCGTCTCTTCCGGCTTCTTGTAGTAGCCCTTCATGACGTTGGGCCCCTTGGCCAGGATCTCCCCGTCCGGGGCGATCTTGATCTCGACCCCGGGCAGGACCTTGCCGACCGTCCCGAACCGGAGGGCCTCGAAGGTATTGACGGCCAGGACCGGCGCGGTCTCGGTCAGGCCGTAGCCTTCCAGGACGACCAGGCCGAGGGCGTAAAAGAACTCGGCGATGTCCTTGGAAAGCGGGGCGCCGCCGGAGACGAAGAACCGGACCCGGCCCCCCGTCTTCTCGATGACTTTCGAGAAGACGAGCTTGGCCGCGATCCCGTGACGGAGCTTCAACCAGGGGCCGATGGGTTTGCCGGCCAGCGTCCTCTGGCCGACGGCCTTCCCGATTCCGACGCCCCAGAAAAAGATCTTGCGCTTGAGGCCGGAGCTGGAAAGAACGTTGTCCATGACCCGGGAGTAGATCTTTTCAAAGACCCGGGGGACGCTGACCATGATCTGGGGGCGGATCTCGAGGAGGTTGTGAGCCACCGTTTCGGCGTTCTCGGCGTAAGCGATCGAGCAGCCCTTGTAAATGTACGTGAAGGTGACCATCCGTTCGAGGACATGGGACAGCGGAAGGAAGGACAGGACCGTATCGGACACCGAAAATTCGATGATGGCCGCGACGGATGTGATGTTGCTGACGAAATTGATATGGGTCAGGATAACGCCCTTGGGAACCCCGGTCGTCCCGCTGGTGTAAATGATCGAGGCCTCGTCGTCCGGACGGATCAAGCGGGCGGTTTCCTCGAACACTCCGGGCTTGGCGGCGGCCAGAGCCCGGCCCCGTTCCCGGACAGCCTCCATGGTCATAACACCCGGGCCGGGGACTTGCGGCTGAAAAACGATGACGTGCTTGACCTTCGGCAGGTCGGGCCGGATGCCGGCGATTTTCTGGTACTGGAAAAGGTTGGAGACGACGACGATCTCCGCGTCGCTGTCGTTGACGATGTACTTGATCTGTTCGGCGACCAGGGTCGTATAAATCGGGACCGTGACCCCGCCGAGGCAGAGGTTGGCGAAATCGGTGATCGTCCATTCCGGACGGTTTTCGGACAGGATGACCAGCTTCGCCCCCCGGCCGTGGCCGAGCTCCTTCAAGCCCAGGGCGAATTCACGGACGGCCGCCTCGAATTCCGCCGTGGAAATGTCGGTGTAGACGTCGTTCCGCTTCACCTTGAGAAAATCGGGTTTGGGGTAACTCCGGACGGAGTTAAAAAAAAGCTCGGCCAGTGTCTGCATGTCCAGCCTCCGAATTTTTTCCGCGGTTGCGTAAGCCCATTCTAGGGGAAAACGGGCCTCGGGTCAATCGGCCGGAACGCCGTCCGGCGCGGAATCATTTTTTCTTCTGCCAGTCCGCCATCCACCGGATCTTTTCGTAGTCGAAGGCGGCGGCCGCGTACTCCCGCAGCGCGTCCAGGTTTTTGTCGGCGTTCCAGGCGCTCTCGCCCCGGGCGATCCGGGCTTTGGCCTCCTGGAAGAGGGGATCGCCTTCGACGTTTTTCCAGGCGGCGAGGGCCTGGGCTCTTAAGCCGTCAATGTGATTGAGCAACGCCCGACGCCGGGACCGGTCGCTGCTTTCCGAGACGCAGAGGGCATAGAGCTTTTCGGCCACGGCGAAGCCGCATTCCGCGTCGGCGGTTTTGTTCTGGGCCAGGGCCACGGCCGCGTCCTGTTGAACGCCGTCGGCGGCTTGGAAGAACACCGAGGCCATGGTCACTCCCGCCGCGACCGCCTTGCCCCGCGCCTCCACCGTCCGGCTTTGAGCCGCAAACAACGCGGCCTTGTCGGCGCTGAGGCCCGGTTTCACTTCGGGCTTTTTCTCCTCGGGAGGAGCGGGCTTGGGCTTCGCCTCCTCCGTCTTGGTCGCGATCTTGGCGTCGGCGGCGGCCGGCTTGGCCGTTTCGACGGGCGGAAGCTTCTTCTCGGCCGGAGGCTTGGCTTCCGCGATCTTGGAAGTCTCGACGGCCGGAGGCTTGGTTTCCGCCGGCGGCTTGGTCTCCGTCTTCGACTCCGGGATTTTGGAGACTTCGGCCGCCGTCAGCTTGGTTTCCGCGGGCTTTTGCCCGGCGGCGGCCGGTTTTCCGGCCTCGGTTTTCGTTTCGGGGACCGACGGTTTTGTTTGCTCGTCGACCGGCGGCTTCGTATCGACGGCCGCCGTCTCCTTTTGTTCGGCCGGGGGCTTGACCTCGGCCGCGCCCGCCTTGGAGTCGCCTGGAACCGCCGTTTTATCGTCCGCCGGCGGATTCACGGTTCCCTGCGAGCCGGCGGGAGGCAGGATCACGGGCGTCGGCCGGAGGAACAGGAAATACACCCCGGCCGCAGCCGCGATGAGAACGAAGGCGACGATCAGGGGAATCCTCTTCCTCCCACCCGTCTTCCCTTCACGTTCCTCCCGGGGCTTTTCGACCTTCACTTTCTTCGTTTTAACCGCCTTGCCCGGGGCCTCCCGCTCCGCCGTTCCCAGCCCCCGCTCCACCTCGTCCAAGGCGGCCCTCAATTCCGCGGCCGTCTGATACCGCTTGCCCGGATCTTTTTCCAGGCAGCGGGCAATGACCGCGGCGAGCGACGCCGGAACCTGGGCGTTCCATTCCCGGACGTTTTTCGGCATCTCCATCTTATGCTTCATGGCCAGGCTGAGCGGCGTCGGCCCCTCGAAGGGAACGTGCCCCGAGACCATTTCGTACAGGACGACGCCCAGGGAATAGAGGTCGGAGCGGGCGTCCACCTCGGCCAGCTCGGCCTGTTCCGGGGACATGTATTCAGGCGTTCCGATCATCACCCCGGACCCGGTCATCCGGTCCATTTCGGTGAACCGGGCGATCCCGAAATCCATGATCTTGGCGTTGCCCTCGGCGTCGATCATGATGTTCTGGGGCTTGAGGTCGCGGTGGACGGCCCCGATCCGGTGGGCCTCGGCCAGGCCGTCGCAGATCTGGCCGGCGATCGTCACGGCCTTGCCCGCGTTCAGCGGGCCGGCCCTCTTGATGAAGCGTTTCAGGTCCTCGCCGGCGACGAATTCCATTGTGATGTAGAAGACGTAATCGACCTCGCCCAGGTCGAACATCCGGCAGATGTTCCGATGGGCGATCTTGCGGGTGAACTTCAGCTCGTTCTTGAACCGCTCGATGGCCTTGTCCTGGACGCTGATCTCCGGCCGGATGAGCTTGAGGGCGATGACTTCGCTGACCTTGTGATCGTAGACCTTGAAAACCTTCCCCATTCCCCCCCGGCCGAGCTCCTCGATGATTTCGTAGCGTTCGGCCAGGCGGTTGCCCCGGGCCAGCTCGACGGTCGAGGCCCGAACCGTCCGGGCGTCCTTTTCGGCGGAGACGGTCAAGGTCTCGCCCAAGGGCGCGGCGCAGCTGCCGCAAAAGCGGCTTTCGGACGTGTTTTTCGTCCCGCAGGACGCGCAGATCCTGACCGATTCGGCGCGGGGCGTGGAGCCGGCGGTTCCGGGCGTCGGACGGTTCTTGGGATCCGTGGGAGTCATGGCTTTTCCTCGCTGGACGCCGGCCGGTTTTCCTTCCATCCGCGGACGACGTACGCTTTCATCATGCCTTCATGCTTGGTCTCGATATCAATGGGCGGATGCTCGACCTCGAGGCAGTAATGCATCCGCTGGTAAATCGTGGGGCTGATCAGGATCGCCCCCGGAGGAGCCGCGTCGCAGTACCGCGAGGCGATGTTGATCGTGTTCCCGACGACGGTGTACTCCATCCGCTCGGGCGCGCCGATGAAGCCGTGGATGGCCGGACCGGTGTGGAGGGCGATCCCGACCTTGAAGGGCGTTTTGCCGCGCCAGCGTTCCGTCTCCAGCCGGCCGATGGCCTGCTGCATCTCCAGGGCGGCCCGGATGGCGTTCTCGTCCTGCCGCTCATCGGGCTCGGGGCACCCGAAGACCGCCAGGACCGCGTCGCCGATGTACTTGTCCACCGTTCCGTTGTGCCGGAGGATGATCGGCGTCAGCTCGTGGAACATGTCGTTCAACATGCGGACGACTTCCTCGGGTTCCAACACCGCGGCGAGCTTCGTGAAGCCGCGGACGTCGGAAATCAGGACGGTGATCCGATCGAGCCGCTGGCTGGGAATGGCGGTATGATCGGGAAGGTGGGCCAGGCGTTCGGCGATACTCCGGGGGAACTGAGCCAGGAGCCGGGCCTTGATCGCCGCTTCGCGCTGGAGAACCTGGCGGAGCTGGAGATTCTTGATGAACATGGCCGTCTGGGTGGCCATCATCTGAACGAGCCTGAGATCGTCCTTATCGAAAGGAGCGTCCAGGGAATGGACGTCGAAATAGACGACCCCGTAGATTTCCCCGGCCCAGATCAGCGGCGCGTACATGGCCGAGGTCGTCCCGGCGGCCATCAAGCTGACGGAGGGATCGAAATCGCTCGGGACGCCCTGCTGCCAGAGACAGGCCTTCTTCTCGGCCAGGACGTGGCGGGCCAGGGTCAGGCTGCAAGTAGGGGGATCGCTGTCCGGCCGGTACGCCGTGAGGATGAGGTCGGAGCCCATGAGGAGGCCGCTGTGGGCTTTCCGGCCGGGAGCGGCGAAGGCTTGGTGGAGATGCTCGAGAAGGAGCAGGGACAGGGCGTCGACCGAATCAATCTCGCTGAGGGCCGCGATCAGGGCGCAAACCGCGGTCAGCCGTTCCCGGGCGGCGTCGGGCGTGACCCCGCTCAGGACCAGGCTGGGGAGCGGCTCGTCTCCGGCGACGACTTCGATCGGGGGCTCGACCGGGACGGGCACCGTCGCCTGGATCATGGCGGGGGCGGAGCCCACCGGATCCATGTGGATCGTCGTCCGGCCCAAGCGGGTGAGCGAGCTGGGGTCGAGAAGCGTTTTTTCCTTGATTCTTTTCCCGTCGACCCAGGTCCCGTTGGCGCTCCCCAGGTCTTCGATCCAGATTTCAACGCCCTCGACCGTGATCCGGGCATGGCGTCCGGAAACCATCTCGTCGTCCAGGTTCCAATGGTCGGGCGCCGGAGGGAGCCGTCGGCCGATGACCACGCTTTCGGCGTCGGTCTGGAATCGTCCCCTCATCCCGCCGGGGTGGGAAAGGAAAAAGGAAATTTTCGCCTTCCCTTTTATCGCCACAGGGCCGTCTCCCTCCGTCCGGTGTCAAAAATTCACGACGGGTTATCCACCCGTCGATGAATCTTTTATATCGCGGGCGGCGGAAAAAGTCAAAAGAAGGGAGGAAGGGGACCGGAATTCAACGGACCCAGGCCCGGAGGACGCCGATCACCAATTCCGTCGAGGACTCAAGATAAGCGAAATTCACCGTATCGAGGATGTCCGTCGGCCGGTGGAAGTGCGGCGTCGTATCATCATGCCGGTATTCCTCGGTAAGCCCGACGGCCGGAAAGCCCAAGCGCCGGAAAGCGGAATGATCGGACCCGCGTTCGTTCGTCGTCAAGACCGGTACGGGCGAAGCCATGGCCTTGGCGACGCCCGAGAAGACCGCTTCCGCGCCCTCGAACGGGATCTCCAGCTCGACCGCCCGGTCGCCGTCGGCGTCCCAGCCCATCTGGTCGACGGTCAGGACGGCGGCCACGGCGCGCTTTTCGTCCAGCCATTTCTGGGCGAAGGCCCGGCTGCCCCTCAGGCCGCGCTCCTCCTCGTCGAACAGGACGAAGACGAGATTCCGGTTCCGCGATTGGACTCGAGCCATCGCCGTCGCCGCCGCCGAAACGAGGGCGATGCCCGTCGCGTTGTCGTTGGCCCCGGGACTATTCCGGGCGGAGTCGTAATGCGCGCCGATCACCACCCATTCCGGAGACGGACGCGTGGCGGGGAGAATTGCGAAAATGTTCCGTCCTTCCGGGCTGTACTCCTGGACTTGGACCTCCAGGCCGAGACGGGCCCAACTCGCGGACAGCAGGGCTCGGGCCGCGGTGCGGTTTTCCAAGGTCGCCCGGTCGGGAAGGCCCGACAAGCCGGCCACGATCTCTTTCTCGAGCGCCGCCACGGCTGCCCCAGGATCGGGCTTGGGGACGGCCGGACGGGGTCCAGGCGCGCAGGCGGCCAGTACGGCCGCCGCCGCAAGGAGAATCAGGGCGAACGCTTTCGCTTGGGCTCGAATCACGGCTTGTTCCGTTCGGTTATTCCGTCTCCCGGGCCAGGGCCACGCCGCAAATGGCGTCGCTTTCCTCGAGGTTGATGAGGCGGACGCCCTGGGTCGCCCGGCCGGTCGAGCGGATCTGCTCGGTCTTGATCCGGATGACTTTCCCCGAGACCGTGACGACCAGGAGATCGTCCTCGCCGACGCCCAAAACGGCCACGGCTTTCCCGATCTTGGTCGTGACCTTGAGATTGATCAGCCCCTTGCCCCCGCGCCGCTGGATGCGGTAGGAGGCGGTTTCGGTCCGCTTGCCGTATCCCTTTTCGCTGGCCGTGAAGATGTACTTGTCCTCGTCGGCGACGGCGACGAGGCCGATGATCTCGTCCTTCTTGGCGAGCGACATGGCCCGGACCCCGGCCGCGGTCCGACCCATGGGACGGACGTCCTTTTCCTTGAAGCGGATGGCTTTGCCCAAGCGGGTGGCCAGCACGATGTCGCGCTTGCCGTCCGTTAGCCGCGTCCACATGAGCTCGCTCTTCGGCCGGAGGTTCATGGCGATGATCCCCCCCCGGCGGATGTTTTGGAACTCGCTGAGCTTGGTTTTTTTGATCAGGCCGTCGCTGGCCATCATGACCACGAACTTATCCTCGGCGAACTCCTTGACGGCCGCGACCGATGTCGCCCGCTCACCCGGCTGAAACTCGAGGAGGTTGGCGATGGCTTTGCCCCGCCCGGCCACGCCCACGTCCGGGATTTCGAGGGCTTTGACCCAATACATCCGGCCGATGTTGGTGAAGACCAGGAGGTAGGAATGGGTGGAGCAGACAAAGACCGCGTCCACGACGTCCTCGGCCTTCATGCTGATCCCCTTGCGCCCCTTCCCTCCCCGCATCTGGAAATGGTACGAGGACAGGGAAGTCCGCTTGATGTAGCCGGACTGGGTGGTCATGACCACCACGTCCTCCTCCTTGATGAGGTCCTCGGCCCTCAGGTCGGCCACGATCTCGCCGCGAAGCTCCGTCCGCCGCTCGTCGGCGTAGGCTTCCTTGATTTCTTTCATCTCCCCGACGATGATCTCGGTCACGAGCTTGTCCGACCCGAGGATCTTCTTCAGCTTGACGATCAACGCCTTGACTTCCTCGTATTCCTTGACGATCTTGTCGCGCTCGAGGTGGGTCAGGCGCTGGAGCTGGATCTCGAGGATGGCCTGGGCCTGGATCTGGGTCAGCTTGAACTTTTCCATCAGTCCGGTCCGGGCCGCGTCGACAGTCGGGGCGGACCGGATCAGCCGGATGACCGCATCCAGATTGTCGAGGGCGACGGTCAGACCCTCCAGGATATGGGCCCGGGCTTCGGCCTTTTTCAGGTCGAACCGTGTCCGCCGCCGGACGACGTCCTGGCGGTGGCCGACGAAATATTTCATGATGTCGATCAGGCCGAGGGTGCGGGGCTGCTTGTCGACGATCGCCAGCATGATGATGCCGAACGACGTCTGCAGCGAGGTGTGCTTGTAGAGGTTGTTGAGCACGACCTCGGGCAGCTCGCCGCGCTTGACTTCGATGACGATCCGGATGCCCTCCCGGTCGGACTCGTCCCGGATGTCGGCGATCCCCTCGATCTTTTTATCGTTGACCAGGTCGGCGATGCTCTCGATGAGGCGCGATTTGTTGACCGCATACGGGATCTCGGTGACGACGATCCGCTCGCGCTCACCCTTGTCGCCCCGCTCGATCATGGTCTTCGCCCGAAGCTGGATGGTTCCCCGGCCGGTGGCGTAAGCGTCGCGGATCCCCTGCTGGTTGAATACGAAACCGCCCGTGGGGAAATCCGGGCCGGGGATAAACTCCATGATCTTATTGAGGCTCGCGTCGGGATGGTCCAAGAGATAAATGATGCCGTTGCAGATTTCGCCCAGGTTGTGGGGCGGGATGTTGGTGGCCATGCCGACCGCGATGCCCGAGCTTCCGTTGACCAGGAGGTTGGGGAACTTCGTCGGCAGGACTTCGGGCATGGTCAGGCTTTCGTCGTAGTTCGGGATGAAATTGACCGTGTCCTTCTCGATGTCGGCCATCATCTCGCCGGCCAGCCGGGTCATCCGGACCTCGGTGTACCGCATGGCCGCCGGCGGATCGCCGTCGATCGAGCCGAAGTTGCCCTGTCCGTCGACGAGCAGGGCCCGCATGCTGAAATCCTGGGCCATCCGGACGATCGTGTCGTATGCCGCCTGGTCGCCGTGGGGGTGGTATTTACCGATGACGTCGCCGACGATCCGGGCCGATTTCTTGTACGGCTTGTTGTAGGTCGTCCCCGTTTCGTACAAGGAGTACAGGCAGCGCCGGTGGACGGGCTTGAGGCCGTCCTTGATGTCGGGGATGGCCCGGCCGATGATGACGCTCATGGCGTAATCGAGGTAGGAGCGCTTCATCTCCTCCTCGAGGGAGACGTTGGCCAGATCCGCCGCGGCCGGGAACAGGGGCTGCTGGACGGTGACCGGTTTATCCTTAACGGGAGGCTTCCCGGCCTCGGCGTCGGGCGCCGCGGCCTCTTCGGACGGCGCGGGCGGGGCGGTCTTTTCCTTCTTGGCTTTCTCTTTGGGAGCGGGCGGCGTTTTTTTGGCCATGGCTTTCCGGGTTAAATGTCCAGGTTGGTTACGCGGGAAGCGTTGGATTCGATAAAATCGCGGCGGCGGTCCACTTCGTCGCCCATCAGGATGTTGAAAACGTCGTCCGCGGCGACGGCGTCGTTGATCGAGACGCGAAGCAAGGCGCGGTTTTCGGGATTCATCGTCGTCGTCCAGAGCTGCTCGGGGGCCATCTCGCCCAATCCTTTGTAGCGCTGGATGTTGACGCCTTTCTTGCCCTTCTCGTGGAGGTATTCGAGGAGCTTGAGCTCGTTATCGACGAGGACGGTCTCGCCGTCGGACAGGACCTCGAAGGGCCCGTTGAAATCGCCCAGTTCTTGATAAATCTTGAAGAGCGCCTTGTATTCGACCGAATCGAGCAGGTCCCAGTCGATCTTGCAGGTCACGGACATCCCGTTGACGCCGAACTTCACGATCAATTCCCAGGCGTCGTATTCCTCGTTCGGAACCATCTCCAGGTGGAGGTCCTTGTTGGCCGCGAGCAGCGCCTGGAGACGCTTGACCGCCTTCTTGTCCTGGAGAAACTCCAGGCCGTTGACGCCCTCGCGGATCAGCGTCTCGAGGATGAAGATCGGGAACTGTTTCCGCTCGAACATCTCCTTGTAAGACTTCTTCTGCATGATCCGGAGGAAGATCTTGCGGAACTTCTCCCCCTCGGTGATCTCCTTTTTCCCCTTGACCCGGACCTTGAAGTCCTCGGAGATCTTCTTGACGACCCATTTTTCATAGGCCCGCTCGTCTTTGAGGTAAAGGACTTCCCTGCCCCGGACGATCTTGTAGAGCGGCGGCTGGGCGAGGAAGAGGTGCCCTTCCTCGATCAGGGATCTCATGTGCCGGTAGAAGAAGGTCATCAGCAGGGTTTGGATATGGGACCCGTCCACGTCCGCGTCGGTCATGATGATGACCTTGTGATAGCGGAGCTTCTCGAGGCTGGACTCTTCATCGCTGAGCGTCGTCCCCAGGGCGGCGAACATGATCCCGATCTCTTCGTTGTTGTAAATCTTGTCCTTGCGGGCCTTCCAAACATTGAGGATCTTGCCGCGAAGCGGCAGGATCGCCTGGAAGCGCCGGTCGCGGCCCTGCTTGGCCGAGCCGCCGGCCGAATCGCCCTCGACCAGGAAGATTTCGGCCAGGGCCGGGTCGCGCTCCTGGCAATCGGCCAGCTTGCCGGGGAGCGAGGACGACTCGAGGACGCTTTTTCTGCGGGCCAGGTCGCGCGCCTTGCGGGCCGCGTCGCGGGCCCGGGCTGCTTCCAGAGCCTTGAGGATGATCCGCTTGGCGTTGGTCGGATTTTCCTCGAGATAGGCGGCCAGCTGTTCGTTGACGAGGGATTCGACGATGCCCTTGACCTCGGAATTTCCGAGCTTGGTCTTGGTCTGGCCCTCGAACTGCGGGTCGCGCATCTTGACGCTGAGGACGGCGCACAAGCCTTCCCGGGCGTCGTCGCCGCCGAGCGAGCCCGCCCCGAGGTCCTTCAACAGGTTGTGGGACTCGGCGTAGGAATTGAGGCAGCGGGTCAGGGCGGATTTGAAGCCGATCAGGTGCGTGCCGCCCTCATGGGTGTTGATGTTGTTGACGAAGGAAAAGATCGTCTCGCTGTACCCGGAATTGTATTGGAAGGCCAGCTCGACGATGATGTCGTCCTTCTTCGATTCGAACAGGATCGGGCGCGGGTTGAGGACTTCCTTGTTCTGGTTGAGGAACTGGACGAACTCGACGATCCCGCCCTTGTACTGGAACTCGTGGGCCTGGGACACCCGCTCGTCGGTGATGGAAATCCTTATGCCCCGGTTGAGGAAGGACAGCTCTCGGAGCCGCTGGGTCAGGATCTCGAAGCTGTATTCGGTCAGCTCGAAGATTTCGTCGTCGGGCCAGAACGTGATTTTGGTCCCGGTCTTTTTCGTCTTGCCGACTTGCTTGAGCTTGGCCAGGGGCACGCCGCGCTCGTAGCTCTGGACGTAGATGCCGCCGTCGCGCTTGACTTCGAGGTCCAGCCGCTTGGACAGGGCGTTGACGACGGACACGCCGACGCCGTGGAGACCGCCTGAAACCTTGTAGGATTTGTCGTCGAACTTGCCGCCCGCATGGAGGATGGTCATGACGACTTCGGCGGCCGACTTCTTTTCCTTCTTGTGCATCTCGACCGGGATTCCCCGGCCGTCGTCGATGACCGTGATTGAATTGTCGACATGGATAGAGACTTCGATGTTTTTGCAGAAGCCGGCCAGGGCTTCATCGATCGAGTTGTCGACGACTTCGTAGACCAGGTGATGGAGGCCGTCCGAGCCCGTGCTGCCGATGTACATGGCGGGGCGTTTTCGGACGGCTTCGAGGCCTTTGAGGACTTTGATGCTTTCCGCGGAATACTTTGCGTCTGTCATCGTTTATATCTCGTTGATATTAATGTATTTACTGTCGTCCTGTTTTCCGTCAAAACCCTGTTTTTTTTCGCTTGAATTATACCCCGAAAAAGCGGAAAAAGTAAAGCGAAATTTTCTCTCGAAAACACAATATTTTGGGGAGGATTCGGCCCGGCGGCCCCATCCCTTGGGCAAAGCCCGGCGGCGGCACCGTCCTCTTTTTCCGGATCGTTTTTTCGGCCCTAAAAATCGCCGTTTTCGCCGTCCTCCGCACCGAAAATCCTCCGCGCCGCGGAGGATTTTGATATAATCGCCGGCGGAGAGAATGCGATGGCGGCCAACCTCACGCCCCAATACCTGGAAGCCGAAAAAAGATATCGCGAAGCGAAGACAATCCCCGAAAAGATCGAGTGCCTGGAGGAGATGCTCCGGCTCATGCCGAAGCACAAGGCCACGGAGAAGCTTCAGGCCCAGCACAAAACGAAGCTGGCCCAGCTGCGGGAGGACGCCCAGAAATCCGGCGCGGGGAAACACGGCCTGTCCGTTCTCATCGACAAGCAGGGCGCCGGGCAGGTCGTCTGCCTCGGCCCTCCCAACTCCGGGAAATCGAGCCTCATCAAAGCCCTGACGGGAGCCGATCCCGAAATCGGCGATTATCCGTTCACGACCAGGACCGCCGCACCTTACATGATGAAGTTCGAAAACGTCAAGGTCCAGCTCATCGATTTCCCCCCCATCACGGCCGAGTTCCTCGAGAGCAGCCAGGTGGAAATGATAAAAGTCGCCGACGCCGTCTTGGTCGCGGCCGACGCGGCCGATCCGGACTCGCCGGGTCTGCTTGAAATCGTTTTCTCCCGGCTGCGGGAGAAACGGATCGAGCTTGTCGGCGAAGATTTCGCGCCTCCGGCCGAAGAGGCCGTCCGGATCTTCCGGAAAAAAACGATCCTGGCCGCGACCAAGGCCGACCGGGACGGAGCGGAGGCCGGTCTCGAGGCCCTGAAATTTTTCTATGCCGCGCAGATCCCGATCCTCGCCGTGTCGGCCGTTACGGGAGACGGGCTCGAGGAGCTCCGCCGCCGCGTTTTCGACGTTCTCCACGTGATCCGGGTCTACAGCAAAGTGCCCGGAAAGAAGGCCGAGCACGATTCGCCCTTCGTCCTCCCCCGCGGCAGCGACGTCATGCGGATCGCCTCGGCCGTCCACAAGGATTTCGTCGAGAAGCTCGCCTACGCCCGCCTCTGGAGGGGAAACGAAATCTCCGGGTTGATGGTCAACCGCGATTTCAAGCTCGAGGACGAGGATGTCGTCGAGCTGCATCTCTCCTGAAAAAATGGCCACCGATTACGCCAAGCTCGTCGCCGACCTTCTGGCCTTTTACGATTTTTCGGGAAAAACGGTCCTCGATGTCGGAGCCGGCGGAGGCCAGCTCATCGAATACGGCCGGGCCGCGGGCAAGGTTTTGGCCTTGGACAACGACCTCCAAGCCGTGGCCAAGCTCCGCGAGAGCGTGAAGGCCGCCGGCTTGGAGGATAAGTTCGATCCGATCCTGGGGGATTTTTATAAAATCGACCTGAAGGCCGACGTCGTCCTTTTCGAATTCAGCCTCCATGAAATGCGGGATCCGGAAGCCGCCCTCGAGCGGGCCCGACACATGGCCCCGGCGATTGTCGTTTTTGACCACGCTCCCGGATCGGAATGGGCCTTCATCGCGGCCGAGGAAGACAAGGTCGCGGCGAGCTGGAAGGCCCTCGGGCGCTTTCTTCTGAAGAAAAAGGAGATGCACGAGGCCGTCCAATTCTTCCCGGATTACGAAGCGCTCTTCCAGAAAGTGAAAAGCCAGGGCGACACCAGCCTGGCCCGGATCGCGCGCTTCCGGGGACAGACCGGGATCCGCATCCCGATGTCCTACGGTCTGGCCCTCATCGCCGATTGAACCGGCCGGTTGAACCGGCCGCCTCCAGGTGATAGACTGAAAATCGGATCGAGGAGGGAACGCCATGTCACAATCATCCAAACTCTTCGTCGTCATGCTCGTCTGCGCCTTTGCTGCGGCCAACGCCCAAGCGGGAACGCTGTCCTTCAAATTCAACCTCGGTGGAACCTACCTCATCGGAGGCGACTACAACAAAACCATGAACGGCTGGCGGGACTACGAGCAGACCGTCCTCGAACCGACCGAGACGTTCACCGACAATCTTAAAAAACTCGGTCTGGGATTCCAGGGAAGCGTCGAAGCGATCTATGAGCTGAGCCCCCGGCTGGGCGTCGGAATCGAGGCCGGATATCTCGGGGCCACGGTGACAAGCGGATTCTCCCGGACGTGGAACGACTACCACATGACGGAGACGCCGAGACTTTCCGGCGTCCCGCTGCTTTTGAACGTTCATTATACCCTGCCCTTGAGCGGTCCCTGGAAACTCCAAGTCACCGCCGGCGGAGGGATTCTCCTCACCCATCTCGAACTGGATTACAATTACGAAAACCTCACGCTCCCCTATCACGGAACCTGGATCGCCGAGAATCAAACAACGCCCGTATTCAAGGCCGGGTTTGGCCTTGAATACGCTCTTTCAAACACAATCGCCCTGACCTTCGATCTTTTCGGCCGCTACGCCGAAATCAAGGATTTAACGGGCGAATACAGCGGCGTCTTCAACGGATCGCCCTACAGCGGCACGGCCACCGCCTATTATTATGATCTTGTCGGAACCTACCCCTGGCTTGTTCTCTACGCGGATCCGCCCTCCAGCGCGAATGCCGAGAATGTCCGGACGGCCGTCTTCAGCTTCTCCGGTCTTTCGGCGCTTTTCGGGGTGCGGATCACGATTTAATCCGGAAATTCACCGCCTCGTCGTCGGCGATGTCCATGATCGCCATGAAGAACAGCTGGGCCATGTCCTCCATCCCCTCGGAGTCGATGTAGTCGATCCGGTCCCAGGTGGTGTGATAGGACGGACGGGGGGCTTCCTTGCCGCCGGAAGCTCCGAACGTCAGGGACGGAACGCCGGCCCAGAAGAACCAGGCCGAATCCTGGCGCGGCCGGGCCGGGTAGGAAGCCTCGCCGCCGCCGATCATCCGGTGGATGTATTTCGTGTTGGCGTTCTCGATGAAGGCCCAGAACGCCGGATAGGTCCGGGCGCCGGAAGCGGAAAACCGTCCTCCCCCGCCCGGCCCTTCCATATTCATCAGGACCAGGGTCTTGTCCAGGGGATAGATCGGGTGCTCGACATAGTACTTGGATCCCGCCACGCCCTGCTCCTCGCTTCCGAAGAAGTTGAAGACGACCGTCCGCTTCGGCTTGACCGCGCTCTTGGCCATCGCCTCGGCCACGCCCAGCCCGACGGCCACGGCCGTGGCGTTGTCATCGGCCCCGGGCATGAGCTCCCAGGCCCGGCCGAGGTGGTCCAGGTGTCCCCCGATCATGATGATCTCGTCCTTCAGCTTCGGGTCGGTCCCGGGAATCACGCCGATGACGTTGTAACCGACGCCGTCCGCATGATGTTCGGTCACGTTCTTGATCGTCATGATCTTGCCGGTGGCGAATGACCGGGGCTTGAGCTCCTTCCGGATCCCGTCGACCGTCTCCTTGTAGGTCCGGCCGGTTCCGGCGAAAACATCGGCGACGACGGCCGCCCCGACATGGTGGTAGATGAAGCCGTCCCGGTAGGAGTTGTTGGGATTGACGATCGGACCGTAATTATAAATCATCCCCTTGGCCCCGTGGGCCGCGGCGTTTTCGAGCTTGTACTGGTGGAACGAATACGGCCGCCATTTCGGGAAGGCGCCGGCCTTGTCGTTCGGGGGAACGGGGTCCTCGGGGTCCATCAGGACGATTTTTCCCTTGACGTCCACCCCGGCATAATCGTCATAACCCAACTCCGGAGCGGTGATCCCGTAGCCTACGTAGATGACTTCGGCCGTCACTTCGCCCGAGGCCGACGTCCCGCCGGGGATGAACTCGGACTCGTATTGATAAAACTTCTTGACCGTCCCGTCCTTGACCGGCAAATGAAGGACGCATTCCCCGCCCGGCCGCACGAGGGTGTAGGGGTTGGGATATTTCTGGAGGTATGTCCCGTTGTCCCCGCCGGGCTGAACGCCCCATTGCTTCAACAGGGAGATCACCCACTCGGCGCAGGCGTCGTATTCGGGCGTGCCGGTCAGGCGGCCGCCGTATTTTTCCGAGACCATCTCGGCCACGTAATTGTACAGGGTTTCGCTCCGGACCAGGTGCATCGCTTCCAGGAGCTTTTGTTCCTCGGTCAGGGGCGGACGGTTCTGCGGCCGCTGGGCCGAAACCGGCGCCGCCAGGGCCAGGATCAACGGGAGAAGAACGACAAGGATTTTTTTGCGCGACATGGCCTTCCTCCTTCGACGTGTCCCGGTCAGGATATCACTAAGGGAAGGTCCGAGGCAAAGCCATTTCCTCCGCGGCCAGAGATCAGATCCGGACGGCGATCCCGCCCCGCAGGGAAAAACCGTCCCAGATCCCGAAGTCGACCATCAGGTGGATCAACGGGGTGATCTTCGCCTTTAAGCCCAGGTGGAGCTGGAGGAACGGAAAAAATTTCACCGGGTACTCGAACGGCTCCTCGGTCGATCCTTCGTCCTCCTTCCGCTGGGCGTCCTCCTCCTTGATCTGGAGGAGCGTCTTGGTGTCCGATTCGGAAATGGTCTCGGGCTCGACGCCCGGCGCCGTCAGCTCCCCCTCGAAATCGTACCGGATCGTGATCTCGTCGAGGGCTTTGATCCCGGCCGCCCCGAAGCCGAGGGTGATATAGGGATGGACGACGGCCCGGGGAGCGATGTCCCAGCGCAGGCTGAACAGAACCACGAGGGGGTCCGCGGTCACCTCTCCGCTCCCATCGGCGCCGAAGGCATACGTCGTATGGGTCTCCATGCTGGCCACCTCCATGTCGGTATGGAGGCGGGAAAGGCCGAAGGTCATCTTCGTCTTGACGACCGCCAGCCCCAGGCTGAACGATCCGTCCGCCCCTCCGGGATACCAGCGGGCCTCGAATCCGAAGGTGTGCCCGCTCGAATCGAAGGCGACGTCGTTATGGAAACTCACTTCCTCCCAGGTGGATTCGGGGTGTTCCTCCTTGATTTTATCGAGCTGGCTGTCCTTGATCTGCTCGGCCACGCCCTCGGCCGCGTCTTCGAGAACCCCCTTGATTAGGTTAAGGCTCCAAGACCCGTAATGAAACGCCAGCTGGAAATGTCCGCTTTTCTTCGCCGGAGCCGGCCCGGCCTGGGCCGCCGCCGCGATAGCCGTTAAAGCGATCGTTGCGAGCCAAGCCGCTGTTTTTTTTATCAAAGGCATGTGATCCTCCGCGGGATCCGCTTTTCCCTGCCCTCAATATGCACCGCGGCGGATCGAAGATCAAGCCGTTTTCGGCCTGGGGCCATCCGCGTTGCGCTTGTTCAGAATGATAGGTGATACTTATAGCTTTCCCCGCTCATCCCTAAGAAGCCTAAGCCGGGAGGCCGCGAAGCCATTGAAAATGGCCGGCAACTCTGTTTCGAGGGGACCTTCATACGCCCTCTGGGCGCGATGAAGGCGGCGTCCCGTCGTCCGAGCGACCCCGAAGGGGAGTCCTACGCGACGCTTCGGAGCCAGGGCACGAGGAGGGATGAGGGTAGCAAAACAGAGAGCGTTGTCATTCCGAACCCCGAAGGACAAGCATGCGCAGATTGGGCGCCGCCGAGAAACAGAGCGTGCAGCAAGAATCAGGCTTTAGGTTTCGGCGAGCGGCCCCCGGCTTGGGCTTCTGGGATCGAGCGGGATTTGCTGAGTCTCACTAATCTACTGAACCAATGCACCGCGTTGCGCCGTCCGGCTAATTCCGCTATCATCCCGCTTCGGGATCCGGCCGGCGGAGCGAGCGATCGTTCCGGCCGCCCGATCTCCAAGGAGGTCCTCATGCGCATGATGCTTCCCGCCCTATCCGGGGCGGCCGTCCTCGTCTTCGCCCTCGCGCTGGCCGCGGCCGCGGCCGCACCGGCCGATCCGGTCAAGGTCGTCATGAAGACAAGCAAGGGCGAGATCACCCTCGAGCTGTATCCCGCCAAGGCGCCGATCACGGTCGCCAACTTCCTCTCCTATGTCGACGCCAAATATTACGACGGCCTGATCTTCCACCGGGTCGACCGGACGTTCATGATCCAGGGAGGAGGCCACCGGCCGGACATGGCCCAGAAAGTCTCCAAGCCGCCGATTAAAAACGAATCCCAAAACGGCCTGCGCAACGCCCGCGGCGCCATCGCCATGGCCCGGGAGGACGCCCTCGACAGCGCCACCTGCCAATTCTTCATCAACACCGTCGACAACTTCGGCCTGGACCGTCAGAATTATTGCGTTTTCGGCAAGGTCGTCGCCGGACTGGACGTCGTCGACGCGATTGCCGCCGTCCCGGTGGCGGACAAGGACGGGTACGACCACGTCCCCCTCCAACCGATCGTGATCATCTCGGTCCGCCGGGTGGGCGCGCAATAAACCGGACGGCCGCCGCGACGGGCCATGGGCCGCACGCTTTTCGCCCTCCTTCACCTGGGGCTTTTCCTCGGCCTCGTCGTCTACGGCGTCGTCCTCCTGGCCCAAGGGCAAAGCAACCGGGGATTCACCATCCTCGGCATCATGGGATTATATTACGCCCTCGTTCTCCATAAGGCCGTTCTCGCCGAAATTGAACGGAAGCGCCGCCTGAAAAAATACGGCGATATCAAAGGGATGAAGTGAAACGAGATCCGCGAAATCCGGGGAAACCCCGATCGGGAAAGAAAGCCGTTCGGACCGCCATTCTCTTCGCTCTCCCTTTTTTCCTGATCGCCCTTGTGTACCTCGTATTTCGGCCAGCCGGCCCCCCGGTCGAACACGAGCCTTCGGATGTCCCGAAAGAAGAGCCGGTCGTCGCCGCTCCGGCCCGGCCGGTCGCCGTCGAGACCTATATCCTCACGGGCGAGACGATTTCGGACATCCTCGGCGATAACGGCCTGCCGCCGGCCGAAATCGAGCGCCTGGTCCGGGACGTCAAGCCTGTTTTCAACCTCGCGAAAATCGTCGCCGGGCGGATCATGAAGATCGCCCTTGACGCCGAAGGCCGGCTCGAGGCAATCGACTATCCCTTGGGCGAAGACGAATATCTCCTGATCACCCGTATGGAATCCGGCTACAAGGCCGAACGGAAGGCTTATGCTTTCGAGACGCGGATCGCATATGTGGACGGGATCATCACCGAGCACCTTTATGGCGCGATTCTGGCCAAGGGAGAATCCGAAGGCCTCGTGGCCGAAATCGAGGGGATATTCGATTCGGATATCAATTTTTACGCCGGGATCCAGCCCGGAGACGCCTTCCGGCTTCTGGTCGAAAAAAAATACCTCGACGGCAAGTTTCGCCGATACGGAAATATCCTGGCCGCCGAATTCTGGAACGATGGCCGGCGGACCGAAGCCTTCCGGTTCACGGTCAAGGAAGCCGGAAAAACTAAAACCGGTTATTATCATTTCGACGGCGGTTCTCTCCGCAAGGAGCTCCTTAAATCGCCTCTCAAGACCTTCCGAAGGATTTCGTCCGGCTTCACGTCCCGCCGTCTCCACCCGATCCGCAAAGTCTACCGGGCCCATTACGGCGTGGATTATGTCGCGAATCCCGGACAATCCGTCCTGGCCACCGGTGACGGAACGGTTGCTCAGGCCGGATCCAACGGCTCGGCGGGAAATATGATTACCCTCAAGCACGCCAAAGGGTACGAGACCATGTACCTCCATCTCGGATCGATTCTGGTCAAAAAAGGGCAGAGAGTCGAAGCCGGCCAGCGGATCGGCACGGTCGGCTTGTCCGGCGAAACCACGGGCTCACATCTTGACTACCGGATCAAGCGCTTCGGGGCGTATCTCAATCCCCTCTCGGCCAAGTTCGAATCCGTCGCTCCGCTCCCCGCGGCCCAGCTTCCCGCATTCCAAAAGCAGGCGTCCGCCCTGCGGTTCGCCCTCGCCGCTCCCCAGGTCGTTTTTTCCCGATAGAAGCCGCCGTCCTAGCGCGCTCTTGCCGGAAGGGAGGACGCGGCCTACAATGGCTCCATGTCTCCGCGAAGAAAACAATCCCGTTACCGAAACCCGATTCCGACGGTGGACGTCATCATCGAGATCCGCGACGCCCGCGGCCGGGACGGCATCGTCTTGATCGAGCGCAAGAATCCGCCGCCGGGCTGGGCTCTTCCGGGCGGCTTCGTCGACTATGGGGAATCCCTGGAGAAGGCGGCGGTCCGGGAGGCGCTCGAGGAAACCTCGCTCAAGGTCCGCCTCCTCGGACAGCTGGGGACCTACTCAGATCCGGGCCGCGATCCGCGCAAGCACACGATCTCGACCGTATTCGTCGCCCGGGCCTCGGGAAGGCCGGCCGCCCGTGACGACGCGAAGAATTGCGGGATTTTCGCCCGCCGGGAAATCGATTTCCCCCTGGCCTTCGATCACGCCCGCATTCTCAAGGATTACTACACCCGCAAGAGATCCGGCCGGACCGGCCGGCCCTGATCACCGCCGCGTTTCCCGGTTGATGATTTCGAAAACGCCGGGACGGCCGGCGACCGACGGGCCCATTTTCTCCGTGTATTCGACGGTGTAGGACGCCCCGTACGGCCGGATCCATTGAGCCAGCTGCCGCTCCAGCTCCGGCCGGGGAAACGGGCCGGCGGTTTCGAAGATGAAGGTCAGGAACGAACCGTCCCAAACGACCCGGTGACGGGCGATCGCCGGATATTGCCGGAAGAGGGTTCCGCCGAAGGCCTGGAGGGGATGGAGGCTCAGGCCGTTGGGAAGTCGGATGATGTCGGAATTCCGCCCCAGGATCCGCCGGAACGAGGTGAACGGGATCCGGCCGCCGCTTTCGGCCGGTTGGAGGCCGTCGATCAAGTCGCCGACCCGGTAACGGATCAGCGGCAGGGCCCGGTTGTCGAGGTTGGTGATCAGGAGATCCTTCATCCCGTCGACCTGGGAATCCTCGGTTTCCACGAAGACATGCGGATCGCAGACGTAATAGCGGTCCTCGTGGACCGGACGGGAGGCGATCCAGAAGGCCTCGCCGCATCCGTAGAGATCGGCGACCGGGGCCAGGGCGATTTCAAGGTCTTGTTTTTCCCGCGGGCTCAGGATCTCGCCCGTCGTGAAGACGCGGCCGAGGTTGCGCAAAAGGAGGCCGCGGCTCTGAACGTTCCGGGCCAAGGCGTAGAGCACGCCCGGCGTTCCCTCGATCGAATCGGGATCGAGGGCGACGATCCGATCGGCCAAGCCGCCGATTTTTTCAGGGTGGTCCGGGTACGGAACGGGCAGGTGGACTTGGCGCAGGAGAAAGTCCCCTTCCTTGGAATTCCGCCGGTCCCAGCGTCCCCGGATCGCGGGATCGCCCCCGAGCCGGACGTGAATCCGCCCCGGATTCCATCCGGATAATCCCCGGAGGAAGTTGCCGGCCGCCAGGCCGGCGCTGTATCCTTCCGGATCATGGGCGTAGATGAGCGGAGATCCGCTCGTCCCTCCGGTCGAGCCGGACCGCACCCGGCCGGCGGGAATATTGGCCGGCAGGAGATTCTTGCCTTCGCGGCGGACCGTTTCCCGTTCCAGGACGGGAAAGAGCCGGAGGTCGGCTGTCGTTTGGATCTGCTCCGGCGAGATGCCCCGTTCCCGCATGAGTTTCCAATAATAAGGAACGTTGCGATACGCAAACCGGACGAGACGGGAGAGGCACTCGTTCTGATAGGCTTCGATCCGGGGCCGGCCGGCCGTCATCAAGGCGGCATAACGCCGCCCGGACGAATCGATTTTCGTCCGCTGGACGAAATCCAGCAGAGCCGTACGCCACATGCCAGCATCCTTTTCAGCCGTCCCCCGAAAACGGGGACGGGAGCATTCTCTCTCGAGGCCTATTGTCTCAGAATTCGATTTTTTTCTCCAGTGTTCCGCCGTGTCGGGAAACGTACCGGACCGTGACGCCGCCCCGGCCCTCGACCAGGAACTGATACTCGACCTTTCCGAAGCCGGGAACGGCGAGGAACTGGATTTCAGGCCGGTATTTTTTGTAGCTGACCCGGTCCAAATCGGCGTTCGTCAGGGGGCCGCCGGCAAGAACCTTGGCGCCCGCTCCCGCGACCGTCAGCTGGTCCAAGGGATACAGCCGGTCCCGTTGGGCCTGGTAGCTCATCGAAGGCATGGCCTTGCCGTTGACCAGACGGGTCCGGATGCGAAAGAGGTTGTCCCCGACTTTCTTCACCTCGAAGACGTCGAGGGTCACCTCCGGCGTGTGTTTGGCCGAGAAGAGGACGGCCATGGCGTTGCGGTGGACAAGGTCCGGCATCATGAACGGGGCCGAAAGACGGCTGCTCATCTTGACCCACCCGCCGATCTCGATGTCTCCGTAAACCGGATGCTTGAACGGAGTCCAGGGCTTGTACAGCTCGCCCTGGGTCAGGTTGTCGCTGTACTTGATCCGCTCGACCATCGAAGCGAACTGCCGCTGCCGGCCTTCCGCTCCGCCGCCCGCCGCGGCGGCTTTTTCGCTCAGGTCCTTGAAGGTCTCGGATTCCGACTGGAAGACTTCGCCGCAGTAGGCGTAAGCCCCCAGAAAGCGGACCATCCACTCGACCGAATCGCCGTACGTCGTGTAAAGGTCGCGCCAGCTCAGCAGATACCGGTAACCGGGGGTGATCCGCTCGGCCTGCTTGCCGATGTAATCATAGACGGCCACATCCTGCGAAGGATATTCGCCCAGGCCTTTCCGGGCCGGGCCGCGCAGGTACATCCCGCCGTTATTGTGGAACGACCAGCCGACGCAGATGTTGGTCTTGGTCATCGTCCAGAGGGCCACGGCCTTCAAACCGACGGCCTGGAACGGATACTCGCCCGAGCCGCTCTGGACGTACTCCGGAGCCCAATCGAAGCTCCATTGGCGGTTGGGATCGACATAACCCTCGGGATCCTCGTTGATCTGGCCGTCGCCGTCGTTGTCGATGCCTTCCTCGCCGAGAATCGTCCATTCCCCCTTTTCCCCCGGCTTGACCCGAACCATGAGCCGCGGGTCCTCGGGGTCGGTCTTGTATTGTCCGAAGGGATCCTTGCGCCGCATCTGGGTGATGCTGCCGTCCTTGTCCAGGTCGTCGGGATAGTCCTCGTCGACCAGCCCGTCCCGGTCGTCGTCGACCGGCAGGCGGACGCTGCGATTGCTGCTCGAGTCGTTCGGGTCGGCGAAGAAATGATAGCGCCCGTCGACGTTGACCACCGGAATGATATAGAAACTCTTGGAATCGACAAGCCCGGTGATTTCCTTATTTTTTCCGTAGTTGCCCAGGAGATAATCGAGAAGATAGAGGCAGATCTCGCCGCCCTGGATCTCGTTGCCGTGGATGTTGCCGTCGACGTATATTCCCGGCTTGGACAGGGCCGGCCCGGTTTTGGGATTGTTGAGGGTTACGGCCGGGATGGGCCGCCCTTCGTCGCTTTTTCCGGCCTCCTCGATGGTCATCAGGTCGGGGTGGGCTTTCTGAAGGGCCTGGAGGGCTTCCGTCAATTCGGCCAGGGTATAGTAACGGTCAAACCGCAGGGGCAAGCCGATCTTGGCCTGCTGGGCGGCGACCGGGGACAGAACCAGCGCGATCAGAAGCAGGGCGCCGAGAGCCGTTCTTTTCATTTTCCACCTCCCAGGTCGAGGGACGTTGCACCGCCCCAGGCGTTCGGGGTTGCGGCCTTGATTTCGACTTTGACCGGCTTGGCGGCCCGGACAAGCCAGCGGAGTTTCTGGGGACCGTCCGCGCCGACCGACGGAACCGTGCTTCTCTTCCGGCCCTCGATCACCTCGACGCCTTGTCCCTCCAGGGTGACGATCACGGGGAGGATCCGGTTGTTCCGACGGCCCATGGCCGTAGGATAGGGAAAATATCCGGCGTTTTCGATAAAAGCTTCGATTTCGTACAACCCGCCGCCGAGGGGCGTCGACTTGGCCGAAGCGATTTTAATCCGGGCCATCTTCGAGGCGATTTCGAAGATCCAGGGAACCTGCCCTTTCAGCAGGGTTTCGATTTTGGCCGGCGGCGGCGTCGTCTCGACAAAGGGAACGGCCCCGCCGATTTCGACGTCCCCGAGCGTTGGGTGCTTGAACGGCTTCCAGTCGATGAAGCCCTTCCCGCCAAGCTCCTTATCGCTCCAGGCCAGGAGGGCTTTTTCCTTCGGATCAGTCCCTTCCTCCGAAGGCGGCTTGGGCATCTGCTTCATCATCTCGGCCATCTGCTTGGGATCGGTCTTCCCGCTTTGGACGGCTTCGATGACTTGCTTGGCCTTGAAGGACGGCGGCGCCCCGGCCGATTTAAGGAAGGCCTCGATCTTCTCCTCCCCGAGGGCGAGGAACTCGTCCTTGGTCATTTTCTCCAGCTTCTCGGGGGTGATGTCCGCCTCTTTCTTTTCCTCTTTGAATTCGGGCAGCGTCCACAGGTTCATCGCGAACGAGGGGAGGCCGAGATGATAGTAGGCGTAAAGCTCGAACGATCCGTCCTTGTCGGAAGGCGGATCGAGACGTTTTTCGTCCAGCTTGTTTTTCTTGAGGAACTCCTTGTACTTGTCCGAGAGCTCCTTGTAGAACTTCAGGTCGTCGGCCAGAGGATTTACGACCGCGCCCAGATCCAGGATGCCGGCGATCATCGACTCGTCGACTGTCATCCCCTCGGGGACGAGCGGCTTGACCAGCTCGATGAGCTCGGCCATGGAGTAGACCCGGCTCGGATCGGCGTTGATGAACCCGGCCATCCGCTCCGGAACGCGGATCTGGTTCAGGTCGGCGTCGCCGCGCCGTCCGCCCCGCGGGGGATTCAGGCAGAAATCGGACGAGCCGAGAGTGACGGACAGGCCGATCTCCTTGTGGGCGTTGACGAACTTGATGACGGCGAAGCTTTCGGCCTCGCTGCCCGGCCACAGGCCGGTCCCGGACCCGAAATAGCGGAACAAGTGGGGAAACTGCAGGCCGATGTTCACGCCGCCGGCCGGGTCCTCGTTGTACGCCCCGTCCTTGTCGTTGTCCAGGCCTTCCGAATAAAGCTTGTAGATCCCCTTCTCGCCCTTGGCCCAGTCGGCCCGCTTCATGAGCCGGGGCTGGCCCGGGATGGGAATCCAGTCGCCTTCGGGATCCTTGACCCGCATCGTCGTGATGACGCCGTTTCCGTCCAGGTCCTCGAAACCGTCTTCGTCGACGGCGTCGTCGTTGTCGTCATTCCAGGCCCGGTCGTTGCCGGCCGCGGCCCGGAGCGGTTTTCCGAAATAGCGGGCGGTCGCGTCGGGATTGGGACAGGCGAGAACGTACCAGGTCAGGTCCTTGCGGACGTCCGGCTTGCCGATGAGCTCCTGGATGAGGAACACAGCGGCCTCGCCGGCCAGGGGGGCTAGACCTTCGAAATTGGCCCCGACGAAGACGGCCGGAAGCGTTTTTTCCGTTTTCGCCGCCTCGGGACCGATCTCGATCAATAGAACGTCGCGGCCTCCCGGGCTCTTGGCCAGCTCATGGATCCGGGCGACGGCCGGGTTGGCCCGGGCCGCGTCCCGGACGGCCGCGTTCAATTCCTCGGGCGTATGATACCGGTCGAATTTCGTCTGGGCGGCCAGGCCCGAAACGAAGACGGCGAAAACAACAAGCGGGAAACGACGGCGAAGATCATGCATGGGCACCTCGTCATCGGACAAACGAATATTCCCTTTCCCCGAAGGGAAAGGGCCGGCACCGAAAGAAGAAGGGTACATGTTTTCGTAATCGGAAACAACCGAATGGACGCCCCGGCCGGGACGGCTTCGGGGAGATGTGCGGCGGAACCATATCATGATGATATACGAAACGACGAGCGGGAGGGTTTTACCGGATGACCAAAGAACGGCCCGGTCTTAATGGAAAATTAAGAAAGGAATAAACACTTCTTCACATTTGTATGTTACGGATGGACATAATGAATCTGAATTCGACCAGTAACAAATCGCCTAAAAACGGAGTATTACATTGAGAAAAGAGAATTCGGCTAGTCGCGGGAAGACGAAAAGCGCCGCAGAGGCGATTGTCTCGAGGTTCCCTCTTCAAGCCCGATGCTCGCCGGAAACCTCCGGTTATTTCCGACGGAATGAGGATGATATGCGCGCAAAAACTCCAAGATTCCTATTTCTTATCGGCCTCCTGGCCGCCCTTCTTGGGGCCGGGACGCTTCTCCCGGCTCAGGAAAAGGCCCCCGGCCCTGCGGCTTCGAGCCCGGCCGCTCCCCCGCTTCGGGTTTTCGTCGACGGAAGCATGGCCGGCGGCGATTATTTGAAAACGGAAATCACCTTCGTGTCCTATGTCAGGGACCGAAAGGACGCCGACGTCCATATCATCACGACGAGCCTTTCGTCGGGGCCCGGGACCGAGTACTCGATCGAGTGGATCGGCCTCGGAGCCTTCGCCGACCTTCATTACACGCTGAAATGCTTTATCGACCGGTTCGCCACATACGACGAAACCCGCGCGAGTCTCGTCCGGCTGCTGAAGAAAGGGCTGATGCCGTTCGTCAGCCGGACCGGCCTTTCCGACCAGGTGAAGATCGCCTATACCGAAGCGCCCGCCCCCGCCGCGGCCGCGGCCGTCGATCCCTGGGACAGCTGGATTTTCAACCTGAGCCTGGGCGGCTCACTCAACGGCGAATCCTCCTACGGGTACCAGTCATACCGGGGGGGATTCTCGGCCGGACGGACGACGGAGAAGCTGAAACTCGGCGTCTCTTGGAGTGGGAGCTCCAGCCGGACCCGCTACACCATCGAAGGCGAAGAGGAAGATTACATCACGAACGTCAAGAGCTGGTCGTCCCGGGGCTGGGCCATCTGGAGCCTGGGCGACCATTGGTCGGCGGGCATGGCCGCCAGCGCCTCCTCATCGACCTACAGCAACGTGAAAACGTCCTTCAGCTTTTCTCCGGCCGTCGAGTTCGACGTTTTTCCCTATTCCGAATCCACCCGAAAACAGCTGACCATTCTCTACCGCGTGACCTTCGGCCGCTACCGGTACCTGGAAGAGACCATCTACGACAAAACGTCCGAAAACCTCTGGAGCCAGTCCCTGACGGTCTTCCTGGAAGCCACCCAACCGTGGGGCGAAGCTTACGCCTCGATCGTCGGATCCCATTACTTCCACGATGCGAGCAGAAACCGCTTGTCCGTCGACGGATACATCTCGGTCCGCATCTGGAAGGGCCTGTCGGTTTACGCCAGCGGAAGCTACTCCCTGATCCACGACCAGCTGTCGCTCGTGAAAGGGACCTTGTCGAAAGACGAGATCCTTCTCCGGCTTAAGCAGCTCTCCACGACCTACGATTACTACCTGTCGATGGGGATTTCCTATTCGTTCGGGTCGAAGCTGAGCCGGGCCGTCAATCCGCGGATCCAGGCCATCACCTACGATTAAAAGCCGGCCGGGGCCGAATGAACGGGCTGGCCGTAGAAGAGGGCGGCCAGCCGGTCGAAATCGGCCGTATCGTCGGTTGTGAAAAATTCCCGGCGGCCGCCCCGGCCGCAGGCGGCGTCGATTTCGGGATGGCGCCGGAGATAATCGGCCAGGGCTTCGGCGACGATCGGGCCCTGGGAGATCAGCCGGACTCCCGGCGGAAGAAACCGGGCGATCACGCCGGCCAGCAGCGGGTAATGGGTGCAGCCGAGGATGACGGCGTCGATGCGCGGATCCCGGGCCAGGAGCCGCTCGACATGTTTCCGGACGAAATATTCCGCGCCCGGCCCGTCGAGCTCGCCGTTTTCGATGAGCGGCACCCAGAGGGGGCAGGCTTCGGCGTGGACCGTCACGTCCGGAAAGAATTTCCTGATTTCGATCACGTAGGATCCGGAGCGGACCGTCCCGGCCGTGGCGAACAAGCCGACATGCCGGGTTCGGGTGAATTCCCCGAGACGCTCGGTGACCGGCCGGATCACGCCGAGAACCCGGCGCTCCGGGGCGAGCATCGGAAGGTCCTTCTGCTGGATCGTCCGGAGGGCCTTGGCCGAAGCGGTGTTGCAGGCGAGAACGACCAGACGGCAATCGTGGGCGAACAGCCAGCGGACCGCCTCGAGGGTGTAATGATAAACGGCCGTGAAGGATCGCGTCCCGTAGGGCGTCCGGGCGTTGTCCCCCAAATAAAGGAAATCATATTCCGGAAGCCGGGAAGCGATCTCGCCGAAAACAGTCAGGCCGCCGTATCCCGAATCGAAAACGCCGATGGGCCCCCGTTCCGTCATCACCGGCTATCGTCCTTCCCTCAGGATGTTGTCCCGGATCCAGTGGGCGTCCCACCACTCGACGGGATTGACGAAAACGCCCTGGACGAGGACGGCGAAATGGAGATGATCGCCGCCGGCCAGCCCCGTCGATCCCGAAAGGCCGAGGATCTCGCCCCGAGCGACGTCCTTGGGCACGGCGACATCGATCCGGCTCAAGTGGCAGTACATGGAAAACAGCCCGAGGCCGTGGTCGAGAACGATCGTCTGGCCGTGAATGCCGAGAGGCCCGGCCAGGACCACCCGGCCGGAATTGGCCGCCGGGACGGGACATTGGACGGTCGAGGCCAGGTCGACGCCCAGGTGGGCCTGGCTGTCGACGATCTTTCCGTTATAGAGATAGGTCCGGCTTTCCCCGAAGGAAGCCATCGACTTAGACTTGGGGAGTCGGAGAAACGGTCCGGACCAGAGCGGCCGGGCGGCCGTGTCGCGGCACAGGAGATCGAGGCGCTCATAATCCAGGTCGCGCTGGGCTCTGTTGACCGTCAGAAAAACATCCAGGTCCGTCCCTTGAAGGCCGGAATCGAGATTTTTAAAATAGGCCGCGACCCCGCTCAGGAATCGATCGGAGAGAACCACTGGATCTTTCTTGAAGGCCGCCGTCTTGATCGACGGCCGGAAAACAACGTTCGCCCGGTTGCCGGCCGCATCCTCGGCCACGCCGAAAATCGGAACGCCGCGCGACGCGTCGTAAGGAAGGGCGTAATAGACAAGATAGCGTTTTTCGCCGTCGGGAAAGCCCCGAAAAAAACGGTCGCCGACCTGGATCCCGACCAGGGCGACGTCTTCTTCAACCGACCAAGCCGCAGCCCCGGCGCCGCCGAGGCTGATCGCGTAGGGTCCACCGAGGAGGCTCATCCGCGGCGGGCGGGTGTCGATGATCATCTTCTTTTCCAGGATTTGCGTGTTCCCGCCGTTCCAGGAACGGTCTTCGGCCGAGATCCGGAGAAGGATCTCCCCGTCGGCTAGG
>Ga0316628_100000195_pt1 | contig 38069 bp, 34 predicted proteins | sample OWC_Aug_M2_C1_D5_FD_207648 | JGI IMG/M metagenome (GOLD analysis project Ga0316628, IMG submission 207648) | Wetland soil microbial communities from Old Woman Creek delta, Ohio, United States - OWC_Aug_M2_C1_D5_C | ecosystem: Environmental > Terrestrial > Soil > Wetlands | place: USA: Ohio...
ATCAACGAGATCGCCGGCATCTTTCTGGCGATGGGCGTCCTTTCCGGGATCTTCGGCCGCCTCAAGGGGGAAGAGATCGGCCGGGCCTTCGTCGACGGGGCCAAGGACATGGTCAACGCCGCCCTGATCATCGGGACGGCCAGGGCTATCCTCATCGTCGCCCTGGACGGACGGATCCTAGACACGATCCTGGCCGGAATGGCCTCGGCGATCTCCAACTTCCACCCGGTGCTTTCGGCCCAGCTGATGTTCGCCTCCCAATGCGGCATTAACTTTTTCGTCCACTCGGGAACCGCCCAGGCCGCCCTGACGATCCCGGTCATGGCCCCGCTCGGGGACCTGGTCGGCATCACCCGTCAGACCAGCGTCTTCGCCTTTCAGCTGGCGGAATACATCAATCCCATTCTCCCGACGTCCGGCGTCACGATGGGCGTTTTGGGATTGGCCGGATTGCGCTACGAAAAATGGGCCAAATGGCTGATTCCGCTGATGATCGCCTGGCTGCTCTTCGCCGCCCTGAGCTTGATCCCGCCGGTGCTGTTCAAGTACGGCACGGCCTGATCCGGGCTTATTCGGCGTCGTAAGCCGCGAGGGCGGCCGGAAGGACTTGGGTTAAGCCATGGCCCGCGGCCGGCAGTCCGATCAAGACCGCGCTGATGACTTCCTTTCGGCTCGCCCCGGCGGCTTTGGCCGATTGCACATGAAAGGGAATCCCGTTTTCCAGCCGCAAGGCGGCCAGCACGGCCAGGTAGGCCAGAGCCGCCGTTTTCGGATCCAGGGCGCCGGCCGCCGAAAGCCCTTGGACCATCCCGCCCCAGGCCTGGGCATGACCGGGCGCCTCGCTCACGAATGTTTGAAATGCGTTGCTGACCAATGATTTTTTCTCGCTCATGATTTGTCCCCTGAATTCATTATGGGCGGTATCCTACGCCTGATGGGACATCAGGTCAACTTTTCCCATCCGACAGGCGATCCGAAACAGCATTATCCCCGAATCTTCCGTTAATTCCAGTGTGGGGGTGCGGGTTTAATCTGGATTATGCGTCTTGTCCGAAGTTAGGGGCGGCGCCGCCGATGATATAAAATAGGAACCGGGAGACAGGCCGCGGTGAAAAAAACCGGCCCGGGAGTGTTAGATAGGGTGAATGATCGGCGAAGGCCGGCAAAGGCGCCGCAACGGGACGAATAAAAGTGGCCGAGACACGCGCGAAAATCGATTTGGAGGCCACCTATACCCGCTACGGCCCGATGGTGCTGCGGAGGTGCCGAAGAATGCTCCGGGACGAGCAGGCGGCGTTCGACGCCTGCCAGGAGGTTTTCGTGAAGCTGTTGATCCATCAAAACGAGCTCGAGGACCGTTACCCCTCGAGCTTGTTGTACCGGATCGCGACAAATCATTGCCTCAACCTGATTCGGAAAAAGCGCCTGGAAGGACACCCCGTCCCGCTGCCCTCGATCGAGACAATTTCCGGACGCCCTCTGCTGGATACGGAAGCGTCCCTGCGGACGCTTCTCGAGCCCATTCTGAAGGAGCAAAAGGAAGATATCCGGAACATGGCTTATCTGTACTTCATCGACGGCTGGAGCCTTCAAAAAATCGCCGATGACCTGCACATGTCCATCGCCGGAGTCCATAAAAGGCTGAAAAAGCTGCGCCGGAACCTTCCCGAAAACAGAGGAGCCGAAGCATGAGCGAAGACATCAGCCGCCTTGATTGGGAGCGTTACGTCCTGGGCGAGCTTCCTCCAGACCGGGCCTGGACGCTTAAGCAACGGTTGGATGCGGATCCACGGCTTCGGGTTGAAGTAGAGGAGATCAAGCGATCCAACCGGGACGACCTGGAACGGTATCCCGCGGCCCAGGTCGCCGCCGGGATCCGCGAGCGCTTCGAGAGGGAAACCGCCGGAGCCGGAGCGGAAAAATCCATTCGGCCGTTCCGCGCCCTATTCGGAAAACGTCTCTTCCTCCTGATTCCCGCGGCGGCCGCCGCGGTCCTTTTAGCCGTGGTCCTCATTCCCGGCCGGAAGCCCGGAATTCTTCCGCGATTTGCGGATTCCCTCCGCGACGACACGATCGTCAAGGGAACCGCCGGCGTCGACCTGAATACGACCCGTCTCCTCGTCTACCGGAAACGGGGAAACGCCGTGGAGGAACTGGCCGACGGATCCCAAAGCCGGGCCGGCGATATTCTGCAGATGGCCTATGTCTCGACCGAAAAATACGGAATGATTTTCTCGATCGACGGTTCCGGAAAGGTCACACCGCAGTTCCCCGACGCGCAGGGGGCCTCCTCGGCCTTTGAGACGAAACGCAAGACGCTCCTTCCCCAAGCCGTCGAGTTGGACAACGCCCCGCGATTCGAGCGTGTTTTTCTGGTGACCTCGGACGTTCCCATCGACGGCCGGGCCGTTTGGGCGGCGGCCGAATCCCTGGCCCGAAATCCGGACCGGGCCGAGAAGGAAAGCCTGGCTCTTCCCGCCGGCCTTCGCCAAAGTTCGTTCCTCATCCGTAAATAGGAGAAAGGCGATGCGCTCCCCATTCCAATACCGGTCCGGAAACGCCTTCTTCTTCCTCTCTCTCCTCATTCTGGCGGCGGGCGCATCCGGCGGCCAGGCTCCGTCCCCGCAGGAGGAGATCGCCGCCCGCAGGTTCGCCCTGATGATCGGGGCCAACAACGGCGGCTCGGGGCGGACGACGCTGCGCTACGCCGTGAGCGACGCCCGGGCCTTCGGCGACGTGCTTTGCGAGCTGGGCGACGTCCGGCCGGAGGACGCCGTCTTCCTGGAACAGCCCGACCGGGCGGCCGTCCTTCGCGAGATCCGGGCGCTCGCGGGCCGGCTCGCCGAGGTCCGGCCCCGCCTTCGCCGGATCGAAGTGTTGTTCTATTACTCGGGCCATTCCGACGAGGAAAGCATCCTCCTGCGGAACGAAAGGATCACGTACAAGGAGCTGCGGGAGGCGATCAACGGCTTGAACGCCGACGTCCGCATCGCCGTCCTCGATTCCTGCGCCTCGGGCGCGTTCACCGCTTCGAAAGGCGTGATCAAGCGCTCGCCCTTCCTGCTCGACGAAGCCTACGACATGAAGGGATACGCTTTTTTAACCTCCAGCTCGGCCGACGAAGCCTCGCAGGAATCGCGCCGCCTCCAAGGGTCGTTTTTCACCCACAACCTGCTCTCGGCCTTGCGGGGCGCGGCTGACCGGAACCTGGACGGACGGATCACCTTGACCGAAGCCTACCAGTTCGCCTTCGACGAAACCCTGGCTCAAACCGAGAAAACAACCGGCGGCCCGCAGCATCCGAACTACCATATCGAAATGACGGGGACCGGCGACGTCATCATCACCGACATCACCAGAAGCGCCGCCCTTCTCACCCTCAAGGGCGACATCGCCGGCCGCTTCTTTGTCCACAACCAGGCCTATGTCCTGATCGCCGAGCTGGCCAAGCCGGCGGGGCGGGACATCACGATCGGTTTGGAGGAAGGGTTCTACCGCCTGACCGCCGTTTCGGACAATGCCGTCTATGAAGCCGAGGTCACCTTAAAAAAGGGATCTCCCCAGGAAATCGGGCGGAGCCGTTTCCAGCGCGTCGACAAGGTTCCGACGCGCTCCCGCGGCGATAAAACCTTCATCCCGGCGTTCGGGCCGCGGGGAACTCCGAAATGGCAGGTGGACATGTTCACCGGCGCCGCTTGGGCCGAGCCCGAGGACCTGAACATGCGCGCCGGGATCGACCAGGGTATCATCGACTCCGTGAACGATTTTTATACCTATAAACGCCAGACAGGGGCCATTTCCTTCTACCAGGCCGAATTGGGGGAACGCCTTCGTCCGCTGAAATTTTCCTATTCTTATGGAATCCGCGCCCGGCGTTCACTGACAAGCTGGCTATCCGCTTCCCTCGGCCTGTCCGGGCTGACGGGACGATCGTTCACGGCCGCCAAGAACAGCTACACCGTGATCGAAACGAGCGGCCGTCAGTATATCGACCAATACAACGTCGAAGAATTCATCCTCGAAACTCAAGCCTGGGTTCCGACCGTTTCCCTTCATGCCGGCTTGAACGTGTTCCGTGATCTCCGCCTGGAAGCCCGCCTCGGCGGCGGCCCGTTGTTCGCCTCCTGCAGCTACGTCAAACGGCAGAACTCGGCGCCCGTATCCGACCTGGGCCAGATCCTCGAAGAACCGTACTTTGCCACGGTCGAGGAAAAAGGCCGCGGAACCGGCTGGTCCTGGGAAGGCGGGATCGGAGCCCGGTTGGCCCTCAGCCGATCACTCAGCCTTCTTCTCGAAGCGGGGTATGCGCTCCGCCGGATCGACCGGATCTCCGGCCCGGGCGAAGCCGTCAAATCGGACGGCAACGAAAATTGGGATGGGGACTGGGCGATGAAGTATTTCTACGAAACCCACCCATGGGGAACTTATGAGACGATCTTTCCCTCGAATTACTGGCCCGCGACCGAAACGCTCCGCCGCGTCGGGGATTTCAAGCTCGACCTTTCCTCCTTCGAGCTGAAGCTCGGCCTCTCGTTCCGGCTCTGAGCGGGAACCGGCGAAATAGAGCCAACCTCGGCAAAGGCCGCCGGCTTCGAAGGCCGTCCGGGAGGCGCAGACACGTCTTCGCTTGCACCGGAGGCGCCTCGGGACCGTCTTATTGCAGCGCGGGACGTTCTTAGGATGTCCATACGACCAGAGGCATCTTAGGGGCGATTTCAATAAATTCGTCCGTTCCCCCCGGTCCCATCATTCCTCCCCGTTGAATGCGCCCAGGAAAAAAAACGCCGCCGGCAGTGTTTAACAGATCGAGTCCAAAGTCCGCAAAGGAGAACGCCGTATGAATATAAATAAGAAGCCCGCCATCGCGATAGTCATCATTCTCTTCGCCTTGGCCGCGGAAGCCGCCTCGGCGGGCCCGCCCTCCCAAACATCCCCCGGAACGGGACCGGACCCCGCCCAACAAATCGAAAACAGCGGAATAATCAAGGGCCGGATCCAAAAATACGAGACGCGGACTCCGGTGGCGGGCGTCGTGGTCTCAATCGAGGGGTCCGACCTCAAGACGACAAGCGACGCCACCGGGGCCTACGCCTTCTTGAAGGTTCCGGTCGGATTCTACGTCCTGACGTTCCAGGGCGCCGGATACTACGAGGAAAAGCGGACGGACGTCATCGTCCGGTCCAACCGCATTACCTTCCTCAACGTGGACGTTTGGGAAGCCCGGATCATCCGGGAAGACGTCCAGGTTTCGGCCGCACCCTTTCCGGCGGCGCCGGCCCGGGCCGCCGGCCGGACCGATCTCGGCGCCGAGGAGATGCGGCGGGATGCGGCCTCTCTCGGCGACTTCAGCCGGGCCCTATACGCCGTCCCGGGTGTCGTCAAGGCCGACGAGATCGCCAATGACATCATCGTCCGGGGCGGCAGTCCGACGGAAAACGGCTTCTATATCGATAACATTTTCATCCCCAACATCAACCACTTTCCCCAGATGGGCGCCTCGGGCGGAAACGTCAGCATGCTGAACATGGATTTCGTCGAAAACGTGAAAGTCCTCACGGGGGGATTCGACGCTTCCTACGGAAACCGCCTCTCCTCCATCATGGACATCTCCTACCGGGAAGGAAACCGGGAGAAAATCAACGGGCAGGTCAATTGGAGCGCCATCGGCTACGGCGCCCAAGCCGAAGGCCCGCTCTCCGGCGGCAAGGGCAGCTGGATGATCTCGGGCAGCCGGAGCTTTCTGAAGCTGATCGCGAACATCCTGGACATGGACAATCCCTCGGATTTCGGCGATATCCAGGGAAAACTGGTTTATGACCTGTCCGCCCGCGACACACTCTCGGTCCTGGCCCTGGGCGGATACAGCCGGACGGTTTATGATCCGGCCGGCCGGGAAAAGTTCACGGCGGCGAACGCCGGTCTCACCTGGCGGCATCTCTGGGGAGAGGCGGGCTATTCCGACACGTCCATCTCCTATTCCGCGCTGACCGGAACGGAGAACACTTATGATCTGCAGACCCGCAGTCTTCGCGAGGAGTACGATTACGACCAAGCCTGGCTGTCTTTCCGGAATGTCAACCACATCACCCTGTCCGCCGATCTCGGCTTGGCCTTCGGCCTCGAAGCCCAGCAAACCCGTCTGCATGGCTCTGTCGACTTTGTCGGCCGGGAGGCGCGAATCGACGGTTCCTCGGCCGCCGCGTTCGTCACCTCGACAATCCGGGTTTTTCCGAGCCTCTCGTTTTCGGCCGGGGCGCGGCTTGACCGCCTTCCCTATACGGAAAGGCTTCACGCCTCTCCCCGCCTGTCATTCGTCTGGACGTTGAGCGAGCGTCTCTCGTTCAACGGCGCCTACGGCCGTTTTTATCAGCCCCTGCCGCCTTTCCTCATCGTTCAAGATCCAGGAAACCGCTCCTTGAAGGATCTCCGGGCGGACCACTTCATTCTCGGATTTTCCTACCTGCTGAGCGAGGATGTCCTGCTCAAACTGGAAGCTTACGACAAGGAATATCGCGACGCGCCGATGGCCCCGATCAATCCTTATGTCTTCGTCCTCGACGACGTCAACGGGGACCGTGCCCGCTTCGGGTACGCCGGCCTCCTGACGGATGAAGGGCGGGCCTGGGCCCGGGGCGTGGAGCTGACCCTGCAGAAAAAGCTGACGAAAAACCTCTACGGCCTGATCAGCCTGACCTATTACCGGGCCCGTTACCGCGACCTGATGGGCGTCTGGCGCAACCGCATGTTCGACAACCGGTTTATCATCGGCCTTTCGGGCGGATATAAGCCCAATAAATACTGGGAATTCAGCGGGCGGTGGATCCTGAGCGGCAACCGCGCTTTCACTCCGGTAAACGTTTCCGCCTCGACCTATTACAGGTGGCCTGTTTGGGACCTGGACAACATCATGTCGGGCCATCTCGATAACTACGAATCCCTCTCCCTTCGGGTCGACCGGCGGTTTTATTTCGCCAAAACCAACCTGGTCGCCTTCGCCGGGGCGATGAACATCCTCGACCATCAGAACGAGCGCAACCGGTACTGGGACTATATGGAAAACCAATACCACTCCACGCACATGTGGGGGATCATTCCCTTCTTCGGTCTGGAATTCGAATTTTAACCGGAGGCATCCGTCATGAAAATTTTCCGCGAAAAACGATTTCTCCTCTTGCTTTTATCCGCCCTCTGCGGGGGCCTGTTCCCCCTCAACGCCGCCGTCGGGCCTGAAGCCGGCTTCATCTCCCTCGATCCGAACGCCTTTTATTTCCACAATAACAGTTATTTCAACCGGATCGCTCTGCTCTCGTCGCCCACCCGGCTGTGGTACGTTTTCCAGCCGGCCGACCACGATCCGGCGTCCAAGCCGTTGTTCGTCTTCTTCAACGGCGGGCCCGGCTCAGCCACAAGCTGCGGGCTGCTGGCGGCCAACACCGGCCGGACCGCCGTCGTCCTCGACGGGGCGACCGGCGAGGCCTCCATCATCGACAATCCCCACAGCTGGACGCGGCTCGGGAACGTGATCTATTTCGACGCCCGCACGACGGGATTCTCCTACAGTCTGATGGACGATCCCGGCGATGCGGACCGCCGCTTCCTGGAATTCGACGCTCAAAACTATAATGCCTTCACGGACGGGGCCGATGTTCTCCGGGCGCTTCTCCGCTTTCTGGCCGGCCATTCCGAGATCAGGCCCAATCCCGTCGTTTTCGTCCCCGAAAGCTACGGCGGCATCCGAACCGTCGTGATGCTCCATCTCCTTCTGAATTCCGAGGATTATGTCGACGGGACGGCGGTCTACCAGAACCCCGACCTCGTCCGGGAAATCCGGGATCACTTCGCCGCGGTCTTTCCCGAATACGCGGGGCAGGCGGTTCCCCGCAACGTCATCGCCCGCCAGTTCGGCCGGCAGATCATGATCCAGACGGTCATGTCCACGCCCTACCAGCGGATTGTCGGGACGGCCATGCTGGAGACGCCCGGCTCGACGCTCTATCAGGTCGCCGAAGAAACCGGCGTGCCTTATATCCCCTATCGGAATCGGCCGGGAGCAAATCAAAATCCCACGCCGGGCGAGATCCAGAATTATATCTACGATTATCTGTACGCCGTCGGGAGGGATCCCTACCACCTCGCCAAGCCGGCCGGATTCCTGGACGGGCACCGTCAGGCAACCGGCGGTTTACTGCGGCAAATTGATTCGCTCAACCGGCTCATCGGAACCGATGCCAGGGCGATCCCGGAGCTGTATGCCGCCTATCGGGCCCAGGCTTATAAAGTCAGGCCAATGGCGGAGGCCGAGGTGAATTTCTCCGCTTCGGTCGGACCGCCGCCGGCGCCCCTCCCCCCGGGCGAAGGCGGGCTCGACGCCGTCTTCGGCGTTCTCCAACCCTGGGACAGGTTTTTCATCGATTCCAACCGGGACGCATTGAACGCCTTTTCCTGGAACCAGGCCGAACTTATGGAATACGACCTGACCCACGGGACGACGCTCCTCTACGGGAAAATGTTCCTGGAGAACGTCGCCTGGGTTGAGACGTTCGCGACGAACGCCGCCTACGACGTGGTCGTTTACTCCCCGGCCTTAGCCGACGCCCTGGGCATGTACGTCTATATTCTCTCGCGATCGACGTTCGATTCCGGAAATCCGCAGGACGGCCCGCGGCCGGGCCGGATCCTTCTCGACTACCGATCCGGCGCCGTCCGGGATTTCGCCGGCGGACGGCGGACGATCCGCTTTCCCCGCTACGCGTCGAGCGGACACGCCGTCAGCATGACCGAGCCTGGGGAATTCCTCGAGGACGTCGCCGATTGGCTCGAAAGCACGGGATTCATCCGGAACGGGAAAGGAGGACTCAAATGAGCATCCGCGGAAGGCGTATCGTTCGCTTCGCCGGAATCGCTCTTCTCGTCCTTCTTGCTGGATCGTATCTCGGCGCCGCGCCGGACCGCATTCAGCTCGAGCTTTACGGCGGCTTTTCTTTTCTCAATCCCAAGGACCTGAACCTTTTCTCGGCGGCCGAGGAAGAATACAACAAGCGCATGTTCCTCGACCGGTTGATCGGCGACCAGGGGTATCTCTGGCAGAACGAGTATTCCGGATACCTCCTCAATGAATTCCCGCGCATCACGAACGCCCTGCCGGCCGGTTTCCGGATTAAATATGCTTTGTCTTCGGCCGCGTCCGTTTCGATCGGCATCGAAGGCTTCCGGCGGGAGGAAAATGCCTCGATTTCCGGAACGATCACCGTGGCGCCAAGCTGGCGGCTGGCTGAAAGCAAAACCTACGATCCCTACCGTCTCGATCTCAAAGGCGTCTCCGTCCTGGGCGGTTTTCATTACGGCTTCGCGGTCGGCAGGAATACGGAAATCGAGGCGGGGTTGGCGGCCGGCTGGACATGGGCGTCTTTCGGCTTCTTGTCCTCCTGGACGAATTCCGTCGAGCTTTGGGATGAAGTTGGAGACCCGGTCCATTTCTCAACCAACGGCCGGCGCCTGGAAGGAGACGGGCATGGGAACGGTTTCATCGGCAAGGCGACGATCCGTTTGAGCAGGGCCCTCGGGAAGCGCTTGGGATTTTTCATCGAGGCGGCCGCGTCTTACAGCCGCCTGAAATCGCTCCATGGCGGAGGCCGCGAAAGCTCCATGACCCTTCCCGGCGCAACGACCTGGGAAGGCGACTGGGGCGTAAAAAAAGAGGTCATCAATCGTTTTTGGGACGAAGCGCTAACGCTTTACGTCCCGACGAATTATTGGGAAGGGTGGGTGTCCAGGCAGTACGACCGCGAGTTCGTGCTTAATTTATCGTCGTTCGGCTTCGGGGCGGGGGTCTATTGCCGATTCTAAAACCTGGCACCGATTTATCGGAACGTCCCCCGGGCCAGGAGCTTCCCGCCGGACATCAGAACGCGGCCGCGGGCGATGACACCAGTCAGGTTCATTTTTTCATCAAATAAGATCAGATCCGCGTCCCGCCCAGGCTCGATCGCGCCCTTGGAGGCCAGGTGATAGATCGAAGCCGGGTTTGCGGCAAACAATCCGGCCGCCTGTTCCTTATTTAATATTCCCCGCGCGATTAGGGAACGGAACGTTTTCAAAAGCGAATGGGGCGAGGCAACGGTCAGACCCACAAGCTTCCCCGCCGCATCAAAAACCGGAAGGCTGCCGTTTCCGTCAGAGCTTACGGTCACGCTCTCCAGCGGCACGCCGCTTTCCAGGATCATTCGGATCGCGGTTTCGACGCTCACGTCGTGATCCGATTCCTTCTCCGGATCGATTCCGGCCGTCAGGTCGATCCGGCCTCCGGATTTGGCGAATTCGATCGCCTCCCCTAGAAGGCGCCGGTTGCGGTTGCAATGCGTGGGGACCAACTGGGTGACCGGGATTTCGGTCGCCCGGAACAGCCGCCGGAAACATTCCAGACCGCGTCCCCCGTCGCCCATGTGGACATGAAGGATGCCCGCCTTCCCGCCGAGCATCCCGCCGACCCGGCATTCGGCGGCCAAACGGGCGAATTCCTCAAAGGTCGGCTGTGAGGAGCGATGATCGGAGAGGGCGATTTCCCCGGCCCCAATGATCTTTTCGATCAGGACGAGATCGCTTCGGACGCTCCCGGTTATATTTTTGACCGGGATTTCGTAAGATCCGCAGAAGCAGAACGTCGAGATTCCTTCGATTTCCAAAGCGCGGGCTTTGGCCAGGAGCGAGCTCATGTGCCGGGTGACCGAATCCGTCCCCAGGCAGCCGATGACCGTGGTCACGCCGCTGGAAACGATGTCCTCGATCGCGATTTCCGGCGCCCGGGTTGCCGGACCGCCTTCCCCGCCCCCTCCCAGAATATGGACATGCGGATCGACAAAGCCGGGGAGAACGGTCTTTCCCTCGGCCTCGATGATTTCGACCGGGATTCCCTTGATCGCAACCTGTCCCGGCTCCGCGACGGCTTCGATCCGACCGCCGGCCAGGAGGATATCGCGTCTGCCGCTGGATGAAGGGGAAAAGATGTCGCCGCCGCGGATGATGAGGGCCATTTCTGCCTCCGTGATGACCGCAAGATATCACGTCCGGGCCGGCCCGACAAGAAGGGCGATCGCGGCCCCCGGCTTGGGCTTCAGGGAGCCGGCGGGAAGATGCGTTGACTTCGCCCCCCGGCCAAGATATTATTTCGCCCGAGGTGACCATGAAAAAATCCGTTTCCCTCGCCCTCATCCTCCTTCTTACCGCATTCGTCGCCGGCGCCTCGGCCGAGACCTGGTTCAAAGGATCCCTGAACGACGCCATCGCCAAGGCCAAAGCGGAGAACAAGCTAATCTTGCTCGACTTCTTCAGCGCCGGCTGAGGGAGCTGCATACTGCTGGGTCAGCAGTTTTACTCCAATCCCAAATTCACCCCTTTCCTCGACAAGAACTTTGTCCTCTACCGGGCCGATAGCGCCGATGACGCGGGCTCGGCCACGTTCGACAAGTTCGGCATCCAGGCCACGCCGACCATTCTCTTCCTCAACGGCGACGGCGCCGAGGTCGACTGGATCGTCGGCTACGGGCCACCGCCGGAGAATTTCCAAACCCAGCTGGAAAAGATCCTGAAGGGCGAAGGCACGTACCTGGCCGTCAAGGCCGCCTTCGACAAGAATCCCAAGGACGCCGGCCTGGCGTTCGCCGTGGCCCGCAAATGGGGCGATCGCTACAACGAGGCCAAGATCAAGGAATTCTATGGCAAAGTCCTCGAGCTCGACCCCCAGGGAACGTCCGGAACCTATACTCACGAGTATTACAAGGTCACCGCCCCCTACCGGGACTACGCCGAGCTGGCCCTGGCCTCCCAGAATGTTTACGGCGAAAAGGCGGACATGGGTCCGCTGAAGGCCTTCATCGCCAAGTATCCCAACAGCCCGCTGCTCAAACGGGCCTGGGACACCATGAGCTCCTACTATGCCTACCAGGCGCCCAAGGACCAGGCCGCCGCTTTCTTCCAGGAATACGCAGCCAAGTTCCCCGATGATCCGAGCGTCCTGGCCAGTTGGATCGACCGGATCGTGCAGGACGAAGGGCCGGCCGACAAGGGTTTGGAGCTCATGGCCAAGATCAAAAAGATTCCCGCCCTCAGCCCTTATAGCATGATCGAACAGCAGGAAGCCGCCCTCTACCTGCTCAAGGGCGACAAGGCCAAGGCCGAAGAGGTTTTCGGCAAGGACGTCATGTCCGACAAGGTCGACAATTTCGCCTATAGCCTCGTCGGCTACGCCAACTTCTGGATCGACAAGGACGCCAACAAGGACAGCGCCGTGGCGATGGCTGAAAAAGCGCTCCTTCTCATGCCCGATCAGCGGTACTTCATCCAGCAGGCCGCCGGCATCTACGCCAAAGCCGGGATGGAACCGAAGGCCCTGGCCATCTACGGCCCGGACTATCTCCAGAAAAACATGAACGACGCGGCCAACCTCTATGCCTATGCGTCTTTCTGGAACCGGCAGGGAAAGAACCTGGAAAGCGCCGCGGTCGCGGCCGAAAAGGCCTGCGCCCTCAAACCCGGCCTATATTACTACTGGAACACGCTCTCGGCCGTCTACGCCAAGATGAAAAAGTATCCCGAGGCGATCAAGGCGGGCGAGAAAGCCGTCGAAGTCTCCAAGAATAAAGAAGTCAAGGACGCCATGCAGAAGGCCCTCGACAAGATCAAGAAGGACGCCGAAAAAAAGTAATCTTCGTAGACGCTCCTTCAACCGTCTCACCCGGGCGCCCCGCCGCAAGGCGGGGCGCCTTTTTTCTTTTTGCGGCGGCCCCGAATACTCTGGTTCAGAATGATTGGTGACACTCATAGCTTTTCCCGATGCTCCCTAAGAAGCCAAAGCCGGGAGGCCGCGAAGCCGGGGCAAATTGACAACATCCACGGCGCCGTTTTATATTGGCCGGAGAGGTGGTCATGAAAAAACTCCTTTGTTTTTCCCTCATTATTCTTTTCGCCTCGTTCGCCTCGGCCGAGACCTGGTTCAAGGGGTCCCTGAACGACGCGATCGCCAAGGCCAAGGCCGAAAACAAGCTGGTTCTCATCGATTTCTTCAGCAGCGGCTGAGGGGGCTGCGTACTGCTAGGTCAGCAGTTTTATTCCAATCCCAAGTTCGATTCCTTCCTCAGCAAGAATTTCATCCTCTGGCGGGCCGACAGATCCGACGACCTCGGGTCCGCCGCCTTCGATCAGTTCGGCATCCGGGCCACGCCGACCGTCCTCTTCCTCGATGGAAACGGGGGCGAAATCGACTGGCTCGTCGGGTACGGCCCTCCTCCCGAAAAATTTCTGGAACGGGTCGAAAAGGTCCTGAAGGGTGAAGAAACCTACCTGGCGCTCAAGGCCGCCTATGATAAAAATCCCAAGGACGTCGGCGCAGTTTTCGCTCTCGCCCGGAAATGGGACAGACGGTACAACACCGACAAGATCAAGGAATTCTACGGGAAAGTCCTCGAGCTCGATCCGCAGGGAACGGCCGGAACCTACACCGAGGAGGGCTCCAAGATTACCGCCTCGTACCGGGAGTTCGCCGAGCTCGCCCTGGCTTCCCAGGCCCTGCGGTCGGCCAAACCGGACCCGGCTCCCCTGAAGGCTTTCATCGCCAAATATCCGAACAGCCCCCTGAACAACCGGGCCTGGCAGACGATGAGCTCGTTCTACGCCTACCAGGCGTCGAAAGAAGAGGCCGCGGCCTTCTTCCCGGAATATTCGGCCAAATTCCCCGACGATCCGAATATTCTCGGGACATGGATCGACCGGATCGTCCGGGACGAAGGACCGGTCGATCAGGGCCTGGAGCTGGCCGAAAAGCTCAGAAAAAAACCCGAGCTCAGCCCGTACACGATCCTCGAACAATTGACGGCCTCCCTTTACATGATGAAAGGGGACAAGGCCAAGGCCGACGAAGTGTTCGGCAAGGATTTCGCCGAAGGACAGGTCGATATCCTCGTCAATACCCTTCTGACCTATGCCGAGTTCTGGGTCGAAAAGGACGCCAACAAGGACAGCGCCTTGGCCATGACCGACAAGGCCATAGGTCTCGCCCCCGATGACACGTATTACATCCAGCAGGCCGCCGGGATCTACGTGAAAGCCGGCCAGGAGGCCAAAGCTCTGGCCATTTTCGGGCCGGATTATCTTAAAAAGAACTTCGAGGACGCGGCCAAGGACTACGGCTATGCGATTTTCTGGATCCGACAGGATAAAAATATCCAAAGCGCCCTCGTCGCGGCTGAAAAAGCCTGCGCCCTCAAACCCGGAATTTATTATTATTGGAAGACCGTTTCCGACGCTTACGCCAAAATGAAAAAGTATCCCGAGGCGATCAAGGCGGGCGAGAAAGCGGTCGAAACGGCCAAAGGCCAGGCCAAGGACGCCATGCAGAAGGCCCTCGACAAGATCAAGAAGGACGCTGAAAAGAAGTAACTCTCGAAGCGCGCCTTCAAACGTCACACCCGGGCGCCCCGCCGCAAGGCGGGGCGCCTTTTTTATGCAAATTGACAACATCCGCGGCGCCGTTTAATATTGTCCAAAGAGGTGGCTATGAAAAAAATCCTTTGTCTTGCATTGGTTCTTCTCTTCGCCTCGTTCGCCTCGGCCGAGACCTGGTTCAAGGGGTCTTTAAACGACGCGATCGCCAAAGCCAAGGCCGAAAACAAGCTGGTCCTCCTCGACTTCTTCAGCGCTGGCTGAGGGAGCTGCATACTGCTGGGTCAGCAGTTCTACTCCAACCCCAAGTTCGAATCCTTCCTCAACGCCAACTTCATCATGTGGCGGGCCGACGGTGACGACGAGGTCGGCGAAGCCACCTTCGAGAAATTCGGCATCAACGCCACGCCCACGATCCTCTTCCTCAACGGCGACGGCGTCGAGGTCGACTGGATCGTCGGCTACGGCCCCCCGCCGGAAAATTTCCAGGCCCAGCTGGAAAAGATCCTGAAGGGCGAAGGCACGTACCTGGCCGCTAAGGCCGCCTTCGACAAGAATCCCAAGGACGTCGCCTTGGCCTTCGCCGTCGCCCGGAAATGGGAAGACCGATACGACGACGCCAAGATCAAGGAATTCTACGGGAAAGTCCTCGAGCTCGATCCAAACGGAACGGCCGGGACTTTCACGGAAGAAAATTCCAAGATCACCGCTTCGTACCGGGAATTCGCCGAGCTCGCCTTGGCTTCCCAGACGATGAACAGCGCCAAACCGGACGTGGCTCCTTTGAAGGCCTTCATCGCCAAGTATCCAAACAGCCCTCTCCTCAAACGCGCCTGGCAGAGCATGAGCCAGTACTACTCCTACATGGCGCCCAAGGAAGAGGCGGCCGCCTTTTTCCCCGAATACGCGGCCAAATATCCCGATGACACGATGGTGCTCCGCACCTGGCTTGCTCGAATCATCCGGGACAAGGAACCGGCCGACAAGGGCCTGGAACTGGCCGATAAGATCAGGAAAGTCACTGTCTCTCCCTCCATTACGCTGATCGAGGAGCAGATCGCCAGGCTGGACATGATCAAGGGCGACAAGGCCAAAGCAGCCGAGGTCTACGGCAAGGATTTCATGCAGGCCCGCGTCAATATCATGGGGTACAACCTCCTTAATTACGCGAATTTCTGGCTCGACAACGGGGAAAACAAGGACAGCGCCGTCGAGATGGCCGAGATGGTGTTGAAGATCAAGCCTGATGACTCGTACATCGTCCAGCAAGTCGCCGGCATTTACGTCAAAGCCGGCCTGGAAACCAAAGCCATGGCCCTCTTTGGACCGGATTATGTCCAAAAGAACATCGGCGACCACGCCAAGCTCTTCAGCTATGCCTCCTTCTGGAACCGCCAGGGGAAAAACCTGGAGAGCGCGGCGGCCGCGGCCGAAAAGGCCTGCGCCCTAAAGCCTACGCTCTACTACTACTGGAATACCCTCTCGGCCCTTTACGTCAAGCTGAACAAGTATCCCGAAGCCATCAAGGCGACCGAGAAGGCCGTCGAAACGGCCAAGGGACAAACCAAGGAAGCGTTGAAGAAGGCCCTGGAAAAGCTCAAGAAAGACGCGGAGAAGAAGTAGCTTCAGACCTGGACGTCAAGAAGGACCTTGAGGGCGTCGCTTTTTGCCGCCCGCTCGAAAGCCTCGTCCACCCGATGAAGCGGGAAACGGTCGGTAATCAGACGCTCGAGGGGCATGTCCGGGAAATGCTTCATCATTTTTAAACCGTCAACGAATCGCCCGCAGCGGGATCCCAGGACGGTTTGCTCATTGATGACCAGGGAAGCGAGGTTGACGTCGCCTTGAAGGGCGACGGTCGACTTGAGGGCGATCGTCCCCCGCGGCCGGCAGAGAGCCATGGCCGCCGAAATTCCGGAGCCTGAGCCCGAAGCCTCGACGACCAGGTCCGCGCCGGGGATAAGGTCTTCCGCCTTGGCCGCGGTTTTGATGTTCCGCCATTGGGCCGCCTTCAGCTTCTCCGGATGATGGCCCGCGATCGTCACGTCGGACGCAATCGTCGAAAGCGCCCAGGCGCAGAGAAGGCCCAGCCGGCCGTCGCCCAACACGATGATCCGCTCGTTTTTAACGACCGGGTACTGCTCCAGGATCTCGCAGGCCGCCGAAAGCGGCTCGGTCAGGACCGCCCGGTCGTCGGAAAGGTCCGGGGGAACGACATGCAGGTTCGCCGTCGGCAGAAGGCAGAATTCGGCGAAGCAGCCGTCGTGGTTGAGGATGCCGAGAGTCGTCCGGTTCGGGCAATGCCGGCCCATGTCGGCCCGGCACCATTCGCACCGGCCGCAGGCGGCGTTGATCTCCCCGACGACCCGCTTGCCGACCCAGCTCCCCTCGGCGCAGCTTTCCACGGTCCCGACGAACTCGTGGCCCAAAACGCCCTTGAAGCCCATGTAGCCCTTCATGATCTCCAGGTCTGTTTTGCAGATCCCGGCAGTTTTGACCCGGATCCGGGCCCAGCCGGGCTTCGGTTCCGGGACGGGAACATCGGCCCGATAACGCAGTTTTCCGTCGTAGACGGCCGCCGTCATTTTCATGTCAACCTCCCCCCCTCAAGGATAGAAGGCGAGCCGGTAGATGTCAAGAAGTCGAACTTTCTTCTTGACAAGACTCCGGGGATGTCCTAGACTCTCCGCCGTTATGAAGACCGATCGTGCCTTCGCCGTTTCCGCCCTCCGGCACCATCACGTCTTCCATGGGCGTTCCCGCGCCCATTAATACGCCCCTGTAACCCCCTCTCTTTTTTGCCGGCCGGACTCCGTCCGCCGACGGGCCGGCTTCACCGCGGAATTCCCTTCAGGGAGCGTAAGCATGAAACATTTGCGAATGGTCATTCCCAAAGGACGGTTGTACGCCGAAGTCATCCGCCTGCTCAACGATGCCGGATTCGCCGTGGAAACCGACGCCGAGGCCTACCGGCCGTCCGTCGGCCTTGCCGGCTTCGAGGCCAAGGTCTTGAAACCCCAGAACATCCCCCGGCTGCTCGAGCTCGGGGCCCACGACCTGGGTTTCACCGGCCGCGATTGGGTCGTCGAAAGCGGGGCCCGTCTCACCGAGGTCATGGACCTCGGCTTCAACCCCGTCCGCATCGCCGCCGCCGTCCCCGATGGATTTTCCGAGGCCGAGGCCCGCCGCCGCCGTCTCATCGTCGCCTCGGAATACGAATCGATCACCCGACGCTTCCTAAACGAGCGGGGTTTCGAAGCCGTCCTGCTCCGGACGTTCGGCGCGACCGAGGTCTTCCCGCCCGACGACGCCGACATGATCGTCGACAACGTCTCCACCGGAAGGACGCTCCGGGCCCATGGCCTGACTGTTTTCGCCGAGCTTCTGGATTCGACAACCCGGCTGGTCGCGGACCCGGCGGCTCTCCAAGACCCCTGGAAAAGCGAGCGGATCGCGGAGACGGCCCTGCTTCTCCGCGGAGTGCTCGACGCCCGGAACCGGGTGATGCTCGAGATGAACGTACCGGCCGAGCGTCTGGACGGCATCGTCGGCCTCCTGCCGTGCATGCGCTCGCCGACAGTCTCGCCTCTTTTCGCCGGGCAGGGATATGCGGTCAAGGCGGCGGTCCCACGGACGGAATCCGCGCGGCTCATTCCCCTTCTGAAAAAAGCGGGGGCAAGCGACATCCTGGAATACGAATTCGGAAAGGTGATTCTCTGATGAAATTCCAGATCGACACCCAACTGATTTCTCCCTACCGGCCTCAGGCAAGCAACAGGGCCTTTGGGTTCCGCTTGGACGCCAACGAGAATCTCTGGGGGCCCGCGCCACGGGTCGCCGCCGCCTTGCGGAAGCTTCGCCCAGAACACATTGCGGCCTATCCGGACGCCGGAGAGACGACGGAAGCCGCGGTGCGCCGTTTCGGAACGACCCCCGAACGGCTGATTCTGACCAATGGCGCGGATGAAGCCATCTACGCCTTGATGTCGCTTCTCACCGGCCCCAAAGATGAAATCCTCATGCCCGTCCCGGGATTCAGCATCTATCCACTGACGGCCCGAATCCGCGGAGCCGTCATCCGCGGCATTCCTCTCGGCTCCCGCTTCGAATTCAGCCGGGCAACCCTGATGAAAGCGATCTCCCGCCGTACGCGGCTGGTCATCCTGGTCACGCCCAACAATCCCACGGGAACGGAGATCAAACAATCCGACGTGAAGGCCATTATCGCCAAGTCCGCCCGGTTCGATGTTCTCGTGATCTGCGACGAAACCTACGCGGGATTCAGCCGCCGAAGTCATGGGGAAATGGTCCGTCATCATCCCAACCTGATAGTCATCGGATCGTTTTCCAAATATTTCGCGTTAGCCGGCCTGCGCCTGGGATACGTGATCGCCGCTCCCGAAGTCATCGCAGGCCTCAGGGCGATTCTTCCGCCATATTCGGTCAACGCGGCCGCTTTGGCCGCGGGGAAAGCGGCTCTGGAATCTCCATCCTTCTATGAGCGCATCCGCCGGGAGATTGTCCGCGAAAGAAAAAACCTGTCCGCCGCGCTCCGCCGTGAGGGTTTAACGGTTTTTCCATCGGCCGCTAACTTCCTCTGCGTCAGGGTCGAACCGGAAGCCGATCGGATTCGAAAGCGCTTGGCCTCGTCCGGCATCTTCGTTAAATCCTTTCCGGAAGAGCCGCAGCTTTCCGATTGCCTCCGGATCACCGTCAGCCGGCCGCGGGAAAATCGGCGCCTCGCCGCCGCCCTGGCCGAAACCCGCCGGCCCGAAGCGCTGCTTTTCGACATGGATGGTGTGCTCGTCGACGTTTCGGCCTCCTATCGCCGGGCGATCGAAGAAACGGTTATTCATTTTTCCGGGGAGCGCGCCTCTCCGGCCCTCGTCTCCCGGCTGAAGCTCCGACCGGATATGAACAACGACTGGGACGTCGTGGCGGCCATACTCGCGGCCAAGGGCCGAGCCGTGCCGCGCCGCAAGATCATCGCGGCGTTCCAGGATTTCTACCTCGGCGGGAAGGGACGGCCAGGATTGCGCCGTTCGGAGCGATGGCTTCTGCCCCGTTCCCTTCTCGAACGACTGGCCGGACGGTATCGCCTGGGGATTGTCACCGGACGCCCCGAGCGCGACGCTCGGCTCGCCCTTGGACGATTCGAAACGGGACGCTTTTTTCGAGCCGTAATCGTCCACGAAGACACAAGATCACGGCCCAAACCCGATCCCTTCGGCTTGCGCCTCGCCCTGCACCGGCTCGGCGTCAGGCGGGCCATCTATTTCGGCGATTCCACAGCCGACATGGCCGCGGCGAAAGCGGCGGGCGTCAAAGCCGTGGCCGTCCCGCCGCCGGGACTCGTCAATCGCGCCGCTTGGACCCGCCGAATGAACAAAGCCGGGGCGGAGCGCTTCGCCGAAAACCTGCCGGCGTTCCTGGAGGAATACCTGTGAGAACCGCATCGCTCATCCGTAAAACAAAAGAAACGGAAATCGCCATCGACCTCGATCTCGACGGCCGGGGCCGGGCCGAGATCGTATCGCCCCTCGGATTTTTCAAGCACATGCTCGAAACGTTCGCCCGACACGCCGCGATCGATATCCGGCTCTCCGTCTCCGGCGACCTCGAAGTCGACGCCCATCACTCGGTCGAGGACGCGGGCATCGTTCTCGGTCTCGCCCTTAAACAGGCTCTCGGCGACAAAAAAGGAATCCGGCGGATGGGCTGGGCCCTGGCCCCGATGGATGAAACCCTGGCCTCAGCCGCGATCGACCTCTCCGGCCGGCCTTTCCTCCGCTGGGAGCCGCGCTTCAAGGGCCGCCGTCTGGGAGAGCTCGAAAACGACCTGTTCGAGGATTTTTTCGCCGCTCTCGCGACCAACCTCGAAGCCGCCCTTCATCTTCGGGTGGAATACGGCCGTTCGGATCATCACAAGATCGAAGCCCTGTTCAAGGCCTTCGCCCGAGCCCTCCGGGAATCCTGCGCGATCGATGAGCGGACGGCCGGGATGCCGATCAGCGTCAAGGAGCCGTCATGATCGGCCTCATCGATTACGGCGCGGGAAACCTTTTCTCCGTCCGGACGGCCGTAGAGCGGATCGGCCGCTGCATAAAAATCGTCGCCGAGCCGGCGGACTTGTCCGGTGTCGACCGCCTCATTCTGCCCGGCGTCGGGCAATTCGGGGCGGCGGCCGAACGGCTTAAGGCCGGCGGGCTATTCGACGCCTTAAAATCCTGGGCCGAGTCCCGGCGCCCGCTCCTCGGCATCTGCCTTGGCCTCCAGCTCCTGTTCGAGGAAAGCGAAGAGGATGGATTACGGAATCCGGGCTTGGGAATCTTTCGCGGCCGCGTCGTCCCGCTTTGCGGTCCGCGTCTTCTCCACATGGGATGGAACGCGGTCGTTCCGCGGGATGCCGCGGCGCCGATCGCGCCGGGGTTCTATTATTTCGTCCACGGCTTCGCCCCGCAGGCCGCGGACCGCGACGACGTCCTGGCCGAATCGCGTTTCGGGAATGCGGCCTTTCCGGCCGCCGTCGGCCGCGGTTCGGTTCTCGGGATCCAGTTTCACCCGGAAAAAAGCGGCTCAGCCGGCCTCGCCTTTCTCGCCCGATGGGCCGGGGGAAAATTCGACGGCGAAGGCCCAATCGAAAACGGGGGTGATGAGGTCGACGGCCGGTCGGCCGAAATCTTCCCCGGCCGTCTCCTGACGAGCCCCGCGCCGGCTGTCCGGATCATTCCCTGCCTCGACATGGATGACGGCCGGGTCGTCAAAGGCGTCCGCTTCGCGAATCTCCGGGACGCGGGCGACCCGGTGGAGCGGGCCCGCCAATACGGCAGCCAGGGCGCCGACGAGCTCTGTTTCCTCGATGTCGGGGCGACATGGAAAAGCCGCCGGACGCTCCTTCAGGTCGTGGAGCGCGTCGCCCGCGAGGTCTTCATTCCGCTGACCGTCGGCGGGGGCTTGCGCTCGGCCGAAGACATCCGGGAAGCGCTCTCCGCCGGCGCCGACAAGGTCTCGCTCGGCACGGCCGCGTTCGAAAATCCAGCGCTTCTTTGCGAAGCCGCCGAGCGCTTCGGCCGCCAGTGCCTCGTCGTCTCGATAGACGCCAAAGCCAACAAAGGCGGCTGGAACGTGACCACCCACGGCGGCCGGCATAACCGGAAGACGGACGCCGCGGCCTGGGCCGCGGAAGCCGAAGCCGCCGGAGCCGGGGAAATCCTGCTGAACTCCATCGACCGGGACGGCACCGGCCTGGGATACGACCTCGAGCTCCTGCGCCGGGTGCGGACCGCGGTCCGCCTTCCGGTCATCGCCTCCGGCGGCGGAGAAACGCCGGCTCAAGCCTGGGAAGCGGTGCGAAAGGGCAAGGCCGACGCGGTTCTTCTGGCTTCGGTCCTTCACGACGGCCGGCGGACGATTTCCCAATTTAAGAATCACCTTCATGAGAAAGGAGTCTTCATCCGATGATCATTCCCTCGATCGATTTGATGAACGGCAAAGCCGTTCAACTGAAGCATGGGCGGGAGCTCATCCTCGAGCGCGGCGATCCGCAAGCCCTGGCCCGGGAATTCGACCGGTACGGTGAAATCGCGGTCATCGACCTCGACGCCGCCCTCGGCCGCGGCTCCAATGCCGCGATAATCCGGGAACTATGCCGGACGGCCGAATGCCGCGTCGGCGGAGGCATCAGAACCGTCGAAGCCGCCCGGGAGTCGATCGCCGCCGGAGCGGCCAAGGTCATTGTCGGCACGGCCGCGATCGGGCCGGACGGCGTCGCGATCGGATTTCTCAAGGAATTATCCGCGGTCATCGGCCGATCCCGGGTCATCGTCGCCCTCGACGCTTGGGAGGGCGACATCCTCAGGCGCGGCTGGACCGAGCCCACGGGCCTCCGCGTCGAGGATGTGCTGGCCGGCTGCGAGCCTTACTGCGGCGAGTTCCTTTGCACCTTCGTCGAAAAAGAAGGGACGATGGACGGCCTGCCCGTCGAACGGGCGATCGCCCTCGCCGACAAAACGCGAAACCGGATCACAGCGGCCGGAGGCGCGCGCTCTCTGGACGACATCGAACGTCTAAGCCGGGCCAGCCTCGACGTCCAACTGGGCATGGCCGTATACACCGGCCGCATCCGTGTCGACGACGCTTTTTGCCGGGCCCTCGATTGGGACCGGGGGCTGATCCCGACGATCGTCCAGGATGAGAACGGCCAGGTTCTGATGCTGGCCTGGAGCGACCGGGAATCCCTGGCCGCGTCTTTTTCCGACGGCCGGATGCATTTCCATTCCCGCTCCCGCGGCCGGCTCTGGATGAAAGGCGAGACATCGGGCCATTTCCTCTATCTCGTCCGCATCAGGACCGATTGCGACGCCGACGCGATTTTAGCCACCGTCCGGCCGCGGGGACCGGTCTGCCACCGGGAAACGTATTCCTGTTTCGGCCCGCGCCGTTTTTCAATGGGAGAGCTCGAATCTGTTCTGGCGGACCGGATCGCGAACCGCCGGCCGTGGTCGTATACGGCCTCCCTCGACGTTCGCACCCTGGCCGAAAAAATTCGGGAGGAGGCCGATGAGCTGATCGAAGCACGCGAGCCGAAAGACGTCGTCTGGGAAGCGGCCGATGTCCTCTATTTCACCATGGTGAAAATGATCCGGGCGGGCGTGTCCTGGGCCGAGGTCTTGAACGAGCTGAAAAGAAGGAGGCGCGTATGAACATCATCACAAAAAGGGAATGGAAGGGAGATTTTGAGGTCAAACTTTCGCGGGAAGAGATTCCCGCCGTCCGCCGGATCGTCGAAGACGTCCGGCGGGACGGAGACGCGGCCGTCCGGCATTATTCGCGGTTATTGGACGGAGCGGCGCCCGATCAATTCAGAGTTCCGAAGGAGACGTTATCCGCGGCGGCCGCGGCGCTCGATTCGGCGCTTCGAGACGCCTTGCTTCTTGCCGCCCGGAATATCAGGACATTCTCCCAAGTCCAAAAATCCGCGATGAACGATTTCGAAACCGAAACCTCGCCGGGCGTCTTTTGCGGCCAACGGACGAGCCCGATCGGACGGGTCGGCGTTTATGTTCCGGGAGGCCGCCATCCCCTGGTTTCCTCCCTGCTCATGGGTGCGATTCCCGCCCGGGAAGCCGGGGTGAAGGAAATCGCCGTCTGTTCGCCGCCGACATTCTCCGGAACGGTCCACCCCCTCATTTGCGGCGCGGCCGGGCTCCTGGGCCTTGAAGAAGTTTACGCCGTGGGCGGAGCCCAGGCGATCGCGGCGCTGGCCTACGGAACGGAAAGCATTCCGCAGGTGGACAAGGTCGTAGGCCCGGGGAACCGGTTCGTCAACGCGGCCAAGCTCGAAGTCTTCGGGGCGGCGGGAATCGACCTTCCGGCCGGGCCGAGCGAAGTCCTGATCGTCGCCGGTTCCGAGGCCGACCCGGAAATCGCGGCGGCCGACCTCCTGGCCCAAGCCGAGCACGATCCGGAAGCGACCGCCGTGCTTTTAACCGACTCACGGGATTTCGCAGACTCCGTGAACGAAGCGGTGCGGCAAGGCTTGGAGCGGCTTCCGGATCAGACGATCGCCGCGAAATCGCTTGAAGATCGCGGCTTCATCCTTGTTTTGGATGATCTCGAGGAATCCGTGGAGATCGCCGACCGGAGGGCTCCGGAACACCTGGAGCTTCAGGGCCGCCTTGCCGAATCCCTGGCCGGCCGCTTCCGGAATTTCGGCGCACTTTTCATCGGGACAAAAGCCGGGGAAGTGCTCGGCGACTACACGGCTGGAACGAATCACATTCTGCCCACCGGAGGAGCGTCCCGTTTCGCCTCGGGGCTTGGCGTCAGGGATTTTCTGAAATTCCAAGCGACGCTGCGGATCACGCCCGAGGGAGCGGCCGGCCTGGTCTCCGCGACGGAACGGCTGGCCGAAGCCGAAGGCCTGTCCGCCCACGCCTCGGCCGTCGCCAGGCGCAACGAATGAATCGATTCGTCAATTTGCCGGGCCGTTCGACCCTGAACCCTGCATCAACCGGACATAGCCGTCTTCGAGGCCGGGCGCGGCCGGCTTGATGTCGCGGAAACCTTCGGGTTTCGGGCCGACCAAGCGATACTGGACGCCCTCGGCCAGGTGGATCATCGAGACCACGACCGTCCCTCCGTCCGGTTTCCGGCCGTCAGGCGATAGAACCGTCCAGACGCTTCCTTCGGCCGCGGCGGTCAACTCCTGCGGGCTTCCATGGAAGAGAAGTCTGCCTTTTGACAGAACGGCCATCTTCCGGCAGGTCTGCCCGATATCCTCGACGATATGCGTCGAGAGAATGACCGCCCGGTCGCGGGCCAGGTCGACCAGGAGATTCCGGAACTTGATGCGCTCCTCCGGATCGAGGCCGGCCGTGGGCTCATCCACGATCAGCAAGCGGGGATCGTTGACCAGGGCCTGGGCGATTCCAACCCGGCGCTTCATTCCCCCGGAAAATTCCTTGATCTTCCGGTCGGCGTCCGATTCCAAACCTACGGCTTCGAGCATTTCCCCGACGCGCCGGGCCCGTTGGGCCGGATCGACGCCCTTTAATAGGGCCATATAGTCGATAAAACGCCGGGCGGTCAAATCGGGATAAAGCCCGAGCTCCTGAGGAAGATACCCTAAAAAGGATTTGACCGCGTGCCGGCCGTCCTCCGTCGAAAGGTCGTGCCCGTCGACAACCGCCCGTCCGGAATTCGGCCGGACGATTCCGGCCAGGATGCGCATCAAGGTCGTTTTTCCTGCCCCGTTGGGGCCCAGAAGCCCGAACATCCCCCGGCCGATTTCGAGCTCGATGCCGCGCAAGGCGGCCACGGCCCGCTCTCCCCGTCCGTAGGTTTTTGTTAAATCGCTGATTTCGATCATCGGATTCATCCTTGGCTTCTCAAAGATAGCGTTCCTGTTTTCTTAAAAGAGCAGCGGCGACGGCGAACAGGCCCGCGGCCAAAACGGAGAGGACGATCCGGCCGGCGAACAGCCGATGGTCCCCGGGCCGGAAAATTCCCAGGAACAGAAAAAGTACGGCTCCGGTTTCCCGCGATAAGAACCAGCCCCGCGCGATAAGCTGGATGATCCAGACGACGCCGACGGCCAGGGCCCCGGCGGCGCAATGCCGGGCCGCCAGGGCTGCGGCCGTCCCCCATGCGGTCAAGGCCATGGTCGGGACAAGCCAGGTGAATTGAAGGGACAAGGGCCCGCCGAGAATCTTCAGGTCGAACCCCATCAGGAAAAGGAAAAGCTGGAAGCTCGCGGCCGCGGCGGCGATGACGAGAAGCGGAGGCGCAATCCTCTCGGCCAGCATCCGTCCGGCCCGGACGGGGGCGGAAAAGAGGATCTCGAGCGCCGGATCGTCGAGGACGGCATAGGCGCCGAGGATGCCGCCCAAAAGAGGGAGAATCGCCCCGAGATAAGCCCGGGCCGAATCGACCCATCCGGGAGCTTTCGGGAACAGGACGATCATCAGGGCGAACAACGCCCAGAAGGCCGCCGGCAGCAAGGCTTGACCGGACCGAAAGCGTCTCATGAATCCTGCTCCCTCCAGGCCATGAAACGCGCGGCCAGGGCCAGAACGGCGAAGACCGCGGCGAAAAGAACGGCCAGATTGACAACCGCTTCTCCCGAGGTATGGATGATGTCTTTCGCCGTTCCGACCCGTCCCCCAAAGAAACCGTGCAAAGCGAATATTCCGGCCGGCGTCAGCAGCGATCCGTTTAAAGTCGGAAACATTTCGGGAGGGAGATAATTGCCCCAGAACCAATACCCGGTCAAAAGAACCTGGTAGATGCGGACCGGCATCAGGAGCGGGCAAGCCAGGGAAAAGGCGACGACAAAGGCGAAAGCCGGGATGGTGATGACGGCGAATCCGGCCAGGAGCGAGGAAAAAAAAGACGCCGTCTGCGCGCCGGTCAAGATCGCCCAAACGGCCACGCCTATGACATAAAGCAGGTTCGGCGTCAAAGCGGCGGCCAGAACTCCCAAATATTTTTCGGCCAGGAGGACGCCCGCCGCGCGCGGCGAGCTTCGCTGGAGCTCCCGGACGCCGAGAACGCGGTCCCGGACCAGCCGGTCGGCGGACGCAATCCCGGCGATCAGGGGCGTAAAGAGATTGAGAACATAAAGAAATTCACCCGCCGCCCGCCACGCGCCAAGCCCGACAAACGGCGACGAGGCCGGATCGTTCATCCGGAAGACCGCCAGCGAATGGAAAACGAAAACCACGGCATAAGCCAGCCAAACCCCGCGCCGGGTGATCATCATCCGGTATTCGTGCAGGAAGATTCCGGTCCGTTCCGCGCTCATTGATTTCTCCAGGACAGGAAACGGCCGCAGCCGATGTGATCGGCCCGCCAGACCGCGGTCGCCGTCAGAACCGCGGCCAGGATGATCAAAAGCGCCGGCCGCTGCCAGAAGGATCGATAGACGGAACTCGCCGCGCCCAGCCCGGGGGTTCCGAACGATTCCCCGATCATCCGGAAGAAACCTCCCGGGATGATCCGGAAGATCCAGATCAAGACGGCCGCGCCCACGGCGTTGGCCGTGCCGGTCCAGAGCGAGAGAAGGAGGGCCAGGGCGGACAGGAAGGACATCGGGCCCAGGCCTTCGCGGATCAGGTCGGGCAGGATTTCCCGGGGAAGGACGATCCGGAAAACGATCCCCGCGCCCGCGGCCAGGGCCATGTTGAAGGCGAAGACCAGGGCGGCCCTCGCCAGGATGATTTTTCCCGGCGAGATCGGCGTCGACCGGGACAGCTCAAAGGCCGGATCGTTCTGCGGGCCTCCTATGACGGCCAAGCCGACGGCGGCAACCAGGGGGGCGATCAAACGGACAACGTTCGGATTTCTTTGGATAAGGGAGACGGCCAGGCATATCCCGATCAGGATGGCCGTCGAGACCCAGATTTCGGCCCGAAGGATAGCCGCTTGGCCGCGGAGAAGACCGGCGGCTAGGCGAAGGCGGGCGGCAAAGGAAGGCCGGCCAGGACGGGCGATTCGGGCCAAAGCCCCATCGAGGGGCGCCGGCCCGGGAACCACCGTCTCGGCCTGCGCCCTGACCTCGGAAGCAACGGAACGCCAGAGATCGAGGTCCGCCCGGCAGGCCGGACAAGCGGTCAGATGGGCTTCGACCGCGGTCCGCTCTTCCTCTGAAATCTCCCCGGAGCAATAAAACGGGATCAGGTCTTTTTCTTCACGGTGATCGCTCATCGGACGCTCTCCCGCAATTCGCTTTCATCCAAGAACGCTTTCAGGTTCGCTTTGGCTTGATTCAAACGGCTTTTAATCGTCCCGACGGGACATCCGCAAACCCCGGCCGCCTCCGCCAGGCTCAATCCTTGGTAGAAGACAAGGTCGAGGACAAGCCGGTGCTTATCCGAAAGACGCTCCAGGCCGGACTTGATCAGGTCCTTCCGCTCGCGCCGGAGGACGTTTTCCTCCGGGAGCGGGGCGGCCGCGGCCAGATCGTCGTTTTCCTCCTCCAGGGAGAGAAACTTCCGGCCGCGGACGGTATCGATGGCCTTGTGATGGACAATGCCCAGGAGCCAGGCGACAACCCTCCCTTCGCCCCGGAACCGGCCAGCGGTTTTCCATACGGCCAGCAGACTTTCCTGAACGACATCTTCTGCCGCGGCCGGATTTCCCGAAATCCGCAGCGCGTGGGCATAAAGACGGGCGCCGTGGATGCGGTAGAGGTCTCGAAGGGCTTCCGTTTCGCCGGCCGCGATCCGCGACAGCAGTTCCCGGTCGCCGGCTTTTTCGTCGCTCATCGTTCCCCGAGACAAGAGATCTTGCGCCGGAACCGTCGAAAAAATCCATCTTCCGGCCACCGCATCCATTTCATTTTACTCCGGGATCAGCCGCGGGAGCCATCGCTTCCGCGCATTCAGGGCTTTTCATCATCTTTATGTCGGGCGGAGGGGAGGAAAGGTTCAGGAGCGAACCGGGCCAACATTAGAATTCGTTTATCGCGCCGTTAGTCCCGGTTTATCAGCCTTCGCTTATGCTTCCCGATGCTCCGGGGTCCCCGGAGCGCGGGTTCCGTGGATCCGAAATGCGGTGACCCGATCAAGGAGCATACGATGAAAAGAGGTTTTCCTTATCTCCTCGCGGCTTATGTCTTGTTCGTCCTCGGGCCGGTCGCCGCGGTCGCCCAGGTCCCGCCGCCCCCCGGGCCGGGCCCCGATATCAACCAATTGAAGGAAGGCGCCCCCAAGGTTTATATCGACTGCGCCTACTGCGACATCGACTACATCCGGACCGAAATCACCTTCGTCAACTACGTCCGGGACCGGAAAGAGGCCGACGTCCACGTCCTGATCACGATCCAGGACACGGGAAGCAACGGCCAGGAGTACACGCTGGCGTTTATCGGCCAGAACGGCTGGGCCGGCGTCGACAACTCCCTGAAATTCGTATCCAACAAAACCCAGACGGACGATGAAATCCGGAGCGGGCTGACCCAGGTCCTGAAGATGGGCCTCGTCGGCTATGCCGCCCGGACGCCGATCCAACCCCGCCTGACCGTCTCCTTCATGGACCGGGTGGATCCCGGGATGATCAAGGACAAATGGAATTTCTGGGTTTTCAGCTTCAGCCTGAACGGCTCGCAATTCGGCGAAAAATCCCAGTCCCGGACGATGCTCTACGGCAACATTTCGGCCAACCGGGTGACGCCCGAATCCAAGCTGCGGCTCGGACTTTCGGGCGATTATTCGAAAAGCCGCTTCTCCTTCGGCGGCTCGGACATCATCAGCGAATCGGACAGCGCGACGTTCGACGGCCTGTACGTGAAAAGCCTGGGCGAGCATTGGTCGGCCGGCGTCTTCCTGACCGTCGACTCCTCGACCTACCGGAACATCCTCCTCTCCGTCAATCCCTCCCCGGCCGTCGAATACAACGTTTTCCCCTATTCCGTCTCGACCCGCCGCCAGCTCCGCTTCCTCTACCGCCTGGACCTCAAGCACGTCCGCTACCGCGAGGAGACGATCTACGACAAGAAAAGGGAAAACCTGTTCGGCCAATCCCTGGAAGCGGCCCTGGAGGTGAAGGAGCCGTGGGGAACGGCCGAAGCGTCCGTCACGGGCTCGCATTACTTCCATGACCTGAAGATGAACCGCTTGGAGCTGCGGGGCGAGCTGAGCCTCCGGCTCTTCAAGGGCTTGTCCCTGACCTTGGACGCAAGCTATGAGCGCATTCGCGACCAGCTGGGCTTGGCGAAAGGCGACCTTAAGCTCGAGGAAGTCCTCCTCCAGAGGCGCGAGCTGGCCACGGACTACAATTACAGTTTGTCCGTGGGATTGAGCTACACGTTCGGATCCATCTACAGCAACGTGGTCAATCCCCGCTTCGGATCGAACGGCTCGCAGGGAGGATACGGATATTTCTGGTACTAAGCCGAACCGGCGGGGACTCCCTCCCCGCCGAAAAGGGGCATATAATGCTTCGCGTGAGGATCCTGATCGTCGAGGACGACCGGAAAGTCCGGGCGGCCCTGGAAAAGGGCCTCCGGGAAGAGCATTACGCGGTGGACGCCTGCGGGTCCGGCCCGGAGGCCGTCGAGCTGGCCGAGCTTCATCCTTATGACCTGGTCGTCCTGGACCTCATGCTGCCGGGGCTGGATGGCATCTCCGTCTGCCGGGAATTCCGCCGGCAGGGGCTCTGGATGCCGGTCTTGATGCTCACCGCCCGGGACACGCTCAAGGACAAGATCACGGGATTGACCGAGGGCGCCGACGACTACCTGACAAAGCCGTTTTCCTTCGAGGAGCTGCTGGCCCGCATTCGAGCCTTGTTCCGGAGAAGCCAGGAATACCGGGTCGGTTCCCTGATCGTGGCCGACCTGGAGCTCGACCCGGTCAGGCGGATCGTCACCCGGGGCGGCCGGCGGATCGCCCTGACGGGGAAGGAATATGCCCTTCTGGAATATCTCGTCCGGAACAGGGACCGGGTCGTCTCTTCGACCATGATCCTCGAGCACGTCTGGGACATGAATTACGAAGGCAGCGGAAACGTGGTCAACGTCTTCATCAACCGGCTCCGGGACAAGATCGACCGGGGCGCCGACCGAAAGATCATCCGCACCGTCCGCGGGCACGGCTTCACCGTCGGGGAATCCGATGAGAATTAATTCCCTCCGCTTCAAGCTGACGGTCTGGTACCTGATCCTCCTGGGCTTGATCGTCGGGGCTTCCGGCGTTTTTCTTTTCCAGGTCCTCAAGGAAAAGCGGATGGTTGAATTCGACCGGAGCCTGAGAGATCGGGCCCAAAACCTGGCCGGCCGATGGGAACATACCGAAGGCTTGTCCTGGGAGCAAGCCATCACCCAGACCCAGGAAGAGAGCCGCAAGCCGTTTGTCCTGGTGGAACGCGTTCCCTATGGCGATTCGAGGGAAAGGAGCCGCCCGGCGGCGGAAAGCATCCGTTCGGCAAATGTCCCGGAATCGGCCTTTCGATTTCAAAAGGAAGCCTATGACCGGGCCTTCCGGAACATGGGAGGCCTCCCGGCATTTTTAACGATCCAGGATTCCCTTCTTGATGCGGCCCCCGTCCGCGTCGTCATGATGCCGGTCTCCCGCGATCAAGTCCTTCAATACGGCCTCTCGATGAAGGAATGGCGCGACGACCTCAGGAATCTGGGCCTTCTCATGCTGCTGGCCGGCGGCATGATTCTCGGCCTGGCCTTCGCCGGGGGAAGCCTCATTATCCGCAAGGCCCTGGGCCCGGTCCAGGACGTCGTCCGGGCCGCCCGGAAAATCTCGACCGACGACCTGTCCTTGCGCCTTCCGAGCCGCCGCCAGAAAGACGAGATCGGCGAGCTCGTGGATACGTTCAACGAAATGATCGCCCGGCTGGAAACCTCGGTCAACGACATCGTCCGGTTTTCCGGGGACGTTTCCCACGAGCTCCGGACGCCCCTGACCGCGATCCGCAGCGAAATCGAGGTGCTTTTAAGAAAGGAACGGACGCCGGAGGAGTACGTCGGCGCCCTCCGGAGCGCCCTCGAGGAGACCGGCCGGCTGGAAAAGATCATTGCCGACCTCCTCTTCCTCTCCCGCCTGGATACGGTCGAGGGAATCGCTTTCGAAGCCGACGTGCGCTTGGAGGATGTGGTTTCGGCGGTCTATGAGCGTTCGACAGCCCCTGCCCGGGACAAGGGCCTTCGCCTGTCCTTGAACATAGTCGAAAGCGCTCCCGTGCGGGGGCATTCGGATATCCTCGAGCGCCTGGCCTCCAACCTCATCGACAACGCTGTTCGTTATACGCCGGCCGGAGGCAAAGTCGAGGTGACCGTGGACCGGGACGACTCCGGCGCCGGCCGGCTCATCGTCACCGATACGGGCATCGGAATTCCCCCGGAAGCCATCCCCGGGATTTTCGACCGTTTCACCGTCGTCGACGCCTCCCGCTCCAAGGATACGGGCGGAGCCGGGTTGGGCTTATCGATCGTCAAGCGGGTGGCCGACATCCACGGCGCGGCGATCGATGTCCAAAGCCGGGCCGGAGAGGGCTCCCGTTTCACGGTTCGTTTCCCGGCGGTCTGAAATACGAGAATCATAAGTTTTTTATGAATAATGCAGGCTAAACAAGGACGACATACGCGGCGTATTCTCTGCAGGGCCGTTTAAGGACGGTCCCGAAAACGAACGCGGGAGGCCGGCCTTGATGCTGAAGAATCACCTGGGAACCGCCATCCGGCAGTTCCGAAAAAACCCGATCTATTCCGGCTTGAATATCCTCGGCCTGGCCGTCGGCACGGCCGGATTCCTCCTGATTTATCTCTGGGTAGAGAACCAAGTCGGCTTCGACCGTTTTTTCCCCAATGCGGATCGGGTCTTCCGGGTAACCACCGATGTCCGGTTGCAGTCCGGACAGAACAAATATTATGCCCTGAGCACGTCGGGCTTGGCCGCGGGCCTGAAAACCGAATACCCCGAAATCCGGAGCGCGACCCGCCTCCTGCCCCCCGGCCAGGTGCTCCTGCGGCGGGGGGACATATCGGTTTTTGAACGGACATTCGTTTACGTCGACGCCTCCTTCCTCGAGGTTTTCCCCTACCCCGTCTCGGGAACGACGGCCGTCGAAGCCCTCAAGAATCCGTATTCCCTGCTTTTGACCAGGGAAATGGCCCGCAAGTATTTCGGGAACGAGGACGCAATCGGAAAAACGATCAACGTCGACAACGAGACCGATTTTCAAGTGACGGGTCTCTTTGAAAAGCCTTCGGACGGATCCCACATCCGGGCGGATTTCCTGGCCAATCCCGGAAATGCGCCGTTTTTCAATCATCCAACCTGGAGCGCCCTGGGGATTTACACTTACGCCGCGCTGGCCCCGGGCGTCGATGCCGCCAAGTTAGAAGCTCGCATCCAGGATTTGGCGACGAAATACGTCGGCCCGCGGGGCAAGGAACTCTTCAAGTACAGGCTCCAACCGGCTGCGTCCATTCATCTGGGTTCGGACCGCGAGGCGGAATTCGCCCCGGTCATCGGCGCGGCCCACGTCCGCATCCTCTCGGCCGCCGCGGCCCTGATTCTCCTGGTGGCCTGCATCAATTTCGTCAATCTCGCCACGGCCCGGGCCGGCCGGCGGGCTCGTGAAGTCGGGATCCGCAAGGTCCTCGGAGCCCGGCGAAAAGGCCTCTTCGGCCAATTTCTCTCCGAGTCCTTCCTCTCGACGCTGATCGCTTTCGGGCTCGGACTCGGCCTGGCCCTTGCGGCCCTCCCCTGGTTCAGAAACCTTTCGGGCGCAAGCCTGCGATTCGATCCGGGACGCCACCTGCCGGTCTTCGGAGCGCTGGCCGTCGCCGTCGGCCTTCTGGCGGGGAGTTATCCCTCGCTGGTCCTGTCCTCCTTTCGCCCGGCCCTGACCCTGCGCGGAAAGGGAAAACAGACCGGGGGCGCGGCCGTCCTGCGCAAGGGCCTGATCCTTTTCCAATATGCCACCGCCATCATCCTGATCGTCTCGGCCGGAGTCGTCTCCGGCCAGCTGCATTATCTCCGGATGAAAAATCTCGGCTTCAACAAGGACCAGGTCCTCGCCGTCCGCCTGAGAAGCCCCGACGTCATCCGTGATTACGAAGGCGTCAAGCGCCGGCTCCTCGAGGATCCGAATGTCACCGGGGCCGCGGCCGCCTCCATGCCGCTGGGAATGCAGGCGACGGTCTTCCCCTATGTCCCCGAAGGCTTCAACGGCAACGCGATTCTCGTGCGGACTCTGTTTGTCGACCACGATTTCCTTCCGGCCCTGGAGATGAAAATGGCCGCGGGGCGGGCGTTCTCGAGGGAGTTCGCTACGGATCTCGAGACGGCCTATATCATCAACAAAACCGCCCAGGCCCGGTTCGGCTGGACGGACGCCTTGGGCAAGACGATCACCTGCACCCAGCGCGGCGATCCGGAAGGAACACGGAACGGGAAGGTGATCGGAGTCGTCGAGGACTTCCATATCCGATCGCTTCACCAGGAAGTCGAGCCGGTCGTCATCCGCGTCCGTCCCTCGGCCTTTCAATTCCTGTTCCTGCGGCTCCGCGGAGCGGATATCGCCCAAACGGCCGCGGCCGTCGAACGAAAGATGAAAGCGCTCGAGCCCCTGTTCCCTCCGGAGACGTTTTTCCTGGACGAAGGGCTCAATGGCCTTTATGGGAACGAAATGCGGTTGGGACGGATCCTCAGGGGATTTTCTTTGATGACGATCCTGATCGCCTGTCTGGGCCTCCTGGGGATAACGGCTTTCGCCGCCGAGCAAAGAACGAAAGAGATCGGCATCCGCAAAGTTCTGGGAGCGAAAACCTCGAGGATCCTGTGGCTTCTGGGCCGCGAATCCGCCGGGCTTGTCCTCCTGGCCAACCTGATCGCCTGGCCGGCGGGATATTTTTTCATGTCGAGCTGGCTGAGGAATTTCGCATACCGGACGGCCGTCGGGCCGGGTCTCATGCTCCTTTCGGGAGCGGCGGCCCTGTCGCTGGCCTTGATCACGGTCATCGCCCAAGCCTATAAGACGGCCGCGGCCGCGCCCGTCAAGGCCATTCGGTACGAGTAAAAAAAGGACAGCCGAGCCCTATTTCTTCTTCTCCAGATCCTTCAAGGTTTCGGCGACGGCCGAATTCCGCGGATTGAGCTCCAGGGATCGGCGGAGGGATACGATCGCCTCGGCCTGATGTCCCAGGCCGAGATGGGCCCGGCCGATGGCCTCATGGGCCCGCCATGAGTCGGGAAAGCTCAAGGCCAACGCCTGAGCCATGGATAAGGCGGCCGCCGTTTCATCTTTGCCCTTCAGATAAGTGATCATTCTGAGGATTTCATTCTCGCCGATATCGTACTTCGAAACCCAGCGGACCTCCCGCCGCATCTGCTCATAGCGGGCCAGGACCGCGTTTGCGCCTTTCGCGTCGTATTCCGCCTGGAGGATAGCGAAACTGGGCCGCGTTTGTTGATCCATGAAGACCTTGGCCGCGTGGGGGAGGGTCGGGAAGAGGGAGGCCAATTCGGCTGAGTGGGCACCCTTTTTCAGCTCGTCGGCCAAATTCAGCGTCACCGCTTTCTCGAAGTCGTGAAAAAGATAAACGGCGACGGTTCCGGCTTTCAGGTCATAGATATTGGAATACTGGGTCGGGTAATCGCCCTCCTGATGGGTGGCCGAGAGCACCGCCCGGATCAGGGCCGGGTCGAGCGTGTCCGCGGCGGACATCATCTTTTCGGCGATCCGGAAACGGTTGCAGGGCACGTTCGTCCCCGGATAATCGGTGCGCAGGAAATTGGTCGAGACCTGGAACCAGGCCGGCTCCGTGACGAAGCGGACGGCGCCCTGGGCGAACTCGACGACCATCGAGCGGCCTTCGCGGTCGGCCACGGGGAAGCGCGCCTGGCCGAGGCCGGACGTGTTGTATTTTTCGAAATAAGCCCTGACGTCGTTGACCGTGGCGCAGGTTTGGAGAATGTCCAGTATCATGTGCCGGGAAATCGAAGTTTTTTTCGGATCGACTTTCCAGCCCGTGGGGGCCACCGCGTTGGCATCGATGAACAGCCCTCGATCGTTCATGCCGCCCTGGGGGAAGCCGTCGTCGAAGCCGAAATGGAGACAGCCGAACCGTCCCGCTTCGGCCGGGACGACGGTATAACGCGTGTTCGGATTTTTCCAATCCTCGTTGTTTCCGGCCAGGACGAGGCCGTTTTTGGCGGCCATGACCATCGTACAGGCCGGAGCCGGGCGGACCCAAAGCAGGATCAGGGCAAGAGCCGAAACGGAAGCCGCGAAATGTTTTCTCATAGCTTTTCCTTCTTTTTTATGCGCCGCCCGCGGGTTGTTTCGCGACGGCCGGAGCGCAGGTGAAGCTTTCGAAAAGCCCAAGGATCCGGCGGATCAGGTCTTCGGACAGGCCCGGCCGGAAATGGGCAATGGCCTTAAGAATATGGTTCCAAACGCGCTCATGCGTATAGGGCTGAAAGGCCTTCGTGATATCGCCCGCCAATTGGGCATGAGCGTCGAGCATGGCGCCGCCCTGGCCGCCGCAGGAAAAATCGATGCGGGAGAGATCGATCGACCGGAGCTTGGGATTCAAGGACGACTTGAGATGCATGATCCGGTTGCCCGTGTCGAAAACCAGGCTCCAGCGGGTGTCGGAGGACGCGACGCCGGCGAGCATTCCGAACGCATAGGATACGGTCTCCTCGGGGCTCCGGTCCGTGAATTTAGACATACCGTCGGCCAGGCGATAAAAGCGATGGATGGAGGAATAGGAATCCTTCCGGCCCGCCGGCTTCTCGTTCCAAAAGTCAAGGCATCTCTGATAAGTCGCGTTGGTCAAGGCCCAAACCGGAAAATCAGCTCCGCTCCGGATGATGAGCCGGCCGCCCAGGCACTCGATTACGGCACAGGCGCCCGTCCGGTCGCAGACCAGATAGTGGTCTTGCGTGTCCGAGATGCGGATATTTCCGGCCGCGGCTTTCAGATCTTCGATCGTAGCGCAGGTGTCGAGGATATACTGCCACCAGAACGCCCCGGCCAGGTGGGGCCGCTCGTCGGGTCCGGGCGGGACGGTTTCGCTCAAGGCCATCGTGCTAAAGACGAGTCCGGCTTCGTTCATGCCGCCCCAAGCCAGCTGATAGCCGGCGCAGGAAATAGTGACACTGCCGTAGCGTGAGGTCCAGGAAGCGACGCGGCCGGTCGTCCCGGCCTCCCAGCCGGTCTTGCGGACGTTCCGCCGGTTGAGGAACAGAAAACCGGGCTCGAAGGTGTTGTCGTAATTGGTCCCGAAGACGAGAAAGCCCTTATTGGGGAAGGCGAAGGAGGAGCAGGGGGAGGCCGGACGGACAACGACAAATCCCAGGAACATTAACGCCGAAAGGACGATCGTGAGATATCGTCGGAATGTCATCTTTCTTTTTCCCTTGTCGAAGAATGAGAGGCGGAAATGAAGATAGTGCAGCTGAAGAGCAATGTCAACGCCGCAATCCCCGACTCCAATCCCGATCAGTGGAATGTCCGGATTCGAACGAAAGGGACGTTCGGAAACGAACGAGCCCTCTCTCGGAAACTCCGGGTTCCTGGCAAACCGATCCAAATGATCTGGCACGTTTCCCGCATACTCTACAGTATGCGGTATCAGACGCTGTGAGGTACAAATGATATCCAAGGCCTTGGTCGGCGCTTCGACAAAACCCCTCCTCCTTTCCCTTCTCCTCGCGGGAGAGAGCTACGGCTACGAGCTCATTCAAAGGGTAAAGGAGATTTCCGGCGGACGCATCGAATGGGCGGACAACATGCTCTATCCGGTCCTCCGCCGCATGGAACAGGAAGGTCAGGTCGTTTCCCGGTGGAAAATGTCCAAGGAAGGCCGTTTACGGAATTATTATCGAATCACCGAGAGCGGCCGGAAAGAGCTCGAAGCGGAACGCCGCCAATGGTCGGCCGTCCGGGACGCGATGGACATCCTCTGGAAGCCGCTGCCGGCTCTTGATTAGGAGAAACCCGTGTTCAACCTGGAAAAAGAAATCGTCCGCTGGAGAAAGGCCCTCGGCCGCAACTCCAGCATCAGCGAGTCCGACCTGGCCGAGCTCGAATCCCATCTCCGCGATGAAATCGATCATCAACGCGAGCTCGGCCTCGACGCCGAGGCCGCCTTCCGCAAGGCGCGGGAAGCCTCCGCTTCCACCGACGATCTCGGCCGCGAGTACGAAAAATTCCGGCCCCGGGACTCCCGGCGGCCCTTCTGGCATCCCGCCCGCTTCCTGCCGGCGGCGGTGTGGAGTCACCTGAAGATCGCCGTCCGCCTCATTCGCCGCCAAAAAATGTACGCCGCCATATCGATTTTTGGCCTGGCCGTCGGCCTGGCCAGCTTCATCCTGTTTTTCTTGTCCTGGCGGTACGAAAAGAGCTACGACCGCTTTCACGAACGGGCCGATCGGATTTTCCGCGTGGAAATGGATTGGCGGGAATTCGGACCGGTCGAGCATTTGAACAGATCCTATCCGGGATTCGCCCCGGAAGCGCGCCAAAATCTTCCCGGCATACGGGCCGCGGTCCGTTTCAACACGTTTCGGAAGCCCCTCGTCAAGGTGGGGGATCGGATGTTTCGAGAAACCAGCGCGATCGCCGCGGATCCGGAAATTTTCGAAGTGTTCACCTTTCCCGTCCTCCGC
>Ga0316628_100000196_pt1 | contig 38027 bp, 33 predicted proteins | sample OWC_Aug_M2_C1_D5_FD_207648 | JGI IMG/M metagenome (GOLD analysis project Ga0316628, IMG submission 207648) | Wetland soil microbial communities from Old Woman Creek delta, Ohio, United States - OWC_Aug_M2_C1_D5_C | ecosystem: Environmental > Terrestrial > Soil > Wetlands | place: USA: Ohio...
TGTAAACCTCCCGAAATCAGTGCCACCCATTTCTAGAGGTTTCCGGGTGGTGAAGCACTCTGTACTCGACGGGTGTCAGGCCGCCAAGTGCGTCGTGCGGTAACTGCTCGTTGTAGTCCGCGAGCCACGCTTCTGTCCGCTCACGAACTTCGTTCAGGGTCTTGAACACGTACATATCCAGCACGCCCTCGCGGTAGCTGCGGTTGAACCGCTCGATGAACCCATTCTGCATCGGCCGCCCTGGCTGGATGAACTCCAGTTCCACGCCGTGCTGCTGAGCCCAGTCAGCGAGGCTGGCGGCAATGAACTCCGGCCCGTTGTCCATCCTGATCTTGCCCGGATAACCGCGCCATGCCGCAATTCGTTCCAGCGTCCTGATCACCCGTGCCGCAGGCAGATTCAGGTCGATCTCAATGCTCAATGCCTCGCGGTTGAAGTCGTCCACTACGTTGAAGGTGCGGAACCGCCTGCCGCACCACAACGCGTCGCTCATGAAGTCCATCGACCAGCTCCGGTTCATGCTTTCCGGCACTGCCAGGGGCGCCGGCGTCCTGGGCGGGAGGCGTTTCTTGCCTATCCTGCGCCGATTCAGCTTCAGTGCGCAGTAAACCCGGTACACGCGCTTGTGGTTCCAGTCATGGCCGCGCCTGCGGATGATCTTGAAGTATTTGCCAAAGCCCCGGTCCGGGAAGCGCTCTGCCAGTTCCTGCAGGACGGCAATCACGGCGTCGTCTGCCACTGTCCGTCTCTCGTAGGTCAGAACCGATTTGGACAGCCCCAGCGTGGAGCACGCTGTTTCGGTGACGCTGCCTTATTCAGGCGACGCCTTTAGCGTGCCTTCAAACGTTGATGTGATCGGTACGATGAATACCGCCGACCGTTCACTTGCGTTATTGGACACAGCACTGCGTCGGCGTTTCGAGTTCAAGGAGCTGATACCCGATCTCTCGGTTCTCAATGGACTCGTAGTTTCGCACGATGGCGTGGACATTAACATGGTGAGTTTGCTGGAAACGCTGAATAAGCGGATCGAGGCGCTGTATGACCGTGATCACATGATCGGGCACGCCTATTTCATCGGTTTGAAGGATGTGCCTGAATCGGAGCAGTTTGGCGAACTCAAGAGTATTTTCAGCAATAAGATCATTCCGTTGCTCGAAGAGTATTTCTTTGAGGACTGGCAGAAGATTCGGCTGGTTCTGGGCGATAACCAGAAGACGGATAAGCAGTACCAGTTCATTCAGGAAATCAGCCGGAATGAAGATCTCGCGGCGTTGTTTGGTCAGAAGGATGAGCTGGAGCAGTACACCATTCGTTCTAGGTTTCGGCTAAATCCAAAAGGATTGGAGCAGGCGTTGGCCTATCGCGGGATATATGATCCCAAGGAAGCTGCTGACAGGGCCGAATGAATTCGTTGACAGTTTTTGAGTACGGTAAGGTCGTCGAGGCTAACGACGGCTTGTGCGATCATGCCGTACCGTCGCGCGTTTTTGCATGGCTAGATTCTCAGTGCCGAAGAATTGATGACGACGCACCGATTTGGTTGAAGCATTCGAAGTTTCAGGGTCAGCGCGCCGTTCAGTTCGCAAATTACGTTGGGGTGCTACGCGCACCCTGTGGATTTCAGATCGAGGTATTGCCCAAGGTTGGGGAAGAATTGGATGACAAGCGGGCGCGCCAGCTCCTGATCGACATGTTGCGGTGCCTGAACGGGTTCCGTCATATTAAGACCGATAGCGCAAAACTGGCATCCACCAGAATGCCGCTGTTCGAGGTGTTCATAAAAGAATTTCTGCAGGCGGTCGAGCATGTCGTCAAACGGGGGGTGCGTAGCGACTATGTGGCCAGACAAGACAATCTTTTTGCGTTGCGCGGGAAATTACTGATCGCGCACCAAATCCGACAGAATTTGCACCGAGCAGACAGGTTCTTTACCGAGCACGACGAGTTTTCACCCAATCGCCCAGAAAATCGTTTGCTTCACACGGCGTTGAGGCAGGTGTTATCAGCGTTTGTCTCACAAGACAATCAGAGGCTCGCAAGAGAGTTGTGCTTTGTGTTTTCCGATATTCCAGAGTCGGTGCAGATTGCGCAGGATTTTCAGCGAGTCCGCCTGGATCGTGGGATGGACTACTATGCTGATGCGCTGGCATGGGCCAGACTGATTCTAGAAGAGCAGTCGCCACTGACCGGCAGCGGGACTCATCTTGCACCATCTTTGTTGTTCCCGATGGAGGCTTTGTTTGAAGCGTATGTGGCTAAGCACTTGTCAAAGCAATTGGCACCGCCCTTTACGCTGAAAACGCAGGCTCGAAGTCACTATCTGGTTCGGCATCTGATGCAGGACTGGTTTCAGCTTAGGCCGGATGTGTTGATCTGTAATGGCAATAGTAACCTGCTTGTCCTTGACACCAAATGGAAGCTGCTCGACGTGTCAAAAGATAATGGGCGCGATAAATACGGGCTAAGTCAGGGGGATTTCTACCAGCTATATGCCTATGGGCAGCACTATCTTCATGGGCGCGGTGACTTGGTATTGGTCTATCCGAAGACCGATGCGTTTCCTGGGCCGCGCCCAGTTTTTGACTTTCCGAAATCGGAAGGGCTTCGCTTATGGGTGCTGCCATTTTGTCTTGAAACACGCCGCTTGCTTCTTCCCAGTTCCGGACAGTTAGATACGATGTTCCTGTCACAGGGGAGTATAGGCCAGTAAGATAAGCCATGGTGAACAGTACTTACAGAACGATCAGGGCGCATGCTATGGCTTGGCTGAAATTGGTGGATCAAGGGCAAACTTCAACTCAAATCCGTAACGACCATCCAGTATCTTATACGTGGTTCGTATAAGCGTTGTCTCGTCGTTGAGATCGGGCTCTATTCGCCGGACCAAAGCGGAGAGCAGCTGTACAATCCCGGCAAAATCGACGTTTTGAAGTTCCAGGCGCTCTCCTTTGCTCTCAGCCAACGGAAATATCCTATCTCTATAGATGTTAAATATCACGCCGATAAAATCAGCGAAGCGAGCGGTATGCCCGAGCACTAAGAGCATTCGATAAATCGCTTGTGCAATATCGATGGATCGGAGATTTTCAGCTCGCTCAGACGATTCGCGAAGCAGTATTGTCAGGCAAGCCAAAGCATCAATTCCGGCTCTCTTTTCCAATGAGAGCAACAGACGCCCCGATGTCGGAACTCGCAGCACCGCGTAATTCTGAAACTTGAAAACACATTGTTGGATGGCTGGATCCAATTTCCTCAACCAGTCATCGGCGTTCGCTGTGATGGCGTACTTCATTTGCAGAACTTGCCACAAAACATGATTCAAGGTGCTCTTAGAGCCAGGAAGCAGCCTATCCACGCGTGTCGCCAATGAATTGCTTGGGGCGTACTGCCCGACTTCGTACTTGGACCATTTATTTCTGTGGATCGGATCGCCGTAGGCATTCTTGCCGAATGCTTCTGGTTCCAAGCGCGTTTCTATCTCGTATGCAGTGGCGGCCTGAAGGCGGGACCTGATTTCAGCGTACCAAAACGCCGTTCTGAGCACGTCAATCTCGTTCTTGCGCCTGCCGTGAGCGGCTGCCATATTCTTTTGCAGCCTGCTGCAAAAGTGCCGACTACGAGCTTGGCTATATTTCATATCAATTGGTTAGCGCGGATTGTTGGAGTAACGTTGGCGTACATGGTTACTTTCTACCATGTACAGGCGCTGATTGCTAACATAGGCCGTGTGACAGGACATGACAAAGCGGTTGTATGAGTGATTATCCCAAAACTAAGACGCTGGCGGACATCCTGGAGCTTGAGCTGATGGCCATGTATGGCCCGCTCATTTCCAATGATGACCTGCGGCAGGCCCTCGGGTACGCATCGATGGGCGCATTTCGCCAAGCTCTCGCCCGAAAGACCATGCCAGTACCTGTGTTTGCGCTGCCTAATCGGCGCGGGAAGTACGCTCTAGTGAAGGACGTCGCTCTTTGGCTCTCCCAACAGCGTGAGACGGCAGCGTCGCAGATGGGGTAGCGCTAGGGATGTAGCTGATATGCCAGAAGGAGGAAATATGTAAAAACAAAAGCCGAGATCGCTATTCGCTCACTCGGCTTTGGTCACGATGAAACCGAAGAATCACCGCTGGTTGGCGCTAGCAGTATCTCCGTTCATCTCCCCAAAGTCAAGAGCAAACCACACTTTTTGGAAAATTTCGGGTCGCCGGAGGTCCTTTTGCGCCCTGAAATTTGACCCGCTAACTATGGCCGGCCACGCGCCGGCGGGAGATTGTCATGCCAAGCATAAAACGCCCTCCACGGGGGGGCGAACTGAGATTTGCAGCGAAACCCCAGCAATACTCCGGGCCATCCTGGAATCCCGGCCGCGGAAGTTACGGCAACAACTTATGGCAGGCCTACAGTCCAAAACTAGGGCGGACTGTGAAGCTTTACAGCGACCTGGAATACCACCATTGGATCCTCGTCGAAGCCACTCCAGAAATAGTTACCTTCTGCGAGCAACCGGTGAGGATGCAGAGTCGGGTGGATGGGCGTGATCATGCGTCATATGTCGATATGTGGATTCAGTGGCGCGACGGCACTGAGCAATACAGGGAGCTCAAGTATTCCAAGGATGTAGCACAACTCGACTGCAACCCATTTCTGATCCGCCAACTGGCGATCCAAGCCGCGTGGTGCAAACGGCACGACGTCGACCACGTCGTGGTGACAGATGAAGCGGTATTTGCGAACAAGCTCTTGCTCCGAAACTGGAGACTCATCTTGTCTGTTTTGGCCAATGCAAAAGATGCCGACCTCAGAAATGTCCAAGCGGGGATTCAGAAGATTGTCGACTCACGTGGCACCACCTCGCTCGGCGAGACAAGAGCAGTTCTGATTGGGCCAAGTGAAACGACCTTCCAGGCTGCGGTGTTTGACTTGATCCAGCGAGGATCCCTTAAAGCCCCGCTTGGATCGTTGGAACTGACATATGCATTGCCTCTGGAGGTGAATCATGGCATATGAATTGCGGACGACTCGCGATGAGGTTCTTGCTCGCTTTCCGCTGGAGATTTGGCCGTTGGTCGACAAGTCTGCCATGGCAGAGGCGGAGGAAAAAACCGCATCGAAGACGGATGGTATGTTCAGTCAATACTGCGCACGAGAAGCGTCCGTCCTTGCGTATCTCCGCCGGGAGCCACTGAGGTCCATCAAGGAAAAGCACGGATTCTCCAGGCATTACGTCCAGCACCTCGTCCTAAAATGCATCGCGACTCACCCAGATGGCCGAATATGGGGCTTCAGAGCTTTGGTGCCATACGTACGCCAAAAGCAGTACGACCGCATTGCGCCGGTCAAGCCTGGGGCGGGGCAGGGCGGCCATGCTGGCGCCTTGCAACAGCTGTTTGAGCGCTATGCCGCCGTTTGTTGGGTAAGACAGCCCGGGCGTAGTCAATTGCCGAGGAACCCATGGTTGAATTGACTTCTTGATGCACTGGCAAACTTCGTGCTGGTTGTACTCAAGGCCATAGGCCACGTGGTAGCCGAGAATGGCTCCGGTCAGCGTCTCACGGATCACGAGAATCCACAGTCGGTTCACTACCCGATCTTCGAAGTGACCATATGGCGTTGGTATTTTGATGACGAAGCTGATGTCCACCTTGTGGCCGTCAAACTCTACCCTGAAGTAGGGTCGGGTTGCCGGCATAAGGGGTTGAGCTGCCCTGCCAAGCCTGAGATTTCGCGCTGCCTCTCTTCCAAATCTCGCTTTGGTGGCATCCCCATATCTGGTCACGGCCAGTCTCGTGAGGTGTTTCACGAGGCCAGGGTAGCCGAGCCACTTACAGGTGAATGGATATTCCACCATCTTGACTCCGTGTCCCCGGCACGCGTCGACAAATCGCTTGTGGATAGACTTGAATGGGATTACTGACTCGTGGACTGTCATGATGCGATCCACTTTTTTGAGAAAGAGGGCTTCGATTGCCTCCTTAATGTCGGGATGCCTTCTGCTGTGATCAAAGAACTTGAATGGGCAACCTTTCAGGAGCTTCTCTATGACAATGGCAAAGCCAACCTTGCCAACAGCGTCACGCGCATCCTGACCAACGTCGTTGGGGCGGCGGCGAATGCCGGCCCTGTCGATTCGCCCGAGCGCCGTGCATTCATCGAACGCTTCTTTGGTCTGTTTGAGGAAAACGGCTTCCACCGCCTTCCTTCAACGTTGGGCAACAGCCCGCGGGATGTCAGGCGCACGAAGCCGGAAAAGATGGCCGAAAAGTACAAGATTAGGCTTGAACACGTTGAGGACCTCATCGAGGTGCTAATCGCCGAGTTCAATGGCCGCCCATCATTTGGAAACGGCTATCGCTCTCCATTGGAACGGCTCCAGTTCTTCGTGTCCCAGCCAAGTGTAATTATTCCCAAACTCGACGAAAGCAAGAGGCGGAGACTGCACATGTTTGACTACCGTATCGCGCGCACCATCAGAGGAAATATCAAGGACGGCAAGCGTCCCTACATACAGGTTGACGGGGTCCGCTACACAAGTGACGTTTTGTCACAGCAGCCTGAGCTGATAGGCAAGAAGGTGGCGCTATACATTGATCCTCAAGATGGCCGGTTTGCACACGCGTATTTCGCGGAGAACGGGTCTGAACTGGGCCTGCTCGAAGCCAAGGGCTATTGGGGGCGGACGCCACACAGCCTCGAAACGCGGCGAGCAATCCTTGAAGGTAAGTTTCGACAGTTTGAACATGACATTGAGAAGAACGATCCAATCCACGATTATCTCGACCAGCGGGCTAAAGAGGCGCTTGATGAAAAGAAGACTCGAAAGAGATTTCTCAAGGCCACACGTGGGTCAGCGCTGGCGCAGGATACGAACACACCTAAGCCACATAACGTGAAGAAGCAGAGCACGGATTCCAAACGGGACGTAAGCGATGAAATGTTCCAGCAAAAAGTCTTTCGGGTGTGAGGAGGGGATATGGCGCAAAAACCAAGCTTTATCCGCCCCCAAGTGGGAAGAGGTTGCCACCCCATCGAGACTGGGGGATACGTCATCAGTACGCCCTCGGTATATCAGATGGGCAAGGAGATTTCTGAATGGCTGGAGTTACGGCACTCAGGTGGGATGATCTACGGACCTCCTAGGTTCGGGAAGAGCAAGGCCATAAAGTATATCGAGAAGAAGCTGCTGCACGATTTCGACGGCAAGCTCCCGATCGTTACGTTTGAGTGCCAAAGCCACACGCTTGCCCGCGAGGGGGAGTTCTTCACGGAATTTCTACAAGCGATTGGCCATGAACTTGCTCAAAAGGGCAAGACTTCGGAAAGGCGTCAGCGGCTGTACCAGTACCTGAGAAATCTCGCCGAACATAACCCGCATAAGCGGCTCGTGATATTTCTGGATGAAGCACAGAAGTTGCACAAGGACCATTACGCCTGGCTGGTCGATATATCCAACTACCTGGAAGACTCGAAAGTTGTAGCCACCTTCATTCTCGTCGGCCAGCAGGAACTGGCTAACCGGCGCAACGCTATGGTGATCTCCAAGCAGTTCCAGATTGTCGGCCGATTTATGGTCAACGCACACCGGTTTACGGGGATATCGAGCGCCAAGGAAGTTCAGGTATGTCTGCACGGGTATGACGAACAATCGGACTATCCAGAAAGAAGCGGCTGGTCATACACCCGCTTCTATTTTCCTGTTGCTTATGAGCACGGGTGGCGGCTGGCAACTCAAGCCGATAGCGTATGGAAAGCCTTCATGGACGCGCGCGAAGAAGGCCAGTTGCCCGGGCCGCCGCAAATCCCAATGAAGTTCCTGACGGCCGCCATTGAATATGTCCTGCGCCGGCATGAGAACCTAATTGATATTGAGCCACACCTGTCGTTACAGGTATGGCGCGAGGCTGTCAAAAAGTCCCAGTACCAGTTTTCTGGGGATTTTATCAGCGCGGACGAGGAGGAGGTGGTGCAATGATGATAATTCAAGAGACGCAGCACAAACATCAATACACTTGGGACAAGTCATGGGTGCTGCCCTATGAGTCCATCTGGTCATTGCTGCGCAAATTTTCCGTATTAAACCAAATATCACTATCTGAGTGCAAGAATCTGTTTAAACCGGACAGAGCCAGGGGAGGGCAGATAACGGAACTGGGGCTGAGGCTATGCTTGGAAAAGGTAACCAGAATAATAGGGCTGGGCACGTCACTTGACCTGAACCTGGTGCATGGAATTGTCCATTCGGCTGACCGTGCTTGGCTCGTCTCGCCCAATCTCAGGTCATGTCGGATTTGCCTGAAGCATGGTTATCACAGCATCTTTCACCAGATAACGTTGGTCAGGAAATGCCCGATACATCAGATTGACTTGATGACATCCGATTGGGAGTCAGGCGCGTGTGCTGCACCGGGGTATAGTATGCATGAAGCACGCCTCTGGTTTCCCTATAATGATTCCAATGGTTCGGCGGAACGAAACTTGTTAGTGCTGGGGGACGACAAAAAGGCCGCACTTGACGACCTGTACGAATGGTTCTTCGCATCATCAAAGATCGCAGGGTTCGGAGCGGACCTGGAGCGCTGGGCAGGTAAAGGTGATCGGTCCGCTCCACGCAAGTCGAGATATAAGCGCAGAATGGCTGAGATTCCGGCTCTCCGTGGATGCATAACCGGACGACGTCCACCGCAATCGGTAATTTGTTCGCTAAAAGACGATACCTTGCGAACCGTCACTCAATATGGTTTCAGGTCTAACAGTCCAGCAGCGGAAAGTCGATTCCGGAGCCCGAGCAATTCTGAACCACAGTTCAATCAACTTGGGTTGACGTGCCTAGATGACAAGGAGGCACGGGATTTAGAGACTGGTCTGCAAAAGACGTATAAGTCCATCCGCCGCCATTTCGCGAAGGTGTTTCTGGGCCATCGTCACAGGTCATGTGCACGTGCAATTGAACGTGCAATGTGGTGGGAACCCACGTCTCACACCCGTACACCAGTGTGTCCCAGGGCATTCTGCTATCTATTTTGGAGGCGACACTGGGAACAGGCTGTACGTTCGAATCGCTGGAAGAAGCAGGTAACCTGGAATGATTTTCTATTTGCCACAATCGCAGACACAGATTTCAACCTAAACCGCTGGATCACACTCAGGATATTCGCGCTCGAGTGCTATTGGACGTTCCAGGAAAGCGTGCTCTTGGCGCGGGGAATGTCTGGTCGCCAGAAATTCAGCTGGGATCCCGGTCTCATTCGGGGGCGGCTAATCCCGCACTGGCATATAGATAGCGTGTTATTCCCTGGGAATCCTTCTATTTGCTGGTGGAGTCGTCCGCCGGCTCATTCCAAGGCCCTCAGGACAAAGGAGCCAATGAGGCGGCACCGCAGAGATGTAGCCGCGCAAGCTGAACTGATCTTCAGGTTACCTGTGGCACGCAGTTAGTCGGCAGGATTAATATCGAGTTGAGGAGTGATCATTATGAGTGAAAATAAGCAGCTGGAAGAAAAATTAAGTAACGCCATTTCCGACTTGGAGAAAACTCCCAATATCTGGGGCATCGCTCCGGTCGAGACTGAGCCAGAAAAGTGGATAGACAGCTGGCGCGTCTTCAAGGTAGTCAAGACAAACGGTTTTGAAGAACGCTTTGGGCTTCACTTCGTTGGTCGGAATCGCGTTGAGAATAACGGTGCAGTATCCAGCAAAATTGAGACGTTCGATCCGCGCACGATGCGCGGTAGAACGCGGAGCGGCCGAGTGTATCAGCTGGTGGGCCTGCCAGGATTTTCCGATGACGCCCAATATGTATTCGCCAACTGGTGTCGGTTCAATCAAGTTGAGGTTGAAGACGCGACTCAAGAGTTTATTCGGCGCTTCGACATTTCCTTAGCCAATGTCGATAAGTTGCACAATAGCTAGTTAAGTGTAGACTGCTTCCGGCTGGTAGCCGGATGGTGCTGGGGCATTGCCGGCTTGTGACCACATTTAGTCAATGGATGTGACATGATTTAGTCAAACGGACAGTTTCGATAAAAACAATAGCAACAGAGAGTTAACTACACTCAGTACGCATAATGTATATTATGTCAAATCCCAGCTGCAGCAAAAAAACCGGGGTGCCCAGCCATGCCGCGCCTTGCTTTCTAGGGAAACGCTGAAGTCGTCACCCCGCCCGAGGGTCGTCACACCGGCGGAGGCCGGTGTCCAGTTCTTTGAAATCACTGGATTCCGGCCTGCGCCGAAATGATGAATCGAGACTCATTCATTCAGGGTTTCCCTGGCGCAACAGTTTCCCGTCCGGTCCTTTCTTCGCGGCCTTCGCCCTTACCCTGGTCACGGCATCGCCCACGGACGCATCATCGTCGCTGGCCGGCGTCTCCGCCTTCAGCACCAGTGCGCCCAGCGGCGGCAAGGTCAGCGCCAGCGAATATGGACGCCCCATCCAGGGGCGCTCTTCTGCGGCGAGCGGCTCCGATCCGTTGCCGACGTTGCCGCCGCCATAATGGGATGAATCGGTGTTGATCACTTCGCGATAGGCTCCGGCAACCGGCACGCCGATGCGGTAGTCATGCCTCGGCACCGGCGTGAGGTTGAGCACGACGACCATCAGTTCGCCGTCGTCGCCCTTGCGCAGGTAAGACAGCACCGACTGCTGGGAGTCGTGGCAGTCTATCCACTCGAAGCTCTGCCAGTGGAATTCGTGCCGGTAGAGCGCGGGCGAGACGGCATAGAGGTGATTGAGGTCGCGCACCAGGCGTTGCATGCCCTGGTGCAAGGGGTAGTCCAGCACATACCAGTCCAGTGCATTCACGCTGTCCCATTCCCGCCCCTGCCCGAACTCGGTTCCCATGAACAGCAGCTTCTTGCCCGGATGCGTGAACTGATAGGCGTAAAGTGCGCGCAGGTTGGCGTGTTTGCGCCACTCGTCGCCCGGCATCTTGTTCAGCATGGATTGCTTGCCGTGCACCACTTCGTCGTGCGAGAAGGGCAGCATGAAGTTTTCGGTGAAGCAATAGAGCATGCTGAAGGTCAGCATGTCCTGGTGGTACTTGCGGTGGATGGGGTCCTGCGACATGTAGCGCAGGGTGTCGTTCATCCAGCCCATGTTCCACTTGATGTCGAAGCCGAGCCCCCCGACATAGGTTGGCCGGCTGACCTGCGGCCATGACGTGGATTCCTCCGCGATCATCAGGACGCCGGGGCACTGGTCGTGCACGGCGACGTTGAGTTCACGCAGGAAATCGATGGCGACCAGGTTTTCGCGTCCGCCGTACTGGTTGGGCACCCATTCCCCTTCCTTGCGCGAATAGTCCAGGTAGAGCATGGAGGCCACGGCATCCACGCGCAGGCCGTCGATGTGCATTTCCTCCAGCCAGTAGATGGCGCTGGAGAGCAGGAAGCTCTTCACCTCGTTGCGGCCGTAATTGAAGATCAGCGTCGCCCAGTCCATGTGCTCGCCGAGGCGCGGGTCTCCGTGCTCGTACAGCGGCGTGCCGTCGAAGCGGGCCAGGCCGTGGGCATCCTTGGGAAAGTGCGCGGGCACCCAGTCGAGCAGCACGCCGATTCCGTGGCGGTGGCAATAGTCGACGAAGTAGCGAAAATCGTCGGGATCTCCAAAGCGGCTGGTCGGCGCGAAATAGCCCGTGGTCTGGTAGCCCCAGGAAAGATCGAACGGGTGCTCGTTGATCGGCAGCAGTTCGATGTGGGTGAACCCCATGTCCTTCACGTAGTCCACCAGGCGGTGCGCGGCCTCGCGATAATCGAGGAATGATCCGTCCGGCATGCGCTGCCAGGAGCCCAGGTGCACTTCATACACGGACATCGGGGCGTGCTGCCAGTCATGCGAGCGCCGTTTCTGCATCCACTCGCCATCATGCCACCGGTATTGGCCGTGCGCGGGAATGATGGACCCGGTGCGCGGGCGCTGCTCCGCGCGCTGGGCGTAGGGGTCCGCCTTGAGCAATATCTGGCCGGTATGGCGGTTGCGGATTTCGTACTTGTAGATGAGCCCCGGCTGCAAGCCGGGGATGAACACTTCCCATACGCCGCTGCCGCCGCGCACGCGCATGGGGTGGCGCCGCCCGTCCCAGCCGTTGAAGTCCCCTACCACGCTCACCCTTTCGGCGTTGGGCGCCCACACCGCGAACAGCACGCCTGCCACGCCCTCCACTTCGTGCTCGTGCGCGCCCAGGAAACGGCAGGCATGGCGGTGGCGCCCTTCGCCAAACAGGTGCAGGTCCAGATCGCCCAGTTGCGGCGGGAAGGTGTAGGGATCGTGCGCGACATGCTCGCGCTGGTGGCGGTCGCGCCATCTCAGGCTATAGTGCCGCGGCACGGTTTGGGCCTTGCCGCGCCACTCGAAATGGTCGCTGCCGGGCACGCGGGTCATGGCCCTCTCCCCTTCTGCGATGCGCACTTCCTCGGCGTTGGGGATGAAGGCGCGCACCAGCACCTCGTCGCCTTCGACGTGGCGTCCAAGTACGGCGAAAGGGTCGTGGTGGCGGGCTTCGCTGATACGCTTGCGTTCTGCTTCGACGTGGCTCATGGGGTCCTCTTGGGTTCAGAAATCGTGTTTCAGGATGGCTTCTTCGCGCCGGCACAGCTCGCGGCCATAATCGGTCCAGATGCCCTCGCCCCAATAGCGGTAGCAGCTGGTTTCCGCGCTGAGCAGATGGAACAGCGCGTTGCGGTAGCGCGGTTCCGTCGTCGGCACGCCGCGCTCGATTACGGTCTGGTAGAAGTGCGAGCTGGCCGCCTCCATGGGCTTGAGCATGCTTTCGTAGCCGCGCACCCACGAAATGTTGTTGGTCCAGCTGCCGCCCTCCATGTGGAAGCGGTGGTTTTCCCGGCGGATCTGCTCGATGACCGAGGCAAGCTTCTCGCCGCCCTCGCCCGGCTTCATCCGCTCCCAGATCAGCTTGTGGAAAATGGGCTGGATCACCGGCAGGTCCTGTTCGGCGATGCCGGATGCGAACAGGTGCTCCAGGTACTCGGTGGTGTTCATCGGCGGGGTTTCGGAATGGCTCGCCTCGCGCATCACGTCCATGTACTTGCCGGGGAATTCGTTCATCATCACCCCGCCGTTCTCGCCGTCGGCGATCTGCGTCACCAGCGGCGGCACGCTGCGGCCGGCCAGTTCGGTGCGGCCGAGGCTGCGCGCCTCGTAGGCGGGCTGCATCTGGGCCACCAGTTTGGTGTCCGAGCCCTGGGTCTTGATGATGGCGATGAGGGTGGCGGTCTCGCCGCGGGAATTGGTGCACACCAGCCGGTGCGGCAGGTGCGGCCGGCGCGGGTGCATGCCGTCCTCCGGCTGCTCGACGGTGTGCTCCTGCACCAGCACCCACTGGTAGCCGCAGTCGACGAGCGTTTTGACGAAGGCGTAGGCGATGTCTGGATGGTTCGGCAGGGCCATCTCCGAAGGGGAGAAGCCGCGCACGCGCTGCAGCGCATCCAGCCCGAAAAGTGCGGCGAAATGCTGCTGCCACGCCTTCACATGAAGGCGGTAGTCCTGCACCGGCGTGGAGGGCGCAACGGCATGGCCCCAGGGCGCGCCCAGCCACTCGACGCAGCGGCGGTAGTCGCGGTTCGAGGCCAGGGCCTTCAGGCTGTCCAGGACATCGGTGGCACCCATCTTGCGCAGGCCGTGGAACAGGGTGCCCGAGTATTCCAGCATGATGCGCGGCTCCTTGCCTTCCGACACCAGTTGCGGGATGAATTCGCCCATGCGCTTGTAGCACCACAGGAACACCGGCGCGTTGTGGTTGTCGCCGATGTTCTGGTGCTCCATCATGTGTTGCAGGTTGCCGATCACCTGCGCCGTGCCCAGATCGCTCCCGCCGGCGGGGATCAGCGGCTGGTGCATGTGCAGCGCGCTGGAAAATGCGCTCCTGATCTTGCCAAAATCGATTCGGCTTTCTGGCAGGAAGACCGGTTTCCCTCGGCTCTCTGCGATCACCCTGGCGACGTCGGTCTCGGCACCGGAGATTTCCGGCAGCTCGTCGTATGTTCCGGGAAGCGGGCTCATTTGGGGTTCCTTGGTTGGGTCATGGTCATTTATGCCGGATCATTTCGTAGATGTTCAGGTAGTCCGTGCCGGGGCGGTTCCAGGAGTAATCGGCGCGCATGCCGCGCTGCGCCAGTTCGGAGAACTGTTGGTAGTCTTCGAACCATAGCGAGATGGCGCGATCCAGCGCCGATTCCAGGGCAATATGGTCAGTCTGGTGAAAGATGTATCCGTTTCGCTCCTGTTCGGGGCGGCCGGAGTGATCGCGGTCGAACACGGTGTCGGCCAGGCCGCCGACTGCGCGCACGACCGGGACCGTGCCGTAGCGCATGGCGATCATCTGGGTCAGGCCGCACGGCTCGAACAGGCTGGGCACCACCAGAATATCCGCGCCGGAATAGATCAGCTTGGCCAGTTCCTCGTTGTAGCCGATCTCGAGGTGGCAGTCCGGGTTGTCGTTGAGCTCGTGCTTCAGCCGCCAGAATTCGCCGTTGATCCCGCTCTCCGGGCTGGCGCCGAGCAGCACGAACTGTGCCTGCAGGTGCAGCGCGCGGAACAGCGCATGGCGGATCAGCCCGACGCCCTTCTGCATGTCGAGGCGGCCGACGTAGGCCACGATGGGCTTCTCGGTTTCGCGCAGCCACAGGCGCTGGCGCAGCGCGGCCTTGTTCTTCTTCTTTGCCGCCATGTCCTCGGCGCTGTAATGGTGCGGGAGAGCGGAATCCGTTTCCGGGTTCCACATTTCGTAGTCAAGGCCGTTGAGTACGCCACCAAATTTGTTCTGGTGCACGTGCAGCGTGTGGCCTAGGCCGAACCCCCAGTCGGTATGCCGCACTTCCCAGGCGTGTCCCGGCGACACCGTGGTGACGAAGTTGGAATAGACGATGGCGCCCTTGGTGAAGTTGATTGCGCTCGGGTTGAAGTTGTCGCCCAGCCTGTCCTTGCTGTAGAAGTGGTCCGGCCGGCCGAGGCCGGTCAGCCACAGCACATTTGCGCCGGCAATGCCCTGGTGCTTGAGGTTGTGCAAAGTATGGCACACGCGGCTGTTGCCCATACCGATATGCTGGTATATCTCGTACAGCATCACGGGCAGCAGTGCGGTCTGCCAATCGTGGGTATGAATGATGTCCGGGCGCTTGCCGGACTTGTACATGAACTCCAGCGCCGCCTTGGAAAAGAAGGCAAAGCGGACGTGCTCGTCCGCAAAGCCGTAGCAGGCTCCGCGGTTGAAGAAATTGTCGGCGGAGTGCGGCTCGATGAAGTAGCATTTGCGGCCGTGCACGAAGCCGAAATACACCGTGCAATGCACATGGTAGTTGAACCAGGGAACCCACAGGTCCTGGTACGTGACCTGCAGCCCCCAGATTTGATCATGGCGCATGGAGTCGTATTTCGGCAGGATGATCTCGACCGCATTGCCGCGGATCTCGAGTTCGCGGCTCAGGCCGAAAACCACGTCACCGAGTCCGCCGACCTTGGCGACGGGGGCGCATTCAGAGGCAACCATGACGATGTACATCTTCGCGGCTCTCCAGTCTTGTCTCGAATCAGTGGAGGTGGTGCCGTGCCCGTTCCAGGCAGGCCATGCTGGCATCCAGGTCGGCATGGGCGCGGGGCACCCAGGCTTCTCCCCAGAAGAAATTGCAGCTGGTTTCTGCGCGCAACAGCCGCCACGTCGCCTGTTCGAGCCAGTGATGCAGTTCCGGGTTGTGCACCTGTCTTTCGCGCGCCGCGCGGCGCGCGTCGTGCACGGCACGGCTCACCTCGCTGGCCCGCGCCAGGCCGTCGCGCTGGGCCTGTGAGCCCGTCCATTGCACGAATCCATGTCCATGATGCCAGCCGGTATTCCACGCGCCGGTGCCGACCCGCACTTCGCCATGCACGCCGTGGCGGTCCAGGTAGTCGTCGATGAACACGGGACGGACATTCCCGGCGGGCGAGCGCGCCTGGTCGAGCAAGCCGCGATAGAACCCCCAGAAATTGGCCGCATATTCCCGGTTCCTGAACCAGCCGCCGTTGTCGCCGTCCGTGGCCGTCACCACCAGCGGCGGGAAATCGCACCAGCGGGTGCGGGCCTCGATCTCGCCGGTGAACCAGCCGACATCCGTGCCGGATTCCTGGGCATTCGACAAATCGCGGTCGCGCACCACCACAATGATTTCCGAGCCGCCATGGCGGGCAATATGCGGACGGTAGCGCAGCTCCTGCCACGACATCGGGGTAACCGGGGAGACATGCTCGCTGTCGACCAGCACATAGCGGTAGCCGAGCTGCCGCAGCATGGGAATGAGTTCCATCGAAAACCCCATTTCCGGTGGCCAGAAGCCCTGGAAATCCGTGCGCCAGAACAGGTGGCTGGCAATGCCGTGCCAGCGCTTGAGGTGCTCGGCCCGGTCCGCTTCCGGGATCAGCGGCAGCACGGAATGGTAATAGCTGCTGCCGAGAACCCGGAACAGGGCCAGATTCTGGTAGTGCCACAGCAGCGAGCCGCAATCGACGGTGCCGTAAACCGCGCCCTGGAACGCCGGGTCCTGCAGGTTTTCCAGCAGCGTTCCGGACAGCGCGAGGTGTACGCGTGCGACGTCTTCATATCCCCACAGCGCACGCGGGATGCGGTCCATGGCCTGGAGTATTTCGCGGGTCTCCCACGGCTGCTGATCGAGCAGTTCCAGCAGGTTGCCTGAGGGCTGGTGCAGATTCAGTACCAGAGCGTGATGGGCGATGGGCACGGTGAGCGATGTCGAGTGAATTGAAATTGTGTTTTTTGAGCGGCGTGAGTTCCGGTCCGGGGCTGCACGTCCATGCATGCGTCCCGCGGACATCGACGCATGTGCCGCTCAACTTGCCTCATGAAATGTTTCCGCATCAATTGAATCGTGGTAGCGGTTATTTGGGAAAGGCGAAATCTAAATACCGGCAGCCGCAGCGGCAATACTGGGAACCGTGTAATAGACAAGCTCGAAAACCGGTATCGGACGCGCTTGCCCTGATGGCGGCGCAAACCGGACACGGCTTGTTTGTAATTGTATGTGTCGTTAATTCAAGGTGTTACGTTAAATAGTTCGCGTACTGCATTCGTTGCGGCAACAAAGTCTGCCACAGTGATGGCTTGGGGTTCCGGCTGGGCGCAGCGATGAAATGCAGAGAAAATTGAACTGAATTCGGGTATCCGCGGTCACAGCGAAACTTGCTGAATTTCCCGACTCAAAGAATGAGGCGCGCTGCCCGCATCTTCCTGGTTCTTTCCTTCGCACTGCTGCAGTGCGTGTCGCCGCTCGCGCATGCCCACGTGGGCGGGCACGATGCCGGCACGCGGGTGCACCTGGGCGAGGTTGAACGGCAGGCGGACAGTCTCGAAGCCCTTGCCGCTGTCGAGCCGTCGGAAATGCCGGTCATTTATGTTCCGGACGGCAAGCAGCGCAACTACAGCCAGCACGCCTGGAATCAGCCCGCTCTCTGCGGCTCCTGCGCGCCGTGCGCCATCGAAGACAGTGCGCCTGCGCACATTGCAGCCATTGCCGAACGCCCTGCCCTGCCTCAACTCTTTCGCACGCAAAATCCGCAAGCTCCCCCTGCGCTCGCCCTGTAGCCAGTAACGAACCCGGCCCGGCCGGGCCTGTCATATTTAAAGAAGTAATGAATTCAAGTCGCACGGCGGAGTACGTGCGACGGCGGGAGCGTATCAATGAAAGCTAAGTGCCATTACCTATTGCCACTCATGTTGCTTGCAGGGCAAGCCGCCTGGGCTGGCGATGAAGTCGCCCTCGATGCTGCGCAGATCCATGCGCTCGGCATTGCCAGTGCGAGGCTTCCGAACAAACAGCATGGCGAGCTGGGCGGCATGCCGGCCCAGGTGGTCATTCCCGGAAACCAGCTTTACATCATCAGCACCCCGCTCCCGGCCACCGTAGAGCATACGGCCGTGGGCGTCGGCGACGCAGTACGGAAAGGGCAGGTGCTGGCGCACCTGCAAAGCCCCGCCCTGGCCGACGCGCAGCGCGGCCTGCTGCAGGCCTCGACCGAGGCGCAGTTGGCCCGCGACAATCTTGCACGCGACGAGAAGCTGTGGAAAGACGGCATCATCGCCGAAAGCCGCTACCGCGCCGCCCAGAGCCAAGCCGTCGCGGCGGATGCGGCGCTCGCCGAGCGCAAGCAGATGCTGCGGCTCTCCGGCATGTCGGACGCCGCCATCGCCCAGCTGCAATCCGGCAACAACCTGAGCAGCCTGCTCGCGGTTACCTCCCCGATCGATGGCGTGGTCCTGGAGAAGACGGTCAGCGCGGGCCAGCGTCTGGATGCCGCCATTCCGATGTTCAAGGTGGCGCGCCTGAAGCCGCTGGAACTGGAAATCCAGGTTCCCGTCGATAGTGCGCGCGGCGTCAAGGTGGGTGCCGAGGTCGGTGTTCCGGCCTATGGCGCCAGGGGCAAGCTGATCGCCATCGGCAGCAGCTTGAGCGGGGCCAACCAGACCATACTGATGCGCGCCTTGATCCGGGAGGGCGCGGAAAACCTGCGCCCGGGGCAATTCGTCGAGGCGAGCATCGCAACCAGTTCCGGCGCAGCCGCACAGTGGCAAGTACCGAATGGCGCCGTGGCCCGCATCGGCGGCAAGGCCATGGTGTTCGTCGAAACGGCAAAGGGCTTCCGCCCGGAAGGCGTGACCGTCCTGCATGTCGGCGCCGAAAGCAGCGTAATCACCGGCCCCTTCAAGGGGGACGAAAAGATCGCGGTGCGCGGCGTCTCCGCGCTCAAGGCCAGCGTGATGGGCGTAGGGGAATAGGCGATGTTCTCCAAACTGGTTGAATTCGCGCTGAGCCAGCGCCTGCTGGCCTCGGCGCTTACCGTGCTGCTGATCGGCGCCGGAATCGCCGCGTTCCGGGATCTGCCGATCGACGCGTTTCCCGACGTTTCCACCACCCAGGTCAAGGTGATCCTGAAGGCGCCGGGCATGACGCCGGAGGAAGTCGAGGCGCGCATCGTTGCGCCCATTGAACTGGAGATGCTGGGCATCCCCAATCAGCGCATCCTGCGTTCGGTTTCCAAGTACGCCATCGCCGACATCACCATCGATTTCACCGATGCAACCGACATCTACTGGGCGCGCCAGCAAGTCACCGAGCGCCTGAACAATGTGATGCGCGACCTGCCCGCGGGTGTCAGCGGCGGCCTGGCGCCGATCACCACCCCGCTGGGGGAAATGTTCATGTTCACGGTCGAGGGCGACAATGTCTCGCTGGAGCAGCGCCGCACGGTTCTGGACTGGGTCATCCGCCCTGCCCTGCGCACGTTGCCCGGCGTGGCCGACGTCAATACGCTGGGTGGCTATGCGCGCAGTTTCGAGGTGGTGGCCGACCACACCGCGCTGGCGGCGCGCGGCCTGTCCATGGCCATGCTGCAGCAGGCGCTTGAGGCCAATAACCGCAACGACGGCGCCGGCCGCCTCACCGACGGCGACGAAGCGCTGCTGGTGCGCATCGAGGGCAGCATCAAGACCTTGCAGGACGTGCGCAACATCGTGGTCGCCAGCCCCGCGGGCAACCCGGTGCGCGTGGGGGACGTCGCCGAGGTGCGCGTCGGCGCCCTGACTCGCTATGGCGCCGTCACCAAGGACGGACAGGGAGAAGCCGTGGAAGGGCTGGTGCTCGGCCTGCGCGGCGCCAATGCGCAGAAAGTGGTCGAGGGGGTGCGCGCCAAGCTCGCGGAAATCGCCCCCACCCTGCCCAAGGGGGTCACCACCAAGGTGTTCTATGACCGCGGCAGCCTGGTCCAGCGCGCCGTCGGCACCGTAGCTAAGGCGCTCACCGAAGCCATCGTCCTGGTGGTGGTGCTCCTGATGCTGTTCCTCGGCAACCTGCGCGCCGCACTCGTGGTGGCATTGGCCCTGCCGCTCGCGGTGCTCATCACCTTCATCCTCATGCGCCAGGTCGGCATGTCGGCCAACCTCATGTCGCTCGGCGGGCTGGCCATCGCCATCGGCATGCTGGTGGACGCGGCAGTGGTGGTGGTGGAAAACATCATCAACCACCTGGCCCACACCCGCCGCCACATCCCCCATCTGCACGTCATCTATCGCGCGGTGAAGGAAGTGATTACGCCGGTCGCCGCCGGGGTGGCCATCATCATCATCGTGTTCCTGCCGCTGATGACGTTGCAGGGGCTCGAAGGCAAACTGTTCATCCCCGTGGCACTCACCATAGTGTTCGCGCTCGCCGGCTCCCTGCTCCTGTCGCTCACCGTGATCCCCATGCTCGCGTCCTTCATGCTCAAGACCGCAAGCCATGAAGAGCCCTGGCTGGTGAGAAAGGCGCTGGCGCTCTATACGCCGCTGCTGCACAAGGCCCTCGGCCGGGAACGCACCGTGCTCGCCGCCGCTTTCGCCATGCTGCTGGTGACGGGCGGCGTGTATCTCATGATCGGCAAGGCCTTCATGCCCGAGATGGATGAAGGCGACATCGTGCTGCAGACCACCATGCTGCCGTCCATCAGCCTGCCGCAGGCCGCCGAGCTGGACGACCGTATCCAGAAGGCGATACTCAAGGCCGTGCCGGAAGTGAAGATTGTGGTCTCGCGCGCGGGGGCCGACGAGCTGGGGCTGGATCCCATGGGGCTGAACGAAACCGACCACTTTCTGGTGCTGAAGCCGCGCGAGGAGTGGCGCACCCAGGACAAGGAGGCCATCATCGAGGACATTCGCAAGGTGATGCGGGACTTTCCGGGAATCGCCTTCGCTTTCAGCCAACCCATAGACCAGCGCGTTTCCGAAATGCTTACCGGCGCGCGCGGCGATGTCGCGATCAAGATATTCGGTTCTGACATCGCCAGGCTCAACGAGCTGTCAGAACAGATGGTCGGCGTCATCAAGGGCATCAAGGGCAGCAAGGACGCCTACACGGTGAAGAACAGCGGAGTGCAGTACTACCGCGTGGTGGTGGACCGCCTTGCTGCCGGGCGTCTTGGGCTCACCGTGGACGACGTGAGCAACGCGCTGCGCACCCAGGTGGAAGGCAGGCAACTGGGCATGGTGATCGAAGATGGCCGCCGCACCCCTTTGCTGGTGCGCGGCGAGGCGGACGTGCGCCAGTCGCCGGCGCTGTTCGCCGCGCTCGCGCTGCCCCTCCCCAACGGCCAAGGCGCGCCGCTTTCCGCCATCGCCAGGCTGGAACGCACTGAAGGGCCGGTCCGGGTCAACCGCGAAGATGGCGAGCGCATGGTGACGGTGCAGACCAACGTGCGCGACCGCGACCTGGTCGGTTTCGTGGAAGAGGCCAAGACGGTGGTCGCCCAGAAAATCCAGCTGCCGCAGGGCTACCATCTGAGCTGGGGCGGACAGTTCGAGAACCAGCAACGCGCTGCGGCCCGCCTCGCGGTGGTGGTACCCGTGGCGCTCGGCCTCATCTTTTTGCTGCTGTTCGCCACGTTCGGCTCGGTGCGCCAGGCAACCCTGGTGCTCACCAACATCCCGTTCGCGCTGATCGGCGGCGTGTTCGCGCTGTGGGTCAGCGGCGAATACCTGTCGGTGCCCGCGTCGGTGGGCTTCATTGCGCTGCTGGGCATTGCGGTGCTGAACGGCGTGGTGATGGTATCCTATTTCAACCAGCTGCACAGCGAAGGCATGGACATCACGCGCGTGGTAACCGAGGGCGCGAAGCGCCGCCTGCGGCCGGTGCTGATGACGGCGAGCATCACCGCCTTCGGCCTGTTGCCGCTGCTGTTTGCGCACGGCCCCGGTTCGGAGATCCAGAAACCGCTGGCGATTGTGGTCACCGGCGGGCTGGTGAGCTCCACTTTGCTGACGCTCATCATGCTGCCCATACTCTACCGCCGCTTTGGCATCGCGCCGGGCAAGGTTGCGAATGGCGGGATTGCCATGGGGGAGAAATGACATGAAATCGCTTGATTGCTGCCTGACCCTGGTCTGCCACAAATCTCTGGAAGAGCGTCTGGTGGACCATATGCTGGAGCACCCCGAGTGGGTGCAGGGGTTCACCGTCACGCGCGTCGAAGGGCACAGCCGGAAGGAAAAACTGCCGAGCGTGCTGGAACAGGTACGGGGACGTTCCCAGCGCATCGAGATCCGCAGCGTGATGAACCTGGCCGATGCCCAGGCCTTGATCGCGCATCTCAGGGCGGCCGAGCAAAATCCGGAAATCGCCTACTGGATCACCCCGGTCACCGAATTCGGGAGGCTGCTATGAAGAGACTCGCTTTCTGGCTGGTCGCCCTGCTTCCTGCCGCCGCGCTGGCGGCGGAGGTCAATTATGCCGACTTGCCCGCGCCCGCGCAGGTGGAGGCCGCGCTCCACAGTAACGTCAACGTCACCACGGCGGAAACCGGCGTCAAGGTCGAGCAGGCCAACCAGCAACGATGGGAGGCCGGCAACCACGAATTCAGCCTGCGCGCGGGAACCGCCCGGCGCAATGTCATGAGCACCGAGCAGCGGCTGAAGGAATGGGATGTGGCGCTGGAGCGCCCGATCCGCCTGCCCAACAAGGCAAGGATCGACTATGACATCGGCGAAACCGGCGTCACCCGCGCGGAGAACGCACTGAGCGACGCCCGGCATGAGGCCAGCCGCGTGCTGCTGCGCCTGTGGTTCAACTGGCAGCGCGAACGGGCGCAGGCCGCCCAATGGCAGCAGCAGGTGGACATTCTGGAGCAGCAGGCCGCGATGACGGAGAAGCGCGTGCAGGCCGGCGATGCGCCCAGGATGGAGCTCAACCTGGCCCGCGCCGCGGTGGCCCAGGCCGCTGTTGCGCTGCAACAGGCCAAGGTGCGCACCGGGCTTGCCGCCAACGACCTCATCCGGCAATTCCCGGACATGGTGCTGCCGGAGCGGACCGAATCCGCTGTGCCGCAGGCAGTGGAGCATGACCTCGCGTACTGGCGGGCCCGCGTCCTCGAGAGCAACCACGAGTTGACCATGGTCCAGGCCGAAGCCCGCGGCCAGTTACTGCTCGCGCAGCGCGCCCGCGCCGACCGCGTGGCCGATCCCACGATAGGCGTGCGCTACTCCAGCGAGATGGGCGGCAACGAGCGCGTCACCGGCGTGTACATGGTGGTGCCCTTCTCCTTTGGCGTGCGCGGCGCCATCGCGGAGGGAGCCGGTTACCAGGCCGAGATTTCCGCCGAGCGCGAAGTGGCTGTCAGGCGCCGCCTGGAAACCGATGTGCTCAACGCCTATTCGCAGAGCGTCGGCAACTACGAAACCTGGCGCCAGGCGCACGAGGCGGCTGCCAGCGTGCGCCAGAATGCGGACCTGATGGCGCGCGCCTATAGTCTGGGGGAAAGCAGCCTGTCGGATGTGCTTACCGCGCGCCGCCTGGCGCTGGAATCCTCGCTGGCGGAAACCGTGGCACAACTCGATGCCAACGAAGCGCGCTATCGCCTGCTGCTGGACGCGCACCTGCTATGGCCGCTGGAAAAAGGGGACGCCGCCGGCAATTGACGCGGGCTGCATGTGTTGTAGTGGAACCAATTTTTACAGGATCTATATAGTCGCCCTGACACATTTTTCATAATCTTTAGTTCAGCTTGCCTATCATGCTCGGCATCCGGGAACCCCGGTGAATGGAGGCAATATGGATCTTCTCTACCTGGCAGGCATCGTCCTGTTCTTTCTGCTCGTGGTGGGGCTTGCCGTCGGCTGCGACCGGCTGGGAGGCACCAAATGAGCATTCTCCACATCGTCGGCGCAGTCGCCGCAGGCGCGCTGTTCATCTACCTGATTGCCGCCCTCCTCGATCCGGAGGATTTCTCATGAGCGGCCATGCGTGGCTCCTGTTGGCTCTCTACCTCGCCGTCCTGCTGCTGACAGTCAAGCCGCTCGGAACCTATATTGCCGACGTCATGGACGGGCGGGGCATCGCGCTGCGGCTCGGCGCCAGGGCCGAGTCGCTGCTGTACCGTATTTGCGGCATTCGCCGGGACGAGGAGATGGGCTGGCGCACCTATGCGTTCGCCCTCCTCCTCTTCAACCTGCTCGGCGTGCTGGCAGTGTACGCGTTGCAGCGCCTGCAGCACTGGCTGCCCCTGAACCCACAGGGCCTGGCCAACGTCAGCCCGGATTCGGCGTTCAATACCGCCATCAGCTTCGCCACCAACACAAACTGGCAGGGCTATGCAGGCGAATCCACCATGGGCTACCTCACCCAGATGCTGGGACTCGCGGTGCAGAACTTCCTCTCCGCCGCCACCGGCATCGTTACCGCGATCGCCACGATCCGCGGCTTCGCGCGCCACACCGCGCGGACCATAGGCAATGCCTGGGTGGACCTCACGCGCATAACGCTTTACGTGCTGCTGCCCATTTCGCTTGTATATGCCGTCTTTCTGGTCGGGCAGGGCGCGATCCAGAACTTCGATGCCAACAAGGAGGTGACCACCCTCGAAGCCGCCACGTTCGACCAGCGCAGGAACGGCCCGGACGGCCAGCCGCTCAAGGACGCCGCGGGCAGCCCGGTGATGCAGCGCATCACCACCCAGATCAGGACTCTTCCGATGGGACCGGTCGCGTCGCAGGAAGCGATCAAGATGCTGGGCACCAACGGCGGCGGGTTCTTCAACGCCAACTCGGCCCATCCCTACGAGAACCCCACGCCGCTGTCCAACTTCGTGCAGATGCTGTCCATCTTCCTGATCCCTGCGGCGCTGTGTTACGTGTTCGGCCGCATGGTGGGCGACACGCGCCAGGGCTGGGCAGTGCTCGCCGCGATGGCCCTCATGTTCGTGGTGATGGCGGCCGTCGCCGTGCATTTCGAGCAGCAGGGCAACCCGCAGCTGGGCAAGCTGGGTGTAGACATGAGTGCGGGCAACATGGAAGGCAAGGAGGCGCGCTTCGGCCCCGATGACTCTGCCCTGTTTGCCACCATCACCACCCTGGCGTCCTGCGGTGCGGTCAATGCCATGCACGACTCCTTCATGCCCCTGGGCGGCTTCGTGCCGATGTGGGACATGATGCTGGGCGAAGTGGTGTTCGGCGGCGTGGGCTCCGGGCTCTACGGCATGCTGGTGTTCGCGATCATGGCGGTATTCATCGCGGGCCTGATGATAGGCCGCACGCCGGAATACCAGGGCAAGAAGATCGAGGCCTACGAGATGAAGATGGTGTCCATCGCCATCCTCGTCACGCCCCTGCTGGCGCTGGCGGGCACCGCCGTTGCAGTGACAACGGCAGATGGCATTGCGGGGATTGCCAACCCCGGCGCGCATGGCTTCTCGGAAATTCTTTACGCCTTCACCTCGGCCGCCAACAACAATGGCAGTGCCTTCGCCGGGCTGTCTGCCAACACGCCGTTCTACAACGTCGTGCTTGCCATCGCCATGTGGTTCGGACGCTTCGGCGTCATCGTGCCGGTGCTCGCGCTGGCGGGCTCCCTGGCGGCGAAGAAGCGCATCGGCGTGACCTCCGGTACCATGCCCACGCATGGCCCGCTGTTCATCGGGCTCCTGATCGGCGTGGTGGTGCTGGTGGGCGCGCTGAACTATGTCCCGGCACTGGCGCTCGGCCCGGTCGTCGAGCATCTCGCCCTGTTCTCCGCTCATTGAGGAAATAATCATGTCCCGCAAGAAACTAGCCATGTTCGACCCGGCACTGGTGAAGCCGGCCATCCAGGATTCCTTCAAGAAGCTCGACCCGCGCGTGCAATGGCGCAACCCGGTGATGTTCGTGGTGTACGCCGGCAGCATCCTGACCACGCTTCTGTGGCTGCAGGCCATCGGCGGCAAAGGGGACGCGCCTGCCGGCTTCATTCTCGCCGTGGCCCTGTGGCTGTGGTTCACCGTGCTGTTCGCCAACTTCGCCGAGGCACTGGCCGAGGGGCGCAGCAAGGCCCAGGCGGCCAGCCTGCGCAGCATGAAGAAGGAAACGCACGCGAAGAAGCTGCCGGGCGCGCGCGCCGGCGCGGAGCGCAATACTGTGCCCGGCGGCTGGGACAGCGTCGCGGCCACCGATCTGCGCAAGGGCGACATCGTGCTGGTGGAGGCAGGCGACACTGTCCCCGCCGACGGCGAGGTCATCGAGGGCGTGGCGTCGGTCGACGAATCGGCGATTACCGGAGAATCTGCCCCCGTAATACGCGAATCGGGCGGCGACTTTTGTGCGGTGACCGGCGGCACGCGCGTGCTCTCCGACTGGATCGTGATGCGCGTGACGGTGAATCCTGGTGAAACCTTTGTGGACCGCATGATCGCCATGGTCGAGCACGCCAAGCGCCAGAAGACCCCCAACGAGATCGCGCTCACCATCCTGCTGGTGGCGCTGACCATCGTGTTTCTCGGCGTCACGGTGACGCTGCTCCCCTACTCCCTGTTCAGCGTGGCGGCGGCCAAGGCGGGGTCTCCGGTCGGCATCACCGTGCTGATTGCGCTCCTGGTGTGCCTGATTCCCACCACCATCGCCGGGCTGCTGTCCGCCATCGGCGTGGCCGGAATGAGCCGCATGATGCAGGCCAATGTCATCGCCACTTCCGGGCGCGCCGTCGAGGCGGCCGGCGACGTGGACGTGCTGCTGCTCGACAAGACCGGCACCATCACGCTGGGTAACCGCCAGGCTACCAGTTTCCTGCATGCCTCCGGCGTCTCCGAGCACGAACTGGCCGATGCGGCCCAGCTTGCGTCGCTGGCGGACGAGACGCCGGAAGGCCGCAGCATCACGGTGCTGGCCAAGCAGAAGTTTGGCTTGCGCGAGCGCGACATCCACGCACTGAATGCGACATTCGTGCATTTCTCTGCGCAGACCCGCATGAGCGGGGTGAATCTCGGCGCCCGCCATATACGCAAGGGCTCGGCCGATGCCATGCGCGCCTATATCGCCGAGCACGGCGGGAAATTTCCGCAGGAAGCCTCCGCGATCATAGACGGCATCGCCAAGCGCGGCGCGACGCCGCTGGTGGTGGCGGAATGCGTGGGCGATAAGGCGCGCGTGCTGGGCGTGGTTGAACTGAAGGACATCGTCAAGGGCGGAATAAAGGAGCGCTTTGCCGAGCTGCGCCGCATGGGCATCAAGACCGTGATGATCACCGGGGACAATCGCCTTACCGCAGCCGCAATCGCGGCCGAGGCCGGGGTGGACGACTTCCTGGCCGAGGCCACGCCCGAGGCCAAGCTGGCGCTGATCCGCCAGTACCAGGCCCAGGGGCGGCTGGTGGCGATGACCGGCGACGGCACCAACGATGCGCCCGCCCTGGCCCAGGCGGACGTGGCCGTGGCGATGAATTCCGGCACCCAGGCGGCGAAGGAAGCCGGCAACATGGTGGACCTCGACTCCAACCCGACCAAGCTGATCGAGGTGGTGGAGACCGGCAAGCAGATGCTGATGACGCGCGGCTCGCTCACTACCTTCAGCATTGCCAACGACATTTCGAAATACTTCGCCATCGTCCCGGCGGCGTTCGTCACCACCTATCCGCAGCTTGGCGCGCTCAACATCATGCACCTGGCGAGCCCCTCCTCCGCCATCCTGTCGGCGGTGGTCTTCAACGCGCTGATCATCATGTTCCTGATTCCGCTGGCGCTGAAGGGCGTGCGTTACCAGCCGCTGGGCGCGGCGATCCTGCTGCGCCGCAACCTGCTGGTCTATGGCTTGGGCGGCATCGTGGTGCCGTTCATCGGCATCAAGGTGATCGACCTGATCATCTCGACTGCCGGACTGGCCTGACACGCGATGAATACCGGAGAGAACCTCATGAAGACCTTATTGCGCCCGGCGCTCTCGCTGTTTGCCCTGCTCAGCATCGTGACCGGCATCATCTATCCCTTAACCGTCACCGCCATCGCCGGGGTCGCGTTCCCGGAGCAGGCGGCGGGCAGCCTGATTTTCAAGGACGGCAAACCCGCCGGGTCTGCACTGATCGGGCAGAATTTCACCGATTTGAAACACTTCTGGGGCCGCCCCTCGGCCACCTCGCCCCAGCCCTACAATGCCACGGCCTCCGGCGGCTCCAACCAAGGGCCGCTCAACCCGGCGCTGGCGGACGCGGTCACGGGTCGGATCGACATGCTCAACGCCGCGGATCCCGGCAACCCCCGACCTATTCCCGCAGACCTGGTGACCGCATCCGGCAGCGGCCTCGATCCGCACATCAGTCCGGCTGCCGCAGAATACCAGGCCGTGCGCGTGGCCAGGGCGCGCGGCCTGTCTGTCGAGAAAGTGAAGGGGCTGATCGCGCAGCATACGGAACAGAGGCAGTGGGGGATTTTTGGCGAGCCGCGTGTTAATGTACTGCAACTCAACCTCGCGCTGGACAGCCTCCGCTGACATGGCCAATCAACGCCCCAACCCCGATGAGCTCCTCTCCCGCATCAAGGAGGATGAGGCGCGGGCTGCGCGCGGCAAGCTCAAAATCTTCTTCGGCGCCTCGGCAGGCGTGGGCAAGACCTATGCGATGCTCTCCACCGCCCGGCAGCAGGCCAAACAGGGTGTGGACGTGGTGGTCGGCGTGGCCGAAACCCACGGCCGCAAGGAGACCGAGGCGCTGCTGGAGGGCCTTCAGCGCCTGCCGCTCCGGGAGGTGCGCCATCGCGGCAGGTTGCTGACCGAGTTCGACCTCGACGGCGCCCTGGCGCGCAAGCCGGCGCTGATCCTGGTGGACGAGCTGGCCCATTCCAACATCACCGGCTCGCGCCATCCCAAACGCTGGCAGGACGTGGATGAACTGCTCGCCGCGGGCATCGATGTCTACTCGACGGTCAACGTCCAGCACCTTGAGACCCTCAACGACGTGGTCGGCGGCATCACCGGTATCCGGGTGTGGGAGACCGTCCCCGACCACGTGTTCGACGCCGCCGATGAAGTGGTGCTGGTGGACCTGCCTCCCGACGAGTTGCTGCAGCGTCTGAAGGAAGGCAAGGTGTACATGCCGCACCAGGCGGAGCGCGCGATCCAGAATTTCTTCCGCAAGGGAAACCTGATCGCGTTGCGCGAGCTCGCCCTGCGCCGCACCGCAGACCGCGTGGACAGCCAGATGCTCAAGTACCGGCGCGACCAGGCCGTGACCCCGGTCTGGCAGACGCGCGAATCGCTGCTGGCCTGCATCGGGCCGGGCGAAGGCGGCGACCGCATCGTGCGCAGCGCTGCGCGGATCGCCGCCAAGCTGGATGTGCCGTGGCATGTCATCCATGTGGAAACGCCGGCGCTGCGCGGGCTATCCGACAGCCGGCGCAAGCTTGTCGTCAGAAACCTGAAGCTGGCGGCAGACACCGGCGCGGAGACCGCGAGCATTTCCGGCGCCGACGTGGTCGAGGCCATCATCACCTATGCGCGCAGCCATAACCTTTCCAAGGTGCTGGTCGGGCGCGACCATGCACGCTCCTGGCGACCCTGGTACCGCTCTGTTGCCGACCGCATCGGCAAGCAGGCCGCCGACCTCGACGTGATCCAGGTAGCGCGCGAGGAAGCCAGGCCGGAAAAGGAGCGCGCGGAACCGACCGACCGGCCGCTGCTCGACAGACTGAAGGCGCCCTGGCAATCGTTTGCAAAGAGCGCCGCGTTCTGCGCCGCGGCGACGCTGATTGCGCTGCCGCTGCGCGGTGTGTTCGACCTCACGAACATCGCCATGCTGTTCCTGATGGCGGTGGTGGCCGCGGCCGTCCGCTACGGCTTTGGCCCGGCGGTCGCGGCCTCCTTCCTCAACGTCGCGGCGTTCGATTTCTTCTTCGTGCCGCCGCGTTTCTCGTTCGCGGTGAGCGACGCCCAGTACCTGCTGACGTTTTCGGTGATGCTGGGCGCAGGCATCTTCACCGCCAAGCTCACGGCAGACCTCAAGTTCCAGGCACGTAGCGCAACTTCCCGCGAGCAACGGGTGCGTGCGCTGTATGAAATGTCGCGCGACCTGTCGGCTGCGCTGATGCCAGAGCAGATTGCGGAAATCTGCCAGCGTTTCGCCGAAACGGTGTTCGGCGCGCGCATTGCGATCCTGCTGGCCGGCGAAAACGACCGCCTGCACCAGCCTCTGGAAATTCCGGGAGGGTCGCCTGCGGTCGACATGGGCATCTGCCACTGGGCCTTCGAGCATGGCGCCGAGGCCGGCTTCGGCACCGACACGCTGCCGGGCAGCCCGCTCCTGTATGTTCCGCTGCAGGCGCCGATGCGCACGCGCGGCGTGCTGGCCCTGGAGCCGCGCCACCCGCGCCGCCTGCTGGCGCCGGAACAGCGGCGCCTGCTCGACACCTTCGCGCGCCTGATTGCTATTGCCGTGGAACGCATGCACTATGTGGATGTGGCGCAGAAGACCACGGTGCAGATGGAATCGGAACGCCTGCGCAATTCGCTGCTGTCGGCGATTTCCCACGATCTGCGCACGCCGCTCACCGCCCTCACCGGGCTTGCGGATTCCCTGTTCCTGACCCAGCCGCCGCCTGCGCCGCAGCAGGCGGAGATCGCAGCCTCCATGCGCGAGGAGGCGCTGCGCATGAACGCCCTGGTCAACAACCTGCTGGACATGGCCCGGCTGCAGGCCGGCGCGGTCACGCTCAACCGCCAGTGGCAGCTGCTGGAGGAGGTGGTCGGCAGCGCGATCAAGTCGCTCGGCGGCAATCTGGCGAAACATCACATCGCGGTGCGCCTGCCGGAAGACCTGCCCCTGCTCGAATTCGATGCCGTGCTGATCGAGCGCGTGCTGGCCAATCTGCTGGACAATGCGGCAAAATACACGCCGGCTGGCAGCCACATCTCGATCGGCGCTGCAGCCGCTCGGCGGGACACCGTGGAAGTGTGGGTCGAGGACGACGGGCCGGGCTTGCCGGCCGGAAGGGAAGAAGAAATTTTCAAGAAGTTCGAGCGCGGCCAGAAGGAAAGTCCCCTGCCCGGTGTGGGCCTGGGGCTGACTATCTGCCGCGCGATCATGGCGGCGCATGGGGGCGCGATCCGGGCCGAGAACCGGCCGGAAGGTGGCGCGCGTTTCGTCTTCACCTTGCCGCGCGGCACCCCCCCATCGATTGCCGCGGCCGAGGAACACCCGCTTGCCGGAGATGCCCTGCGTGACTGATCCGGCGCCCACCGTCATCGTCATCGAGGACGAGCCGAAAATCCGGCGCTTCGTCCGCATGTCGCTGGAATCAGAAGGCTTCCAGGTATTCGAGGCCGATTCGGTCAGGCGCGGCCTGATCGAGGCCGGCACGCGCAAGCCGGACCTGGCGGTGCTCGACCTCGGGTTGCCCGACGGCGAGGGTGTGGATTTCATCCGCGATTTGCGCGCCTGGTCGGACATCCCGGTCATCGTCCTGTCTGCGCGCACCTCCGAGTCGGAGAAGGTGGCGGCGCTGGACGCCGGGGCCGACGATTACCTGGTCAAGCCGTTCGGCACGGCCGAACTAATGGCGCGGGTGCGCGCGCAGATGCGCAGGCACGCCCGCGTGGGCAAGGACGGGACGAACGTCTGCGAATTCGGCAACATCCGCGTGGACCTGGCTCGCCGCGCCGTGCAGCGCGGCGGCGAGCCGGTTCACCTCACGCCCATCGAGTACCGCCTGCTCACCTGTCTGCTGGCCAACCCGGACAGCGTGCTCACCCACCGCCAGTTGCTGAAACAGGTGTGGGGGCCGTCCCACGATGAAGACAGTCACTACGTGCGCGTGTTCATGGGGCACCTGCGCAAGAAGCTGGAGGAGGATCCCTCGCAGCCCAGGCATATCCTGACCGAAGCCGGGGTCGGTTACCGCTTCGTGCTTTAGCGGCCGCCGGAAATTTTCAGTAGGGCCTCTCCCCGACCCAGTTTCCCGCCGGCTGATACTGGCACACCCAGACCTGCTCCTTGCTGTCCTCGCAGACCGCGTAGGCACAGCCCACCTTTTGCGTGCCTTTCCATATTACCTGGGTGTAGTGGCCGCACATCTTGCCCGGCTTGCAGCTGTTGCCGGCGTAGCTGTAATCGGCCTTTTCCTTGCCCCAGCTGTCCACCGGGGTGGACGAACTCACCTGCTGCAGTTCGCGGCGCCCGTCCGACCACATGATGGCGCTGGCCCAGTAGAGGTTCTCGCCGTACTTGCCGTCCGGCTTGCTGTGGCGCATCTGGCAGTGGTTGGTTCGTTTCAGGTTGTCGGCCCAGGCCTGGGCGGAAGCTTCCAGTTCCGTGGAATAAGTCAGCTCGCCCACCCCCACCTCAGTGCGCCATTTGTTGTGCGCGGACACGATGGCGGAGCGGTCGATGCTGCTGCCTTGGGCGGCTGCTGGTGTCGATGCGATAATCACCGACAAAACAATGGGTAATGCGAAGATTCGAGACTTCATGTCAGGTTTGCGGGAATTTCAGGAAATGCGCGAGCTGCGAGAAATATCTTTCTGAATAATAACATGAAGTGCTCGCGGCAGCGGATCTCGGATGCCGGGTCTCAGCTCACTCGCGGTCGGCCCTGGCGCTTCGCCAGATGGAGAGCAACAGCCACACCCCGCCGGCGGCTGCACCGAGGTAGCCAAGGAAGCCGAACAGGGGAAGGCCGAGCAGCTCCGGGCCGCCGCGCACGGTCATCACGATGGACGAGCCGACGATGAGCGCGGCGACGATCAGGCCCACCGTCACCCGGTTGGCGGCGCCATCGAGCTGGTTGCCGACATGCCTGAGGTTGGTGACGTCTATGTGGATTTCCAGCCGCCCGCGCCGCGCGGAATGAATCAGGCGGGAGAGATCATGGGGAAGATCCGCAATGACGCCCAGCAACTCGCTGGCCGAGCGCCAGCTGCGCCCGAGCAGCGCGCCCGGTGCATAGTGCGCACGCGCCGCCCGTTCCAGCATGGGCATGGCCTCCCCCGCCATGTCGAAATCCGGGTCCAGCTCGCTGCCCATGCCTTCCAGCGTGATGAATGCCTTGATCAGGAGCGCGAGGTCCGGCGGCAACGTGATGCGGTGCGCGCGCAGGATGGCGGCCAGGTCGTTGAGCATGGTGCCTATGCTGAGGTGCTTCAGCGTCACGCCATGGTACTGGTCGACGAAGGATTGTATCTCCAGGGTCATGCCGGCCTCATCCACCGGGCCGTCGCCGGACCAGTCGACCATCACGTCTGCGACGCGCTCGGGCCGGTGCTGCACCAGCCCCAGCAGCAACTGGATCATCTGGGCGCGGCGTTCATCGGTGAGCCGCCCCACCATGCCGAAATCGATGAAGGCGATGCGGTTGCCCGGCAGGTAGAACACGTTGCCGCGGTGCGGGTCAGCGTGAAAGAATCCATCCTCCACGATCATCTTGAGCACGGCGTGTGCGCCGCGCCGCGCCAGTATCTTGCGGTCCAGTCCGGCGCGCTCCACCGCAGCGAGGTTGGTGCCGGCGATGCCATCTATGAATTCCTGCACGCAGATGCGCTCCCCTGTCCACTGCCAATAGATTCTGGGGATTACGATGACGGGCGCGGCCTGTTCCTCGCCGGACGCGGACCCCGCGTCCGGGTCGCTGTAGCCGGCGAAATTTGCGGCGATGGCCTCGCTCGCCCGGCACTCCGTTGCAAAATTGAGCTCGCGCTGCAGCGACAGCGAGAACTGGCGCACCACTTCCACCGGCTGGTAAGTGCGCCAACCCGGGTTTTCCGCCTCGGCGAATTCGGCCACGCGCGCCAGCAGGCGCAGGTCAGCCTCGATCTTGGGCCTGATGCCCGGCCGCCGCAGCTTGACCGCCACCTCGCTGCCGTCGTGCAGGCGGGCGCGGTGCACCTGGGCGATGGAGGCCGCAGCCAAAGGAGTGGCGTCGAAGAACGCAAAAAACTTCTCCGGGGGCCCGCCCATGTCCTCGACGAACTGTGCGAGCACATGGTCATAGGGCGACGGCGGCGCGTTGTCCTGCAACTTGCCGAATTCGACGATCCATTCCGGTGCGAACAAATCCACGCGCGAAGCCAGCACCTGGCCAAGCTTGATGAACGTCGGCCCCAGTTCCTCCAGCGCATGGCGCACCCGGACCGGCGTTTCCATGTGCGCGTATTCCTCCGCATGCTTCCAGAGCAGCGCCCGCCCGGCGCGCTCCAGGGTGCCGGCCATGCCTGCGCGCCGCACCAGGTCAGCGAAGCCGTAACGGATCAGTACCGAGGCGATCTCGTGCAGCCTTCCCAGGTCGCGCGCCGCACCCAGCGCCTGCAACAGGGGCATTATGCCGCCTTGCCGGCATGGCCTCCGGCGCCCGCGTGGCCCCGGGCCCCTGCGCGGCCGCGCGCGCCGTGGCTCCGGGCGGCAGGATGAGCCGCTTCTTCGGGATGGGCGGCTTCTGCGGCATGAGCCTCTTGTTTCGCCTGCGCCGGCTCGCCGGCGCGCGGCGCGGTTCCGCCGGCGGGCGGAGCAGGCCGCACATGGTCAGCCAGGCCGGTGAGCACCCCGGCCGCGATCTGGCGCAACAGGTCTGACGTATTGCGCGCAAGATGCAGGCCGATTCCGGCCTGGGCGCGGCCGGCTCTGCGCACCTCGCCCGCGATCACGTCCAGCGTTTCCTTCATCTGCCTGCCGACAGCCGAGCCTTGGACGCGGGCATGCGCAGCCAGGTCATGCAGTATGTCGCCGGCCGCGTCCCGGGTGGCCGAGGCGGATTCGCGCAGCGAATCCAGGAACATCTGCTCCAGCTTTTCCACGTCCTTGCGCGCGCGGCCCAGGTCGTCGCCGGAATACCGTTCGGCACGCCCCGACGCTTCCTGCACGGCCAGCTTGGCGGCCTCCGCGAACTGCGCCAGCGCCACGTCCAGGCCGCCGACCGCCTCCCTGAGGCGTTCGCGTGCAACTTTCGATTCGGCTGCCGACTGCTTCAGCTCGGTCTGTACCCCGGCTCGTGCGCCGCGCAGCACGGCCGTGGCCGTCTTCTGCAGCGATTTGATGTCAAACGAGCGGGCCTGGATCACGCGCAGCGTGATTTGCCGCACGTGCTCCTGCACTTCGTGTCCTTCCTCGACGGCCTTGCGGACTTCCGCTTCGAGGGCTTTGGTGTCGTTACTGGTCTTGCTCGGCATGATGGACCTCCTCAAGTGATGGCACTCCAGTCAACTGCCCGATGCTGCGGCAATCCCGCTTTCCGGGTTTGCGGATCACAGGGCAGCAAGCTCATACTGGATATTGTACGCCTTTGCAATTAGATTGCCGGATGTCCGAAAATGTCCGCGCCCTGGAATTTTTTCGGACGAAACGGGCCTAACCATTTGCTTCGGGTTGCCAGGAGGCCATTGATTTTCCGAAACTGTCCCTCATCTGGATCAAGTGCACACGACTGTGAGGTTGCCATGCAATCCACCCGCCCGCCCGCAGTGGCCGGAACGTTTTATCCCGGCGAAGCGGAAGCCCTTTCCCACGACGTACGCACGATGCTGGCGGAGGCCGGCAAGGCGGCCGTCAGCCCCAAGGCGCTGATCGTCCCGCACGCCGGATATGTCTATTCCGGCCCCATTGCCGCCAGCGCCTATGCCCTGCTCGGAAATGTCGCCCCGCAGATCCGGCGTGTGGTGCTGCTCGGCCCCACGCACCGGGTTGCGCTTTACGGCCTGGCGCTGCCGGAGGGCGATGCATTTTCCACGCCGCTGGGCGAGGTGCCGCTGGATGTCGAAGCCATGCAGCGACTGGCGCAACTGCCCCAGGTTTCGATCAACGCCAAGGCGCACGCCGAGGAACATTCACTGGAAGTGCAGCTCCCCTTCCTCCAGGCCGTATTGCATGATTTCAGGCTGCTTCCCCTGGCGGTGGGCATGGCCGCCGCAACGGAGGTTGCGGAGGTGCTGGAAATGGTGTGGGGCGGCGACGAAACGCTGATCGTGATCAGCTCCGACCTGTCCCACTATCTTCCCTATGACACGGCGAAACGGATCGACGGGGCGACTTCGCAAGCCATTCTGAACATGCAGCCCGACATCACCCATAAGCATGCCTGCGGCGCCACGCCGATCAACGGCCTGCTGCTGGCCGCACAGCGCCATCATCTCACGCCGCACCTGCTCGACCTGCGCAGCTCCGGGGATACGGCGGGATCGAAGGATGGCGTGGTGGGTTATGCCGCGTTTGCCTTTGAAGAAGAAAGGCCCCGGCCGTGAGTGCCGACCGGGGTGACGTCCTGCTTGCCATTGCCCGCGCGGAAATCGCCGGCGCGTTCGCGGTGCGGCATGAGGTGGACGAGAGTGCGCCCTGGCTGCAGGAGCCTGGCGCCTGCTTCGTCACCCTCACCCGGCATGGCGAACTGCGCGGCTGTATCGGCACGCTGGAGGCCTATCAATCCCTGCTCCGCGACCTCAAGTCCAATGCCCGTGCCGCAGCCTTTCGCGATCCGCGCTTTCCCGCGCTGACCAAGGCCGAGCTTCCGCATGTCGCGGTGGAGGTGTCGCTGCTGACGGCGCCGGAACTGATGGAGTTCCGCGACGAGAAGCATGCCCTGGAGCTGCTCAGGCCCCAGGAGGACGGCGTGATACTGCAATTCGCGCATCTGCGCAGCACCTTTTTGCCGCAGGTATGGGAACAGTTGCCCACGCCCCGCCAGTTCATGGCGCACCTGAAGCACAAGGCCGGGCTGCCAACGGATTTTTGGTCTCCAGAGGTGCGGCTGTCGCGCTACACCGTCGAAAAATGGAAGGAGTGAGCCATGGATGCGCCGATACTCCCGGACGAACGTCACCCGACGAAATATTGGCACCGGCTCGAAGACGGCCGTATCCAGTGCGACATCTGCCCGCGCGACTGCAAACTGCACGAGGGGCAGCGCGGCGCCTGCTTCGTGCGCGGCAGGGCCGATGATCAAGTGGTGCTCACGACCTACGGCCGCTCCTCCGGCTTCTGCATCGACCCGATCGAAAAGAAGCCGCTGAACCATTTCTACCCCGGCAGCAGCGTGTTTTCGTTCGGCACGGCCGGGTGCAACCTCGCCTGCAAGTTCTGCCAGAACTGGGACATCTCCAAATCGCGCGATATGGACCGGCTGATGGACCGCGCCTCGCCCAAGGCCATCGCGCAGGCCGCGAAGAAGGAGCGCTGCAAGAGCGTGGCGTTCACCTACAACGACCCGGTGGTGTTCTTCGAGTATGCGCTGGACACCGCCGATGCCTGCCACGAGCAGGGCCTGAAGACGGTGGCGGTGACCGCGGGTTACATCAACGATGCGCCGCGCCGGGAGTTCTACGCCAAGATGGATGCCGCCAACATCGACCTCAAGGGCTTCACCGAAGAGTTCTATGTCAAGCTTACGGGCGCCCGCCTGCGGCCGGTGCTGGAAACCCTGTCCTACGTGCACCACGAGACCAAGTGCTGGCTGGAGATCACCACCCTGCTCATTCCCGGCCACAATGATTCGAACGAGGAACTCACGGCGCTGACCCATTGGGTGGCGAAGGAACTGGGCCCGGAAGTGCCGCTGCATTTCACCGCCTTCCACCCGGACTGGAAAATGGCGGACGTTTCGCCCACGCCCGCCTCCACCCTGACGCGCGCGCGCCGCATCGGGCAGGAAGCCGGGCTGCACCACGTCTATACCGGCAACGTGCACGACATCGAGGGCGGCACGACTTACTGCGCGTCGTGCCGCCTTCCCCTGATCGTGCGCGACTGGTACAAGATCAACGCCTACCATGTCACGGAAAACGGCGTCTGCGAACACTGCGGCGCGAAGCTGGCGGGCCGCTTCGGCAAGTTCGCCCAGCCGTTCGGGCCGCGCCGAATTCCCATCTACATGAACGGCCGATGAATGCACGCGACTCCCGAAAGGAGGCATCATGCCGCGAGACAATCAAGCGACCACCGTCACCATCCCGGCGGGCCATGCGGCGCTGGAGGGCGAGCTAGTATTGCCGCTGAACGCCGCTGCCGTTGTGCTGTTCGCGCACGGCAGCGGCAGCAGCCGCTTCAGTCCACGCAACAACTACGTCGCCGGTGTGCTGCAGGAGGCCGGCATCGGCACCCTGCTGTTCGACCTGTTGACCCGCGAGGAAGACCGCGCCTACGAGACGCGTTTCGATATTGCCCTGCTCACGCAACGGCTGCTCGCCGCCACGGCATGGATGCGGCAGAACCCGCCCACGCAGTCGCTCAAAATCGGCTATTTCGGCGCCAGCACCGGCGCCGCCGCGGCCCTGCAGGCGGCAGCGGAATTGGGAGGCAATA
>Ga0316628_100000197_pt1 | contig 37919 bp, 25 predicted proteins | sample OWC_Aug_M2_C1_D5_FD_207648 | JGI IMG/M metagenome (GOLD analysis project Ga0316628, IMG submission 207648) | Wetland soil microbial communities from Old Woman Creek delta, Ohio, United States - OWC_Aug_M2_C1_D5_C | ecosystem: Environmental > Terrestrial > Soil > Wetlands | place: USA: Ohio...
ACCTCTGGACAAACACCCTCGCGTTCTCCAACGAGCCCCTGTTCCACGTCGGCAAGACGGACATCACCCTGCTGCGGCTGTCCGGCCTGATCATCATCGGCGTGGTCCTGTGGCATCTGTCTGCGCTGGTTCGGCGCGCAATCATGCGCCTGGCCAGCGACAAATCCGATCCCGGCGTCTATCTCCTGAGCCGCATCAGCAGCTATGCCTTCTGGATACTCGGCTTCATCATAGGCCTCAACTATCTCGGGTTTGAGCTGTCCAGCTTCGCCTTCCTGGGCGGAGCGGTCGGCGTCGGCCTGGGTTTCGGCCTGCAGAACGTGCTCAACAATTTCGTGTCCGGCATCATCATCCTGATAGAGAGGACACTCAAGGTGGGCGACATCGTCGAACTTCAGTCCGGCGTGACCGGCAAGGTCACCGAAATCAACCTGCGCTACACGCGCATCACCACCGGCGACCTGATGGACATCCTGGTGCCCAATTCGGAATTCATCAGCGGGCGCGTGGCGAACTGGACCTACGGCGAGGCGATGCGCCGCGTCCATGTTCCCTTCACCGTGGCCTACGGCACGGACAAGGAACTGGTGCGCGAAACCGGGCTGGCCGCGGCCGCAAGCGTGCAGGGCACCCTCAACGAGGGGGAGCGCAAGCCGGAAGTGTGGCTCACCAACATGGGGGAGAATGCCCTGGAGTTCGAGTTGGTGGTATGGGTGGGCATGGATTTGCTGGGCCACCCCGGCACCACGCGCAACCATTACATGTGGGCGCTGGAAACCGAGCTGACCCGGCGCGGCATCGAAATACCCTTCCCGCAGCGGGAGGTGCGCATCAAGGAGGCGAAGTCCCCGAGCACCTAGCCCCCAGGTCAGGTCGCAGTCCGGGCGAGGCTGCTCTCCATCCAGCGCCTGACGCGGTTGGCATCGCTGACGCGCGTATGCTTGCCCCAGGAATCGAGCAGCACGATCACCACCGTACGCTGGCTGATGCGCGCTTCCATCACCAGGCAGCGCCCTGCCTCGCTGATGTAGCCGGTCTTTGACAGGCCGATCTCCCAGGTGGAATTCCTGACCAGCGGATTGGTGTTGACGAAGTGCATCGGCCGCTTGCCTCCCACATCCACCATGTGCGAAACGGAGGTCGTGGCCCTCTGGATGTCCTCATAGCCCCGCGCGGCGAGCACCAATTTCACCAGATCCTGTGCGGTGGAGACATTGCCGGCATGCAGCCCGGTCGGGTCGATGAAGTGCGTGTTGGTCATTCCCAGGGCTCGCGCCTTGTCGTTCATCAAGGCCACCACCGCCTCGGCGCCCCCCGGAAAGGTGCGCGCCAGCGCGGCCGCCGCGCGGTTCTCGGACGCCATCAACGCGAGCTTGAGCAATTCGCCGCGCTCCAGTGTCATGCCGCGGCGCATGCGCGACCGCGAGAATTTGTAGCGATCCTCGTCCTGGCGGGTAAGGGTGATTTTTTCGTCCATGGGCAAGCGCGCATCCAGCACCACCATGGCGGTCATCAGCTTGGTGATGGAGGCGATGGGGACCACGTTTTCCTCGCCCTTGGCGTACAACGGACGTTGCGCCTGTTCGTCGTAAATCAGCGCAATGCTCGAACGCAGGTTCGGCTTGGCACTGTTCTGAACGATGGCGTCGACGGCCGATTCTTCCTGCGCGTGCCCTGCCGCGGCCATCGCCAACAAGGCACAGGCCAGCCCCAGCATTCTCAGCTTTATTGTTTGCATACTCCCTGCTCCCGAAATGCTTGTCGTTAGGGCATAAGGATACCGGGATATTCCTTTAAATCAAGGGGAAAAGCACCAAAGATGAAGCGAATTCGATGAACGCACGCGGCTTCCGATGAACGGAAGAGGGCCTCAGTCGCGCTTTTCCTGCTGCTGCAGCGCCCACATCCGAGCGTAAGTACCTTGCTTTGCAAGCAATTCGCGATGGGTGCCGCGCTCGACGATGCGGCCCTTGTCCATCACCAACACTTGTTGCGCCTCTACAACAGTAGACAGGCGGTGGGCGATCACCAGGGTGGTGCGGTCATGCGCGATGGCTCGCAATTCCGCCTGGATGGCCTTTTCCGAATGCGAATCCAGTGCAGAAGTCGCCTCATCGAAGATGAGGACGGGTGGATTTTTGAGTATGGCGCGTGCAATCGCCACGCGCTGCTTTTCACCGCCGGACAGCTTCAGCCCGCGCTCGCCGACCATGGTGTCGTAACCCTCGGGCAGCGACTCGATGAAGGCGTGGATGTGCGCGGATTGCGCCGCCGCCAGCACTTCTTCGCGCGTGGCGTCGGGGCGGCCATAGACGATGTTGTAGTAGATCGTGTCATTGAACAGCACGGTGTCCTGCGGCACGATGCCGATTGCGGCACGCAGGCTCGCCTGGGTGACCTGGCGGATGTCCTGGCCGTCGATCAGGATGCGCCCGGCATTCACATCGTAGAATCGGAACAACAGGCGGGACAAGGTGGACTTCCCCGCCCCGCTCGCCCCCACCACCGCGACGGTGTGACCGGCGGGAATCTCGAAGCTGACATCGTGCAGAATCTGGCGGTCCTGATTATAGGCAAACGCGACCTGCTCGAAACGAATTCCGGCGCGCTCCAGGCGTAGCGGCTGCGCTTCCGGCGCGTCCTGGATCTCACGGTGCTCATCCAGCAGCCGGAACATCTTCTCCATGTCCGCCAGCGAATTCTTGATCTCGCGGTACACGAAGCCGAGGAAGTGCAACGGCATGTAGAGTTGCAGCATGTACATATTGACCAGGACCAGGTCGCCCATGGTCATGGTACCCGTGACCACGCCATCCGCCGCCAGCAGCATCAGCGCGGTGACGCCAACGGCAATGATCGCGCTCTGGCCGGCGTTGAGCGCCGCGAGCGACGTCTGGTTACGCACGGCGGCGCCCTCCCACTTCTGCAACTGCTCATCGTAGCGCCTAGCCTCGTAGGCTTCGTTGCCGAAGTACTTCACCGTCTCGTAGTTGAGCAGGCTGTCTATGGCGCGGGTATTCGCCTTGGAATCCATGTCGTTCATGGTGCGGCGGAACACCATGCGCCATTCGGTGATGTAAAGGGTGAACGCCACATACAGCACCAGCGTGATGAAAGTGATCCCCGCGAACCAAGGGCTGTATTTGGAGAACAGCACGATCGCCACCAGCCCGATTTCCAAAAGCGTGGGCAGGATGTTGAACAGCAGGAAGTTGAGCAAAAAGCCTATGCCCTTTGTGCCACGCTCGATGTCGCGCGAGACGCCGCCGGTCTGCCGCTCCAGGTGAAAGCGCAGACTCAGGCTATGCATGTGGACGAAGACCTTGAGCGCCACCCGGCGGATGGCGCGCTGCGTGACCTTGGCGAACACCGCGTCGCGCAGCTCGCCAAACAGCGTGGAGCAAGCACGCAGTACGCCGTAGCCCGCCACCAGGAACACCGGTATCGCCAGCAACGTCTGCGGCTTGCCCATCACATCCACGATCTCCTTGAACACCAGCGGCACCGCGACGTTGGCCACCTTGGCCAAAACCAGCAAAGCCATGGCGAAGGCCACGCGACCCTTGAATTCCGCCAGGTAGGGCAGCAGCGTGCTAACGGTGGACCAGTCGCCGCGTGATGCAGACGATGATGTGACGGCAGGTAGGCGCATGGAAAATGAAGAATCTGTTGATGCCGGATGCGTATTATAGCCGGCCCGGGCTACACGCTATCATGTTCAGACGAATATCCGATTACCCCGATGATCAGCCGGACCATGGCGTAGCTGACGCGCGGCACCAGGCGCGCCAGGAATATCTTCCGGATCCAGGCGGAGTGGCGGATCAGGCGCGCCCCATGCTCCATTTCCTGCATCAGGCTGCCGCGCAGCACCGCCGCGAACTTGTCGTCACGCACCACGATGTTGCCTTCGCGCGCCAGCCACAAGCTGAAGGGGTCAATGTTGGAGGACCCGACGGTCGCCCAGTTGTTGTCTATCACCGCCACCTTGGCGTGCATGAAAGTCGTCTGGTATTCGAATATCTCCACGCCCGCCCCGAGCAATTCGTCGTACAGCGCCAGCGTGGCGTAGCGCGCCATCGGGTGATCGGTCGGGCCTTGCAGCATCAGCACGACACGCACGCCGCGCCGGGCTGCATGCAGCAGCACATGGCGAAATCTCCGGCCGGGCAGGAAATAGGCGCTGGCGATGATGATTTCGTGCCGCGCCGCGGCGATGGCCTTCAGGTAGGCATATTCGATGTCGTAGCGGTGGTGCAGATTGTCGCGAAACAGGAATGTGACGTGGTGCTGCGTAGGCACCGGGTAGCGCAGCCGCAATTTCTCGCGGTCGCGCCTGATGCGGAAATTGCTCCACATCACCAGCAGCCACAGGCGGCGCATCGAGACGTGGATGTGCTCCACCACCTCGCCCTCCAGCTCCACCGCGTAATCCAGGCGCGGCGGCATTCTCACGTCGTCGGAATTGTCGTCTATGATGTTGATTCCGCCGACGAAGGCGATACGCCCATCCACGAGGGCCTGTTTGCGGTGCAGGCGGCGCAACCGCTGGCGGCGCAGCGTGAGCCACGAAATCTGCGGCCGGAAATACAGCACCTCCACGCCCGCCTCGCGCATTTCCTCGACCCATGCGCGCGACAGGCCCGCGCTACCGTAGCCGTCCAGCAGCAAGTGCACGCGCACGCCGCGCTGCGCCGCCCGGCTCAGGGCCTCCACGAACATGCGCCCGCTGCCGTCCGTGGCGAAAATATAGGTTTCCAGATAGACCGAACGGGTCGCCGTCCCGATCGCCGCGAGCAACCGCGGAAAATATTCCTCGCCGCGGCGCAACAGCCGCACGCCATGACCGGCTACCTGTACTGCATCAGTCATGGCAGAACGAGCGTTGCAGACAACGCGGCATGATCCGACACCTTGCGCCACGGGTGCATCTCGCCGTGCCGGATATGCAGCCCGCGCACATAGATGCGGTCCAGCCGGAATAGCGGCAGCCGCGCCGGCCAGCTCTTTGCGAGTTTGCCGCCCTTGGCCTCGAACACCTCCTCCATCTGCAATTCCTTCGCCAAAAGACGGGCCGCATGGTTGTTCCAGTCGTTGAAATCGCCGGCGATCACGAGCGGCACGTCCTGAGGCACCATGCGCCGGATACGCTCCGCCAGCGCATTGAACTGCAGGCCTCGCCCGCGCTTGGTCAGGTCGAAATGCACGCATACGCAGTGCAGCGGCTGTGCCCGGCCCGGCACCGCAATTTCGCAGTGCAGCAGCCCCCGTCGCTCCAGGGGATTGGTGGAAACGTCCTGATTGTCCCACCGCAAGATCGGATAACGGCTCACGATCGCATTGCCGTGATGGCCACCGTCATACACCGCGTTCATCCCGTAGGCGTGATGCGGCCATATCCCGTTTGCCAGAAACTCGTGCTGCGGCTGGTTCGGATCGGCCGCATGCGGTGAAAACAGCCGCTCCCCCTGCACCTCCTGCAAGAACACGATGTCCGCATCCAGGTCGCGCAGGCGCTCGCGCAATTCGTGCAGCACCACGCGGCGATTGAACTGGGACAGCCCCTTGTGGATGTTATAGGTCGCTACTTTTAGTGTGGACATACCAAGTTAGAGGCGGCTGACTATTTTTTGGTTGCACCTAGAGTGAATATTACCCTAGCAGGGGCTGCCGGGCACGCTGCGAGCTTTGCCATGGATCGCAGCAGTCGGGGCCGGTGGCGTTTCCGGTCGCGCACAAATGGACAAAACCGCCGGGGAGTTGACCGGCGGTCTTGGCTGGAGTAGGGTGGCAGCGCACGCCCTCACGCGGGGCGCGCTGCCGCAGGCAAGGGCGCATTGCCCGTCTAGGCAATCCCCCTCACCACCGCCGCTATCCCCTCGGCACACTTTCTGACCAGCACCCCATCCTCCCCTTCCACCATCACCCGCAACAACGGTTCGGTGCCCGAGGGGCGCAACAGCACGCGGCCCTTGCCATCCAGGGAGCCTTCCGCCTCGGCTACCGCGGCCTTCACGTGGGCATTCTCAAGCAGCGCGGCGGCTTTATCCACGCGGACATTGACCAGGACCTGCGGGTACATGACCAGCCCCTGGGCCGCTTCGGCGAGTGTCTGGTCGGTCCGGCGCAGAGCGTGCAACACTTGCAAGGCAGAGATGATGCCGTCGCCGGTGCTGTGCTTGTCCAGCGAAATGATGTGGCCGGAGTTTTCACCGCCCAATTGCCAGCCCTTTTGCTGCAGGACCTCCATCACATAGCGGTCCCCCACCTTGGCGCGCGCGAACGGGATATTGATTCGCTGCATGGCGTGCTCGAAGCCGAGGTTGGTCATGAGCGTGCCTACGACGCCGCCCTTCATCAGCCCCGTGGACTGACGATGCTTGGCGATAACATACAGCAGCTGGTCCCCGTCGTACAGCGTTCCTGCGCTATCGGTCATGATCAGGCGATCGCCGTCGCCGTCCAGCGCGATGCCGAGATTGGCCTTGTGCTCCACCACGGCCTTCTGCAGGTTGGCCGGGGCGGTGGCGCCGTAGCCGGCATTGATGTTCCTGCCGTCAGGCTCCACGCCGATGGCGACGACGTCCGCGCCGAGTTCGTGGAACACGTGACGCGCAATGTGATACGCCGCGCCATGGGCACAATCCACAACCAGCTTGAGGCCGCGCAAGTCCAGTTCGTATGGGAAGCTGCTCTTGCAGAACTCGATGTAGCGCCCTGCCGCGTCGTCTATGCGCCTTGCCTTGCCGAGGCGCGCGGACGCCATGGTGACGATGGGGCTGTCCAGGCCCGCTTCAATGGCGCGCTCGGTCTCGTCGGGCAGTTTTTCCCCGGAGCCGGAAAAGAACTTGATGCCGTTGTCCTCGAACGGATTATGCGAGGCTGAAATGACGATGCCCGCCTGCAGCCGAAGGGCCCGCGTCAGATGGGCCACCGCAGGCGTGGGGATGGGGCCTGCCAGGTACACGTCGACGCCCGCTGCGATGAGGCCGGCTTGCAACGCCGATTCCAGCAGGTAACCGGAAATGCGCGTATCCTTCCCGATCAGCACCGCGGGGTTTTCGCCCTGCGCGAGGTGCCAGTCTGCGGAAGCCAGCACCTTGCCGGCGGCATAACCCAGGTGCATCACGAATTCCGGCGTAATGGGAAACTCGCCCACCTTGCCGCGCACGCCATCGGTGCCAAAATATTTCCTGCTCATGTAAACACCTTCTTGAACATCCACAAATTGCGCCGGATTATCGATTCAGCCCCGATACGGCGTCTACCTCAATTTTCGGGCAAGACCTGCTCATTGACCGCCTGCCATACCCGCAGCGCCTCCACCGTCGCGCGCACGTCGTGCACACGCACAATGGAGGCGCCGCGCTGCACCGCGATCAGCGCTGCCGCGATGCTGGCGGGCAGCCTGTGCGCCGCGTCCTGCCCGGTGATTGCGCCCAACATGGACTTGCGCGACAGCCCGGCCAGGACTGGGACGTCCAGCTCCCTGAACGCTGCCAGCCCGCGCAACAAGGCAAGATTATGCCCCAGCGCCTTGCCAAAGCCAAAGCCAGGGTCGGCCGCAATGCGCTCGTGCGCTATGCCCGCCGCTTCGGCCGCGGCAATGCGCGCGCGCAGGAACGCCTTCACTTCGCCCAGCACATCCGCATACTGCGGCTGTGCCTGCATGGTCTGGGGCTCGCCCTGCTTGTGCATCAGACATACCGCCGCGGAGCTTGCGGCCACGGCCTGGAGCGCACCGGGTGCTTGCAGGGCGTTGACATCGTTGACCATGGCAGCGCCCGCGGCGAGCGCGGCGCGCATCACCTCAGGCTTGTGAGTGTCTATTGAGAGCGGAACGGGCGCACCGCGCAGGCCCTCCAGGACAGGCATCACGCGGTCCAGTTCCTCCTGGACGCTGACCGGAGCGGCGCCCGGGCGGGTGGATTCGCCGCCGATGTCGAGGATTGCGGCACCCTCCGCGATCAACTGATGCGCATGCGCCAGCGCAGCGTCGCGCCGCAGGTGCTTGCCGCCATCCGAAAAGGAATCGGGCGTGACATTGACGATGCCCATCACCAACGGGCGGGAGGTATCGAGGCGGAAAGAGCCGCAGTGGAGGATCATTCAAACCGCCGCAACGAGAAACGGGAAATGGGATGGGCAGCCGCCGCTGCGCGCCACCTTCCTGCCGGGAGGATTATTTCCCGCTATCCCTTATTCCCGTCTTCAGGTCCCCTGGGCCGGCTGCGTCGGCGTGGTCGCAGCGGGAGCGGTGGGCGCTTGGGGCGGTTGCGGAGGCTGGGTCGCCGGGGCCGGCTTGGGCGGACGCGGAGGCTTGCCGGTCATGATGTCCTGGATCTGTTCGGCGTCTATGGTCTCCCATTCCATCAGAGCCTCGGTCATCATTTCGACCTTGTCGCGGTTCTCTTGCAGTATCTTGCGCGCCAGGGCGTACTGATCATCCAGGATGCGGCGAATTTCGGCATCCACTTTTTGCATGGTCGCCTCGGAAATGTTCTTGTGTGTGGTCACGGAACGGCCCAGGAACACCTCTCCCTCGTTCTCGCCGTACACCATGGGACCCAGCGCATCGGACATGCCGTAGCGCGTGACCATGTCGCGCGCCATGTCGGTGGCGCGCTCGAAGTCATTGGAGGCACCGGTTGAGATGTCGCCGGTAAACAACTCTTCCGCGACACGGCCGCCGAACAGCATGCTGATTTTGGCGAGCATCTGGTTACGGTATACGCTGTAACGGTCCTGCTCGGGCAGCGACAAGGTCACGCCCAGTGCACGGCCACGCGGGATGACGCTCACTTTGTGCACGGGGTCGCAGCCCGGCAGCAGGTATCCGATGATGGCGTGCCCGGACTCGTGATAGGCGGTCTTTTTCTTGTCCTCCGGCGTGATCACCATGGACTTGCGCTCGGCGCCCATGAATATCTTGTCCTTGGCCGACTCGAAGTCCTCCATCTCGACGAAGCGCTTGTTGCGGCGCGCGGCGAACAGTGCCGCCTCGTTCACCAGGTTGGCCAGGTCGGCACCGGACATGCCGGGCGTGCCGCGCGCAAGTATGTCCGCCCTCACATCCGGTGCGACCGGAACCTTGCGCATGTGCACCATCAGGATCTGTTCACGGCCGCGGATGTCCGGCAGCGGCACCACGACCTGGCGGTCGAAGCGGCCCGGGCGCAGCAGCGCCGGGTCAAGCACGTCCGGGCGGTTGGTGGCAGCGATAACGATAACGCCGCTGGTGCCCTCGAATCCGTCCATCTCCACCAGCAAGGCGTTCAGCGTCTGCTCGCGCTCGTCGTTGCCACCGCCCAAGCCCGCGCCGCGCTGGCGTCCGACAGCATCAATTTCGTCGATGAAAACGATGCAGGGAGAATGTTTCTTGGCCTGTTCGAACATATCGCGCACGCGCGCAGCGCCCACGCCCACGAACATCTCGACGAAGTCGGAGCCGGATATGGAGAAGAACGGCACTTTGGCCTCGCCCGCAATCGCCTTCGCCAGCAGGGTTTTGCCGGTGCCCGGGCTGCCGACCATCAGCACGCCGCGCGGAATGCGCCCGCCCAGCGACTGGAATTTGGAGGGGTCACGGAGGAAATCAACCAACTCGCTCACTTCCTCCTTGGCCTCGTCGCAACCGGCCACGTCGGCGAACGTAAAGCGTTCCTTGCTCTCGTCCAGCTGGCGCGCGCGCGACTTGCCGAAAGAGAACGCGCCGCCGCCTTTGCCGCCGCCCTGCATCTGGCGCATGACGTAGATCCACACGCCGACCAGCAGAATGATCGGGAACCACTGAATCAGGATTCCCAGCAGGATGGATGGCTCCTCTGCCGGCTTGGCTTCGATCTCCACGTTGCCCTTGAGCAGGTCGGTGACCATGTATTCGTCTTCCGGCGCATAGGTGACGACATGCTTGCCGTCGCTGGTCGTGGCCTTTAGGGTGTGCCCCTCGATCATAACCTTGGAGATATGCCCGGCCTTTACCTCAGACAGGAACTGGCTATAGGCAACCGGCGTCTGGCTGCCTTGCAGCGGGCGCGAACTGAACTGGTTGACTATGGTCATCAGCACCAGCGCGACAACCAGCCAAATGCCGATACTTTTAAACAGGTTATTCAAAATTGCCTCCAACTGGCATGGGTCAAACTACCTATGAACATGCATTAAACACCGTCTGACGCTATTACTCAAGCTTTTCCAGCCCCAAAAGATACTGCTCGCTGCTGCGGTCGCGCGAAGCCTTGGGTTTGCGCACGACCACTTTGGCGAACCGGGTGCGTGTCAATTTGACAAAATCCTCAAATCCCGCGCCCTGGAACACCTTGACGAGAAACGATCCGCCCGGCTTCAAGTGGTTAGACGCGAAATCCAGCGCCAGTTCCGCCAAATGCATGGCCCGTGCCTGATCCGCCACCCCAATGCCGCTGATATTGGGCGCCATATCGGAAATCACAAGGGAAACGGGCGTGCCCCCCAGGCGCGCTTCCAGCTCGGCCAGCACGGCATCGTCGCGGAAATCGCCCTGGATGAACTCCACCCCAGCCAGCGGCTGGAAGGGCAGCAGATCCAAGGCGATGACGCGGCAGCCCTTCGCCGCCGCCACTTGGGACCACCCGCCGGGAGTCGCCCCCAGGTCAACCACGACCGTTCCCGGCTGCAGCAGATGATCGCGCTGGTCAATCTCCAGCAGCTTATAGGCCGCACGGGAGCGGTACCCGTCCTTCTGCGCGCGCTGCACGTAAGGATCGGTGACGTGCTCTAGCATCCATTGTTTGCTGGTCTTGCTTCTCTTCATCGCTTAAAATACGCCTACACGCCCAGTGCGCCTCATCCGAACCCTATTTATGCTATCCCTTACCGCAGACCAGCGCCGCGAACTCAAGGCGCGCGCCCACTCACTCAACCCTACCGTGATCATAGGCAATGCCGGGCTGACGCCTGCCGTCCTGGAGGAGGCCAGCCGCGCCCTGAACAGTCACGGGCTGATCAAGATCCGCGCGACAGGTGAACGCGAGGAGCGCGAAGCCATGATGCAGGAAATATGCGAACAGCTCGGCGCAGCTCCGGTGCAGCATATCGGCAAGATCCTGGTGGTCTATCGCCCCGTTGAAGTTGAACACGAACCTGCGAAAAAGCCGCCCCGTCGCCCACGCAAGCCGCTTACCAAGAAGCAGTTGGGCAGTCGTTAGACGTTCCTGCCGCCGGGCGGCGGCTGCCTGCGATCCGTTCAGATGTACTGAACGTCCACGACCTCGTATTCGCGCACGCCACCCGGCGCCTGCACCTCGGCCACGTCGCCGCTGTATTTGCCGATCAGCGCACGCGCAATGGGCGAACTGATGGAAATCTTGCACTGCTTGATGTCGGCTTCGTCGTCGCCGACGATCTGGTAGGTCACCACGTCGCCGTTGCCCACGTCTTCCAGCTTGACGGTCGCGCCGAACACGCAGCGTCCGTCGGCGTTGATATTCTTCGGGTCTATCACCTGGGCGCTGCCGAGCTTGGCTTCCAGTTCGGCAATGCGGCCTTCGATGAATCCCTGGCGCTCCTTGGCCGCGTCGTACTCCGCGTTTTCGGACAAATCGCCCTGCGCGCGCGCCTCGGCAATGGCGTTAATCACCGCCGGGCGGTCCACCGTTTTCAGTTGGTGCAGTTCGTTGCGCAATAATTCAGCGCCCACTACGGTCAATGGAATTTTGCTCATTTGGGACTCCCCCGTATTCAATCGTTAGCCTGTTATCGGCCATTACCGCCACGCTGGAACGCTGCATTTGCCGCGCGTCTCTGCTGTGGAAAATTTTTGGTCCATTTTACCCGCAATCCAGCGGCTAGCGCCTGGCGACCAGCCGCTTGTGTTGCGCCTGCACATCATACACGTGTAGCTCGGCAAGGTGCTGCATCCCCAGACAGGCCGCACGCGCGCCGGCAATTGTGGTGTAGTAGGTCACCCTTCCCTGGAGGGCGGCATGGCGAATGGAATAGGAATCCTGCATCGCGCTGCGCTTGCTGTCCACGGTGTTGACGATAAAGCTCACTTCGCCGTTCTTGATCATGTCCACGATGTGCGGACGCCCTTCCGCCACCTTGTTGACCACCGTGACCGGCACCCCGGCAGCGGAGATCACCGCCGCGGTGCCGCGCGTGGCCAGTACCGTGAAGCCCAGCTCGTTCAAGCTGCGCGCCACCTCCGCCGCACCGATGGCCTTGTCCGCATTGCGCACGCTGATGAAGGCCTTGCCCGAGGACGGCAGCTTGACTCCCGCCGCGAGCTGCGACTTGGTAAAGGCTTCCGCGAAGGTCTCGCCCACGCCCATCACTTCGCCGGTGGACTTCATCTCGGGACCGAGAATCACATCCACGCCGGGAAACTTGATGAAGGGAAACACCGCTTCCTTGACCGAGTAGTAGGGCGGGATGATCTCCCTGGTCACGCCCTGCTCCGCCAGCGTTTTGCCCACCATGCAGCGCGCCGCAATCTTGGCCAGCGGCATGCCGGTGGCCTTGGAGACATAGGGCACGGTGCGCGAGGCGCGAGGGTTCACTTCCAGCACGTACACGGTGCCCCCCTGTATCGCGAACTGCACGTTCATCAGGCCGACCACGTCGAGCGACTTCGCCATTGCGATGGTCTGGCGGCGCAACTCGTCCTGCAACGCTGCCGAAAGCGAATACGGCGGCAGCGAACAGGCCGAATCGCCCGAATGCACGCCGGCCTCCTCGATGTGCTCCATGATGCCGCCGATGATAACTTCCTTCCCGTCGGACACGGCGTCCACGTCCACCTCGATCGCGTCGTTGAGGAAGCGGTCGAGCAAAATGGGCATGCGCTCGGGAAAGGTCTTGGCCATCTCCTCGGCATCGCGCATGTAGCGCTCGAGATCCGCCTGGGCGTGGATGATTTCCATGGCGCGCCCACCCAGAACGTTGGAGGGACGCACCACCAGCGGGTAGCCAATTTCGGCGGCGCCGGCGACGGCATCCTGCACATTGCTTGCGGTGCGATTCGGCGGCTGCTTTAGGTTCAGCTCGTGCAGCATCTTCTGAAAACGCGCGCGGTCCTCCGCGCAATCGATCATATCGGGAGTGGTGCCGATAATGGGCACGCCGTATTTCTCCAGGCCATGCGCGAGCTTCAGCGGAGTCTGCCCGCCGTACTGCACGATCACGCCGGCGGGCTTCTCAACAGCCACTACCTCCAGCACGTCTTCCAGCGTCAGTGGCTCGAAATACAGGCGGTCAGAAGTATCGTAGTCGGTGGAAACCGTCTCCGGGTTACAGTTGACCATGATGGTCTCATAGCCATCCTCGCGCATGGCGAGCGCCGCGTGCACGCAGCAGTAGTCAAACTCGATTCCCTGCCCGATGCGGTTCGGCCCGCCACCCAGCACCATGATTTTCTTGTTGTTCGTGGGCTGCGCCTCGCACTCATCCTCGTACGTGGAGTACAGGTAGGCGGTGTTGGTCGCAAACTCCGCAGCGCAGGTGTCCACGCGCTTGAATACCGGGCGCACGCCCAGAGCATGGCGGTAGGCACGCACCGCCGCCGCGTCGGTGCCCAGCAGCGCGGCGAGGCGCGCATCGGCGAAGCCGCTGCGCTTCAGGCTGCGCAGATCGGCAGCGCCCAAGCTCTCCAAAGTGCACCCGGTCAGCGCCAGCTCCTGTCGTATCAAGTCCTCGATCTGCACCAGAAACCACGGGTCTATCTTGCTGATGCCGAACACCTCCTCGACGCTCATGCCGAGGCGGAAGGCGTCGCCGACCGCCCAAATCCGGTCCGGGCCGGGCGCACCCAGTTCGGCGGAGATCGCTTCCCGATCGGCATATTTTGGGTCCAGACCGTTGACGCCAACTTCGAGGCCGCGCAGCGCTTTGTGGAACGATTCCTGGAAGGTGCGGCCGATGGCCATCACTTCGCCCACCGATTTCATCTGAGTGGTCAGGCGGTCATTGGCCTGCGGAAATTTCTCGAAGGCGAAACGCGGTATCTTGGTCACCACATAGTCAATCGTCGGCTCAAACGAAGCGGGTGTTGCGCCGCCTGTAATATCGTTTTTCAGTTCATCCAGCGTGTAGCCGACTGCCAGCTTCGCGGCAACCTTGGCAATGGGGAAGCCGGTGGCCTTGGAGGCCAGCGCCGAGGAACGCGACACGCGCGGGTTCATTTCGATCACCACCATGCGCCCGTCGTTGGGATTGACGGCGAATTGCACGTTGGAGCCGCCGGTGTCCACGCCGATTTCGCGCAGCACGGCGATGCTCGCGTCGCGCATGATCTGGTATTCCTTGTCGGTCAGGGTCTGCGCCGGGGCGACGGTGATCGAATCACCGGTGTGCACGCCCATGGGATCGAGGTTTTCGATGGAGCAGACGATGATGCAGTTGTCGTGGCGATCGCGCACGACCTCCATCTCGTACTCCTTCCAGCCCAGGAGCGATTCCTCGATCAACAGTTCACGGGTCGGGCTGGCCTCAAGACCGCGCTCGCAGATCTCGACGAATTCCTCGCGGTTGTAGGCGATGCCGCCGCCGCTGCCACCCATGGTGAATGACGGGCGGATAATGGTGGGGAACCCCATCGCCTGCTGCACCTGCAGGGCTTCTTCCATGCTGTGAGCGATCGCGGAGCGCGCCGAGGACAGCCCTATCTTGGTCATCGCCTGCTTGAATTTCTCGCGGTCTTCCGCCTTGTCGATCGCGTCGCGCGAGGCACCTATCATCTCGACGCCGTATTTCTCCAGCACGCCGTGCTTGGCCAGATCGAGCGCGCAGTTCAGCGCGGTTTGGCCGCCCATGGTCGGCAGGATTGCGTCCGGCTTCTCCCGTGCGATGATCTTGTCCAGCATCTTCCATGTGATCGGCTCGATGTAGGTGGCATCCGCCATGTTCGGGTCGGTCATGATGGTGGCCGGATTGGAGTTCACCAGGATGACGCGATAACCTTCCTCGCGCAGCGCCTTGCAGGCCTGCGCGCCGGAATAATCGAACTCGCACGCCTGCCCGATGACGATGGGGCCTGCGCCGATGATGAGGATGCTTTTTATGTCACTGCGTTTAGGCATGTCTTCAGTCGTTAGTCGTTGGACGCTAGTCTTTAGCTGATTCGCCGGGCTCCGGCTTCCACTGGCGTCTAGCGGCTCTCTTCCATCAATCCAATAAACCGGTCGAACAGGTAATCCACGTCATGCGGCCCTGGGCTCGCTTCAGGGTGACCCTGAAAACAGAACGCAGGCCTGTCCGTAAGCTCGAAGCCCTGCAGTGTGCCGTCGAACAGCGATACATGCGTCACGCGGGTGTTCTTCGGCAGCGTGGCGGCGTCCACGGCAAAGCCGTGGTTCTGGCTGGTGATCATCACGCGCTTGCTTTGCATGTCCTGCACCGGATGGTTGGCGCCGCGATGACCGAATTTCATCTTCACGGTTTTCGCCCCCAGCGCCAGCCCCATGATCTGGTGGCCAAGGCAAATGCCGTACAACGGCACGCCCTTCTCAATGAACGTTTGCGTGGCCCTGATCGCGTAGTCGCATGGCTCGGGGTCGCCAGGGCCGTTGGACAGGAAAACGCCGTCCGGCTTCAGCGCCAGCGCCTGTTCCGCCGCGGTCTGGGCAGGCACTACCGTAATGCGGCAGCCACGCTCTGCCAATTTGCGCAGGATGTTGTGTTTTACGCCAAAGTCATAGGCCACGACATGGAATCTGGGGTCCGAAATGTCCCGATAGCCGGCGCCCAACTCCCACTCGCGCTGCGTCCAGGCATAGGGTTTCGCGCAGCTCACTTCCTTGGCCAGATCCATGCCATTCAATCCGGCAAAGCCGCGTGCCGCCATCAATGCGGCATCTACGTCGTCCCCGCTCGCGATGCAGCCGTTCTGCGCCCCCTTCTCGCGCAGAATGCGCGTCAGCTTGCGCGTGTCAATGCCGGCGATGGCTACGACTTGATTGGCTTTCAAGTAGTCCGGCAGCGATTGAGTACTGCGAAAATTGCTCACCACCATGGAAATGTCGCGAATAATCAACCCGCTGGCAAAAACCTGGCGCGATTCCATGTCCTCCGGGTTCACGCCGACGTTACCGATATGCGGATAGGTGAGCGTGACGATCTGCTTGCAGTACGACGGATCAGTAAGGATTTCCTGATAGCCGGTCATGGCGGTGTTGAACACCACTTCGCCGGTGTTCATACCGGACGCACCGATACTGATGCCCTGAAACACCGTACCATCGGCTAACACGAGAATGGCGGGTTTGGTCTGCGGCACCTGAATACTCCAGCTGGGCGGGTTACATAAAGAAGCGGGACGAACCTTTCGTTCATCCCGCTTTGGATTGGGTGAGAATTATACCCGATTGCGAGGGGCCCATCAAATGCGGCGGCGCCGGCGCACCGGCTGGGGCATTGCGACCGCCGGCGAAAGGCCGCAGAGCGCGACTCCGCTGTGCGCGCTGTCACGCGATGAACGACGGGATGGTCGGTCGGACAAGGCCAAGAGCCTTACGCCCTCCCGTCCCCGCGGCCTCTACGCGGTTCCGCCGACTGTCAGCCCATCGATGCGTACCGTCGGCTGGCCGACCCCGACCGGCACGCTTTGCCCTTCTTTGCCGCAGGTGCCGACGCCCGGATCCAGCGCGAGGTCATTGCCGATCATGCTGACGCGCGTCAGCGCGTCGGGACCGTTGCCGATGAGCGTAGCGCCTTTCACCGGCGCAGTGATCTTCCCGTCTTCGATCAGGTAGGCCTCGGTCGTGGAAAAGACGAACTTGCCGCTGGTGATGTCCACTTGTCCGCCGCCGAAGTTGGCGGCATAAAGGCCATGCTTGACCGAGGCGATAATCTCGTCCCGCGTCTTGTCACCGTTCAGCATCATCGTGTTCGTCATCCGGGGCATCGGCAGGTGGGCGTAGGATTCGCGCCGCGCATTGCCGGTGACGGGCACCTTCATCAGGCGCGCATTCAAGGTGTCCTGCAAATAGCCCTGCAACACGCCGTTCTCGATCAGCACCGTGCGCTGGGTGGGATTGCCCTCATCATCCATATTGAGCGAGCCGCGTCGGCTGGGTATCGTGCCGTCGTCGACCACGGTGACGCCAGCCGCGGCAACGCGCTCGCCAACCCGGCCGGAGAATGCAGAACTGCCCTTGCGGTTGAAATCGCCCTCCAATCCGTGCCCCACTGCCTCGTGCAGGAGAATGCCCGGCCAGCCGGACCCGAGCACCACCGTCATCTCGCCCGCGGGCGCCGGGCGCGCATCAAGATTGACCACGGCCTGGTGTACCGCCTGCGCCGCGTAATCGCGCAACACATCCTCGGTAAAATACCCGTAATCGAAACGCCCGCCGCCGCCAGCCGAGCCCTGCTCCCTGCGCCCGCCGGCTTCCACGATCACCTGCAACGACAGCCTTACCAGCGGGCGAATGTCCGCATTCATCAGCCCGTCGCTGCGCGCGACAAGCACAACCTCATACTCGCCCGCCAGGCCGGCCATCACCTGTGTGACGCGCTCATCAAGCGCCCGGGCATGGCGCTCCAAGCGCTCCAGCAGTGCCACTTTGTCGCCGGCGGCAAGCGACGCGATGGGATCGATCGGCAAATACAGGTGTTGGCTACCGCCGCGGCCGCGCCCCAGGGCAGGGTGCAGAGGCGGAATGGCCACGCTCTTGCCCGCGCCCTGCCGGGCAATGGCACGGGTGGCCGCCGCGGCGCTTTCCAGCGCTGCCAAGCTGATGTCATCGGAATAGGCGAAGGCAGTCTTGTCACCGCTCACCGCCCGCACCCCGACACCCTGGTCTATGCCGAAGCTGCCGGACTTGACAATACCCTCCTCAAGCGACCAGCTCTCGGCGCGGCTGTACTGAAAATAGAGATCGGCATAGTCCAGCTTGTGCGTCAGCATCTGCCCGAACACCTGCTCCAGTTGGCGCGGGTCCAGCGCATGCGGCGCAAGCAAGGCTTGCTGTGCGAGTTCGAGCAGGGAGTCCTGTTTCATATTCTTCAGCATGTATAGATGGTGCGGTGCGACAGGGCAGGCAGGCTCGCGCGCAAACTCGCCTGGTATCCACGATTCACTTCCGCGATAACCACCCCGGATCCGCGCACCATCTGATCGAGGATACGGCCCCACGGATCGACGACCATGCTGTGCCCATAGGTTTCACGGCCACTCACATGGTAGCCGCCCTGCGCGGCGGCAATCACATACGACAGATTTTCGATGGCGCGCGCGCGTATCAACGGCTCCCAGTGCATCTTGCCGGTGGTTTCGGTAAACGCCGAAGGCAGCACGATAATGTCGACGTCCTTCATGGCACGAAACAGCTCGGGGAAGCGCAGGTCGTAGCACACCGCAAGGCCGATGCGCCCGAACGGGCTGTCGACCACGACCACCTTCTTGCCCGGCTCAATCGTGCTCGCCTCGTGGTAATGCTCGTTGCCCAGATCAAGATTGAACAGGTGTATCTTGTCATAGCGCGCCACTTGCGCCCCCTGCTCATCGAACACCAGGCAGGAATTCAGCACCTTGCCCGGGGCGCTCGCCGCCAGGGGGATGGAGCCGCCGACCAGCCAGATCTTGTGGCGGCGTGCCGCCTCGGACAGGAACTCCTGGATCGGTCCCTCGTTCGGCTGCTCCCGCACCGCGATCTTGTCCGTGTCCGTCATGCCCATGATGGGGAAATACTCCGGCAGCACCACAAGCCGCGCACCCTGCTCCGCCGCCTTTTCGATCAGCCGGCGCGCTTCGTGCAGGTTGCCGGTGACATTCGGGCCGGACGCCATCTGGATCGCGGCGACCTTGAATGCCTGTGCTTGCGCGGCAATGCGCATCTGGGTGTTGTTTACGTCCGGCATATTGCCCTTTCGTAACACGTGTGCATGCAAACCATGGTGTTTATCCCTTTGAGCTATTTGCCCGTGCCGAGTCCCGTCACTTTGGGTTCCGCCCAGGTTCCCGTGACATTGTATTCAAACGACGTCATTTTTTCGAGCGGGTTGTGCAATATTTTGTTCAACAGCAGCATGCTGATCCCCGCAATCGGGTTTGCAGCGAGCGCGACCAGCAGCGCCGTGCCGCCGCCCACTTCGGGCAAGATCACGACCTTGAGGTTCTGCGTCTCGTGGGGCAGGTCAACGGATCCCGTCATGGTCACGGTGGCAACCGATCCCTTGATCTTGAAGTCGGCGGTGCTCAGAATGCCCTGGTTTACCTGCGCCGTGCAGGTGATGCTGTCAAAAACGAAACCCTTGCTGAACACGTCCGCGAAGTGCATGGGTTGCAGGCTCAGCACGCTAAGCAACTTGCCCGCCCCGGGGTCAATTTTCAGGAACTGCCCTTTGCCGACGTCCAGTCTGAGCGTTCCGCCCAGAATCGCATAATTGAAGTCGTCAGGATTTCCTGTCCAGGCAAGCGATCCCTCAAGCTTGCCGCCGCCATTCTTGACGCTGTCCGGGTATCCGGAGCGCGTCAGAATCTTCCCGGCGTCATTGATCTCGAGCTTGAAATTGACCTGCGTCTGGGGCGAGGGGCCTGAGGCCAGCCATCTGCCATCCGCAGTCAGCGCACCATCCGGGTTGCTCAACAGCACGCGCTCCAGCGACCAGTTGCCGTCTTCCTGTTTAGCCTGGAAATCCAGCCTGCCGAGTTGCTTTCCCTTGAACGAAAAATTGTCCACCGAAACACGGATGTCCGGCGACTCGCCATGCTTGCTTTCCGCAACCGCAACGGGTTTGCCCGCACCGCCATCTTCCTTGGCACCGGCGGACAAGGCCAAATTCCTCAGACGTATCCGCAACAATCCCTTGTGCTGAGGCTGCCAGGTAATATCACCATTGACGTCTCTGGACGCGAGTTGGGCCAGCAGAGCGCCGTCTCTGCTGCGCGCGCTGACACGCAAATTATCGATGGCCTGCCGGTAGCCCGTCACCTTCCTGACCAAAATATCCGCACCGGCCACACCGGCCACACCGGCCTCGCCTTGCCCGCCAGCCATTTCGAAAAGAGGCCCCCAACCCTCAAGCGACAGGTATGGTATCTCGCCCTCCAGCCACAAACCTTCTCGCTCCGGCCGCCTTTTCTGTTTGCCGAAGGCCACCAGACCGCGCCGCAACTCCCATTCTCCGTCCACCTTGTAACGGGATAAATGCACACTGACCAAGGCGCCGACTTGCAGCGACATCTCGCTTTGCTGGCCGTCTTGCACTTTCTGTTCCATGCGCAACGGAATCTTCTCGCCTGCCCGCTTGGCAAGAGGCGCGGGCAAGTCGGAAGCCAGCCCCGCCAGGCTCGAAGTGAACAGGACGTCCGCCTGTTTGTTCTGTACCGTGACCGCCAACTCCCACGGGCTTCCGCCGTGCAGGTAACGCAAGAGCGGATGCGGGGATACGGTGCGCAATACATCCATATCCGAGTTGCCCGACGCCTGGACGCGAATCACCTTGCCGTCTTCACTGCTCTTCACCTCCACTGCGGCCGGGCCGCCCAGGGTTTTCACCGCAAGGTTGCGGCTGCTGACCGAGGACTCGGTGAACAGCAGATCGCCGCTGGCCTGCTGCAACAGCGGGATACGGCCACCCAGGTCAATATCGTCTCCCATGAAGCGGTAGCTGCCGTTCACCTTCACCGGGCGCCCCCCGAACAAGGGAATATCCAGTCGCAGCTTCAATTCGCCGACACCGAGTGCTGTGGCATCGTCGGTAAAACCGCCGAGATAGCGGCGCACCGGACTCTTCCGGATATAGCTGAGCGCGGTATCAGTGTCACCCTCCGCCTCGCCATATATCTGCAACGAGGGTTCGTTGCTCAGCAAGTCCGGAATCAGTGCACTGACGCTGTGCAATGCATTGCCCGCGGTTGTCGCAGATTGCGCAATGACCTCCAGTTGCTTCCCGTCAATGACCAGTTCGCCGTTGATGCCCTCGATGCGCGGCCACTCCCTGAGAAATTCCACTGCCGCGTCCCTGATGTGGGCCCGTACTTTGAATACCCCATCTTTGCCGTCCGGAAAGGGAAACTTACCCAGGTCGCCTGCCAGCCTGAGGCTGGCATCGTCCGACCGCCCGCCGATCAAGCCTGCTTTGAGCCAGGCGTGAGTCTCCTTGTTCAGCGCACTGATCGGAATATACCGGTCTACGTGCTGGACTGCGGCATGCGTAAGATGTCCCGTTATATCAACGACACCCGGGCTGTCCGCGGCTGTACGGTAGGTGCCGCTCAGGAGACCGTTCATGTCCGCGTTGGCGATGGCAACATTCGTGAAACTCATCTCCAGGCCCTGTTGCCCAGATTGCCAGCCAATCTGCGCGGACACGGTGTCAAACAGGAGTTTTTCCTGCATTACGCCCGGCGCGTCCACCGTGAGCTTGCGCGACTTCAGCGACAGCGTGCCGCTCTCGTCGGTCCCATCCACCCTGCCGGTAAGCCCCGAAAAGCCCGGTATCCCATCCGTCTGCCGCAGCGCCATGCCTTCGAAGCGCGCCGCAACTTTGAAGTGCAATAGCTTGTCCGCGTCACCCTGCCAGTTCGCGTACAGATCGGACACCCTGCCGCGCGGCGCAAAAGCGCCCAACTTCCTCTTGAAGCCACGGTTGAATGGCAAATATTCAGACAGCGTGCTCAATCCCAGCAGGTCCAGCTTGTTGGCACGCACCTCGCCGCTAGCCGGCTCCCCTCTTTCGGCGCCGGCATAGCGGAGATAGAAATTGGTGGGGGCCAGCACAAACCCGTTGCGCAGGCGCAAAGACAGTTGCTGAGTGGAAACTTCGAGGCCATGGTCTGCACCGCGCCAGCCGACGCGTCCGTGCAAGGTGCGCAAGTCAATCACGGGCAGGTCGTCTGCCAGACGCGTGCGCACGCTCGACAACGCCAAATCGGCGGTCACCTGGCTGACCTGGCCGCGCTCCACTTCCAGCCAGCCGCGTACTGCGCCTTTGCCGCTCGCGAGGTGAATCGGCAAGGGGAACCACGTGCGCCATGCCGCCACGTCGGCGTAGTCCAGTTGGGTGAACAACTGGCCATTCCACGCCGACATGTCGCCAAAGGTCGCGCCGTGGAAGTCGCCCCGCACGTCAACCTGCGCAGACAATTCCTTAGGCGGCAGCGCGCGCAATGCAAAGCGGTGGCTGCGCCAGCCGTTGTCGATGAGGAGGTTCACCTCACTGAACACCAGGGGGGGAGCGGCACGCTGCTGATCCAGCCAGGTGATGCGCGCATTGCGCACCTCGATGCGGGATTGGTTCAGCAGCCAGTCTGCCGAACTGCCGTCCGAAGGGGCTCCGGACAAAGGCATGCCAGCGGCAAATATCTCGCCTTCAGCATCGCGCTTGATGGTCAGATCCGGCTGATCGAGCGTCAGGCTGTACAGGCGAACCTCGCCGACCAGAAGGGACGTCCAGGCCACGTCGCTCTCCACCTTTTCCAGCACCAGCGCCGTCCCGCCCTGCCGGTCCAGCACCCGCACGTTGATCAGCAGCAAGTGGGGCCGAAGCCCATGCCAGTCCGCCTCTATCCGCCCGATGGAGGCCCGCTGGCCGATCGTATTCGCGACGGCGTAAACGATTTCGTCGTGATAACGCTCGATGTTCGGCAACAGCCAGTAGCGCGCCAGCAGCACGGTCACCGCCGCTACCATGAACAGCAGCAGGCCGCCCAACCAGGCGAGGCGCAGGAACACCCGGACGCCCAGTCGGGCAAGGTGCACGAAAGTTGTCAGCATGGCGGATTCGGCGCGAACAATGACTGCAAGCCCTGGGGCCGGGACTTATAATGAAGCTGCATGAACCGCATTTTACCCTGAAAACCATGGATGCTCTTGGCCAGAACAGCCCTTCCTGCAATGCCCCGTCCGATTTCGAGCGGACGGTGCAAATCGCCCAGCGCCATAGCCATTACGCCCGGCGGTTGCTGGCATCTGACACCGCGCTTGCAGATTGGTTGCAAGAGCATTATGCGACCCCCACCACTGCGACCGAAATCGGCGCCTGGCTCGAAGCCCTTCCCATGGGCAGTGAGGCCGAGCTGTCCCGTTCCTTGCGCCAGTTGCGCAAGCGGGTCATGCTCAAGCTGATCGCTCGCGACCTGGGGGGGCTGGCCGATCTCGATGAAGTCATGTCGGCCATGACCGCACTGGCCGAGCTGACCCTGCGCCGCGCCCAGGCCCTGCTAATGGCAAGCCTGGGTGAGCAGTTCGGAACCCCGATGGGCGAATCCAGCGGCACGCCACAGCAACTGCTCGTGATCGGCATGGGCAAGCTGGGTGGTGGCGAGCTCAATGTTTCCTCGGACATCGACCTGGTCTTCGCATACCCCGAAGACGGTGAGACCGACGGCGCACGCCGGCTCTCCAACCATGAATTCTTCACCCGCCTCGGCCGGCGGCTGATCGCGGCGATCAATGACCATACCGCTGACGGCTACGTGTTCCGTGTGGACATGCGGCTACGCCCCTATGGCGACAGCGGCCCCCTGGTGGTGAGTTTCGCAGCACTTGAAGAATACCTCGTCGCGCAGGGCCGCGAGTGGGAGCGCTACGCCTGGATCAAGGCACGCGTCGTCTCGCCGGCTGGGCACCCGGCCATTGCCGAACTGGAACGGCTGTCGCAGCCATTCGTATTCCGCAAATATCTCGATTTCGGCGCCTTTGACTCCATGCGCAAGCTGCATGCGCAGGTCCGCGCCGAGGTGGCGCGCCGTGATCGCTACCAGAACATCAAGCTCGGGCCTGGTGGCATCCGGGAAATCGAATTTATCGCGCAGGTGTTCCAGCTGATACGCGGGGGGCGCGACCCCGCGCTGCGCATACGCCCGACACGACAGGTGTTGCAGCTTCTGGCGCAAAAAGGAGAGCTGGATTCAGAAAGTACGGCGCGCCTGGACGAAAGCTACGTATTCCTGCGCAACCTCGAACACCGCCTGCAGTATCTGGACGACCAGCAGACCCAGGAACTGCCCGACGCGCCGGAGAATCGGGCGCTCATAGCGGGCGCCATGGGTTATCCGGATTACGCGGCACTGCTCGCGGCGCTTGATCCGCTGCGTCGGTTCGTGGGATCGCAGTTCGAGGCTGTGTTCGGCCCCAAACCTGGCGAACACGGCGTCGAATGGTGGCGCGAAGAGGCTGCTCTCGATGAAATCGGAACCGCGCTGGCTGCCCTGGGTTACCGCGATGTCGCCGCCAGCGCCGAGCGCCTGCGGCAATTCCGAACCGGCGGGCGCTACCGCCAGTTGCCGGAAAGCAGCCGCTCGCGCATGGATCAGCTCGTGCCCCGCTTCGCTGCGTTGTGTGCCACGGAAGACAACGCCGATGAAGCGCTGGCACGCATACTCGCCCTCCTCGAAACCATCGCGCGGCGCGCGTCCTACCTCGCCTTCCTCGCCGAATACCCGCTGGCGCTGCCACGTCTGGCCCGCCTGGCCGTCGCCAGCGCCTGGGCCGTGGAATACCTGGCGCAGCACCCCATCCTGCTCGACGAACTGCTGGACGCGCGGGAGATATACAGCCCACCGGACTGGGCGGCGCTGGAAGCGGAACTGCGCTCCCATCTGGCCGAATGCAGTGGCGACATGGAGCGCCAGATGGAAGTATTGCGCCAGTTCCAGCACAGCCAGACATTCCATCTGCTGGCGATGGATTTACAGGGACTGTTGCCGCTGGAAAAGCTAAGCGACCACCTCTCCGACCTTGCCGACCTGATCCTGCGCCATGTAGTCGGCATATGCTGGCAATCCTTGAGCCGGCGCCATCGCGAAGCGCCGCGTTTCGCTGTCATCGCCTACGGCAAGCTAGGCGGCCGCGAGCTCGGATACGCTTCCGACCTCGATCTCATCTTTTTGTATGACGACGACGCGCAAGATGCTGGCGCCCTCTATGCCAAGCTGGCCCAGCGCATCAACGCAATGCTGTCGAGCTACACCGCATCGGGACGGCTGTATGAGGTGGACCTGCGCCTGCGCCCGAATGGCGAAAGCGGCTTGCTGGTCAGTTCGATCGCCGCATTTGCCGCATACCAGCGGGAACACGCGTGGACATGGGAGCACCAGGCCCTGACCCGCGCCCGTTTTTGCGCGGGCGATGCCGCCGTGGGCGAACAGTTTGAGGCCATCCGCGTCCAGTTGCTGCAGGCGCAGCGCGACCCGGTAACACTGCGCCACGAAATCGTGCAGATGCGCCAAAAAATGCGCGACGGGCACCCGAACCGCACGGCGCTGTTCGACATCAAGCACGATCCCGGCGGCATGGTCGACATCGAGTTCATCGTGCAATATCTGGTGCTGGCCCATGCTGCGGCCCATCCCGTACTCACGGGCAATATCGGCAATCTGGCATTGCTCAGACTTGCCGGGGAGCGCGGGTTGATCGATGCAGCCGCCGCCACGGAGGTGAGCGACATTTACCGCGCCCTGCGCGAACTGCAGCACAAGATGCGCCTCAACCACGAGGGCCCTTGCCGCATTCCGGCGGGAGAAATCGATACGGCGCCCGTCATCGCCCTCTGGCAAAGGCTGCTGGGATAGCGTTCAGTCGCCGCCGGTAAACAAGCCCGCAGCCTCAGGCGCGCGCGCCATGGCCCGTTCAAGCTCCTGCGGGGTCAGCGGGCCGGCATGATGTCCCACCAGCTTGCCGGTCGGCGCATACAGAAAACTCGTCGGCATGCCCTGCATCTCGCCAAAATCGCTGGCGATGTCCTCGTTGCCGAGGACGATGGGATAGGAGATGGCGTGCTCGCGCACCACATCCAGCACCTCCTGCTTCTTGCGGTACATGACGGCAACGCCGATCACCTGCAGGTCCTTCCGCCGTTTCTGCAGCGCGTTGAACCCTGGCATTTCCTCAAGACAGGGCGGACACCAGGGCGCCCAAAAATTAACCAGCACCCACTTCCCCTTCGCGCCGGAAAGCGAGTGATGGACGCCGTCCTTGTCCTTCAACTGCCAGCCGTCAGCCAACGCGGTTCCGGGCGCGCATAGCAGGCACGCCAGAATGAGGGCAGGGGCGAGAAATGCGTCAGATCTTGGAGTCGGGATCACAATGAGCGGACATTAGCTGTGGAAACGGCGTTATTCTACCCCTCCCGACCGCAGCCGGCACTACCGTCGACACCCCAATTCGGCTGCGACCGGTCGGCAACGCGGCGATTATCCGAGGGGCGCATTCAGAAAAAGCGCCGCACCCCGAGCGTGACCGTGTATCGCGGAACGAGCTGCAGCGAGTTGACGTTCTGGTAGACCGGAAACTGTACAAAACCGTACACGGATGCCCCCCCGCCCACTCGCACGGAAATGCCGGGCGCGAGATATGCCAGCGTACCGCCGGTGGTTGGGCTCAGGGTGACCGGGTCTGCGGGCGTGGCATTGAGGCCGGCATCCGGCTGGCGCCTGATAATATTCAGTTGCAGCATGGGCGCAACTTTTGCCCCGAAGCGCGCATAGCGGACGCCGGCGTTGATGGCAAGGGCATCCCCGGGACGAAAATTGTTCTGCGTTGCGATGGCGCGCTGCAACGTACCCTGCAGGAACCAGCCGTAATGTTCAACGGCGCCCGTAGTAAAGCCCCCCAGAACCACATCCGTCGACCCGGTGCCGATCTGCAGGCTCGCGTCCACCGGCGTGCCCGCCGCAGCCCCGGCGCTGAAATTGGTTCGAGTGTTGCCGGTGGGAAACTTCATGCCGCCAATGAGCCCGCTCTCCCTCGATTCGGACCAGCCGGTGTACCGGCCGATCACGCGAACGTCGCCGATACTGCCGTCCGATGAAGTCGAGTAGGCGGAGCCCAGGGGCGCTACGGCTCCGTAAGTACCGTGCGCACGCTGCACATAAGGAACCTGCGCTGCAACCCCCCAGGTGTCTTCGTTATAGATCAGTGAAGCGGTAACCGTTTGCGTCCTGGTATAGGACTCTACTTCCTGGCCTGCATTCAGCTGCCGGTTGATCAGTGCCGGAGATGCCGCTCCGGTGCCGTACCGCTGCTGGTTCTGATTGATGTAATCATAGGACAGGTCGGCGACAAAGCCCTGGTTGCCGGTGATGCCCTGCGTCTCCCAGTCCCTGGAAAGTGTATTGCCGCAGGCTGCGCATGCATGTGCCCCGTCTGCGGCAGTGGTTGCTGCGAGCGCCAGTAAGACGCGCAGCATGATGCGCAAGCACCAGCAACCATTATCGTTTCGTGTTTGACGCTGATGCATGATCTCCCCGCCGGTCATTAATATCCGCATTCTTATGGACACCATTGTACTCAGGCGGGCTGGTTCTCCTGTGCGGCATATTGTCGCAGCGGCACGCACAGCGTGTGCCAACGTTATAATTGCGGGATGAACCTGTTTGGAACCGAGGCTGGCCATCACCAGACCGGCCGCTATCACTTGCGGCGGCTCGCGGCGCTACGCGCGGTCACCATTTCCGCGCAAGCGGCGGCATTGGCACTGGCCCACCTGATCCTGGACATGCGCCTGCCTTGGCTGCCCTTGCTCGCCACCATGGCGGTGCTTGCCGCACTCGACTTGTTCACCTGGGTGCGCTTGCGGGGCGATCGCCCGGTCAGCAACGCCGAATTGTTTGTGCAACTCTGCGCGGATGTAGTCGGGCTGGCCGTGCTGCTCTACTTCGCGGGAGGATCGACAAACCCGTTCATTTCACTTTTTCTGCTGCCGCTGGTGATCGCCGCCGCCACCCTGCCGCGCGGATACACTTGGGGCATGGCAGCGCTGACCACCCTGTGCTACACGCTGCTGATGAAATACTACACGCCACTGCCGCGATCCCAGGGAGGCGACATGGGGGGCATGCATGGCATGCAGCATAATATGGGCAGCCTGTCACAGGACGACATCTTCAACCTGCATGTCGTCGGGATGTGGCTGGGCTTCGTGCTGAGCGCCGCAATCATTTCCTGGTTCGTAGTCAGGATGGCCGAGGCCGTGCGCGAGCGGGACGAGTCGCTGGCCAGGGTGCGGGAAGAGACGCTGCGCAACGAACGCATCGTGGCGCTCGGCACGCTGGCGGCGGGAGCCGCACACGAACTGGGAACGCCGCTCTCCACCATGGCGGTGGTGATCGGAGAACTGGCGCACGAAGAAGATCTGCCGGAAGAATGGCGGGGCAGCCTGGCATTGCTCGACGGCCAGGTTCGCAACTGCCGCCGCATCCTGGACAAGATGCTGGACGACACGCAGGCCGCTGCGCAGCCGCTGGACCAGTTTCTCGCCGAAACCCTGGATGAGTGGCGCCTGCTGCGCCCGGCGACCGAATGCCGGTATCAGGGGGACGATTTCGGGCGAGTCGAACTGCTCACGTTCGACTCCTCGCTGCGCGCGGCACTGCTCAATCTCCTCAACAATGCCGCCGACGCCTCGCCGGAGCGGATCGAGGTGACTGCCCGATGCGATCAGCGCGAACTGGTGCTGACCATACACGACAACGGGCCGGGACTGACCGCGGAAGCGGCGGCCCGCGCCGGCTCCGCCTTTTTCACCACCAAGCGGCAGGGGCGCGGTCTCGGGCTGTTTCTCGCCAATGCCACCTTGGAGCGCATGGGCAGCAAAGTGCGGCTGTTCAACCGCGAAGGCGGCGGTGCCACGACCGAAGTGACCCTCCCGATCAGGCCGGCGAACGCATGAACCAAGAGCGGAACGAACAGCCTTCCTTGCTGCTGGTGGACGACGATGCCACGTTCTGTGGCGTGCTCAGCCGGGCGCTGGAAAAGCGCGGCTTTGCCGTGACCGTCGCGCACAGCGTAGAAGCAGCGTTGCCCCTGGCCCAGGCTGGACCGCCGGAATATGCGGTGGTGGACATGAAGATGGAGGGCGCCTCCGGTCTGGTGCTGATTCGTGCCTTGCATGAACTCGACCCGGCCACGCGCACCGTGGTGCTCACCGGCTACGCCAGTATTGCCACGGCAGTGGAAGCGATCAAACTGGGGGCAACGCAGTACCTGTCCAAACCCGCCAACGCCGACGAGATCGTGGCGGCTTTCGGCCATGTCGCCTCCGATGCGCTCCCGGTCAGCACCCGCCCCCCTTCCGTGGAACGTCTGGAATGGGAGCATATCCAGCGCGTCCTGCAAGAAAACCAGGGCAATATTTCCGCCACCGCGCGTGCGCTCAATATGCATCGCCGCACCCTGCAGCGCAAGCTGAGCAAGGCGCCGCTGGAATGTCCCAAGTCTAGTTAGCTTCCCAGTCGCCCGGGCATGTAACGGCCTGGCGGAATCCCGCCGCGCCTAGTCGGCCTGCGCCATTTTCGGCTTGGATAAGGGAGGATTCTGCGAGAAATAGCGCTTCACGCCCGCGAGAATGGCATGTGCCAGCTTGTCCTGGTAGGCCTCGTCCTTGAGGCGGCGCTCTTCTTTGGGATTGCTGATGAAAGCGGTTTCCACCAGAATGGAAGGAATGTCGGGGGCCTTCAGCACCGCAAAGGCTGCCTGCTCCACATGGCGGTGGTGCAGGGTGTTTATGCCGCCAAGTTCACGCAGCACGTGATTGCCGAGCTTGAGGCTGTCGCTGATCGTGACGGTCTGCGACAGGTCCAGCAGCGTCTCCACCAGATAGCGGTCCTTCCCGGCCGTGTTCACCCCGCCGATCAAATCGGCCTCGTTCTCGGTCTTGGCCAGCCAGCGCGCCGCCGCACTGGTGGCGCCGTGCTCGGACAGCGCAAACACCGATGAACCGCTGGCGTTGGGCCTGACGAAGGAATCGGCGTGAACCGACACGAACAGGTCCGCATGCGCCCGGCGCGCCTTGTCCACGCGCCCGGCAAGCGGGATGAAGTAATCGCCGTCCCGGGTCAGAACGCCGTGCATATTGGCGGTGTCGTCGACCAATTCCCTCAGCCGGCGCGCAATCGCCAGCGTGACGTTCTTTTCCATCGTACCTTGCCGCCCGCGCGCGCCCGAGTCCTCGCCGCCGTGCCCGGCATCGATCACGATGATCAGCGTGCGCGCGCCGGCTTCCGTGCGTGTTTTCGTCGCCTGCGCGGCGACTGCCTTTGCGCCCGCCTTGACGGGCGCCGCCTCGCCCCGGTCCTCGGCAAGCTGTTGTTGGGTTGCAGCCGCCGCAGCGGGTACGGCGGAAACTGCAGCCTGTGCCGGAGCCGGAGCGGACGCCGCCGGCTCTTCGCTGGCCGAATTGCGGGAAAGCTTCTTCTCCGAATTGATTGCCAGTGCCATCAAGGGATCGGCCGCAACGGCCGGATAGACATCCAGCACCAGGCGGTAGCCGTATTCCGCCACCGGCTTCAGGCTGAATAGCTGGGGCTTTGCCGCGGTCTTCAGGTCCAGCACCAGGCGCACCACCCCCGGCTTGTGCTGCGCCGCGCGCACGCTCTTGACGTATGGATCGTCAGCCGCGATCTTGGCGGCCAAGCCATCCAGCGCGCCATGGAGATCTACATCCGAGAGGTCTATCACGACCCGGTCCGGATTGGCGAGGGTGAACATGTTGAAGGTGATCTGCCTGTCGGATTCCAGCGTCAGCCGGGTGTAATCCTGCGCGGGCCAGACGCGAGTTGACTTGACGGGAATGGCGGACCAGGCCTGCGGCACGCAGAGCAGGCACAGCAGAGCAAACAGCCTTGCGAGATTCAGTCTTGCAGTGTGGAGAGGCATTGCTCGCCGGCGGCAGTGTAGGCGGTCAGCACGGCAATGCGGCCGCGCGGCAGTATTTCGAACACGATACCAATGTCCTCCTGCGGTAACAATGCTCCCGCTTTCTCGGGCCATTCTATCAGGCACACGTTGCTGCCGTTGAATTCGTCGCGGAATCCCGCGGCTTCCCACTCGTCCGGATCGCGAAAGCGGTACAGATCGAAGTGGCGCAAGTGTAACCCGGATGCTTCGTAATGCTCAACCAGTGCATAAGTCGGACTTTTCACCCTGCCGGCATAGCCCAGCGCCCGCAGCAAGGCTCGCACCAGGGTGGTCTTGCCGGCGCCAAGGTCGCCGCGCAAGAAGACCACCATGCCTGGACGCAGCGCCGGCGCCAGTGCTGCTGCAAGATTCGCCGTGGCGGACTCGTCGGCCAGCTCGGCGCATATTCGGCTATTATCGTGTTTATGCAAAATGTAGCACCCAATTCCACCGACCACGCCGCGCTCGCCGCCCGCATCAAGGAATGGGGCATGGCACTCGGTTTCCAGGCGGTCGGCATCAGCGACACCGATCTCGCCGCCGCCGAGGCGCGCCACCAGCAATGGCTGGCGCACGGCTATCACGGCGCGATGGATTATATGGCAAAACACGGCATCAAACGCTCGCGCCCCGCGGAACTCGTGCCGGGCACGCAGCGCGTGATCTCCCTTCGCATGGACTACACCCCGCCCAAGGCGGCGGACAGCTGGAAGGTGTTGCGCGACGGCGAGCGCGCATTTATCTCGCGCTATGCGCTGGGGCGAGATTACCACAAGGTGCTGCGCAGCCGCCTGGAACAACTGGCGCAAAAGATCCGTGCCCAGGTCGGCACGTTCAATTACCGGGTATTCACCGACAGCGCACCCGTGCTGGAGGTGGAACTGGCGGCAAAAGCCAATCTCGGCTGGCGCGGCAAGCATACCCTGCTGCTTTCCCGCGAGCATGGGTCGTGGTTTTTTCTTGGGGAAATCTACACCGACCTGCCGCTACCGGTTGATGTGCCGGACCCCGGCCACTGCGGCACCTGCACCCGCTGCCTGGACATCTGCCCGACGCAAGCCATCGTGGCCCCCTACCAGCTGGACGCCCGGCGCTGCATTTCCTATCTCACCATCGAATTGAAAGGCAGCGTTCCGGTCGAGCTGCGCCCGCTCATCGGCAACCGAATCTACGGCTGCGATGACTGCCAGTTGGCCTGCCCCTGGAACCGCTTTGGGAAAATGTCGGCCGAGCCGGATTTCGCGGTGCGACATGGTCTGGACAACGCAAGCCTGACGAACTTGTTTGCGTGGGAAGAAACGACCTTCAAGGAAAGATTCTCAGGCAGCGCGATCTACCGCATCGGCTACGAGCAGTGGCTGCGCAACCTGGCCGTGGCGCTGGGCAACGCGCCCCACAACTCCGCTGTGGTCGGCGCATTGCAAAACCGGGCGCAGCATTCATCCGCACTGGTGCGCGAGCATGTTGCCTGGGCGCTGCAACGGCATCAGCCAAAGCAGGTCACCCGCATCAACACAGGAAACGCTGAATAAGTCCCGATTTGTCATTCCGGCGCTGCGTGCGTTGTTGGGTCTTCAGCCCCTTACACCCGAAGGGTGCGAGAACCTCTTTGAGGCAACCACGGCGTCCCCCTTGCGGGGGCAGGCCGAAATCCTGAGATTTCAAAGAACTGGACACCGGCCTCCGCCGATGTGACGACTTATTCAGCGTTTCCCTAAGAGGCGCGACCCGCCGGCTGTCGGAGTAAATGGGAGCGGGCGTAGAAGGCGCAATTGACAAGTTTTCGCGATTTGGTAGAATGCCGGGTTCACGGGCTGTTAGCTCAGCTGGTAGAGCAGCGGACTCTTAATCCGTTGGTCGAGTGTTCGAATCACTCACGGCCCACCAAAAAATCAAAGGCTTGCGGCAACGCAAGCCTTTCTGTTTTTCAGTCTTTTTCAGTCCAGCCGCGGCGCGCGCTCGCGCCACTCGCCCGTTTCCTTCGCCCTGAGCAGTCTCGATAGCTCATTGCAAACGGCATGCGATGGGAGTAGGCTTCTGTTAACTGCCTTTCAGGCGCCCATTTCCGCGGCGCGCCGATCCGATCCGTTTGAGCTGTACCAACTTCAAACAGGAGGATGCACCATGATCCGCAACCCCATAGACATCGCGAGCCGGGTGAGCCCCGAGCTATCGGGCTTCATCGAGAGCATCATCAGCCAGCTGGACACCGATGAGCCGGTCACCCTGGGCTCCATCCGCTCGTTCATTGCGCAGGACTTGCCAGCCGAAATCGATGAGGAAGAACACATGCACCACTTCGATACGGCGGAGTCCCTGGTCGACGAACTCGATGGGCTGATCGACGGCTTCGGGGAATCGGCCGCGGCGGCGGATTTTGTGTACGCCTTTGCCGGAGAGGCGCTGTCGAGAGTGATCGAAGCCGTCGCCAATGACGAGAACCGTGAGAATCCCCCTACGCTGGGCGTCGTCAGGGACGCACTGGCTGACGGGCTGGCCGCACGCCTGGCGGGCGATGGCGTTCTGGAGGAAGACGAAGCCGAAATGCTGACGCCCGAGCTCGATTCGCTCATCGAGCGTTTCGGCCCCGATGCCACGGCGGAATACTTCCTGCGCTACGAGTAGCATGGCCCTGCTCCCACGTAGGAAAATGAGGCCGGCGCGCCCGCGGCAACCATGCCGGTGAGAGCGCCCCTGCTCGCCATTCCCGCGCTGGCGCTGTGCCGGGCTTTCCCCATACTGCCGTGTGCGCATCACGGTGACCAGACACGAGGTCGGGCCCTGGGGCCGCGGGGCCGCCAGATGAATTTCCACCGGACCCGGGGTAACCAGGTAAATAGCTGCAGGAGGCTACTTGAATTCCGTCTGGCTGCAAACGTCGCTGCCGTCGGCAGGCACCTTCTTGCCGAACAGCGATTCCAGCGGCACCCACACCACGGAAGTGGCAAGCTGGGCCACCGAGCCCGCGACGTCCAGCGGCCGCACGCCGACGTGGAAATCGGTAAAGCTGCCGGTCACCTCGATCGGCACGGCGAGGCTCAGGAACTGCGGGGTTTTGGCGCGGGGCCGCAGATAGAGATTGATCTTCCCTGCCGCGAAGTCCGCGCCCCCCTTGCCGGTCACGCGCATGCGGCTGGTATCGATGAGAATGGTTTTTTCCGACATTCTTCCGTCCTTCAACTCAAACCGGCCGATGGCACAGTTCACTTTCGATTCGCTCGACGAGTCGACTTTGGGCAGCAGCGCCATCAGCACATTCACTGCCCAGATGTCCAGCAAACCGGATTTCAGGTTCTGTGGCCACACCGCAAAATCGATATGCCCGTTGCCCTGGCGCAGGATTTCTGACAATGATTGCGCGCGCGCGCTGACATCGACGTCCAGACTGAAGATTCCCTGCATCTCGCTTTTGGGATCAATGCGCCGCGCCAGAATTCCGTAGTCGAAACGCTTTACTTCGGCGACCAGGTTGGCCGCCACGTCCTTTTCGTTGGGTTCATAGTCCAGCCTCAGCAAGGCCGACCCTCCGGGTGTGTTGACGACCACGGGGCCAATCTCAGCGCGGCCATTTTCCAGTTGCGCCGTCAGATGCCCGGCACCGAGCGTATCCTTGCCGGAAAGCACCTGATCGACATTGACGGTCAGATAGGCGTTCTGGCGCCGCAACACCTCGACACTCAGCATCTTCTCGACGCGCGTTTCTGCCTCGCCCACTTTTTTTTCCTCAGTGCTGGCCTTCTTTTCAGCGCCCCTCGCCTTTTCCGGGGACCAGTCGCCCAGCCTGAAATCATCGAGCTGAATGCTCGGCGCGGTAAGAGCCACATCGACGCGCGCAGGCACCGCCCCGGTGTCGACGTTACCGCGTCCAGTCAGCTCACTGCTTCCGACCTGAAGCAGGAGTGACGGAACCTCATAGCCGGTGGCGGTCATGTGAAACTTCCCCGATACCGACCACGGCCCCCACGGCGGCAGCGAAGTGCGCGCCAGCGTATCCAGTGCGTCCAGGCGCGTGCCGCTCATTTCAAGCTGAAGCTCAAGATCCTTCTTTCGGAAGGGACGGTCCATATCCCCAGAAAGCTGGATCGCAGCTCCAGCCGTGGAAGCATTGAACTTGAACGGAATCGGCAACTCCGGATTGACCAGATCGGCGGCAGTGGCCGTCTGTATGCCGATGGCGACAGGCGCGCCGTCGAGCGTCCCGTCAAGATCGAGGTAGACAGGCGCACCGGGCGACGACCTGAGTACCCCGTTGTGTATCGCCACGCGCAGACCCCTGCCGCCGCTGCTGCCGTGGAGCGCAAGGTGCCCGCCCTCGAATTCGACAGACACTTCCGACTGCGCCGCCATCTCCCCAAGGCGGCTCGAATGCATATCCAGCTGCATGCGCAGGTGCTCGATTCCCGCATCCACATTCTGTGCAATGCCAAGCTTGCCCAGGACGTTTCCTATATTTAGCGCACCCGCTGCCAGCCACAGCACGGCATGCGGCTGCTGCGTGCGAAAATCGAGCAGGATCGCGCCGTTGAAATCTGCGCCCGCGACGTTCACACCAAACGGCGAGGGGCTCATCATGCCGTGGCGGATGCGGCCATCGAAGCGCAGATCCCGCACCGCAAGCGGCACGGTGCCGATAATGCGCTTTACCCGCACCACGATGTCCGCATCCGAAAGACGAACGCCGTTCGGCAGGATGGGAATATCGACCAAGTTGACGGCTTGCGACGCGACGGCGGGCGCCGTTTTATTCCCAGCCTCGGGCAGCAGCGACTGTAATTCTGCAAGATCGATCAGGTCGCTGGTCAGCTGCAGGCGCGTGAGCCACTTTCGCTCGGCATAGGTGCGCTGCACATCGGCGGACAGGGCGCTGTGCCCGAGCTGCGCGGCAAACCCTGCCAGGTGCCAGCCGTCGCTCGCGGTGTGGAAATTGCCGCGCACACTGACGGGTACATCCGCGCCGGGCCTGAGTCCGAGCCAGGCCGCGATTTCGCCTGAGTGGGGGGCGGAGATGTCAACTGTCATGTTCGAGCCGGACTCTTCCGAGGGCGGCAGCAGCATCGCATGCACCTCCGCCCTGGCACTGCCCGCCTGCAGCTGGAAATCGATCGGCACGTGCGCCTGCTGCATGATCGCCGTGAGCGAGCCGCCATGCAGCGTGGCGGTGAAGGTCTTATCCAGCAGGGACCCATGCGCATCGCCCTGCAAATCCCGCCCCGCGGGCAGCGCGAGCGTCAAGTCATCAAGGGCCAGCTGCACCGGACGCTGGCCCGCGCCATTGCCATACGAAAGGATTCCGTGCCCGACCTCCAGCTTCACGTCCAGCGTCCGCATCAATTCCGCGCCGCTGTCCCCCCGGGCCGCGATGTTCAAAACCAGGCGGCCCAGTTGCCCCTGAACGTCGGGCACGCCTACCAGCAATCCGGCCAGGTTTCCGGAACCCGCCTTGGATGTGCGGAGCACGAGCGCGAAGTGCGGCGTGCGGCTGCGCGCATCGACGGCCGCCCGTCCCGACAGCACCACGCCCCCAACGGTGGCCTGCATGGGCATCGAAAGCTTGCCTTGTTCAAGCTTCACGTTCAGCGTCGCATCGTGAACGGATCCTGGCAGGCTCAGCCATTGCCCCACGCGCAGGGTCAGGTCGGCGTCCGCTCCGTTCAAATCCTTCAGGCTGAATGTCGCGGCGGAGAGTTCACGATACACGTCAGCCAGGCTTTTCGGCGGCGGCTCTTCCTGCGCCGTGGACCGCCCGGTCAGGAACGGCCTCAAGTCCAGCACCGGCAGCGTCAGTTCCCCCTCGATCCGCGGGCGCTCGGCCCCGGATTTGACATGCAGCGAGCCGTTGAGCGCAGTCTTTCCCATGGTGCCGTTCAGGTTGTCCAGCGCGAGACTGCCCGGCGCGTAGGTGATGACTCCCGAAAATCCGGCCGCACCGACCGCAGGCAGCCTCGTCTGCAGCAAGCGTTCAAACTCGGCAAGGTTTCCCGTACCCAAGCCGAAGTTGATCACGCCCCCGCTGCGGGACACTTTGCCGTCGAGCGCAAGCTGCGAGTTCATGAAGCCGAGCGTCAGCGCAAAAGGCCAGGGCTTGTTCAGCCGCCCAAGATCGGCGATGGTGCCGCCCGTCAGTTCGAGCCGGTAAGGATAGGTCCTTTCCACCGTACCTTCCAGGGACAGCGCCAGCGGCCGCCCGGCGGGAAAGCGCGCGGTGAGCGCCTGCAACTCGAAAAAATGGCTCTTGCCATTGCTGCCGATGAACTCGACCTTCAGGTTGTCCAACGACACGCGCTGGATGTCGAGTACGGAGAGCAGCTCGGCAAAGCCCTTGCCGCGTCCCTTTGCGGCAGGAGCCTGCCCGGCGCGCGCGGGTGCCGCGGATGGACTGAATGTCCAGTTGCCTACCCCGCGCCTGTCCATCTGAAGGCGAAAACGCACGTCGCTGCCGCTCAACTCCTCCACTTCAAGACGCAGGCGCAACAGCGCCCACAGGTCAAGGGCCAGCCGCGCCTCGCCCAGCCTGGCAAACTCCGCGCCGGTATATCCGGGCGCATTGGCGATGTGTAATCCGCCTGCCATAATTTTAGGGCGGGCAGAAAGTTCGAGCTGCAAGGGACCATCGAAGCGCACTTCGCGCCCGAGGCGTTCGGAAAGCCTGCCCGCAATGTCATCCCGCAGTTCGGAAGCGTCGATGGAAACCCCGACCACCGCGACGTAGAGTGCCGGAACCGCCAGCACAGCCGCCAGCGCCGCCACGAATTGCAGCGCCTTGTGTGCCAGCGTGCGGGGTTGCCGAGAGGAAGCCGGATTCTGCATGCAATTGAATAGTGGGAAACACCGGCACAAGCCAGTTCACGCGAATTCTATAGCCTGCTCACGCGCGTGTCAGCATGTGCGTTCCCGCGTCTTTCGCCCAGCACCGCAAAAGCACGCTGATAACGCTCCACAAGAAAAAGGGCCTGCATCATTGCGGGCCCTTTCTTTTGACACTGGTGGGTCGTGTTGGACTTGAACCAACGACCAAAGGATTATGAGTTCATGGGTGAAATAGCATGTTTATGTAAATTAAAGATAATTACTCACAATCAACGAAAACGAATGGCAACTTAGAATCATCAGGTTAGCGAAATTTGGCGTAATTAACAAAAGCTGATGAATGTACCAGGGCTGCACTCCTCCCAGGCTCCCTACGCAGGACAATACGCACTACTGAGCTTGCCCCTGAATTTAGTGTCCCAACGGCAATGAGAGATAATCTTATTGCAGGAGGAGACTATGGTCAAAGTTTTAAGGAGAGGCTACACCACCGAGTTCAAGGAAGAGGCGGTA
>Ga0316628_100000198_pt1 | contig 37872 bp, 46 predicted proteins | sample OWC_Aug_M2_C1_D5_FD_207648 | JGI IMG/M metagenome (GOLD analysis project Ga0316628, IMG submission 207648) | Wetland soil microbial communities from Old Woman Creek delta, Ohio, United States - OWC_Aug_M2_C1_D5_C | ecosystem: Environmental > Terrestrial > Soil > Wetlands | place: USA: Ohio...
TCCGTGGCGACCTCCCGAATGAACTTGACCGCCAATCCGAAAAACGTGGTCAGCTTTTCGGCCCCCGCCTTGAGCAGCACGGGCTTTGTTCCGGTGCCAGGGATAACGCCAAAGTCAGTCCCTGGAACCATAATACTCCTAGTGAACTCCACCAGGGCTTGCCGTCTCTGCCCGGCCTCGCCTACCGTCATAAGCGGCATAAACGAACTTGATACTTGAATCGCTGTGTCTGTCATTTTCTACTCCTTGAAATTATGATGATAATTCGAGCGCGTCAAAGCGCCCGACCTAATTGAATGTCCTTGCTGGATTCTTTCCCGCACAAGGGGCAATGTGGGCACTTGCGCGGCTTGCTTTGGAACTTGCCCCCACATCGCACGCAGATATAATTATAGACGATCTCGCTTTCCGGCACTAACCGGATAAACTTGCCAGGGCGAAAGACCTGGCGCTTGATCTTTTTATACCCATAGTTCTTTTTGCCGCTTTTCATTTCCACACCCCCACCTCGGCAAGTGGATAATCGCGGCAAGCCCTGGCAAATCTAATCAAGAATCGCAATGCGGTTTTATAGTTTCCCCATCCATTTTGTGGATTCAGCTTGACATAATCTGCTTTGTTGGCCCGCATGTGAAAAACCCCGCTTTTCAAAGTGTCAACCAGAGAGCCGGCCCTTTTGCCAGCGCTATCATAGAGCGCATCGTAAACACCAGCCAAATCCCACATCGGGATGACGTTGCTTGTGTAATTTCCATCGAACAATGTGGCGCGGTATGGCTTATTGCCGGTTTCGACTTCGATAGTTAGCCAAATATCTAAACTCATTTCTGCTCCTTGATTTTACTATGATAATCTTATGCGCCTAAAGCGCCCGACTAAACCGATTGATTTGCGCCTCGACTGGTTCATCCAGCCCAAGCCATTCCCGTGCGCTCCTGATCTCGACCACTTCTCGCACTGTTGGCATTGTCTCCCTAATCGAGATAATAAGGGGGCGATCTCCAACGACCGCGCCCTTGGTCTTATACTGCTCCAAGGCCCGCCCGTTTTCCAGAACATGCCGACAAGTCCGGCTTGAATCCTCCCCGGTGGGGCAGCGCCGTGTCCAGCCTGGACAGTTGCACGTCAAGATTGGCTCTCCGCCATTCGTGCGAATACAGACAGTGTACCGCACTCCTGGGGTAGACTTACTGGCATAGGTCTGGATAGGCAAGTAATTATTCATCGCTTTTATCCTCTGGCTCAAATTCCTGCCAGCAAGAGCATTGCCCATCTAGCCCGATATGCCCGCCACATTCTGGGCAAACGCCTGGGCAACGAGGGTCAAAGCACTTGGGGCAAATGCACTCATTATCTAGGGAAACTTGAAGGTGGGACATTAGAATGCTCCTGCCATTCGATCTTCGCCGTTCATTGGCATAGGGTCAAATGGCCTGTTGAGCTTGGCAAGGTTGCCAAGCACATCACCCGGCTGAGGATTACGCGCCCTGGGCAGCCCATCATTGGCAAGCCAGCGGACGGCCTGCCCGATGGTCACGCCCAAAATCTGCGAAAGCTCGACAAGCCCTTGGTGGGTATTGTCGTCAACTCGAATAAGTTTACTCATTTTCTACTCCTGATTTATTATATCATAAGCTCGTGCCATTGTCAAGATTTTACTATAATAATCTCAAGACAATGGCCCCCACCTACCAGAAAAATAGAGGATGCACCTTTATAGGTATTCTTTCACCTGGCTTTGCCAAGACCCGACCCGGCTCGCTGCCGTTTCCAGGCGGTTAGTCTGCCGGGTCTTGCATCTCTTGCCCGCCCGCTGCGGGATTTTACTGAATTCGTAAAAAGAACTTGTATCCGCCCGGCGACATTTCCCGGACGACGTCACCAACGGCAGCCTCCGAGGCTGTCGCGTAATGGCGCAGCCAATCCGCTACGCCAAAGTGTCCCAAATGTTCCCTCGTGTCGGTGCGGACAAGCCCCCGTCCACACTCGACGACGGTGTTATGCGTCTGCGCTGAGGCAGTTACGCACATAATCCACTTTTTCTCGTCCATCTCTTTTCTCCTTTATTTTGCCCGCCCGTTGCGGGTCTTGTCTCGCCGGCCTTGCACCAGCTCAGGCTAGGGGCGACTTTGCGCCGCCCCTTTATTTTACAACAGTCGTTCGCCCCGCGTGGCGCTGACGGCCTTGACCTCGACCAAGCCCAAGCTGGCCCTGGCCTGGCGCACGGTGTCAATCGCTGGCACATCTGCAATGCCAACTATGCGAGATTTGCGCGGTTCATCACCCAAGTCTATGATCGTGGCCCTGGCGACCGTCACGATATTTTTCAGTGTGCTTTCCAAGTCGCCGCCCGCATCATCCGACCCACGTTCGGCCATCGCCCTGGCAATCTTGGCGACCATTGCCTTGATCTCCGTGTCCTCACTCCAATTCAATCTGGTCACGGTTTCACAAAGATTCTGCAAGCTCACGATTGACCGTGGGTGCAACTTGCCCTGGGTCTGGATTGTCTCGATCACGTTTTCCAGCGTTTCGTAAACCCGTTGCCGCAACTGGATTGCGGTAGAGATTACAAACTCCTGGCCCTGGTTCTCTAGGCCGTTTTCGGCGGCGATCACTTCAGCCAGCTTTGCGCTATCCCCATCCCCCCGCAGCATAGCGGGAAGGGGAATATAGGACAGCCGCACATCAAACTTAAAACTGGATTCGATCTCCCCCTTGGAGGGGATAAGCGCCTCGATTCGCGCCAGGAAGCGCTCGACATACATCTGCTCGCCATAGTTGTCACAGTTCCCGCTCTCCAGCTTGCACTTGCGCCAGTAGGATTGACGGGCGATTGCGTGATATTCCTCCAAGAGATTCCCGACGATTTCGTCGTACTGGCTGACAATCTCATCCCGCAAGCGCATATACTGGCCCTTGTACCCTTCCAGCCCTTCCTTGACGTACTGGAAGGAATCAACCGGGACAAACCAGCCAAAAGCCGTTTCATACGTTCGGGTCTTTACGAATGTTCTGGCCGCCGTTTCAACCGATTGCAGGCGATTGAGGTAATCCAGGGGCAGCAAAAGCTTTTGCCCCAAGTTTACCAGCTCACTTTGTTTCTCCCCGTCAATCCCCAAGTCGCTAAGGTCTAAGCTGCGCCGCGCCCGCCAGCGGCCTACGTGCAGGCTGACGATCACGCCCTGCTGTAACAGTCTGGTGGTAACGTCTGGAAGGGCGTTTATATTGTCAACTCCCAAGATTCTACATAAAGTCTCTTTTTGCGTATCCATTTCTACTCCCTATTTACATCCAGCGCGTGTCGAGCGCTTCTGCTATTGGTTTGCCAAGTAATTCAATAATTTGTTGGCGTGCTGATTCATTTGCGATTTCCGTCATGGCAACTCCAATTTGGCGCGGGCGAGGAATTGCAAGATTCATCATCTTTACAAGTCGGTATCCCTGCGTACCATAAACCGACTCGTCATAAACCAGTTGGTTTTGTTGTTCACACATCATTTCTACTCCTTTTTATTTTATCATCATAACATTATAGCTCAAAAAGCTAATCGTATCCCCTACCTACTCTCGGCCAGTAGGGGATACTCAAGCCCTTAGAACCTGCCAAGCTAAAGCTCACGCTTACCTCTCATTGCCTGTTGCATCCCGGCGATCTGGCTTTCCAGTGCTTGCCGGTCATCCAACTTCGACTGATAGGATGGTGGGAGTAAGTCTTTGTCGTTGCACTCTCGAATGGCAATGGCCGTCATAAATTCGATGTCGGCTGTGCTTGGGCTGATAGCATCCACGGCCTTATTGAGCGCCGCTGCCGGGTCAAGCCCGTAATCTTCTGCCAGTTCAACGGCCTTGACCGTCACCGCTTCGATCTCGGCCCCGGTGTAGCCATCTGTGTTGTCGAGGGCATACTGATAATCCTCGATCTGGCCCAAGCCGTACTTGCAAGCCATCACGTCGAAGATGGCCTTGCGTTCGTCCCGATCTGGCACCAGGAAAGGCACCTTCTTGTCAAAGCGCCCTGGACGGCGGAGGGCAGCATCCATCAAGTCCGGGCGGTTCGTCGCCGCCAAGAAAATGACTTTGCCCCTGTGCGAACCATCTGACATAAACTCAAGCAGGCGTTTGAAGAAACGGCTGCCCACGCCGCTATCACCCGACCCGCCCCGGCTTACCATCTGGTCTATCTCGTCAATGAATACCCCGCAAGGGGCAAGTGCCTCGATTGCCTTGAGCGCCTTGTCAAGATTTCTTTCCGTGTTCCCCACGTACTGCCCAAACAACTGGGCAGGATTGAGGATCACGAAATTGATACCGCTTTCCTTGGCAACCGCCTCGGCCATAATCGACTTGCCGGTTCCGGCTGGCCCGGTCATCAAGACGCCCATCGGGACGCGACCGAATCGCCCGTCTTTCATTGGCTGGATGACTGAGCGGGTGAAAAAGTCCTTGACGTACTGCAAGCCACCAACCGATTCAAAACCCGCCTCCGGGTCAAGAATCTGCAAGACCTCGCCGTATTCCGAAGCGATGATGTCGGCCTTGCGTTCCTTGACTAAATCGTAGCCCAAGTGCCCCGCCTGGGAAGCCCGCAAGAAAATGTCCTCGATGTGTACCAGGCTAAGTCCAGCCGTCGCGCTTGCCAGTTGCGCTTCATCCAAGTCTTTCGTGAAGCCGTTGCGCTGGCTCAGATACCACTTGATAAACTCCAAGCGGCTTTCGTAATCGGGAATTGGCAGCTCGACTGCTTCCCACTTGGAACTTGCGCTTTTGACATTGGCGTGCAAGCTGCCCAGGTCAGCGGCTATCATCAAAATCGGATTGCCAGCCTTGGCGATCTCCGCGTCAACGCCCCATCGCTGAAGCGTGACCAACACCGACCGCTCGCTTGCTGGCATTTTGTCCAAGTCCGCGTTCGGGCAAATGCTCTCAGCATACTCCAGGATGACCGCGCACTTGACTGGCGACTTGAGCAAGCGCTCCAAAAGTGGAAGCGCCTGATCTGGCGACTTGGGTAATTCGACCTCGTTTCCACCTGGCCCATTCAGAGCGGCCAGGATGTCATTGCCCTGTTTGTCAAGCCCCAGGAGCTTGACGAACTCGGCCCGCTGCGCCTCAATCGGAAATGTGATGCCCTCCGACCGATTGAAGAAGGCCACGATGTCCCGGCTCGCCAGGAGCTTGCCGAGATAGCTTTTCAACGTCGTTCCTGGTACTGCGTAATCCCCCACGTTCCCGTGGAGGATAAACGCATGAGCGACCCCACTTGTAAATTTCGATGTGAAATTTTCTACCCACTTGACCATTTTCTACTCCTTGATTTTACCATCATAACTTCATAAACACGTTACAACGGCCAAGCCATCTTGACCGCTGTTGCCTGCTTATGAATGTGTGTGCGCTTGCACCTCCTGGCCATCGTGCCGGTGCTGCTCCACCTGCCCGACCTCCGAGAATTGGACCCCATCCAGCTTGAGCGCCTTGAGTAAACGCTCGATCTGGACTTTGCCACTTTCAAAGCCGCCCTCGTCGGTGAAAAGGGCGATTTGACCATCTGCCGTGATGACGACTCTCGCTTTCACAGTTCCACCTCCAAGACCATAGCCCCGTTCGCCGCCACCGTCTGCCCGGTCACGCGGGCGAGCTTGGCAACCTTGGCAGCCAGAGCGCGCTGGGCCAAGGCTCCGATGACGCGCTTGGCGTATTCGGCAATCTCGGTCCCGCGTCCACTACGCCGGCTATAATTCACCATCACTTCGCCATCGTAAATCCGTAGGCCGAAATACTCATTCTCAAACTGCTTTTGGCAAAGTTGAAAGACGATTGCCGTTAGCTCGTTATCCTCCATCCCGATCACCTGGGCCAGGTTGCCGACCTTGGCCCTCGCTGTCGCTACTGCATTGCAAGGCATTGGCGCACCTCCACAATAATGCCAAACTTTTCCAGCAGCCAACGGGCGGCTGCGGCAGCATCTTTCCATATCACAATGTCAAAGCTCTCCTGCGCGGAGCGACCCGCGCAGAAGAACAGAAAAAAACGATTGACGTTACCGATTTCATTGACCATTTTACCACCCCCTGGTAACGCGCCACTCGTGGAGCAGCGCGTCGCTAATATCCTGCCAGGCTCTCGCCAGCCAGGTCGTTGTAGGATTGCCCGAATTGGCCCAAGCGCCATAGTGCAGGCGCTTGCCAATCGCATAGTCGAGTAGGGCGATTTGACCGATGCCCTGCGCGATCTGGTGCAAGTTTGCCATTTCGTTGTGGCGGGCAATGACCCGCTTTTCCGTGGAAGTAAGTAACATTTTATTGCTCCTAGCCTATCTTGTGCGCTTGCACTTCGACATAAATGCTAACGTCGTTGACCTTATTGTATGCGGCCCAGGCGATCAATGTATCGCGCTGGTGATTTGCCTCGTCTATTGTCCGGTAGGTTTGCATTGAATCGCTGACGTACTTAGAACCCTTGACAATTACGTGATACACCTTTACTGTTTTCATTTCAATCTCCTTGATTTTGAACCTAACTTCACTTTTTCTCATTGACTTGTGGCTGCCGGGGATGAATCGAACATCCGTTGTCACCCACCAGGGCAGCAGCCACAAGGCAATGAGATTATCATTGCCTCGTGAGATATTTGATTATTACGATTCATAGAATGATGCAAGCCAGTCAACGATTTCCCGCGGGCTGGCTGTGTCAATCCACGCCTGGTGCTCTGCGCCCTCGTTCCAGTCGGCGCAGATTTCGCCTTCGATCAGTTCGTCTGTTGCTTTCGGGTCAATTTGGCTATTGAACAGCGCAACCACCTTTTCTAACTTGTCAGAATTAATCTTGTACATTTCAACTCCTTTTTTATGCTCTCGTTCAGGCTAGGACAATTCCTAGCGCCAGGGATACCAGTAGCGCCCCCGGACAAATGACCACGGCAAGCCAGATTTGCTGTCATAGTTACGCGGCTTGCGTGCCGACCAAGCTACTCGCCCACCCTTGCCGTCTTTCGTGATGCGATCAAAAACGTTTCGCATACCAGCGAGTTGCTTGACCGTATTAGCCGCTTGACTCTTTCTCATCTCGATCATTGCTTCCCAATTTTGCTTGTCCATTTCAACTCCTTTTGCGCATCCTCTTATCAAGCTGGCCCAATTTGCCAGCGACCAGGCAAGTGCAGCGCCTGGTTTCGAGTTTTCTATTTTTCTGGTAGGTGGGGCTTGGTTCACTTCAGCCGTCTACGGTGATTCGTTTCCCGCTGGCCCTGGTCAGCTCAGGAGGTCTCGTTGGGGTGTTCAACCTGTTTATTCCTTGCTTCCACCTGGGAGTTTTTAGCGATCTCCCTATCGTTTCGCGCCTCGTTTTGTTTGGGTTTTACTAGGTAGCCTATTGGCCCCGGTCATTCCCGCCCTACTTCGATTTGCTGTTGTAAACGTTCTGTTTACTATCTTATATCATTATATAACATTATGATAGTAAGGTCAATAGTTTTTGTCAAAATTTAAGGTTGAGTTTTACGGCCAAAAGCACTTTGTATCATTTTGATATTGACAAGCGTTCCGAATTATGGTACACTGATTATACTACAATTTCAATACAAATGGAGGTACAAATGAGCAAAACTATGGTAACTGGCCCGATCTCGCTTGGGAATAAAGAGAAGGGCGAAAAGCGCCTTGATGTGTTACTCGACTGGGCAGAAGAACTTGACCTCACCTGGAATGGGGAACCGTCGCTATCCAAGCTGATTCAACATCTTGCGGATGAAAGGATCAAAAATGCTCAAGCAGATTGCGAGCCTGGAACTTGTTGCGAATGACACCATCGCCGGCCTTGTGCCCTGGCTGGCCCCGATCCCGACTGCCTACAGCGTGTTCCGCGCTGGCTATGCTGGTCTGGGCTGGCCAGCCTGGGTAGCGACCCTGGGAGCTTTGGCAATCGAGGGGCTTGGAGTATCTGCCGCATCGACCGCGATGATGCTCTATTCCTACAATCAGGATAAGGACAAATCGCAGCCATCAGCCGTCAAGCATTTTGCGCTTGCGGTATCGGCGGGAGGATTGTACCTTATCTCTGCCCTGGCGCTCATTGGCCTTGTCGAAGTAGCTGGCATAAGCGGGTCGGCTCGCTACGTGCCGCTTGTATTCCCGTTTTTGTCGCTGGCTGCCGTCGTCATCCTGGCATTACGCGCTGATCACAAAAGGCGCTTACTGGCAAATGACAATGACAAGGCCGAGCGAAAAGCTGCGCGCAAAGATTCGCAGGCTGCGCGTAGCCTGCGCGCAAGCGAAAAAGTGCCTATGTGGACTTGCGCAAGTTGTGGCGCAGAATTCGCAAAGCAGCAAAGCTTAGCCGCGCATAAGCGCCATTGCAAATCAAGGAACATTGCAAATGGGCAAATTTCTGGACAATCCGAATGAGCATCCATACAGCGCGCACTATGGCCCAGCAGCATATACCGCCGCTTCGATTCTGAATACTGGCGCTCGCTGCGCGCTATTTGGGACCGGGGTGGGAATAGTGTCTTGCACGCTCTTTGCGCTTCCACCGATTGATGCCCTACGAATTGGCGCAGGGTGCGGCGGACTACTCCTGACAGCTTGCTCGTTTGCCGACATGGCCGGGACAACAATCGGCCAAGTCCAGGCGGCAAAGCAAATGGCGCTCGAAGCAGGCGGGGCTAAGTTTGATGACAACGATCCAGAACCACCTCATGGCCCGCATATTATCCAAGTCCGAGAATGGGCGCTTGATGGCGAGGGGGCAAATGGCGAGTCGAATGTCAAGCAAGCCCGGTTCTATGATTTGTCCCTCACGCCCAGGCAGGCAGGGGAACTTGCCGCATTCGTGGAAAGCGGCAAGGGATTTTCGGAGGCAAAAGTCACCTCCGCCTGTCCATCCATTGGCAGCAAGCGCTGGGATAAACTCAAGGCCGAACTGCTCGCCAATGGCTTGATTCGTTTCAAGCGTGATAACGCCCCAACTCTCGGAGTTGAGACAACGAACAAATTTCGTGCACTTGCCCGCGTGATACTCCACTCCCCTATCAAGTAGGTGCCACCTGGAAAAAATCAGCAACACGGGGCAAACGATGGGCGAACGAACGAAAGGGGCGAACGAAAGGGATAACGATGGACACATCGAAAGTGGTAGTATATCTCAAGGCGCAAAATGACGACCTGGAGCGCGAGCTTGGCGTCCAGGCCGATGCAATTCAGCAAGCACAGAGGCGCGTCGAGTTATTGGAAAAACGCGCCAGGTTCGCGGGATATGCGCGCGAGCTTGCACAACGAATTGACAGCCTGGAGCAAGGCAAGGCCGGCGCCATCGTCAAGTCAAGACGCGGATATTGGGAAATTTTAGGATTATGAGATTACCATGATAATCTCATAATCATTCCTCGTCGTCATCGTCGCCGGCTGGCATTTTCTCGCCAAGCTGTCCTGCGATGTCAGCCAGCATAATGTACAGGTGTCCAGGATTCGGGCTGGCCGGCTGGCCCGTTCGGAAGTCCCTCCCAAAGTCGTCCGTCTTGAGCTTGCAGATTTCCTCCCAGAGTTTTCTGGCCTCGATATTGCGAAGCTCGATTGTAATATCACCTGGGACTTCCTTGGTGTCCGTCTTCTCAAGCTCGTACTGGACTTTGCCAGCAATGGCTAGCCATAGGGCCATCTTGGAGAATGGCTTGCCCTTGGCAATTGCGTCAATGGCCGTCTGCAACACGAAAGCATCATGCCAACGGGCTTTTCCGTCATCGCCTGCAAACCTGGGTCTCAGAATTAATTGTTTACTCACCTTGTTTTCCTTTCACGAAAGATTTCACTTATTATACGCTTTTTGGAAGCGCAAGTCAATATCACAATTTGGCGATCTTGATAAAAGCATCGAAGGCCACGTCATCAATCTGGAACTTTATCATCTTGAGCGCATAGACAGTATTGGCAAGTTCAGTCGGCGTCAACTGCGCCTCAAGCAACTTTGGCACGCTGTCAATCTCCTCTTGCGTGAACTCAGCGGCGTGATCGGTGTATTGCGAATCGAGCGCCGCTATGCGCCCGTACTCTGCAAATGTTGTGCGAGCCAAGTAAGCCGCGTCACCGATGATATTTTGTAACGTCGTGTTCATAAATCCTCCTATGCCCCGCCGCCCACTTGAACGACGGAAATATTTAAGTTTTGCGCTGACAAGTCCGGTGTGTTTGCGTCCGTTGTTCGGATACAAACTTCTATTGTGTCGTTTGCCGCCAGTAGCAGCGTTGCGGTTCCGGCGACACTCTCCTCCTCATTTGCAAATTTATTTTCATAATGCGCTTGCCCACCGGCCACCGCACTCCCTGAGCTAGATATTTCTATGCCAACTTCTATGTGATCATTCGCAACGGAGCTTTCGATAGTGATTCCATACGTCATCAAGTATGTGCCGGCCTTCAATACTGTCAGCTTGCCGCTTCCGTCGTGCGTTACGAGATTCAACACGCCGTCAATCATATCGGCGTCGCTGATATTGTACCAAGTATTTTGCACCGCATTGGCTTGCGACCAGGCGATGTCATTCCCACTACACGAGCCGTAAGGCAGCCCAGAGCCAGCGCCCACCCAAAATGTATCCGCGCCCGGCTCGACTGCAATGTATGTTGTCGGCGCACCCGCTGAACTGTTGCCGATCCTCACCGCGCCGTCCGCGAACAAGTCAAGAAACGTGTCGGCCTGACTATAGGCGCCGATGGCCGTATCTCGCAAATTCAGCACGGCAGCCCCAACCATCAGCACGTCGCCGTCGCCATAGATGCGCCATACTTCAGTTGCAGCATCTTTGAACGCCGCTATAATCTCTGTGGCGGCCAGCGCAGTGGTGGAGTTCACGCCGTCAAATTTGTCGGCCCTAATCGTCACCGTCGGCACTGTCGGAGTATTCGAGCCGATAATGCCGCTCACGCTCACGCCGATTGAATCTGAATCACTTGCGCCCTGAAAAGCTACGCCGCCGGCCGCCGATGTCAGCGGTGACATACCGCCGCACCAATCGACATCGTTACGAGGTGCGGCAAGACCCGTGAAAACATTCGTGTATCCTGCGTTTGTGTCGTGGACAATGAAGCCATTTAGGAGCGTATCTGACTTGACGATGAAATTCAGCGGTATCAGCCTGGCATACTCAGTAAGCGTCGAAGTACCCACCGCCGGCAACATAAATAGCATGGCACTTGCCCTGGTCAGGTCTGTGGCTGTCGTCCAGATGGTGGCAACTTGCCCCATCGGGCGATAACTTCCATCCGTTGCACTCTCGCCGTAGAATGAAAAGCCCGGCCCAAATCCAGCCGCCGCTACACCCACGCCGGTTACGACGCCCGTAATGCGAATCATCTCAAGTACCGCATTTGTTGTTGCGGTTTGCTTCCACAAATCGAGCTTGCAGGCTGGCGTAGCTGTTCCGCTCCCCACGTCTACGGCATAGCCCGACCCAAATTCCCCTCCAATCCCGCAAACATTTGCACCGACACTTACCCTACCGAGCGCTATTCCATATACTCCAGTTACGGTTGCAGTTGTCCCTATTGCAATTGAATCTGTGTACGCGCCGTTTATTGTCGCCTGGTATCCTATCGCTATGCTCTGCGAAGATACAGCTACTGCAGTTCGTCCTATCGCAATTGCATTAGGACGCGTGCCGCTTCCGGCTACGGCACTTGTGCCTATTCCTATACACGTCGCTCCATTCCCCTGACCAACGATTGCAATGCTGCCAAACGCAGCTACAGCAGCCGCGCCTAACGCATAGCTGCTTCCACCGCTGGCCGTTGCGCCCACGCCAATTGCCACATCTGATACATTGGCAGCAGTGGCCCCTCGTCCGATCACGATATTTTGCGTGTTGGGGGCACTTGTCCCTTCTCCGATTGCGATTGCATCTTGTCCGCCTGCTGATGCACTTCTGCCAATGGCGATAGCTCGCAATCCAGCCGCTACCGACAACGCGCCAATTCTTTCGCTGCCTACTCCCGCGCCTGGGCAGCTAAACGTACCGGACGATAGTACCATATTCGTGCCGTCATACGTCCAGGTTGCCGTTGACGTGATTGTGTTGACGCCATTCCACCAAGTGCCACGATTTGCGCCGCCAGTTCCACTCGGCACGGCCGGCGTGATGCTGCCAACTGGAATTAGCCCGCCTTCGGGGTCGCCGCTATGGTCGTGCACTCCATCGCCGCCCGCCGCGATGACGTGCAAATCCCAATCGAAGCTTTGCCATTCAGGAAGTGTCTGCCCGGCGTTGACGCCCAACAACTGCCAATGCACACCTATCGGGTAGCGCTCCCAAAGCGAAACGAGATCGTCGCTGGCGCGGACGATGTCACCCGACACAGGCGCAGCGGGGTCAGTGTCAGGGTGTGTGGCAGATAGCAGATTGTGAGGCACGCCCGCCCCGCCCCCGCCCCCGATCACCCACCACAAATCAGCGGAGGATACCGCAAGCCAAACGTTACCTGCCCCAACGTCGTAGATCACGCCTGCCCATCCATCCCGCAACTGGGCAGCCGTAGCCCCAAAAGCGGCATTTAGCTCAAGTTGGGTAGGGGGCGTTGTAACAGCCGCCGCCGCCAGGTTGTATACCACTGGCGGTTCGTCTGTTTCCAGATTTCTGACCCGGCTTGCTAATTGCTCAAGTAGGTTACTCATAATCCTCAAGTTCTGGTCGGATGGTTTCCGTGCCGCTATTGTCAAGCGTGACCGTCGCGCCTACGATCTTTTGATCTACTTCCCGGCCCCTGTACTGGACTGTTACCAAGTCCCCGACTTCCCAATTTACTCCATACCTTGTAGGGAACTGGATAATGTCAAATGAGAACTCGCGCCTAAGTCGTTGCGCCGCAAGGGTCTGTTCTGCATCATCCTCCAAGATCGTCGTATTCCACTGGCTAGTATCCTCTCGCGTTACGGCCCGCCTTGCCCAAGGGGAATCCGCCTCAGTCCCGCTTGTGGCCCCAGCATAGACCCTATCCCCCGCCTTGCCTACCCCAAGCATGTCAACCGTGTTGACCTCATTCAGGCGATTGTAGCGATATTTGAAATTAGTTGCGTTTTTGCGATTGGGGGAAAAAATCACCGGGGGATTTACGCCATTACCGCGAGTTTTATCCAAGCCCCACTGACCAATCTTCCACTGAAATTGAAACGTCGCCGCGCCAGTCCCCACGATCATATAATCGCCCTGGCCCGCCCCGCCCCCATAGCCGGCAAGCTCCTGGCATACGTCAAGCAGATTCTTGTGCGCCCTGGCCCCCGACCAAGCCACGCCAGTCGCCGCATCAGCCTGGATTGTCAATCCTGGCATAATACCGTCTCTAAGACGCGGCGGCGTTATTGCACCTGGGCCAATGTTCTCATTGACGTATTCTTTGAGTACAGTTTCAATTGGCCCCGCCTTGGTCGTGTATATGGTATCGGCATAGTACAAGATTGGCTCTGCCGATAACAAGTCATTGTACCCCCGCCCCCTGGCTACAAAGACCTCCACACCGTCCTCGTTCTGCTCAAATTCCATATCCCGAAGGAAGCCCTCAAAGTCCTTATACCACCCTGGCAATTTCACATCGCGCCGATAGGCTGGTAGGTTAGCAAGCCAGAACTGATAGGCCGCATCGTTCACTACATCCTTACGCCAGAACTCGACTTGAGAATCCATCGTATCGGCATTGTCAAGGTCAAGGAATTGCACCCGTTCGTCATCCGCGTTTATCTGTAAAGTCCAGGCTCCGGGTGTCCTTACCCGTTTCTGATACGAGAATCCTTCAAGCCCGCCTGGGGTAGAGACGCGCCGCCCCCGGCCAACGAACTCGCAGACTTTCGTGCCGGTCTGGTCTTTTACGCGAACGAGATATTGAATGAGCGCCATTCGTCATCGCCTGTAGGCCAGATACTTCATGATGAATCCAAGGCAGTATATGTTGCCTCCCCATGTATCGTCACCGTGCGTTCCAATCCTGTAGAAGTAGGGGGCAACTATATCCCCCGGCGTAAGGCCGGATATCGTCGCTTCTGCTATACAGTTGTACTCATATCCGCCCGCGCCACTTGCCACGCTGACGGTTTCGGAAGCCGTTGCATCTGCGTGGGTATCCATAGCTTCGCCACAAGCCCCCGCAAAAATATTCGTTGCGGCTCGTATCTGTCCAGTTGAGCCTGGGCTTATGCTGACAACAGACTTGACATAAACATCCTCTCCGCTAACCAAGTCCTCGCTGATAATAGAGCGCCCGTATGCCCTGGATTCGTTTGCGGTAGGATGTATGGTATGAGGGTCTATAATCGTTCCCGTACCAGCGATGACTATTTCCCCTGCCCCGGTATCATTGTAGCCGATCTGTACTGGTATGAATCGCTGGCGCGTTTCCGCATCCACGTAATCCCGATAATCCGTGAAACTCGTAATTGCCGGGACTATGCTGATCTGGTATCTGGCAAGCTCGACCATCCAGAGGCGGGCAACATCTTGCTCCAATGCGGGTAAAGCTGGAGCAGCGTTTTCGGCCCCCTTCATAATCGCAAGCTCGGCGGTATAGGCTGGAATGTCAGTCCCGCCCCCGGCAACGTTGAAAGTAAAGCCGCCCACGGTCGTTGCTGCGATTGCCGCGTTCGTGTTATTGTAGACCATCACCACGCGGTCAATACGGGGATTGGCCGCAGGGGTATCTGCCGTGATTGTCACCGCCACGCTATTTATGAGCAAATGCCCGTTGACAAGCCCTGCCCCGGTATCAATCTGGAAGTCAGCCGCAGCCGGGTTTGTTACTTCAAGCCGATTCAGGTATGAGGCATACGGCCCCCTGGTATCCGCTTCATCCCCGACATGGGTGATGTTCAAAAGCTCTGCCCACTGATCGCCCGTATATGGCCCCGCATTCGGGTAGGTATCCGAGCGCCCTGGTACTGGTCTTGTGTATCTAGCCATTCCACTCCCTCCAAAAATTAGCGGAAGAAAAATAGTGACCGTTATCACGATTCGCGCAAGCTCGTTCATTGTTTCCCCCGCATAAAGTTATTATCATAATTTCATAGAGACACATACTTGTTTTTCCACTTGATTCTAACGGCGCTGTCACTCGTTCCGTCTGCATAGTTCACCGCAATTTGATTGATTCGGTTGGGCGCTTGCGGCTCTGGCGCAAGAGAGAATGAAGCCACATCGCCTGAAATGTACGGGAATAGGTCATTGCCAAAATTGTCCACGGCTGTCAAGTCCAGGGTGTCAATCATCACGCTTTGATTCAGCGCAATCGAGTAGGTCATATTCAGCGCTATGCCCGTTGTGAGATTTGCTATCTGTGGATTTGTCGCCGGCCCGTCAATCTCGATTGTGGGATAAGCGATTTCGTGGCCCCAATAGATGATGTTTATGGTATCCCCAACAAAATCTTCAGCGAATAGCCAGCGCCCATCTCCGATTGTGCCAGTCCCGAACCAAGCGCCGCTATCTGCCAATGCCGGCCCCGTGCCATAATCGAAAATCAAGTCCTGCTGCCCCGTTGGAGTCACCCACGAATCGGACTGTTCTTCCCCGTACCAAAAGGGGTCATGGGCGATGAATCGCAGCGCTTCGGTATAGCCTGCCGGCGCATAACTACGCCCACCTTCATCAAATCCCGGCCCCTGCTCCAAGAGGCAATACAAGTCCCGGTAGGAATTGGCCCGATTGTAGCGCCAGTGGATGTTAGTCGCGCTCGCTGTCATATTTGCGTCAAGAACGACGGTGTAATCATTGACGACTTGTGAAACGTGATAGGGGCTAAGTGCCGCATCTGCCCCGGTCAATATCTCGAAGATTGTCCCTACCCTTAGCCCGTTGTGAACAAACTTGCCGCGCAAGGATGTTACCGTATTAGACCCGACAACCGTTACTAAGTCTGTGCCCCGCTCGACCTTGCCGCCCGGCAACCATTTTCGGTATATAAGCGGGGCAGTAGGGTACTGGTATCCCGATGGACTGATGAAAATTCCAAAGCTCCTGTTTGGCCGCAGCAGGTCTACAAGCCACCATCGCCTATCGAAGTAGCCTGTCCTGTTGGCGAAAAATTCATTGATGACAATTTGAATGGTGCGGTTATCCCACCTCATATCGAGGGGGGTAGACCCATCCTGATACGGCCCGCGCTGGTCAAGGAAGTGGAGGGGGGCAAGACCAAATCCCCGCGATGATTCCATTATCCTGCGTCCCCCACTCATCAGCGTGAGGATATTGTAAGCCTTGTAGCCAGTAGACGATAATGCCGAATTGACCGGCACAAGGATTTGATCTAGCTCTGTGAGCGTGTCCCAATTACTAGGTATCATCTGCCCACCATGCTCATTGTGTCAAATTCAAGCGACAAGCCCCCCGGCCTAATCAGCGATTGCGCCGTGAGATTATTTGTCCGGCTTGAATTGTAATAGTTGTTCGTGACATTGCTTGTGCCGCCTGGCTGGCCCTGAATCTGCCTACCTTGGATTGCGTTGTAAATTCCCATCAGGACGGTATTCGTTCCGACCGCCTGCTCGTAAATCTGTGAGGTGACGGCAAGCAAACTTGCCATAATGTCCCCACCTTCTGCTGTCTCGGCTGTTTGTTTCTCAGGTTCATCAAACGGCCAAGGTAATCCAAGTTTAGCAAACCAGGATTTGAGTGCATCTTCGATTACCTTGGTGACGTAATCTACAAGCCCGCCGGCATTTTCGCCTATGCCATTTATGATCGCGCTTATCATCGCTCCCCCAATATCTGCAAGTGCCTGGTACAAGGTACTCGCGGCATTCGTGAGATTCGCCTTGACATTGGAAAGGGCTGTGCTGAGCGCCGTGGATATTTTGGCCCAGCTATCCGTTATGCCTGTCTTGATTCCTTCCAAGATGTCCGAGCCGAAGCCCTTGAGCGTTTCCCAAATCGGCCCGGCGACCAGACTGACGGCCTTGATTGCATCCGTGATTGCGTCCCCGATCTTGTACGCTGCGCCGCTGATTCCTTCTGAGATTGCCGTGATAATATTAGACCCCCATCCCTTGATCGTCTCCCACATTCCTGTAATCCAAGTTCCGATCTCGGCAATCTTGCCAGTTATCGCCGTGTAGATTTCTCCTGCTTTCGCGCTTGCTGCCGTGACCATAAGACCGAGGGCGGTTTCAAATGCAGTCTTGGCCTCATTGATCTTGGAGGATACCGTTGAGGCAATGTTTCCCATCGTCGTCGTAATCCATTCGCTGATTCGGTTCCAGATTTCGACGGCTATCATCCTCATTGCCTCAAGGATATTTGACCATTTGCGGTACATTTCATCTTCGTTCAACCCAAGCCAGTCAAATAGGGCCGAGATGGTTTCGTGGATGAACGTATCTATGGCCGTCAATATGTTCTCGACTGTCTCATTTATGCTCGCCCAAGTTGTGTCCCAGGTACTTTGGATATTGGCCGAAGTGGTATCTATTTTGTTCTGTGTTCCCCCAAGTGCGTCTGAAATTGCCTTGGTAATTTTATCCCAAGTCCCCGCTATGTCCTTCCATAGCCCAGACATAAAGCCACTGACCGCTACTACTGCATCGCTGAAAGCCGTCTTGATCTTTTCCCATATCAAGCCCGCGATCTGGCCCATCATTTCAAAGTTTCCCCGCCACATGTCTATAACGCCCTGCCAGGACATCCCAAACCATCCCGCTACCCACTCAGCAAGGTTGGCGAACAAGCCCTTGATTCCTTCCCAGGCATCAGACACGACTTTCCCCATCGCGTCAAATGCGGTAGCCCAATCGCCCACGGCGACCGCCAGGATGAATGAGGCGAGGTCAAGGATTATGTTTACAATCGCCTCGAAAATGGGCTTGACTATTCCCCATGTCGTCATCACGAACCCGGCAAACAACTGGACAGATTCACCGATCTTGACCATCAGCTTGGCAATGTTGGGAGCATTCTTGTCAAACCAAGCTGACAGTTCCCCGAACGCCTTGACTATGACCGGCACGATTTCGTCACCGAACGATTTGAGCAATGGTCCCGCTTCACTGAACAGGGTAATGATGTAAGCCCCCGCATTTTTCAGCGCATCAGCTATCATCCCTATCCCCGCCTGGACAGCCGGATCGTCAAACGCCTTTAGGAGCATATCGCCCGCTGATACCAGGACAGGCAGGAGTGCCCCGCCGATAGTTTCTTTGATGTCGCTTAGGCGGGTCTGCATGATCTGCATTTTCCCGGCAGCAGTACCAGCCATTGCCGCCGCCGCGCCTTCGGTAGCTTCGCCCACGCGTTTCATCACCAGATTGTAAGCGCCTGCCGTGTCGCCCGCCTTTTGCATTTCCTTGATTTGTTCCTCTTGCGCTTCAGTGAACAAAATCCCTGCCCGCCGCAGTTGCATAAGTGTGCTTGCCGGGTCTTCCTGTGCCCGCGCCATGAGCTTGGCCGCCATTTCTGTGCTGCCCATCTTGGCCCCAAGGTCTGCGACATTCTGAATGAATCCCGGCATTTCATCAGCCGAAATCGTGCCCATCGTCAAACCAAGTTCCTCAATCGCCAGTACCGCTTCATCGCTCCCGCCGTACAGATCGCGGAATTTCATAGCCAGGTCTTGCGCGACATCGGACGTTAGGCCCGCAGCCCCGCCCGTACTTTTGATGGTCTGTTCCAGTGAGGCAATGGCTTTCTCGGATTCCATCGCCTCGCTGATACAATCTCCAAGCTGGCCGACTAGCGAGCCAACAGCGCCCACGGCAACGTCTGCAGCCTTGGCAAGAATATTACCCAAGGCCACAGATAGACCGCCCTGGATTATGCTACCGGTTTTGTCTGATGTTTTTCCGACATCGTCAATCTTGCCGTCAATAGCATCAAGGCGCTCATTCAGCCCCTCGAAGCCCTTAGCTATAAATTCAAGGCCAAGTTCTTCAACTGCCATTATTCCTCGTCGTCAATCGCTTGCTCAAATTCGCGCTTATCTTCCGGCTTGGGGGCAAAGGTCAGTCCAATGACTATGCTCAGTATATCCCCAGCCTCCTCTTGGTTCTCAAGCTCGATGTGACGCAGCCAGTAGACACGGGCGACGTTCTTGTTCTTGATCGGGAAGCCCATCGCTTCCAGTTCGTCAAGTGCGTCATCGGGTGGGTCGGTTATCACGGCCTGGCTCATACAGTAGCCGAACAACTGCGATATTGCTTCCAGCTTGTGAGCATTGCCGATCTGGATGGTTTCCTTGATCTTCTCTCTTGAATCTCCGATGTTCACCCCAATCCGGTAGAGGATATTGTGGATAGCCAGCGGGTCAACAGCCCGGAGCTTTAGTTCGACTCCGCTTTTCTTGGTGGTATAAGTGTCCTTCATTTTGATTCAATCCTTGACGCCAGATGTTCAAGCCTCTGGCGTAAACGGTAATGCGCGACAATCGCGCTTTGTTGCGGCCCAGTCAGTTCACAGAAGTCCGTCCAGGTATAGTGAGCGAAGTTCGCTGCCTCTCGGTCTTCGAAGAAGTGCGAGAATTGGCCCGGAGTAGACTTGACCCTCCAGGCATAGATGTCCTGCCCAAACCACGTTACGTTGAAAAGTCGCTCGGCCTCTTCAATCCCTCGCTCCGTCGTCGTGGACTGGTAGAAAATTTCCTCCACCAGCGTTTGCATATCGTCATCCGATAGCGCCACGAAAACGAGATAACTTACCTTGGCCCGGACTGGCGATGACACGTCAATCGCCCCCGCCTCATAAAGCTCTATGAATTTATTGTCATAACTCCAAGACCCCTCCACCTCGATTGCGGGCAGCAACATTTCCATCTGGTCATAGCCAAGTTTCAGGTGATAGGCGAAAAGCTCCCGCTGATAGCCAGGGTCTTTCGTGTCCTCTACTTGTTCTTTTCCCCCGAACGCATCGCGCTCCACGGTAGGGGGAATCGGGGGAGGGTGCGCTGCCGCGAAATCGTCAAGCGCCCGTCTGGGCAATCGCCCGATTCGCAGCAGCACGCCCCTGGACGTGGTATAGTCCACGCTACCCCCTTGTTATGCGGCCAAAGCCACAAAGCCGCTGGCCGTACCAGTGATCTCACCACCTACAACTAATGCCCGGTTAGGCCCGCAGCATACGACTGATTCCGGTATACTGCCGCCCTGCGCGGGCGAGATAACGAGGTGCCCATTTTCCGGCACAAACCATCGCCCGCTGGCCCCATTGTCCACATTGCGGAATAGGTATTGCTCGGTGTCTGCCTGATACGATGTAACGCTGGTATCCTTCCAGATCAGCCACACAACGCCACAGCCGCAACTAGCAAAGTCCTGAATAATGGTCGTGCCATCGGCGGCGGCGGTAACTTCTGGTAATGCTTCCTGCATCGTCCAGTTTTCAGCGCCATCATTCGATTCCCAGACCTCGCCCATATCAGTGCCAATGAGCAGGTGATTTTCGTCATAGACCCAGATAGCCGTAATGTTATCACCTGGAACTGGCCCATCAATCGAGAACCACGTTTCGCCACCATTCTCGCTCTTGATGATAAAGTTCCCATCTGGAATCGCATAGATAACAGCCGGGTTGGTCTTGCAGATGACGATTTTGCTAATATCAAGCGTAGTGGCAACCCCGGCATCAAGCGTCAGCCAGGTAGAGCCTGCATCAGTCGAGCCGTAGATATAGCCATTCTCTGCTCCTGCGATGACGAACGACTGATCGAGTGCGTCCAGACATTGCGGAGGATTGGTAGCCATATCAGCATTGCCAGCCAGTGCCACCCGTGTCACGCCCTGGTCATAGCTCCGAAGGAATGGGTTTGTTTCACCATCGCTGACGATCAGGATAAAGTCACCCAGACAAACCACGTCATTTGCGCCGTCAACCGTCCACTCGGTCAGTTCGATATCGGTCCAGTATCCAGATGCCCCGCCAGCATTGTTCATGAGCAGGTGCGGGCTGCCAGCCGCGACAAGGGTAGACACCATTGCAATGACACATTGCTTTTCTGAATCACAGCGCGAGCCGCATTTCTCGCCGTGACAGACAGAAGCCGCCACCCAAGAAGCCGCAATGGATTCAGGCGACTGCTGGACAGATGTGGCAACCCGGCGAATGGTTATGACGTCACCCGACCCGATGACCGGCATCGTGATAAGGTTTTCGCTTTCGTCGGTGTCGTAGTCTGACCCCATATCCGTCCTTTCGGTCAGCTTGCCCGCACAGATGCGCCGAATCTTCTCCCACCCGTTCCAGTAGTCCAGGTCTTTACAGTGGGTGCGCCGGTCAATATCCCAGAAGCAGTTCTCCAGGCTATCGGCAACCGTGTCGAATTGCGTTTCCTTCATTACGAGGGTACTTGTCGGCAAGCCCGCAAGGGTCTTTAGCTGGCCGTCAAGTGTTACCTCTCCCGTCCGTGGGTCTTGGCAGTAGGCTGGATTCAAGCCGGTGCGAGGTTTGGTGATGTCGTCAATCCTCATGCACTTGCCACCCCATTCAAACGGGTCAAACCCATCTGCCGCACGCAGATAGACGGTGTTTTCCGTTTTCTTGATAACCCTTCCACTCATATTTACCATACCTCCTAAAGCGTCTTGAAAGCTAATTTCTGTGTAGAGGGCAATCCCGAACTTGCTAATGCCCCCACAGTCGTATCCAATAGAATCGCCGCCGCCGCCCGGCACACCCGCATTGGCGCCGGCCTTGTTGATGAATGTAGCCGCTTCATCAATCGTTGAAAAAACAACGTGACCACCCACTGGCGCTGAATTGAATCGTCCAATGAGGATATTTGCGCCCGCATCCCCGTCCATCGCGCTTGGCTGGAAAGCGAGGCCCGCCCTTGCATTGCCAGTAGCCCAATAGTCGTTACTCCAGTAGAAGTTATTCGATCTCGTAAATCTTGTGATATTTGAGTTGTACGGGCTAACCCATCCGCTGCCCTGGACGGCAAAGGCACAACCAGCCTGTAATACGCCATCAATCTCGGCATAATTGATACCGCCGTCAATCGAGCGAAACAGATTATAAGTTGCCCCGCCAAAGCTTGACGCATAAACGATGTCGTCGTCGTTCGGGTCTGGAATTGCGATGACGAGCGCCCCACCGTTACCCATTGCCGTGAGTTGATATGCGAACGTAAGGCCGCCATCCTCGCTATGAAATATTCGGTTATTGCTTCCCATCCCTGTGAGCGTTGTAATGTATAATTTGTCGCCTGCACCAGCCCTTCCCGACAAGATGCTTCCGAGCTGATAGTTGTATAGTCCTGTATACAGATTTGCCGCTGCCCACGTTGCGCCAAAGTCATCGCTGCGTAAAATCCAGATTCCACCCAGGGTAATCGAATAATTCCATCCCACCCAAATCCGCCCCGATAGCGGCGAATATTCAACCCACGAAAACGAGCCGTTATCTGCATCCCCGATGACCACCTTCGCTTGAGCAGCAGTGAGAACGCTTTGCCAATTCGCTCCAGTGACAGCCGGACGGCGTAGATAGACATTTTGCCCAGTGTGGCAGCATTGCAAGTCGGCTGGCTCAAGAAAGTCAAAGCCGCATTGTAGAACGCCTGCCAGCACATCGCTGATTCGTGTCCAAACTGGATTAGTCGGATTAGGCAAGTCCACATTATCGGTGTGGAAAAGTCCGTGATTGACCGTGCAGGCAAGCGCTTGAGTAGTCGCCACATTACCCCGCCTTCCTCATTCCACGCCTGAAAGCGCCCTCGATCTCTTTTCTGAAATCGGCCTTGATCTGCTTGCCAATCCACTCCTCGAATTTACGCGCCTTTGTACCAGGGTGCTTTACCGTTCGCTTGGAAACCCACGGCCCGCTCGACTTGCCCGACCCGCCCCAGGTTGGCCCCGGAGTCGTCTTGGGCGTGTGATTACGCTTGAAAAGCAACTTGTTCTTTCTGCCCCCCATAAGGCGCGTTCCCGCCGTGATTAGGCGGGGTTTAGTTCCCCGGCTTGTCCAGTCCCATGATTTCGCATTTGGCCCAGTCGGTTCAACGTATAGCGAGATTTTATCCCGCGTTACAAAAAGCGAGGCGACAAACTTTGGCTTGTTATCCCAGTTGTCAATGATCTCATTGGCTAATTCAATAGCGCGTTTCTTGACTTGCCCATCAATGGCAATCCTCACTTCCTCATACGCATCATAGTAGCGAGAGATTAGGGTCTTTCGCATTGGACTGCGTATCATCCTGATTGCTATTGCTGGACTAGCCATAGTTTTACCATCATAATTTCAAAGGGTAGCATAAATGTGATCTTGACTTGTAAGCCAAGATGTGCTATACTTTTTATAACGCAGCGGGGCAAAGAGAAGCCCGGCGAGGCGAAGCTGGGCCGAGCAAGGCGCGGCACAGTATAGAAAAGCATAGGTGGGCAATCTTCGGATTGCCCCGCTTTTTTGCTTCACAGAGTTGCTCCTCTTACTAACTTCATGGCCTTGGCCCAACACCAGGCGATCCAACTGCCATCAGCCAGGCCGAACGGGCAATTTTCCCTCTCCGCCGTCAAGACTTCCGGGACGTGTCTGTCCCTCTTCCAAAACTCGTCAATCGGGCTACAATCACAAGGATTCCTTGGCATCTTGGAATGAGCCAGCCGAATGATTGCGTCCCTGGCTTGTTTGGTCATATCAGTACCAGCCAGGTAGTTCAACTCTACAAAGTCCGGGCAGCATCCACACAAGTTGCTTGCAGAGTAGGGCGCATAGACGCTTGAGATTTGACTGTACCGCACTTGCATACAGACACTCGATCTCGTTTCATCGCAATCTCCCAAACACGAATTGCGGATTAGCACGGCTTGAGTTGACGTGTCGTTGTAGACCCGCTTCACGTCCACTGTTGCGGCGAAATTGGCAACGTTGGCATAATCCAATCCGGCCGCCGGATTGTCTGCTACAGACGGGTCAACTAGCCTGCATCTCGGAATGGTAATCAGTACCGAGCCGCCTGATATGAAAATGTCAGACGGGTCAACTTCGATGTCAGTCCCGGTGTGAAAGGCCTTGACCTCATCCTCATCCGTGACCGTTGTGGCGATCGGCCCGACAATCGCCGGGTCTGTACTGGCATAACTGACTGGCTCACTTAGGCTGATAGCCGTTTCAGCCTTGACCCCTCCCGCTACAATGTAGCCCCACCTTGCCTGGACTGGCGCGGTATAAGCCCATCGCTCAGCCGTCACCCACTTGTGCCCAATGAAATAGCCGATCTCGCGCTCTAGTTCCTCTTGCGCTTCTGCCAGGTAGAAGGCGATTTCGTCCCGCTGCGTTTTTGTCCAGATGTCCCGGCACGCTTCCCTATCTGGACAGGGCGAATTTCGCACGCCCCAAAAAGCGCACTCGCAAACCTGGATAGATTGCGCGTATTCGGCCAGTTTGACCGTACTCGCTTCTGCTGTTTGTGTCGAGGCGACCGGGATAACCGTCATTGATTTATTCCTTGTAGAAAAGCCTGCCCGCCCGCAACCGCAAGCCACAGAACAATCCACCAGCCAATCGGATTGTGTAACAACAAAATGCACCCGATTGCAAACCACACGCCATTGCAGTAAGGGCAATCCAGCCAGCCGACCGCGTTCTTCCAGGCAATGAATAGCCTGGACGCTATAAAGCGCTCGCTGTCCGGTAATGAGCCATTTGTCATAACGCCCTGGTAGTATCCTGTTCGCTTCCTGGCATATAGGCGCAGGCGCTTGAAAATATCGAATGGCCCATCGTCCTTGCTCACCATCTGGGCAAGGCGATATGTTGCTAAAATTATCATGATAAAGTCAAGCCAACCCAACTGATTCGGCATAAGCCTTCACGTCCCTGTAGGTAATGCGCCCGACTTTCTCGATCTCGCTTAGGTCAATCGAGTGTTCCTGTGCGTACCTGATCGCGCTATCCGTGGCATCAATCTCTGTTGGCCCTTCCAGTTCTGGCGCGGCGTCATCTAATGGCAATGTCTCTTCGGTATATTCGATCTCGGCCTTGACAGTAGGGGTAATGGCTGGCACAGGAGTGGCAACCGGCGTGGGCGGTAGGGCTGGCGTGGCGTGCGGCGCAATTCGCCCAAGCCTGAACTGCTTCGTTCCAAGCAACTGCTTTGCGTCCTTCGGATTGACAAAGCCCGTAATGTGCGCCGGGTTTCGCCCAAACTTGTACGGCTTGCCAGTCTCGGCCCCATACCACGTCACGTTGCCGACATTGCGCCCGATGTATTCCAGAAGCGTTCCGTTCACATCTCCTGGGATACTCAAGGGTTTAGGTCTATTCGGCGGCACTTGTATTTTTTTCTTGGGGGCACGCCCCCGTTTTCCACAACAACCCATCGGATATTCTCCTTTGTACACGTCTGGGAACAAATGTCTCAGACGTTGCAAAAACTGTTGATGATGTGCTGGTGTCGTATTTCTAAGCGTTCTGTTCTGACCTTGACGACGCACGATGTAGCCAGCATAGTCCATCAGGACACCGCAGTATCCCACGCGGCCAAGGGCCACATTGAAGGCCCAGTCCTCCCGACCATCCCGCATTATCTCAGGATAGCCGCCCGCCTCAGTCCAGGCCCGCCGCGAGTAGAGTATGCCAGCGTGCATGTGATTGCGTTCCAGTATCACGTCAAAGTCATATCGGCGCGGCCCCTCTTTGCCTTCCCGCCAGCCCATGTACTTGCGAACTTGGCCCGCGTCCGTCCACCAGATCACGTCGTCACAGATGACGCGATGCGGATTGGCAAGGGCGGCCCGGTACATCCTTTCAAGCCTGTCAGGTAGGTACTTGTCATCTGCGCTCAGGACAGTGATAAAGCGCCCGAACGACTTGCGGATTCCGGCATTGATCGTGGCCGCCGTCCCAAGGTTGGCCCGGTTCCTAATGGCCCGGATTGCCTTGAAGTCGTCCGCCAGTCCTTGCGCGATTTTCCAACTGTTATCCGTGCTCGCGTCATCCACTATGACGACCTCAAAGCTCTGGAAGGTCTGGGCCATCAGACTTTCAATCGCTTCCTTGAGATAACGCCCGTAGTTGTAGCACGGGACGATCACGCTTACGGCTGGGGGCGTCATCGTGAAATGGTAGCGCTTCTCTGGCTCTTGTTTCATTGCCAAAGCTATCGCGTCCCCATACTGGCGATTGCCCCGCTGTTTATGCACAAGCCCCGGCACATTTGCCACTGGAAGCGCCTTGTATCCTTTCCGGCAAGCTCTTACCTGCCATTCAGCGGTAGACCCCCACAGCGGGTAGTCTCGTTCATTGAACTTGCCAACCGCCTCGATTGCATCGCGCCGCAGGAACATAAACGTGCCCTGGACATAACCGCTAGGCCAAGCCGGATGTCCCATCACGCCATCGCCAATCATCGCGTACTTCTGGCGATTCGTTTCGATCATCGCCTGCCAGCCGTCGCCGTCGAACCACACGTCTTGATTCAACACCAGCACATCAGTATCACAGACGGCTAGGCCGGCATTGACCGCGCCTGAAAAGTATCTTCGCTTGTCAAGGTACAAAAGCTCCGGCTTGCCGGGTAGGGTAGAGGGTGGGGGAGCGCTGTCCTTGTCCACGACCACAAGCACTCGTACCCCACCCGGCAAACTCTCCAGGAGCCTACTAATTGTTTTCTCGCCATTCCAAAATGGAATGACGACAGTAAGATTGTCCAAGCCCTCCCCCTATGTGGGCGGGTAGAAGTCCCCGCCCACAAGGTCAAGGAGAGAATCAGGAGACTACTATGGACACTCAGCCGCCAAGAAGCTGTCCAGCGGGTAGTAGCTCGTATCGCTAGGATTCGGGCTAAGCGGCCCACTCGGAGTCCGGCAAGTCACGTCTTGGAAACGAATCTGCGCCCAAGGAGCCATACAGAACAGCCTCGGAGCCATCCACAGCTTCTTGGTCATACACAGATTGTCAAAGTCGCCTTTTGCCAGAACGCGCCCGGCATCGTAACTCACATAGTCGCCCACGCCAGCCTCGAAGCCGGCAGATTGAAGCGCCTGGATTGCGATGTCAGCCGAGATGTGCTCGCCTTCCCACATGCGTTGTGCCCCGACATTCAAGGTCAGCAGGTACATATCGCCCGTGGTTGGGCCGTTGATCATGCCCCAATCGTAGTTAAGCAGGCTGATCTCTTCGTTGTCCAGCCAGATGCGCCCGTGACCGAACAAGCCGCCGTTCAACGTCTGGCGGAGCTCGCGGATTTCACCTAAGTTTTTCTGAATCTCCGCGTACTGTGCCCCAGGACAGACAGACCAACAGGCATAGAAATCCAGGATACAGCGGCCAAGGAACGAGGGCAGCAAGAGTACCTTGCCCACGCCCCGGTTCATCTGGCCTTTTAGCAATGGCGACCACGCAATGCGGTAGTTGATGTTGCGGTTCAAGTCAAGCAAGAACTCGATCAAGTCGAAGTTCGCGCCCAGCGCATCCAGGTTGGCCGCCACGCCGTTGATGGTGATGACGCCGCCGCCCGTGCCATCCAGGGCGTTCCCGTTCCAGTCAACTACGTAACTGTCGAGGATAGAGCAGTCGTAGCCCGTCCGCACCCACCGCTGCAAGCCATCAAAGTGACCATCGCCACTCAAGCTGTTATCGGTGATAAGCGCCACCCGGACATCATTCAAAAGCTGATCCATTGTGAAGAACATGTCCCACTGGCTCTCAGACGTTACCGGAGTGCCATCGAACAGGTAGCGCGGGCTGGTCTTGCAGTAGTTCATCGGCTTGAAAATGTTACGGGCTTGGCTGGTGCGCCCGTACAAGCCGAAATTCTCGACCGTCAAGCGGCAAGACCCCATCTCAATCCCGTTCGGGTCATCGCACGGATTAGTTACAACGCCGACCGTGTCGCCGCCATCGCCTTGCTCTGGCCGCACATAGCTGATAAAGTCCACGCTGCGGTAACACTCGTTGGACACCTTGAAGCCTAGCGCGTCCAGCAAGTCCAGGCCACCGCGATAGTACAACGAGAAAATGCCGTCAGCGCATTCATCGAAGAAGTTGCAGCAGCCGAACGGTGTGGCTCCAACGCCGACAGTCATTTGACGCGCAACTTCACCGGCACTAATACCGTTCAAAGTCAACCCTCTCACATTCATATTACTTACCTCCCTTTTTGGATTGCATAATCCTTTCGGCCTTTTTGTTGGCCGGCTCCGGTTCGTCGCCGGTGGTTTCTTGCGCCTCGCGTGGCCGCCAGATAGGGGCGGCGGGCGTGCGTTTCTTTTCTGGCAAATCGTTCAACCAGGCCCGCTTGCGCTCTTCGTCCGTGCGCTCCAAGGCCGCAAGCCTGGTTTCCATCGTTTCGGCCAAAGCCTTGATGGTTTCGACGACGCTCGCCATCTGTGCCGTCAACTCGTCCAGGTTGCGCCGCATCTCGGTCACGGCCCCGGTTTCGGTCATGGTCATTGGGGCCAATCCGGGCTGCGCGTCTTGGACGGGCTGGACATCCTGGACAGGTTCCACTTGCACAGGCGGTTCGTCCGTGCGGGCAATAAGCGCGTCATCCTCAACGCGCCTGTTCACGCCGTCAACCCGCGCCTCCATTTCGTCGGCCAGTTCATTGCCAAGCAGTTTTTGCAAGGCCGCTTTGATTCGATCATTCATACGTTCCACCTCCATAGTTGTGAATAATGCCGCAGCCTCCTGCTCCGGCAAGATCGTGATTTTACGCAAAACGCCATTCGTGAAGGCGGGGATTTCTACCCCGCCCACGCTTACCAATTCCCGGCTCAAAGGCTTATACAAAATACTGTTGCCCCAGAACTCAGGTTCTGCCTCGACGCCCTTGGCAATCGCTTCCCCGACTGGCCCATCATCCAGCAAGGCCGAGTATAGCAGGCCGTACCCGTCGCGGGCAAGGAAGTCCACCTGGCCCACGTCTGTTCCTTCGATATGTAGCAAGTCAATCTGTGCCGGTTCGCCAGAATCGAAGCGGGTGATAAAATCGTCAAAGAGCGCCCGCGTGTCAATCTCTCCTGACCGATTGAGGATAGCCGTGCAAGCGATTCCGCTTAGGCGATAGCGCCCATCTGCTTGACGGGTGATAGACAATCCCCGACCAGCAGAAGCCGGGAAGTCTACCGTTACCTGCTCCACTTCCCCAAGTCCTACATCGCCAGTTTCAAGGATGATTATGGGGACTTTGTACAGTCGCCCCTCTTTCGTGCCGATTGCGAACAATGTCCCTTCATCCTCATACAAGTCCATCGGGTAGATACCAGCCAATTCAAGGCCGCTTAGCGCCTGGCTGTAGATCGTCTGAATGGATACCGCCCGGCCTTCTGGCGGTTCCTTGCCCGCCGCCTTGTATACGCCATTGGGGGCTTGTTCGTCCATCTGACCGTAAGCCTCGATCAGTTCATTGGCCGCCGCCTTGACCGCTCTGCCCCAGGCATCCTCCGGCACATCGTCGGGACGCTTGACCCTGCTAATGCCGTATCCGCCCGCCGCCGAATGGATAGCTTGCCGCACATAGGTACTGGCGTTATCCCCCGGCTCTCTAACTGGCAGCATACAATGGTCTTGTGCCCATTCATCCCGGTTGGTTTTTCCAGCTTGAGGATTCACGTTGATCAGACAAGCATTGCAATAGTCGGGCGTGCTGGAATAATTAGATGCGCTTCCATCCCACCCCGAAACGTCCTTGACCCTGCGTCCAATGCCGGTCAATACCCCCCTGACGACTTCGAGGGATTCCATAAATGCCGCAATAAACTTTTCAACGAGCGTTTGCTCATTGACCGTGAACTCCAATCCCAATGTCTCTTTTGCCATTCGCTGTCCCTCCTGCTTTTTGATTACGCCAAGTTGCATGTCTTTCGGCTTGCGCTTATCTTCAACGCTGCCATAATATGCTTCGGAATATTTATTAGCCTCTTCCCACGCGCTGGCCGCTTCTTCGCTTGGCAAAACGTCAACCTTGACTGAAATAGTACCCGACCCGGTTGTCATTGATTTTATTTCAATCTCGTCAATATCTTCTGACTGTTCTATGAATGGTACATCCAATTCACCAGCGCTTGCCTTGATGTAAGCTGAAACCTGTTCCTCCGTTGCAGAATTGGCGTCAAAGTCATCGCCGGTTTCTATAATAATGTCACCCCGAATGCTCTCGTTATTTTTCCAAGATACGCTTGTCCCCTCTGAATTGATGCTCGCGCCAGAGCCGAGAGCGCTTGCCCCTCCGCCGCCTTCAGTAGATCCTCCCTTTTCGCCAGGTCTGCCCCCATGCCCAAAGTTTCCGCTTCCCTGACCGCCGCGTTCACTTTTGATTACGCCATTAGCCTGTGCAAAGGCGCTCGATTCACAATCATCCGATTCCCCGCTATCGTCTATACAACTCTCATAGGCGCTGTTCCATACTTCGATCCATTTTTCTTGATCTTTTTCATCCATAGTCTTTACATTGGATGGAAGATTAGAGTCTCCTAATTTATATGGCATTGCACCTCTGTAAAATAAAAAAGGCCACGCTTCGGCGTGACCTTTCGGTGTCGCCTGAAACGTGGCCTGGCTTTCGCGTGACCTAGTATGAAATTATTATGATAATCTTATGCTGGTTACACCTTCCAGCTTGCCGTCTTATTCTGGCTCTAGCATCACCCACTTGGTAGCGGGATAACTCCTAGCGGCAATGCACCTTGTATATCTATTATACCACACACTGTCAAGTGGTAAATTCTGAAACCACTTTCATTTTTTGATCTGGCTGCATCTTGGGATTCCTAACCGGCTCGCCCAGGCGCTCAAGTTGCCTTTCCACGCTGGCTAATTCCCGGCAAAGGGCAGAACGCCTATCGAGCAGGTAAGCGACCATTACGCCCTTGATCTCGTTTTCCATTGGCATAATTATCTCAGGCATTTGCCCTCCTGAAAAGCAACTGCCCAGGTCTTTTGCGCTTTTCGCTCCTGCTTCTCCTAGCTATATCACGCATAGCTAAAAATGTATTCGCATCTGCCAGCAAGACGGGTTGGATTGGCTGTAGTTTGGAAAACTTGTACTTATGTCCGTTCACTTCGAATGGAACCCACCCAGCACTTGAACCAAGGTACTCCAAGTATATTTGCCCGCTGTCTGCTGTGGCAGAAGTCGCCGCCCTGTGCCCCCGCTTGCCCCTCGCCAGTCTTGCCCTGGCTGGCTGTGCTGGCAATGCCGGGGGTGGGATATACGCCATTCCCCTGGAATAGAATGTCTCAATCGCTTCGTGGTAATACTCAAGCGCCTTGGCCGCAACCGCTGGCATAGAATGGAAACGATTGACGTAATCGTGTCCCCTCTCCTGCATTTCGGCATAGTTCTTTGGATTTTGCATAAGCCTAATTGCAGATCGTATTTCGTCAATATCTTCTTTTACTACTACAAGCGGTATCCCTTCGCCTTGTGCCCATATTGCCCCAAGTATTTTATCGCTTCCTCCCCCAATGACCGGTTGGCCCATAAGCCAAGCCTCGATTGCATTGCATCCGTAGCCAAGTTGGAATTGATCTATCGTCACCCAACATTGGCCCTTACGCGTAAGCGCCTCCGACCATTGAACGTTTTCGATCAAGTCAAGGTCTACCGTCTTTCGGCAAGCCTGAAGCACGGCTGATGTGCCCTTGACCTTGCGCTTCGTTGGGGCGTGACAAGCCCTGAATACTGGCGAGCGATTGACGTACTGGCTCAAATCTGGCCTTGTGTCCGGCATCCACCTCGGCCCAAGCAAGGTCAAGTCCAGTGTCGAGGCAGTCTGTATCCATCCCATCGCCTTGGCTTTGTCATCATAATCCTTGGGCGTGGCGCGGTACAGTGAGCCATGATAGGTGATGACTGTCGGCTTGGTCTGTAGGCCAGCCGGCAACTTGCGGTAATCGTCGTGGATGTGTACCACATCGGCCCGCTTCCACAAGTCTACAAGCTCGGCATCAGTAGGGGCTTGGATGTCTGTAGGGAAGCCGAGCGTTGACGGATGATACCGCACGCTTCTGGCTGTACTATCCGTATTCTGATTTATTGCCTGGGACAGAAAATATCCACATCCGGCAAAATCCCATTCGCCAATCTCAAGGATTGATAGATTCGTCTTGAATTTCATCTTGCCTCTTTAGGTCAAAATCCGGCCTTTCCCTGTCGAATAAGTGGCGTTCATGGAATTCGTGTTGCTTGGCAGTATTCCAGTTTGATACCGGCGTTAGATACCCGACCACTCTGGAAAATACCAGGCATTTCACGCGCAATAGTTCATTGCCTGGTTGAACTTCTGTCATTTTAGCGCCTCTCGCAATCTCGCTACTCCTGCCTCAAGATTCCCAATCACATCTTGCACCTGGACAAAGGCAACCACGGCCAAGATAGAAGCCGTCATATCTGCACCCAGGCCGCGCAAGGATGTGCTACTAAATCTTCCTTCTGCTATGCGTTGTAATTGCTCAAGTGCGTGGTACTCGTATTTCGTCATCTCGACCACAAACGTTTCGTGATCTATCCCTTCTCCAAGCGTTTTCATTTCTCTCCCTCGTAAAGTTCTGCAAGTCTTTTCGCCACGACCGGCGCGTGATGGTGCTGTAAGAAATACTCATGCCCCGCCTTGGCCCATTCCTGATAAAATGTAGGATCGTCCCTGAACTTGATAATGAGCGCAGCTAATTCTACGGCGTTCTCAGCACATTGGGCAAATGGAAACCGCCCACCGAATCGTTCTGAGATAAGCGGGATGAGCCGCCTGCTGCCATTGCTGATGACTGGTATCCCAAGCGCCCAAGCCTCGATTGCATTATTCCCATAGCCGTAAGAAAACTGGTCTACCAGCAAATGACACCTTGATTTTACCATCATAACTTCATAGTACGTTTTGTGTTCCAAAAGCTCAAGGTTTACCTTTGCCAGTTTGCAAGCCTCGATCACCGTTTCCGTTCCCTTGCGCTCCCGATAGGTGGGGGCGTGACAGACTGTGAACGTGTCGAATGGCTTGTCTCGTTCCATTAGCTCCCTCGGATTCGGTATCCACACCGGCGGATTGGTGGGGTAGTAAGCAAGCAGGTCAGCCGTGCTCACGCAAATCGTATATCCCAACTTGCGATAATGTGGGATAATGATAGCCGCCTTCTTGCGGTAGCTCATTCCGGAGAACGTGATAAACCGCCGCTTGCCCTTCAAGGTATCCAGGCAGGTGGGCGCGCCGTCCCGAACGTGTATCACGTCTGCCCATTCGCCCCATTTCATAATTTCATCTTGGGAAGGGTTGAGAATGTCATAGGGATAACTGATGTATGATTGCGCTATCCTGATTGACCTGGCCTGGTGCGATGTGTACTTATTCACGGCATCGGCAAGCCAGTATCCTGCCCCGCCGTTATCGCCGGTTGAGACAAATAAAATGTTCACCGTTCCCCCCAAAATGCCCAAGCCAGTCTTGCCCAAAACCTGGCAAGCGCTGAAAATAGGCGCGCCCATTCGTGAGCAATAGAGCCATCTGGATAGTATAGATAAAGGAACCTGGCATCATCCACGCAATCACTGGCCTTATTCGATAATCGTTTTGCGATCAGTGATCGAATCACTTTATCTCCTTGGCGGCCCATCCCATAAGTCCCCTACTATGCGCTGCCAATCTATTCGCCAGGTGTTCTATCTCTTCGCCTATAATGGCCCCAATGAGATAGTAGTAACACTCTTGGCAAACTTCAAGATGTGTGTAAAGACCAAGCGTAAACCAATGTTCTCTCGATCTAGGATGTCCTTCTGTAAACTCGCATAGAAGGTGCTCGCATCTTAGTACACGGCCCTGTCCTTCTGTCATTCTGTCTCTCCTTGCAACTCCTCAATATACCTATCCCTAGCCCTTGCGAAGCCTTCTCGCGTATGCCGCAGAAGCGCCCGCAGTTGTGACAGGCGCATTTTTGCACCACTAAATGTATTTGGCGGCCCATCATCAAGGCTGCTCCACGGCGTAGGCAAGCTAACCATCGGGTCTGCGCTATTATCGAGAATCATGGCGGTCAGATGAACGCCGGGCGGCATTGATTCGGAGTCAACTATTTCAAGCCGTGAAGTAACGTACTTCATTTTGTTGGTGCTCCACAAGAACAGCATCCGCCATAGTTATCCCGGCGACTTGCCTGGCCGCACCATTCACATCGCCAAGACACAAGGCAACTATCCATCATAGAGGGGGCGGGGGGCGTTCGTAGTGGGGGGCCTTGAATGCACCGGCCCCCGCTTGGACAATCATCGTAAGCCCTGCAAAACCAAACTCCAAGGCCAAATACCGACAGGCTTACTAAGAATGCTCCGAATATCATCCACAACATTTTACATCTCCTTGATTGCTAACCACCACCTGTCATTATCATGCCCGCCGAATAGATGACAAATGGATAACTTGCCCAATGTCGCCTCTAGGCTGGCCTGTGTCCATTTCGGGTGAACGTGCGCCCTCCCCGGCATATCGCGTGGGACAGTCACGATTATTCTACCAGTCGCACATCGCTTGGCAAGCTCGACAACCGGCCCCATCAGCGCGATATGTTCCAAGACCTCCAACAGGAGGACAGTTTCAAATCTCAAGGTCGTGTTGTGAAATGCCTCATACCCCAAGCAAAAGAACTCAGCCCGTGGATTCGTGCAACGGGCCTTGGCATAGTCAATCGCCACACTGGAAATGTCAACTCCAACATATAGAGCGTTGTCTATGCGATTGGCAATACCACCAAGGCCACAGCCGATGTCAAATACGCTTCCTACAATGTAGGGCAAAACCGCCACGTGTAGTTCTTCTGTCCACTCGGACGGTTCATCATCTGTTATGGCACTGCTGTATAGCGCGTCATAGTAGCTCGCTGGACGCTGCTTCATTTGCTGGCCCTCCTGCCCCGCCGCCTGCTCCTACTCCTGGGCGTGCTTGTAACTGGACACCACCCGCTGACGCATTTTCCATATTCCCGAATCCAGTCTAGGCTAAATCCCTTTACGCCACGCTTGTTCAACAGTTTCATCCTGGCCGCCTCGCTTGCGAAGTTGGCCCATCCCATAGGCAAGTCTTTCATCATCGGACAAGATATATCGAAGCCCGGATGGTCAATCGCCGGCCAAGTCCTGTCCCGTTCGATCTCAGTTCCGCGATAATAAATCAATGGCCCCAAGTCCACCTGCCCGCGTGTCATCAATCCTGAAAGCACTTTCAGATTTGCTAGGGATTCGGTAACGTCCTGTTCCGTTTCCCCGAAGCCGCAGCGCAGGTGCAAGCGGTAGGGTATCCCACTTTTCTCAAGCACCTTTATGCCCTTGACAGCCTGCTTGAATGTATGTGCTTTGTTTATCATCGCCAGAGTCTTGTCGGTCAACGCTTCCAATCCAGCGACCGCCTGCACCATCCCCGCCCGTTTGAGCAAGTCCATTTTCTCGTTAGTCAATTCGACAAGATTGACGTTTGACCTCCACGTCCAGGGGTCATCTTCGACAAGTGCACAGAAACGCTTTAGCCATTTCAAGTCAGTGGTAAGCTGGGCAGCCAAGAGGTACAAGACGATCTTGCCATTCGACAGGCGGCGTATCTTTTCGATGTCCTCCGCAACCACTTCCGGCCGGCGCATCTTGAATGTCCTGTCTGTTACGGTAGACCCGCCCCACATACAAAAGATACAGCGGTACGGGCAGCCCCGCGTCACCTGATAGGCCGTCTGGGTATAGTGCTTCCAGTAGCGTGTCGGTACAAGCCCATCGTAATCTATTGGCCTTAGCTTGTCTATGCAAGTCGGATTGTACCCGCCCCCGTGCATCGCCCCCCCATCCTGCCATTTGATTCCAGCCGTTGCGGATAACCAGGCACAGCCATAATCGCGCCTGGATAGCGGCAGTGAGGGGATAACCATTTCCGGCTCGGAGTAGACCACGAAACTCAGCATCGGGTATAGCTTGGCATAATCCTCCGCATAGCCGTGAGGGATTGACCAGGCGACCTTGATCGGTATATCCTTGATGATAGGCGTCATCGCAGCCATAGTTTTATCATGGTAATGCCATAGGATTGTAAACACGACCGCATCGAAGCCAGTCAAGTTCACTGGCTCAATCGAAGCGTCGAAATACTGTACTTCGTGACCCGCCAGCCTTGACTCATTTGCCATCGCCAATATTCCAGCGGGCAGTAGCCGTCCTGTTCCAGCACTTCCGCAGCAATCTTCAGCCGCTATAAATTGCCCGTTGGGTAGGGCGGGTGGTACAACAAAAGCTATTTTCATCCTCTCAACCTCCAATCGCCTGGGGCGACCTCTTTTATTCCAAGTGCCGCCGCCGTGCGTTCAAACCAATCAGGCGGGCAGATGGTTTCAAACTTCCGGCCCCGCCCCCTGGACATGCTGCGAGTAGCACACACGTCCAGTTTCACAAACTGACAACCGCCTTCGATCAATGATGTGCAGAAATGCCAGTCCCCGCCCGTGACCTCATTGTGCTGGTAGTACGCCTCAATCCTGGCCTTCCAGATGTCAGCCCGCGTCACCAGGCAATAGCCGTTTCCCGACCAGGCAGAAGGGCGCTTGCCGGATTCCCAATCAATGCTCCATATAGGCGGTTCGGGTAGAATCCTGGCGCAACTGCCATTCGCCTTAGAGGGTGACAACGTTTGAATGAGAACGACCTCCGGCCCATTCCAGGCAGTAATAGTTTTCTTCAGTGCCCCCACAAATTCATCGTCAATGAACATCCCGTCGTCGTCCAGCGGGAAGACATAGTCGCCGTCTACCCTATGCGCGTTCACTGAAAATTGGCGATTGGCCCAAGGGATATTGCCCCCTTCGTGTCTGCCGATCTTGTCCACGATAAAGATTTGCTCCCAGTCCTTGCATGTCTGGGCAAGGACTGACTTGACGGCCCGCGCCAATCCTTGCGGGCGCTTACAAGTGCGCGTGATAATTGTCAGAAGCGACCTCATCAAAAAAACCTTGTCCCATCATCCTCTTCAAACTCGCATTGACATTTGAAACCCTTGCACTCCAAAATGTCATTGCCCACGTCACGCGGAATGTAGCCCTTGTCCCGAAACCACTTGACCCTATGCCGCTGGTTGTTCAACCAGGCGCACGTCCCACAATGCTCGTTCGTTGACCCTACCTTCCACGTCACCATCATGTTACGCTTGGCAGAAGCGAGAGCGCCATTGAATAGGGATTCGAGTGACTTGACCCAATAGATGATTCGTTCCGTGATATAGTCCATCTTGGCAGAATCGCCAAGCGACTCGAACACGCTGGCGGCAAGCCCGTCCGTGTAATACGATTCGTGCATAATCCACTGGCGAATCTCAGCCTCATCCTCTGAGTCTTTTTCGTCCGGGTCTACCCCTGCCTCTTCGAGCGCGGCGTCATAGGCGCGGGGGGCGATGTCACTGATAAACTCCCTGTGGTCATTGGCAAATTGGCCCCTCGTTATCTCACCAGCCTTTGCCCGATCTACAAGAGTATCAAGCGCCTGACGGTACTGGGCCATATAGTAGCCTATACCTTCCCCCTGTCTTGATTTTACCGTGGCAAAGTCAAGACCCCTTATGATGATCGGCTTGGGCGGCCACAAGATTTTCTCCGTCCCACTGGGCCAATGATACCGCACGATCTCTTCATTCGGGAAGGCCCGGACGGCCCGCATTATGCGCTCCTCCGGCGCAGCGTCCGTGTCGCTAGATGTCTCCTCTTCCTCTTCTAGCGTCCATTCATCTGGTATCATCCCGCGCTGGGCCATAAGCTGCCGTTTCTCTTGCACGGTCAAAGTCTCTGGCAATCCAGGCCCGGAGGGGGCTGCCATTGCATTGATAGCAGAAGCCCACCGTTCGGTAACATTTGCTTCTAGCATATCGCCCTGCTCGTTGCGCTGCTCAAACTCAAACAAAAGGGTGGGGGGTAACTCTCGTTGCAAATTGTCCTGATAGGCAAGCACAAAATCCAAGCCGCCTTTGCCA
>Ga0316628_100000199_pt1 | contig 37820 bp, 50 predicted proteins | sample OWC_Aug_M2_C1_D5_FD_207648 | JGI IMG/M metagenome (GOLD analysis project Ga0316628, IMG submission 207648) | Wetland soil microbial communities from Old Woman Creek delta, Ohio, United States - OWC_Aug_M2_C1_D5_C | ecosystem: Environmental > Terrestrial > Soil > Wetlands | place: USA: Ohio...
GGATGCCGTTCTGCCCGGCCCCTGCAATCGGATCCGGCACCAGGCAGAAGGTCCCGAAATCGCTCTGAGGCAAGAGCGTAGCGTACGGCAGCATGTTCCCGCGCCAATCGCTCGTGATCGTCTTGACGCCCGGCGATAGGTCAATCGTCACCGTCTCGCCCGCATTGATCGTCATGTTGAACAGCATCCGTTTGTGCGTGACGGTGTTCTCGATGTACTGCAGCAGCCCAGGGCCGAGCACGGTTATCTGCGGATAGGCATCGGCGTCCCCGTCGTTTGTCACCGTCGTGACGGCGCCGAGGCAGCGTGCCGCGCCGGTCGTATCGAACCCGTAAAAGTGGTTGGCGCCGCTCGTCGCGATCGCCGTCACCGTCGCCACGCCGGGCAGGTCGGCGTCGATATGCGACCAGACCGTCCCATTCCAGTTTGCGATGCTGTCGGCCAGCGCCAGGCCGCCCGCCGAGGTGAATACGCCGCCGACATACAGCAGGTCTTGATCGTCGAATGCCAGCGAGTACACCTGGGCGTTGACGCCCGATCCGAGCGCCGACCACCACGAGCCGTTCCACATCGCGATCTTGGAGGCCGCCAGCCCTCCGGCGGTCGTGAAGGTTCCGCCGACATAGACGTTTCCGCTCGCCGCGACCGCGACCGCATCCACGAGGCCGTTCGTTCCTGAGCCCATCGCATACCAGGCGTCGAAACCCGGATTGTACATGGCCACATTGTTGACGGTGACTCCATCGGCAGTCGTGAACGAACCGCCCGCATACAGCGGGTAGCCTCCGATGTTGAATTTGAGCGCGTACACAAAACCGTTCAGGTTATCGGCGCCGAGGTCCGCCCACGCCGCTCCGCTGACGTCCCATCGCGCAATATAGTTAAAGGGGACTGTGAATTGTCCTCCCACGTAAAGATCGCCTGTATCGGCATCGATCACGATGGCCCGCACCCAGTCATTGGTGCCGGCACCCAGCGCCGACCAGGTGCCCGCCGATGTATCGAACTTTGCGATGTTCGCCGCCGCCACGCCGCCGGCATGGGTGAAATCGCCGCCCACGTAGACATCTCCCACCGCGTCAAGTGCGATGGCAAAGACGTATTGGCCCGAGCCGGTGATGCCCGTTCCAAGCGCTGACCATACCCCCGTCGAGATGGTGTACTTGACGATGCTTTTCCCGTTCGGGAGCCCACCCCATCCGTTGAAGCGCCCGCCCACGTAAACTGAATCGCCGTCGGGCGAGACGACGATCGAGTACACCGTCCCCGTTCCGTTGTTGCCCATCGCCGACCAGATGCCCGCGATGAGGCCCAGGATGTAGGAGACATTCGGCGTGGAGGCCGCCGCCACGTCGGTCGTCGTCTGCGTTGGCGAATAAAACATCGGCTCGTAGGCGATCAGCCGGATGCCAATCTTCTGCACATAGTCCGCCTCGACCGCCTCGACGTCGCTCAGATAGTACACCTTCAGGTCCGCCGACTTGCCGTCGAAGGTGTACCGCAGTGTCGAAGGTGGCGGAGGCGATCCCGCTACCCGGTTCCACCGCAGCGCCCCGAACAGCGCCGCACGGATCCGGTTCATGGTTCCGGCGTCAATCGGGTCCTCGTAGGCATTCGCCGTGATCGTCACGAGCCTGGGCTTGATGTTGATCGTGTCCAGGACCGCGCCAGGCTGCCCGTACATCTCAAAGGTCTTATGCTCGACGGGCGGCAGCCCCATCCCGTCGCCGATCCGCTGTCTCACCGACAGGCCGGCCTGCGTCAGATTAAAAGTCACGCCGTCCGGTGTGATCAATTCATAGGTTGACGTTGGAATCGTCATCGGCCCTCCCACACCTGCACTGGGCGCAAGTGTCACCAGTGGAAGAAAGGCGATCAACAGTGTGACCGTGATGACCTCTCTCATTTTCCCCTCCTGGTCAGCCTGCCATCGCGACCCTATCCGCTCAGCGCCTCGAGCATCCCGAAGTCGGCCAGGATGTCCTCCAGCGGCGATGTTGTCGTGACGTAAAGGTTGTAGTTATTGCCCGACCGGATCTCGCGGTTCGGCACGATCGCGCCCGCCACGTCCGGCACAAACAGTTCCGGCCCACGCTCGCCCACCAGGTAGGCCAGCCCGCGCGCCACCGCCCCGCCGAGCTGCTTGGCCTCCGCATTGTGCGCCAGCACTCCGGCGGCAAAATAGTTGTGCGTCGGGTGCGACGTGTGGAAGTTGTAAACCGGCACGTGCTCCTCGATATATTCGAGCGATTGGATGGGGACCAACTCCCGGTCCTCGCTCAACAGCCGATCTCTTACCCTCAGATAGCCCACTTCCAGCCATTTGCCGTTCACATACAGGGGATGCTCCGCCGTGACGCACAGTGTTTGCCCGGTAAATCGGATCAGCGCATATCCGCGCACTTCCTCTTTGGCATGGTGGAACACCTTGCAGACTTCCGCCTCCACCAGCTCGCCGCTGTCCACATCCATTGAAAGCACCCGGTCGCCGATGGCGATGTCAGCGATTTTCTTTAAGGTTCGGTCCGCCATCGTGATGGGCGTATCTCCCAGGAAGCAGGTCCCGCCGCCGCCACCACCACCGCCTCCGCCGCCACCGCCGCCCCGGTGGTCAATGTCCGGCTCATACACGTCGCGGTGGTGCGTGATGATCCAGTTGTTGATCGTCCCGATCGCCTTGATGTCGTTCAGCGTGTTCAGCACGCCGCCGGCCGCGCTGCCCGCTTCCGCCGCTGCATCACGGATCATAAAGAAGGCCACTTTCAGTTTTGCGCCGATCGTGGCTTCTGATGCAGCCGCGATACTTTTGATCTGCTCCAGGTCGCTGATCGTCCCGCCCGGTCCGCCCAGCACGCGGTTGACCTCATTCTCCGCCACCAGCGCCATCCCGGTCAGTGCCTTCGTCGCGACGTCAGCCCCGCTGCCCACGCCCAACAGTCCCGATTCGAACGGCGTCGGGCTGCCCGGCGTCAGCCAACTCGGCAGGCTCAGGCTATTGATCCGCTCGGCCAGCCCGTTCAGCCAGCCGATCACCACGCCGATCGCGCCCGAGATCCCCTCGAAGGCGAGCCGGATCGCCGGCAGGATGTTCTCGCCCAGCCAGGTGAGCACCGGCTGCAGCGTCGTCGTGATGTAGTTCCATAGCGCGGCCAGCGCCGGCGCGAGCAGCGTGTTCCACACCGCCACCCAGTATTCGAGCGCTTTGCTGATCGCCGCGATCGTCACATTCGCCAATGCGTCGAACAGAGGAATCAGCGAGGTCGAGATGAACCCCCACACGATCGCCAGCGCCGGCTGGAGTATGTTCGTCCAGAAATTCGACAGCGTCTGGAGTGCTGCCGGCACATTGATGCTGAGCCACGTCCACAGGTCGCTCAGCATCGGGAAAATGCTCGTCTGGATGAATCCCCACACCGCGGCCAGCGCCGGCTGCAGCGTGTTCGTCCAAAAATTCGAGAGCGTCTGGATCGCCGCCGGCACGTTCACCTGCAACCAGGCCCACAACTGGCTCAGCGCCGGCTGGGCCGTGTTCTGCCAGAAATCGGTCAGCGTCGTCCGGATTCCGCCCCAGTCGGTCTCCCACACATTTCGCAGCAGCGCCACCACCGCCACCAGCCCCACAAACGCCGCCACGATCGGCGCGATCGCCGCCACGATGCTGATGATCGCCGGAATGACCACCGAGGCAATGGCGATGCCCAGCGCCATGAGCACATCCTGCAGGCTCACATTTTGAGCCAGCCAGGCCGTCACCTGGTCAATCGTCGGTTGAATGCTGGCCAGGAACGATTGCACGCCCGCCACGATGCCCATCAGCGTGGCGGCCAGCTCGGGCGGCAGGAGCTGCGAGAGCAATGTCTGGAAGGCGGTCAGGGGACTTGTGCCCGCCAGCAGGCTGGTCACAAGGACGCCGAGGCTGTCGCCCACGGCCTGCGCCACGGGCGCGATCTTGGCCAAAATGTCCTGCAGCTTGGGCATGAGCGCCGCGACGATCGGCTGGACCGCTTTCGCGACGCCCAGCACGGCCGGCAAAACGGCTGTGCCGATGCTGGCCGAGATGTCTTTGAGGGTCGCGCCCAGGATGCGCTGCGTGTTGGCCAGCCCGTCGCTCGTGCGCGCAAAGTCGCCCTGCGCCGACGTTGTCTGCTCCAGGATCAGCGCATAGCGCGCCTGGACTTTCATCGCCGGCGTCAGCGCACTGGCCGAGCCGGCCAGGCCCATGCTCAGCGCTTTTTCCTGGACGGCCGCTTCCGTCAGGTTCACGGCCAGGCTGCGCATCGGCTCGGCCTCGCCCAACAGTCCAGCGCGCAGCTTTTCCAGCACCACGTCGGTCGGCAGGTTGTTGAAGGAGGCCAGATCGGCAGTCAGCTTCAAGATGTCCACGGACATGCCGGCCGAGGCGTCCTGGCCCAGCCCCATCGTCGTGAACAGGTTGCCGAAGGTGCCGCTGGCCTCATAGGCCGCCTGCTTGGAAATCCCGAAAGCCGTCGCGCTCGTCGCGGCGAAGGTGTCAATCACTCCGATCGAGTCGCCGAAGACGACGCTGGCCTTGTTCAGGGATTCGCTCAGGTCCGAGGCGGCGCTGATCGCCGCCGGCCCGATCGTCGCGATCGCGCCCGCCACGCCCAGCGCGCCGGCCGCCAGCCCGCCCAGCGCGAGCTTGCCCAGGTTCTGCACACCGGAGAGCGCGCTTTGGACGTGGCCGCGCACGCCCTCCAGGTCCTTATCGAGCTCGTCCAGCGTCGCCCGGATCGGGATCTGCGCGATGCCGAGCTTCGTCTCACCCGCCATCGTTCGTGTCCTTCATACTTCGGGGCATCATCCTCGCCTTCAGGTCCTCGAACTCTTCCCGCCGCTGCTCAAGCGGGATATTTTTGCGCGGCTTGAGCTTGGCCAGCAGTTGCGAGAGCGGCGGCAGCCGCTTGGCGCGCGTCAGCGCCGCTGTGTGCCAGGCCAGGCTCACCGTCAGCGCCTGCTCCTGCTGCATCCGCCACGCGGCCGCCTCGATCGCCGCCATCGTCTCGCGCGGCGTCAAGTCCCAGAACTCGAGCGCCGTCACCCCGCATTTCAGCGCCTCCGCCAGGAGCGCATCAAAGTTGGTAAGCCCCTGGGAACTCCCAGGGGTACGCTCCTGGCCTACGGGTTTGGGGCAGCATCGCTCGCCGGCCGCTCCGTGTCCTCGTTGCCGTAGCGCAGCACCGCACCGATCGCCTCCATCACCGCACGCGAGCACTCGGTAAAGCCGACCTCGTCCATCACCTTGTAGGCATCCATGATGGTCAGCGTCCGGCCTCCCGTGCGCGCCTCCCGGCGCGCCGCCTCGAGCCCCGCCGCCAGTAGTTTCGAGATCTCCGAGAATCCCGTCGCGCCAACCTGAAACCCCTGGGCGATCGCGATGATGGATTTGCCGATCGTGCTTTCGGCTTCGGCCAGCGCCCGGTTCGTGAACAGGATGCGGTACTCGCGGCCCTCGCCGTCTCGACTCTGAATGATAGATTCGCCTCGTGCGCCGGTCATTAGGTGCCGATCTCCACCCACTGGTCGTCAATCGTCATATCCACGCTGACCGTGGCGGCGTCCTGGTCCGGTCCGGCCTCGCTCAAGCCGGTCACGATCGCGTTCGCTTCCTCCAGCGCCGCGCCCGACTCTTGCCGCAGGATCTTGATCAGGTTGCCCGCCCGCATCGCGGTCTTGAGCGCCTGGTAGCCGGCGTCGCTGGATACATATAGCGCATCGAACGACACATCGCACGAGTAGCGCCCGGCCAGCACGCGCTGCTCTCGTTGGTCCTTCGAGCTGACGTCAATCGTGTCGTTTTTCTCGTTGAATTTGACGTCGCGCTGGCTGCCGACCACCTGGTACACCGGCAGGAGCGCCGTGCCCGTGTTCACCAGCACCAGAATATCCGTTCCATTCATGGCCATTGTCTCACACCTCCTCGATAGTGAGTTTGACGGTCACGACCCGTCCATAGGCATCCTGCTCGTCGGCCACGATCGGCCCCGCGCATTCCGCCCAAATCCACACAAAGCCCGGCACGACCAGCACCTGCCGGTGAAACAACTGCCTCACCCGCTCTGCCATCGCCTCCACGCGCACCGCGCTTCCCGTTGCATGGTCGTAGCACCGAATGTCGCGCCAGAGTTGATTGCCTCGCGTCGTCTTGGTGTCCCAGGCCGTGCTCACCGCCTCGCCCGCCGACACGATGTAGGGCAGCGCCGCATTGCCCGGCACGGGATCGGTCGTGAACACCGCCGGCGCGCCGTCATAGATCGCCAGCATCGCCGCGAGCGTCGCGTCCAGGGCCATCCGATCGTGAATCGCAGACGTGATCGGCATCCCTACCCGCCTGCCAACAGTCGCACGATGTCCCGCGCGTTGTTGAACACCGCCGGTCGCAGCCACGGATGCGGCCCGATCTTGCGCGTCCCGATCTCGATATAGTACGCGCCGTGGTACTCCTCATGCTTTCCCTTCAAGATACCCACGCGCCCCTCGACGAAATCCCTGCCCTGCTCGATTTCAAACGACACGCGCCGCGCCAGGACCTTCTGGCGATACCCCCGCCCATAGGCCGGCGTGGAGATACCCATCAGATTCGACCGCGCTTCTGTCTCGACGAACTTGCAGACGATCTCCAGGTTCTGTGCCGCCTGCTCCGCGATGGCCGCCTTGACCCGTGCCGGCTTCCAGTCTTTCCAGACGATGCCGATCACGATCCGACCTCCGTCACTTCGCGCTGCGTCTCCATGCAGTCAATCTCCAGGTGATGGCCCGCCTGGCTCGGCTCGCGCACGCCCTGGATGTCCACCGTGATTCCCCCGCCGCTCACCAGGTCTCCCCGCGCCACGTCGGTCCCATGCACCACATATAGCACATGGCTGATTGCGCGCTGCTCCTGCCGGGCCGTTTCCTTCTCCGCGCTCGTCGCCGGCCGGATCCGGCCGTCAAAAATAAGGTTCTGAATGTAAAGGATAGACCACCCGCCCTGCCCGTCCGGCACCCGGTCGCGGCGAAACGAGACAAACGTATTATTGAGCAGCGAAGTGAATGCGCTCATTGCGCTATGTACCTGTACCGCGCCAGCGCGTCCTTCTCACTGAGCAAGAGCATCCGCGCCGCACTCGCTCCCATCACGCCCTCGGCAGTCGTGTCGCCTGCAGCCCCATACGACACGCTATAATCCCCCAGGCTGAGCGATTGCACTCCCGGCACGCCGGCCGTCTCCGCCGCCCGCAGCCCTGCCTGGAATGCCCGCGCCGCCGCCCGCGTGCACACGCCGACCAGGTCGTCGGGCAATACCGCGTACCCATGCGTGTACACGACGACGATGTTCTGGACGCCGACGGCCCAGTCGTCGTCCACGCGGTAAAGCACCCCGTACTGCGCCAGCTTATAATCCGTCGTCGCCGTCAGCCCGACGCTGTTCTCCGTGACCGCCGTGACCGAGATCACCGGCAGCTCGGGTAGGAATATCCTGTACCCGCCCTTGCAGTCCAGCGTGATCACCTCATTCGTGACCCGCTCGATCACCTGGTGGCACCAGTTTTTGATTGCCTCGGTCGCCTCTTTGATCGCCCGCAGCGCCGAAGCGTTCTTCACCGGATCGGTGTGGATCGTCAACTGCAAAAAATTCTCAATGTCCGTTACCGTGCAAAAGTCCATGCTTCACCCGTGCTGTAGAGACGTTGCATGCAACGTCTCTATTTGTTCGTCATCGGCCTGCGCTGCTTGTTCCGCACCGGCGCCGTCGCCTTCACGGTCGGCTCAGGCTCTTTCCACAATCCAAGCCGGATCGCCTCGCTCTTGTGCATCTTGATCATCCCCACCCCGCTCGGGTTGGGAACGATCACCAGCTCACCGCTCTCCTCGTGGACTTCCCACGAGCTGGGATCGCCTAGCACGCCCGCGATCTTCTCAACCTTATCGGCCATGTGCAATCCTGTCCCTTCGCGCGTTCAAGGCTTGGAACTGCGCGAGCACCTTGTCTTTGTCTCGCTTGTGGCAGCGGATAAACCGCCCCGGCGAGATCTCAACGGTGATGAGCGGTTCGCCCAAAGACCGATCAATTTGCTGTTGAGCGATCAAGTCCGCCCGAGCGCGCGCCTCGAGGTCTGCCAGCCACGATCGGGGCAGCGCGCAAAACAGCGGCTTGACCAGGTACAGCGCCCGCAAAAATGCCAGCTTCTCATCTGCGCCAGACGTGCACTCTGCCCGCCAGGTCTCGACGAGCGCCTTGCCCGCCTCGCTGCTGCGCACGAACAAGAGTTCTGGCGTGAACACCAGCAAGCGCAGGTCGCGCGTGAGGCTCGCGGTCCGCTTCCGATCTTCCGGCGTGCCCAGGTCCGCCGCCATCGCGCCATACCGCCACAGTGGCGCCGCCGCATCCCACTTGGCAAGAAAATCGAACCCCGGGCCGACCAGGTCCCATGGCACGCATGTCGCAGGCGCAATGAACAGCGTCCGCTCCCACGGCAGCGCCCACTCCTGCGAGAGGATCACGCCCACGCCGCACTTGGCCGCCCTGGCCCGGGCCACCTTGTCGTCTTTGCGGATTACGATTCCAGACTTCATTTCATTACCGCCATCTTGAGCGCGAAGGATGAACCGCCCCGGTTCAATTTCGCCCGCTGGATGATCTTCCATTTCGTGACCGGGTAGAACGCATAATCGTGCCCGTACTTGGTCGTCGGATCGAACAGGTCGCACGTTCGCAAATCGAACCGCCAGTAATGCGTCGGGTCGCGGTACGAGTTGGCGCTGTTCCAATACGGCAACTTCATGTGCAAGGTCCCGTTTTTGCGCAGGATGCGCCAGCACTCATTCACCGACTCGATCAGGTTGATCCGCAGATGCTCCAGCACCGCGCAGGCCACGATCATGTCGAACGACTCGTCGGCCCATGGCCACGGCAAATCGTTCAAGTCCCAGACGACGTCAATCTCCGGCCGATGCTTGACTCGGTCATGTTGAACCGCACCTGCAACCAGTTTGTTGCCCGCGCCCAAATTCAAAATATCCATCATCGCTCCAGGCCATGGTCCAATGCCAAAATGACAACTCCCCCGCTCCAGCGTCCACTGCAGGTCCGTGGCGACATCGCCATCGCTTCATCCATTGGGCATTCGGCCCACTCGCCTTTTCCCATGAAGCGCATAAACCACAGCCTGTCAGCTCCGGTGGTTCCACATCTCAGTGCCGCATCCAAAATCGGGTTGTAACCCGTCGGCGCAGTCACAAGTGCCTGGCCGCCCTCCGATAAAAAGCTCCTGAATCTCCCCAGTACCATCGCCGGATGGATGCGCCGCCCGTCTACAGCATATCGCCCGAATCCGATGTGCTCGATAGTGGAAATGCTCACCAGCGTATCCACCATCTTTTTCGGCCTCCAGGTCATCACGTCGGCGTTGATCGCGCCCCGCTCGCGCAGATCAACGACCGGCCAGGTGCACGGCCCATAGTGCGCGAGCACGTTTCCAATTTCGAGCATTCGACCAGGATGACGCGACATGAACCACCGCGCGATGGGGATCTCGACGCGGCGCATGTTGAGCGCCGTGTGGTTGTAGCGATGGTCAAAATAATCAAGCCATTGGCCATTCCACAAAAATGTCATCTTTTTGGTGCGTGTTCCCGCTCCCATCGTTTCACCGCCGCCCATGCCTCGGCCCCATCAATCCGCCCCTGGATCGCGCCCTCCCACCGGCGCGCATCGCCCGGATAGTGCATCAGTCCCGCCGTCACGATCCCCCGACAATATTTGTCGAAGGTGTTCCACTCGTTGCCGAGCCACCAGACCTTCAGCGGGTCCGCGTACAGCGCTCGCAGCAGCGCGCCCTGATCGCGCTGGGCGTGCCTCTCCCACTCGACCTGCCACCGGTGAAAGAATGCCGCGACCCGGTCATTCCGCGCAAACGCCCACACACCGCCATTGATCTGCAGCGTGTGCAGCGTGTGCACCGCTTCCTTGATCTCGGCCAGCTCGCGGTGATTATTCTTGCGCTTGAAGGCGTGCATCGTGTCCATCAAATGCGGATCCTTGCAGATCACAAATTCCCACCCATCCTCGATCCACTGGAAATACTGGTAGATCGGCGCGACGACTTTCGTATCGGCATCGAGGTACAGCACCGCTTTCCACTCTGCCGGGCTCAGCTCGTAGGCTTTCAGTTTCGCCCGACGCCCGCCGACGTCGCTGTCCGGCTGCTTGATCAGCAGGTCCTCCGGCCCGATCTTGGAGGCAGCGCACAGGCAGATCGGGATGTCCGGCATGTGCGCCTTCGCGCTCCTCATCAGACGCAGCGCGCACTTGCGCGCCGGATCTCCGAATGCCACCACATAGATTCCCCGCGCACTGCCCGTGCTGCGCTCGACGGGTTGAGTGATTTTCAATGCGCCCACCTCCACCTCCGGCGTGTCCTTCGCCTCGATGCCGGCATCCAATGTGGCATGATCCCCGAACGCCTGTTCGAATCCTCGCGCATGATCGTCGCAGAATGCCTGCACGCTATAACGTTCCGTCGCCGCCCGCAGCGCCTCCCGGTCCGCCGGCAGCGCTAGCGCCGACTCGAGTGCGCCGATCAGGCTCGGCAGATTGCCGCGCTCATAGCGGTGAATCCCCGCCGAATCCGGCAGCTCGTCCAGGATGCCGACGTGCTTCGGGATCACCACTCGCACGCCGCACGCCAGCGCCTCGAGCACCGGCATCGGCCCGCCCTCGACTCGGCTCGGGCACACCAACACGTCGAGGCTCTGGTAAAACTTGGGCATGTCCTGCCAGTTGTAGCGGTGCGTCGGCACTGGCCACCCGCGCCCGCTCGCCATCCACTCCACGCGCTGGCCGGCTTTGGATTTCAGCAGGCCGTTCACCAGGTCGTCGCCCTTGCGATGGTTCTTATACGTGTACCCGCTGAACCCGACGATCGGCCGCTTGCATTTGGGATGATTGGCGATGATGAAGCGGTCCCGCTCCAGCGGCAGCGGCGGTTGGATCGTCGGCCCGAGCTTGCTCAGTTGCTCTCCGTATAGCCTGCACATCGCCACCCGCAACTGCACCGCCCTGGCCACTTTGTCGAACAGCTTCGCCTTGTCGTTCCCGGGCGGCTCCTCTTCCCGGTGCGTGAAATACGATGCTACCGGAATCTCGGGCCAGGTCCCCAGCAGTTGGACCTCGAAATAGCCCATCAGGTAGATGACGTCGCATTTCATGTTTGGTGCTGCGGTCAACGTCCAGCCGAGCCCGGCCGCCAGGTACCGCGCAAAGCGCGGCAGCACCCGGTCATCCTTGTAGTTCCGGCACACGACGTTGACCTTCACTCCGGTGACCTTTTCCGATGCAAATCCTGAATCAGCTACGATTAGAACAGATTAGAACACCAGATTAGAGTTTTGCTGTATCTATTGACAAGTGCAGTACATTGTGATACAATGTAATCACAATACGGTAACGAGGCGAATGATGGAACGCAAAATGTACGAAGCGACCGAAAAACAAAATCGCAAATGGGGTGCAACCGGACGCGATCTAGTCGCTGGAATGCCAACCAACGACGAGTTCAAGGCCATGTGGAAAAAGGCGCATGGCGGCAAAGTCGTCGGCTGGGGCCTGAAAAAGCGTGACTGGATCGTCAGCAACCTGGCCTGCACGCGCGAATACGAAACGGGACTCTGGCAGGCGCGCGTGGATGCGCTGAATGGCCTCGATTATCAAACTCCCCTCTCGGATGACGACGGCGAGAACATCAACGCCTACAACCTCGGTTACTATCGCGGGTACACCGAGTTCCCGAAACTCGCCCGCGAAATGGGTGCGGCCTACACCGCATTTGTTCAAAAATATCAGAACTAGCTAGGAGGAACGATGGAACTGCAACACATGACGATGACGGACGGGTACGTTGGCTCGATGGGCAAAACATGGGAAATGCCAACGGCAGACGACCTCGAAAAAGCCATCACCGGTGCGATAGAGATCGAGGGAAAGACCAGAGAGCAGATTGTTACCATCCTGGAATCTGGCGGCTCCGTCAAGTGGTGTAGGTCCCCCAACTTTTACTATGACCATTCCTATGGAGTGATCGGGCGCAAGAAAACCGCGCGCCCTGTCAAGATGGTCATGTGTGATTGTGGCCATGAGGTTCCAGAGGGCCAGCGCATGATGGCGAATCTGGGTACATCCTGCACGGACTGCTACAACCGGATGAGTTGATTAGGAGGATGATGTGCCACGCGAACTATTGACCGCAGCCCTACCCGCCGTTCGCTGCACCGAGAGCGAGCGCGCCGACATTGAGGCCCGCGCCGAACAGGCCGGCGTCGGACTAGCCGATTACATCAGGTCTGTTTTGTTTCCTACTCGGAGGCATGGAATGAGAGACAAACAGCATTATCTCAACCTGCTCGATCAGAATCCAGACGCTCAGGTTGGTTTCACTCTCGCCGCCGCCGCCGTTTATGCCGCTCGCTATGGTTCGTGTGATCCAGCCGACCATGGCACCAATGAATGGCGCGAGATTGCCCGTGATCTCAAATCGCGCTACGGTGAATCGCTGGACGGTGATCAGGTGCGCGCCGAAATGAAATCGTAGCTGATTCAGTTGTTAATGTTCCGGTAGGGGCGACTCTCGTGGTCGCCCCACTCCTATTCGTTTCCCAATCTGCTAGCTTACGCCCACGCGACCTGGCAGAATGCCGTCGGGCGAATCAGCCCAAAGGCCGCCCGCAGTTCCGCCAGGATCGCCACCAGGTTGCGGATGAACCAGTCCGAGTGGCTGTCCGTCGCGGTGATGGTCGTCTGCTCGCGATCCCACAGCACCGCCTTGCGCCAGTCTCCCAGGATGCCGGTCCCCTGCGGCACGCTCAAACTCTCCACCACGGGGTATCCCCACAGCATCTTCGGGCCTGAGTTGAGTGGACCGTTGTAATACAATCGGCCCACCAGGTCCGGCGTCAGCTCGATGTTGGCCCAGTCCACCGGATTGATCACCCAGGCGGTCGGCGTCGCGCGTCCGTTGACCTGGACGTTGGTGATGGCATTGCGCGCCGTGACGAACACGTTCGTGATGAACGGCTGCACCAGCACGTTCGCCGTGTTGAAGATGCCGGTAAAGTTCTCGCCCACGCCGTTCCCGTTGACGATCTGGAGCTCCAGCTCCTCCTGCGCGTCGTCGCGCAATTCCTGGTCAATGATCCCCCGGATTTGCGCCGCGTCGCTCAAGGCCCGCTTGGTCGCGCCCACGTAGACCGCGATCGTCTTCACGGTCTCGTAGACTTTCTCGAAATTCATGTGGCCCTGCGGCTTCGTGCCGATGATCTCGCCCGTCGCCCCGCTCGGGTACTTGACGTTCGCCTCCGGCACTGGCGCCGCCTCGGTCACCTGGCGCGTCTGCCGCACGAACTCGACCGTGTCGCTGGTCGTCGTCCGGCGCGCGACCAGGCTGAGCACGTTCAGCGGATAGCGGCCCAGCGGCTCATAGATCCCGGTGAAATCGGGATTGACGAATGCGCCGGCGCTGGTCACGTCGGCCCCGGCGATCAACTGCTTCATCCCGCCGATCTTGATCGGGTTGGACCGCAGCCCCTTCGCGCTATCGGGGATCTTGCCGTCGGGGAACTGCGCCAGGAATGCCTTGTAGGACTCCGAATTGACGAATTGCTCGCCAATCGTCTGCCCCTTGCCGCCTGGCGCGCCGCCGCCTTGGCCTTTCGGCTTATCGCCCAGCTCGATACCGGCGCCCAGGTCGAGGATCGCCTGCTTCAAGGCCGCGTCGCCCTGCTTGGCCTTGATCTGATCCCTCAGCTTCTTGGCCTCTCTCACCAGGCCATCAACCTTCTGCCGTTCATCGGCGGTAAAGTCACGGCCTTCATTCATGGCCAAATCGGTGATAGCCTGAGCCTCATCGACATCCTTGGCCATCGTTTCATTCATTTCTTGCATGTTCACTTTTGTACCTCGATTCTGAGTAGGTCTAATTGCGATGCGACCATGCTCGGTGTCGGATTCCTGGGCGTGTCGCTCGCGCCGCGTCCGGCGCCACGATCCTGGCCGTGATCGTCAACCGATTTCAAATCTGGCGGGGTCATATCCGCATCGCGTAGATGCCTCGCCAGGTGATTCCATACTCCCTGCCGGTCAGCGTCGGGGATCGTCGTCCCGCCCCGCCCGCCGTTCAAAACGCCGATGCCCGTGCTGCAGCCTCGCACATTCGCCGCGCCCGGCGTCCCATCCCCGGCCACCATGTGATGGATGAACTTGTAGGATGATTTCACCTCCGGATCGCCGTCGGGATTGACCCAGGCGTGCGTCGCGCGCAAGGCCGCGCGCTCGGAGGGACACCGCGCATCCATCGCCGGCCCGTCCCAGGCCGCATCCGTCGTGTCCGTCGAGTGCGATGGGAGCGCCGCTTTCACGCCTTTGATGGATTCCGTGTGCGTATCAATCCCCGCGCCCAACATCACGGGCGAAACCTCCGGCACTTCCAGTTCCTTCAGGAATCGCACATCTTGATCCTCGAATTGGCCCTGCGAGCTCTGCAAGATCTCGTAACCGTAGGACCACTCTTGCAGGTCGCCCAGATTTTTGACGGTCTGGTAGGTTTCCTTGCCCGCCTGCGTGTCCATAAAAAATTGACCGTCCACCCACGCCTGCTTGTCGTCCGCGTGGATCACGCCCCGGCCCACCGGCAGATCTTGCCAGCGATGGCCCCAGTATGAGATCCGCACCGGCGCGCCGTCCTTGAACGCGCGCGGCAGCGTCACGTCGCCGTCCTTGTCAATCACATTCAGCGTGGAAAACACCGCGCGGAATTCGCCCGGCTGCCCGTCCGCCTTGATCTCCATCGCCGCTCGAAATGTTTTGGTCTTCATGTCTCACTCCTTCCGAATGTGACCGAACAACTGCAGTTGGCGTTGTCCTCCGCCGTCCCGCGCGGATCGCCCGGCCACATCAGCCCATTCGCAAACAGGTCGCGGATCCCGACCGTCGCCCCGCTCAGCGCCGCGTGGCTCGGGCGGGGGTTCGCCGAGTTCACGTGCCAGGTCTTGGTCCGCAGTCCGCCCTGCCTGGCCGCATTCATCGTCCCGAAATTCGCCAGCGACGTCGTTCGCGTCGTCGCGATCTCTGCCGCCCGCACGTCCACCGCCAGCTCGAACACGGATCTCAGCGCATCCAGCGGATCCTCAGCTCTCAGCCCCTCCTGGATCTGCGAGCGCGTCGTGTCGTTGACATTTTCCGCCATGATCCGGCTATTCTCGGCCAGCCAGGCGTCCATCTCGCTCGAGTCCAGCTCCGTGCCGAGCTGCTCCGACACATACCGCGCAAAGTCCTGCGCCGTCGCCGTGCTCAATTTGCGCAAGTCCCCGGTCAGCTCGCTGTTCCATCTCGCGCTGTCCCACAATATGGCCAGGTCCGGCAGCGCCTTGGCTTTTGCCAGCTTCATCACCGCCTCCCGCTGCCGCTCGAACACCCCCACCATGTGCCGCGTCCACCGCTTGCGCCATTGCCCGCGCAACTCCGGCTGCGTCGGGTCTACCTCGCCCGCCTTTTTTGTAGAGACGTTCCATGGAACGTCTCTATCCTGAACGTCTCTCGACTTCGGTGGCACTGGAGCATTCGGCGATGGCTGCCCGCCCACCATCACGTTCAGCGGCGTCACCAGCCGGTCCGCATCCCCGCCCATGCTCGGCAGATTCATCCGCGATCGCGCCTCGTCCGCCGTCATCCACGGCCGCCCGACCGCGGACTGCAGCGCCTCCGTCTGCTCCTCGAAGGCGCCCTGTAACTTCTCCGCGATGTTGAACTCGACGTACACATTCTCGATGTCGCCGAACTCGGGCATCAGTTGCAGCTCGATGTCCTGCTCGATCATGGCCAGCCATGGTCCGAGGCTATCCTGGTACAAATTCCGGTGCTGCTCGCGGATGTTGGAAAACGTCGCATTGTCCAAAATGCCGACCATGGGCAATGGGATGTGGTAAGCCCGAGCACACTCTTCCCGCGTCAGTTTCCTCCCTGCCAGGTATTCTGACTCTTGGGCATTGAATGTGCCCGGGCGCCACGTCATCCCCTCTTCCAGGATCGCCGTCTTGCCGCTGTTGTCTCCGCCGGCATACAGCGCCTCGAACTCTTCCTTGAATCGCTCGCGGGCGGTCGTGCTCCACTCCGGCGCATCCTTCGGCCGCTCGATGATCCCCGCTTGCCTGGCCGCGTTCTGCCAGAAATGCTCTCGGTAGTCGCCCGCCGAATGTTCCTCGGCCAGCACCCGCCGCAGTGTCTCGAGCGGTGAAAGTCCAGTGATCGGGTCCTCGGCGTTATAGCCGCGGAAATGCACGATCTCGCTCGGGGCAAATTCCTTCAGTTGCCCGCTGAATGAAACCTCGTATCGCGTGGGAATGAGATTTCCGTACACATAAACCAGGGCCGGTGGAAGTCGCAGCAGTCCCATCGGCCCGTCGGCGGTCTTGACCTTGAGCCAGTAGGCATTGAAATAAACGCCCAGGTCGCCCATCAGCGATTCGATCAGGCGGTAGGAGGTGACCTTATAATCTGCCGGCAGCGGGTGATCGAGCAACTGAGCCAGCGGATGGTCGGTCAGCCGCACACGATCGGTGTCCGAAACGCGCCGGAACACGTGCAGCCCGAGCTGCGCGATGTTCCGCGCCAGAAAATCAACGCACGTCCGCACGTTCGGCTGCTGCTTGTAGAGCGTCGCGTAATCGTAATTGAACTTGTTGTACATCTGCAGCGAGCCATAGCTGATGCGCGGCCACCAACTGGCCCACCACCCGATGTCCAACTCCGTCAGTGCCCCGACACTTTGAACGACTGCCATCAGTTCACCACCTGGATGAAATCCACGTTCGATGACTCGATCACGATCTCTCCATCGAGCGGGGCAACCTCGCCTTTTGTTTTCAGCAACTCGGCATTCCGCAGCACCAGGTATCCGCCCGCCCTGCGCCACAGCACCCCGCGAAACGCGCGATCCGTCTTCGTGTTCACGATCACCGTCTTCAATGTCGGGTATCTGTCAAACATTTCCACCACAAACAAAAAGCGCCCTCTGCGACTTGACCATCGCAGGGGCGCTCTGAAAATGAGCGGTATTCAGTTGTCGGGCGGTAAGCCTACATGCCTACCCGCTCGTCTCGCGTCAATTCATACAGTCGCCACGCCTTCACTTGGTCTGCTTTCCGTTTCAAATCTGATAGGTAAGCCTCAATATTTTTCGCAGCAGTCTTGGCGATCAGAGGCAAGTTCTCCATGGCAATTGAGAGACCATTCTGCATAGTGATGGCCATCTGCTCAAAGGGCGGCCTGGTATATCGTTGCCAGTAGGCACTGGTATCCCGGTCCGTGATCTCCATGCACAACTCTTCATCTTCGTTCATTTCAGCCTCGACGATCTGTGGCCCGTCCCACGCCGGCATTCCGCACCTTGTGCAGCGTTCATGTTCATCCAGAGATTTGTTGCCACAATAATCGCAACGCTCGAATAAAACCACCCGTTCAGAAAAGCGCGGCAAAATAACTCGTTTGCCCTTATAGAAAATCGGAGCTCTGTCAGAATCCAGTGAAGCTGGGACAGAGATGTACCACTCCCGCATCAGTTCACGATATTGAGACAAGATCATCGTTTCGTTCACTTCGGCTCCCATTGCGGCGGCAACGTCTCGTGCACTCGGACGCCCGCCTCGTTACCGCAGATCACCAGCATCCACGGCTTGCCGCGCTTGTAGAGCTCCATCATCCGCCGGAAGGCTCGCCGCAATCCATGCGGCGGCGTGATCGACTCCTGTTCCTGCCTGGATTCTATTACAGAATTGGGTAAAGTGTCAATCGCCACCACGTCTCTCCTCTGGCAGCAACTCCCCAAAAATGGACGTGCGCACAGATTGGAACGCATCAATATAAAAGGTCGCCATCCACTCTCCCTCTTTGCGCTTGTCCCGCCAGAATGCGATGCACCGATCCAGATACGCCTTGATCTCGCCTCGATCAAATGGAATGACCTCATCCGAGCGCACCGCAACCCCTGGCCCTTCGTCCCGTCCATGCAGGTGCTCAAGTTCAATCTCAGCCGCTCGAGCGAGTTCCGTTCGTCCATCCTCGACATGGAAAATCTTGGCATAGTCCTCAATGGCGAGCATGAGAGATTCCCTCGGCGCTGATCCATTGCCTATATGAAAGTCCAAAGCACCGAAAAAGTAACCTACCCTTTCCTCGTTCCTCATGCCGTCTCCAACCCGTGATCCTCGTAAACGCTCCGCTTCTTCGGCTCGTGCCTCATCGCCCGGTCGAGTCCCATCACCATGGCCACCATGCCGTCAATCTTTTCGATGCTCTTTTCCTTGTCCGGCTTGATGTTCCCCGCCGGATCCTGCCGCACGACCAGGTTGTTCGCCATCCACGTCAGCACCGGGTGGTTTCCATGCGCTAATTTGTGCTCGAGGATCAGCTTCTCCAGGTCCTTCATCGGCGGGCTCATCGAGACGTATCCCTGTCCGAATTGCACCAGCCAGTCCTCGCCGCCGTACTCCATCAGGTCCGTCTGGATCTTCGTCGCGCCCCAGCGGTCAAAGGCGATCTCGACGATGTCGTATGCCTGGGCCAGCTCGTCAATCTCCGCCAGGATGAAATCATAGTCAATCACGTTCCCCGGCGTCGCCTTGATGAAGCCTTGCCGCACCCACACTGGATAGGGCACGCGGTCGCGGCGGGCGCGCTCGATCATCGCCTCCTCGGGGATCCAGAACCGGCAAAGAATCTGATATAGATCGTCGTCCGCCTGCGGCGGGAACACAAGCACCAGCGCCGAGATGTCCACGTTGCTCGAAAGGTCCAGCCCGGCGTAGCACGTTCGCCCGCGCAGCCCGTCCGCATCCACCGCCTGCCCGCACGCCTTCCAATGCTCCAGGCTCACCCACTTGGTCACCGCCTGCGTCCACACGTCCAGCTCGAGTCGCAGGAATGCATTCAGCGCCGAGGGCATTTCCCGCGCCCGCGCCGCCTTGCGCTGCATGTCATCGAGCTTCTTTGACACACCCAGGTTCGGGTTCGCCTTGATCCACAGCCGTTCGTCGTTCCAGTCCTCGTCCACAGGATTCAAATTCGCATCGAGCACTTTATCCAGGCTGTAGATCATCCCGAACCACGCATCGTCCTGCAGCACGCCTTCGAGAATTTTCTCCGTGTACTCATGCTGCTGAAAGCACAGCGATTGCCGGTCATAGCCGGCTGTCGTGATCGCAAACATCAGCGGCTGCCGCCGCGCGCCCGTCGCCGTCTCGATCACGTCCCAGGTGTCGCGTGTCTTGTGCGCGTGCACCTCGTCCACGATCGCGCCGTGCACGTTCAATCCATCCATCGTGTCGCTGTCCGCGCCCAGCGGCTCGAACTTGCTGGCTGTCTCCAAAATGTGAATGTTGTCCTTGAAGATCGTCACCAACTTCCGCACCGGCGGCGACGACTTGGCCATGCGCGTCGCCTCGCTGTGCGAGATGCGCGCCTGGTCCCGCTTGGTGGCCACCGAGTAGATCTCCGCGCCCGGCTCATTGTCGGCCAGCATCAAGTACAGTCCAACACCTGCCGCCATCGTCGTCTTGCCATTCTTGCGCGCCACTTCAAGGTAGCTCGTACGGAAACGCCGTGTGCCGTCCTCGCGTTTCCACCCGAACAATGACCACATCACAAACTGCTGCCACGGCTCCAGCATCAGCGGCCGCCCGGCCCACTCGCCCTTCGAGTGCTTCAGCAGTTTGAAAAACGAGATTGCCATCTTGGCCGTCGTCTCGTCGAAGCTCAGTCCTCGGTCTTTTCCGTTGTCAAGGTCTCGCCGGTGCCGCTCGCACGCCAGCCGCACCCATTTGCACGCCACCTGCCGCCCGGTCAGCACGTCGTCCACATATTGCTCCGCGCGAAATTCACTCGCCATCTTTCGCTACGCTGTTCGCCATTGAGAACAACTGGTCGGCCAGGCTCGGCTCGTCCGGCGCTGGCACGCTCAGCCGTGATCGCGAGGCCGGCGTCAGCCCAAACTCGGATAGCATCTGCCGCATCTGCTGCTGCGCCTTGTTCGCCTCATAGCGCCAGGGATTCTGCATCTTGCCACCTTCCGCGCCTATGATGATCTCGCCCTCTTTGGTCAGTTTGCGCTCGGCCACCACCCAGCGTCCCCATGCCTGGCAGTACATCGCCAGCGCCGCATGGTCCACTTCCGTGTACAGCCCCATCGCGAGCAGGATGCGCACCATCCGGTTCCACTCTGCCCGCGCCTCGGCATTCAGGAACTTGGGCGCATACGGCACGACGCCAGGCACCGGTGGGCGCGGCTCGCTCGCATTCAATCGCCGCTTGCCCGGATTCCCTTCCAGTTGTTTGACTCGCGTCGGTTTAGGCGCTGGGCCAGGTTTCAATCCCCCCCCTATGCCTAACCTGCGGCGGAATTTGCAAATCTGTCCGCGCGGTCAGGAAGAATTATGTAACTAGAGATTTCGACCCCATTCCCCTCATTTATTTTGTCTGCCAAATGACTCGCCTCTTTTTGCATGCAGACGAGAGTGGCATGAGGCACACAATGCCTCCAGGTTGCTATCATCATCCGATCCGCCGTCGCGCCGCCTGATGATATGATGTGGAATCGTTGCGCGCTGCCCACATCCAATGGTTGAGCAAACTGGATGAATCTTCAAAAATCTGGCGCGCTTCTTCTGCCATTCAGCATCATAGCCACGATCAGCAGCCGTGCCGCGCTTCGCATCCTGGTTGCGCCTTGCCTCTGCCAGATGTTCAGGACAAAAGCGCACATCCCTGCCATGAACGATGTGTACGCATCCTCGGTGCGAGCATGGCCGCCCAGCATGGTGGGGCATCGGTCCTCATCACAAGCCAGGCCGTATGTCCGTGGACATACCCAGTGAATTGATCAGCTTCAAAATAGCCATCGCCTGCTCGCCGGCATCCTGAATCTGATTGACCTCAGCCAACTGGCGGCGCACTTCCTGCAAAGCGGACTCGAACTGCCCCGATAAATAGCGGCAGGCCCACTCCATCAGCTCGGCCCGTTCATCGTCCGTCAGGTTCGATTGCCAGCTCTCGTCCAGCATCAGGTCGTCCAGCGCCACGGCTACCGATTGATGAGCCGGCTTGTGCCCCGACATCCTAGCCTCCCAGCGACCGCGTGCCGTAGACCCAGATCCGCCAGATCGCGCGGCCCGGCGTCGTGCCGTACTGCGGGCAGATCGGCTGGGCAGCGACCAAATCCAGTTGTTTCTCCAGGCGCGCGAGGGCATTTGGGGGCTCGCCAGATTCGCCCGCCAGTGAGGCAAATCGCACACGCACCAGGCTTGCGGCCTTCAGGCCGACGTCGGCCAGGATCACGGCCCCGTCTTTCAGCGCCTGGCGAAGCATCTCCCACTCTTTGGGCGTCGGGTAAACGCCGGATGGAAATTCCTTGAACCACAACAGCGTGGTGGGCGCAAAGATAACCCACTCGCCCAGCGCATTGACCTGCTCCAGCAACATCCTGGCGCTTTGAACGGCCGTTGCCGAGTGCTGCGCCAGGTCGCTCGCCTGGCCGGTCAGTTGTGCGATCGCGGTTTGCAAGCCCGTCAAAGGATCAGCCATGATCCCACCTCCGGCAAGCTCGCCGAGAGAGCCGCATAGCCCGGCAATTGCCCGGCGATGTTCACACTTTGGCCAGGACTGAATTCATAGTCGCCCAGGGTGAACCAGGCACAGCCGAGCACATAGTCGTCCTTGGCGAGCTCGGTCAAATACCAACGCCAGTCATCCCAGTCTGGCTTGCGGTATCCATCTACCTGATAGGCTTCGGTGATGACGACGGGCGGCATGGGATAGCCCTTCGCATCCATCAATGCCTTGATGTACCGGTAGCGCAGCGCCGTCTTGTCGTCATAGGCTTGCTTGAACAATCGGCGCTCATCGTTCACGCTGCCTTCGTGCACCGCCAGGGCATGCCCATGCTCTGCCGCCCATTTCAGCGTTTCCAGTGTGCCTTCTGCCTGCGCAAAGTCGGTCGCTGCGATGGTAGGTGAACGGGGTAAGCCGGCTGTCCAGGCCCAGATCGCCGTCTTGTACCCGTGCGCCTCGGCGTCTTCCATGCACCATTGAACGAACTCGGAGGCGCGAGCGATGCCGTAGGCATCGGCAGGATCGGGTTCATTCATAAATTCAAGATAGGTCGGCTTGAATGTGTTCCTGTCCATCGTCGGATAGATGTGCGCCATCCAATCCAGAGCGATCGCCCTGGACTGGCTGGCAGGCCATTGCCAGTTGCCGCCGGGCGTATCCTCGTCATATTCCTCGGGTCGCACGAACACGACCGAGATCGTGTCACGATTGACCTCGCTCGCTTGCATCAGCACGCCAAAGTCGTTGTCTGACATCACGAGAGTGCTGCCCTGGATGGACCACAGCCAATTTCCATAGCCGTTTTTGCCGCCGGCGCTCATGTGGACGCCGCCGAGCCGCGTCGGGCGGTTGTAGGTCATGGCAGGTGGCGTGATAATCTCATCGTCATCGTAGGCATCGTACCGTGCCGTGACAATGGGCTTGGCCGCGAGCGCATCAACCGCCCCCGTGATCGTCGCCCATTGAGGCGACAGATCTGCTTCAGTTTCCGCCTCCAGGAGAACTCGGCGCCGCTTCATCTTCCAGCCTCGGGAAAGTAATTCGTGCTGACTATCTGAATCAGGAGTGCATCGTCAATGTATTGATCCATGTTCGTCGGCAAATAGCCCGTGCCCACATCCGGCCGCGTGTGCGTCCACACCGTGATATGATCGGCTTGCGCCGTCGCCATGACGCTAAACGTTGACCAGCGGTCAAATGAATCTCCCTCCGCCGACCAGATGATGCTTGCACTGAACGGGTCATCGCCGCCGGTCGGGTCTATGCCGACCTTGAAATGAAACGTGTCTTGTTGATCGGAGTGCTGCCCGCCCTGGCAGTTGTCATAGTTGGCGCACTCCCACATCATCGCATGGACAGAGAACAGGTAGCGCATTCCGACCGTCGCCGTGATCGTCTGGTACAGGCCCGCCCAGAACATCCGGCCATAGCCGAAATAGGATTGACTGCCCGATCCGGAGTGGATCCTGAACGTGTTGGGCAATCCGCGATAGGTGAATTCCGGCTGCTGCCATGAGCAGCCCCGATCATTGTTGCAATTCCCATTTGACAGCGTGCAGGTCCGAGGGCATGGGACGAAGCAGCCTGGATGCCCGATCTGCCCGCCTGGGCAGGGGTCCGCCACATACCAGCCTTGCCAACGATTCGCGATGCAGTAGGCATTGGCGCTGCAAAGGTAGGGCATCTCAAAAGAGGAATTCTCGATCAATCCACCTGGCGGCGTCGGCGCGGGCGTCGGCGTCTTGACCGCCGCTGCGCCAATCGGCTGGACCGTCGGCAGGCTGCTGGTGCTGAGGAGCGGAGAGGTGAGAGGTCGCGGCATGATCGGATAGGTGCAGCCGACCAAAAGTGCTACCAGGAAAGGAACAAGTTTTCGAGTCATGGCCCCCCGCCTCCTGATCCTGCCTTGTTCATGAACGGGCAATCGGGCAACGGACAGGCCGGTCCCTGTTTCACCGCTTCCAAAACCTTGTAAAGCGCCTGCGTATTCGCATCAAGAGAGCGGGTGATGTCGTTCATCGCGCTGGCGGCATTCGCAATGAATTTGATCATCTCGCCGTTTTGAGCGATGAACCGCTCGTAGATGGGGGCCAGTTCCGCTCGCTCGGCACGCTCCCTCTCTACCTGGGCCTTTTTCTCGCTTTTCCTGAGCTCCATCCATTCCGGCCACCCCTTTTCGATCACCACCGGAAGCACTTTGTAGACAAAGTAGATGGCGATCACCAGCCAGGCGCCGTATCGCTCGGCGAGTGAGAGCAGTTCAGTCATTAGTGAATGAACTTGTTGGCGCGCAAGGTCGCCCGGAGCCCCAGATAGACCGGTTTGACCCGCGAGGCCGCCCAGCCGGCCAGCACCAGCTCGACCCATTTGCCGATCTCGAAAAAGATCGGCGATGGGTCAGGCAGCCAGGGCACATGAGGCGCGAGCGCCGCCCACAGATACAAAAGGCCATTGACGATCGCGCCGCCAATGGCCACTCGAACCGAAGGTTCAGCGAGGATACCCTTGAGCAAGTCCAACAAGACCTGCATGTGTGCCTCCCCTCCCTTGATCCGGCTCGCAAAACAAAAATCTCCTGGATGGCAAAGCGAGCCGGATCCAGGAGAATTCAGTTACGTTCATTCTAGCACATATGTTGCATGGCTGTCAAACCCCATCAAATCGGCGATTTAAACAGAAAGGCCCCGAATCTCCAGGATCCCAGGGCCTTTCTGCCGTCCACAGCGTCTTGAGTCGTATGCCCTAAGAGTAGCACAAATGAGCGCACAAGTCAATCACGAATAACCAGGTCCAGCCACACGCCATAGTCACCCAGGTCATTCCCCTTCCGGCGCCATCCACCTCGAATGTTCGCCCCGCATTGAGCCATCTTCTCCGGCCGGCTGGCGCGATACTTCCTTGCCATCTCCCGGCTCAAATGCCCCACGATCTTGCCCTCGATCTCGACTCGCACCGCCTGGTTGTCGTGAGGATTCGAATCATCCAGGATAAGTGTAGCCGTCACCAACTTGTGTTCGCCTTTCGCCGTGCGCTTGCCGCAGATCGCCTCCAGGTTCTGCTGGTAGTACGATTCGCCGACCACCTCCACTGAAAATGTGCCAGATCCCGGCTTTACTGTGACATTTTCAGCCCTCGGTTGAACCTGCATAATGGCCCAAGCGATCCCTGCCAGCACACCCAGCGTGGAGGCCAGTAGACCCATCACAATCTGTGCGCCTGAGAAAAAATTCAATACCGGTTGATTGGAAAACTTGGATCCAATGATGCCGCCGGCTAGGCAGTACAGCGTTCCGACCGCCAACAAGATCAAAGCGATGACGCCGATATTGATTCTTTTCGGAGGCCTTGAATTGATTGGTTGCATGGCTCTACCTTAAAACTTTCAGGGAGGTATTGACAATCTATTCATATAGATATATAATCTGAACGCGCATACGGAGCAAACCCAATGGCAAAAGTGACACAACTACAAGAACTGACGACTGCCCAAATTGCTGATAGGCTTGGAATTACGCCTCTGGCTGTTCGAGGCCTGATCAAGCGCGGTCATTTTCCAAATGTGCGCAAGTTGCCAGCAGCAAATGCAACGTACCTGATCCCCTATTCAGACTTCGAGAATTACCTCGCAGTGCGTGAGGCTCGCAAGAGACAAAAAAGCGCCACTGCCGCTGAAAGCGGCTAGTGGCGCTATCGCACTACTCGGTCCTGTCGGACCGACCTCAACTGTGAGTCTTGGCAGGCAATCAGTTGGGTCAGCACATTAATAACCGAATAGCACGATGGTGAGCCGCACAGGACTCGAACCTGTAACCAAGGGATTAAGAGTCCCCTGCTCTGGCTACCCGGTTATCTGCCTAAATTGTACCACACCTTTTGGGCAAAAATCAACTGGGTGCGATACTAAAGGCTACCATGTCCTCTGGTGAGAATGGCAGCGGAACTTGATCGAGCACGTTCATCAGTTCGTCGTCCGGCAGCCGGCCATAGATGTCGGCCGTGACTGACTCCTGGGAATGGCCTGCCGCCTGGCTGACCAGGCCCAGCGAAACGCCCGCCGCCTGCCAGTCCCGAATCCTTCGATGCCTCCAGTTGTGGGGATTCCACCCCGACTTGACCCCGGCCGCCTGCGCAATCCGCTCAAGGATCTGATACAAGCCTGAGTATTTGAGGGGACCTCTGATCCCGAGAAAGACGTGATCGTCCTCGGAATCGGGCCGGACCTGCAGGTAGGCTCGCAGCGCCTCGACGGCCTTCGGAATCAGTTGCACGACTCGCGTCTTGTTCCCTTTCTCGGTCACATGCGCTCGACCTGATTCCAGGTGAAGGTCAGACAACTTCAATCCGACCACCCCTGCGGCGCGGGCACCCGTGGAGTAAAAGAACCAGCATAGCGCCAGCTCGCGCTCGCCCATCTTGGCCGCCGTCTCCAGCATCGCGGCAAGATCCGTGTGCTCGATGCCCTTCGGCTTTCCCTTCGGTAATTTGGGCAGTTCGAGCCGCCGGGCGGTGTTCTGGGCGATCAGGTTCTCCTCCTCGAGCCAGGCAAATAGCCGCTTGGCTGCCCGCACGTAGCCATGCAGCGTGTGCTTGGAAAGCCCGCCCTGCAAAGCGCTCCGACCGGAGGGATGATCGGCGTAACGGGTCGTGCGCTCGCACAAGCCTACTCTCCATCGTCGCAAGTCCTGGATCGTCACGGCCTGCACATCCACGTCGCCCAGGAATGCCACCAGGCAGTTCAGGCGGCGCCGATACCAGACCAGCGTCGCCTTGGAGGCCACCCCGTTGAGCGACAAGAGGAACGCCTCGACTGACTGAGTCATTTGCATATGTACGCACCTCCATCCTGGTGCTTAGATATGCCTCAATCAATCGAGGCGGTCAACCCTGAGCTGGGCGGCCGGCTTGCACGCCAGCCGCTCCCATGATTGTACCACGAAGCCCTCTGATTTCCCAGGGCGAAAGGGGGTGATAGGCAAAGAGAGACAAAAGGGCGCTGGGGCCACGAGTCAAATGTTGGAAGACCGGGCTGGCTTCCATGGGGAGGCGCGTGGCCCCAGCCACAAAACAAGAAAGGAGATCAAGTGAAATCACAAGTCCAGACTCGAATCATTGTCCAACTCTCGACCGACGAGGCGCGCAGCGCGGTCACGGATGCGACCGATCTGCAGCTCTCCATCCGGTCCGCGCTGTATGCTCTCGACGGCGAGCCGGTTCAACTTCTGCGTCCCGCTCCAGCGCAGCTCTTGCCGCCGAAAAAAAAATAGAGACGGCAAGAAGAGAAAGCGGACCATGCCCAAATTCGGCGAATGTCCTTTCTGCCATGAGATGAAGGATATTAGGGGCCTTGGCCGCCATGTCAAATCTTGCGAAGCGATCCACAGCAAGGTGGATGCCGTGGAAAGCCAGTAAACAAAGGAGGATTGCATGGGCAAAGATTTCAGCGTAACCATCATCGATCCGGAGCGAGCCGCCGAATGGACTGATGTTCTGGGCACGACCACCGTCAACGTCGTCTCGCCCTTGCCGAGCCTGGTCAACCTGCCCGGCCACCCGCGTGCGCTCGCCTTCTTCCTGGACATCAAGCTCTTGTCCGGCGCCCAGCGGGCCGCCCTGGTCAACCACCTGGCGAACAAGTTCGGCGAGCCGGCCGCCGACGTGGAGGCAGCGATCGCCGAGGATCCGGACCATGCCGTGCCCATCCTCGATAAAGACTGTATCATGGTCATTCAAAATCCGTGGCGGTGGTTCTAGCCATGGACGAAGAGGCGATCGCGCGGCTGCATGCCAAGGCCCAGGCCGACGACCGGCGTGTACGCCAATCATTTGTGTTCGCGATCCAGGAGCGGGACCCGCGCCGCCAGTTGGCGGATGCAATCGAGCTTAAGGTCAAATGGCGGTTGGAGGACCTCGGCTACCTGGTAGTCGCTCAGACGCACAAAGAGCGTTTTGACTTGTTGGTGCAGGGAGTGCGCGTCGAGGTCAAGGCCGCCACCTGGGACGGCGAGCAATATCAAGCCAACCTGCATGGTAACCAAGCCGACGTGCTCGTATTTGCCTGCATTGATGGCGCGGCGCATTATTTCGTGATTCCCTTCGGAGAGGTATCGAGCCTGCGGATGCTCAAGATCTCGTCGCATGATCCGCGCGATTACATCGGCAAGTGGATGCGGTACTACGCCGCCTGGGAATTGATTGACGAACTGGTGGCAGCCGGCTGCAATGCCTGGCAGCCGGCGCTGATGGAGATCTGACATGAAACAGCATATCGTTCAAGTCACAAGCCTGGCCGAGTTTTGCGCCGAAGTTCCCACGCCCCTGCACGTGGCCGGCGAGGACCAGCCCAACCAGGTCCGGCTGAGTCTGACCGAGCGCGGTACTTCCTTCGGCGGCAAGCTCAACGTGCCAGGCAAGATTGTCGAGCTTTCGCTCCAGGGCATCAATGCACACAATGAGATCGTCTGGCTCATGTACACTTTTGATTTCAGCTTTCCCGACGACGAGTTTATGAACCGGTCCGGCCACTTGATCTACCGGCAGATGCCTGCGATGCGAGACTTGGTGACAGGTTGGCTACAGGCCAAAGGCTACCGTGTGCTCGGTGGGCGCTATGGCATCCCCGATAACATCGCGCCACTGCGCGGCTATTTTGAATGTGTCAAGTGGATCAAGGTTGAATGTGAAGACTCGACGGAATACCGTCTGGAGTCTGTTCAGACATCAGGAGGTGCAGTGTGACCATGTCTCCTCGTACGCCAGTGCAAGTCAGGCAGGATATCAAAGACGCAAAAGGCAATCTACTGATCGCCAAAGGCACGCTAGGCGTGATCAGCTACCTCACGAACTATTTGCCAGGCGGTCATCCACGCAGCGCGGTGATCGTCGCATCGCCGCACGTGTCTACCGATAAACATGGCCGGATCGAACGCTACGGCAGGGGCAAGCTCGTCACCATCCCGCTCGCCGCGCTCGAGCCGGTGCTGGACATCTCGACCTTCTTCGAGCCGGCAGGCCAGCTCGGGAGCGATTGACATGGCCCAAGACGATCCCGCCATTATCCTGACCCACCAAGAGACCTGCATTATTCGAGGCCTGACCTATGCCTCGTCGTCCATCGCATCCGAATTAGAATACCTGGATGCGCTCGAGCAATCGCCTGGTCATTTGGCTGCCCGCGCCGATATAGCCGAGGCGTTACGCTTACTCTCGCGGGCGCGCAATGTGCTGCTCAAGATCGAAAGTCCGCAAGGGCCAGCACAATGAACGAACGGTATCAACTACTCGCGGCGCTCAACGGCATCGCGTTCAAGTGCATCTACGCTTTCACGTGGGAACAGCGGCAAATTACCGTTTCGGAACTTGAGCCACTAGTAGGCCACGATAAAAACACCGTGCGAAAGGCTCTCGCACAACTAGCCCTGTATGGCCTCGCAAGCCAGGTAATCGGCAGCCAGGAAACGTGGTGCCTGACTGACAAGGGCTATCAATTGCCGCTCCCGCTCAATGCGCTGGCGCCGCCAGGCGGTTGTCAGACCGCTAGTGGTGAGAATTTCACCAGTGGTGAAAAATTCTCACCACCTACTACTACTACTTTAAGAGACTATACGAAATTGCCTTTGTTAAGCAGTAGTAGTAGCACGTCTGGTGGTGAGAATTTCACCACTGACCAAACGGCTAACCTGAAGGCATGTCACCAGGATCGCATCTTTGGCAAGAAAGCCGAAAAGCTGGCCGGCCTGGACTGGGTCACGCCAGAGTACATCCATGCGCATGTTGCCCAGGTCAAGCGTGATGGTCAGCGCCTGGGTCTCGCCATCCGCCGCATAGAAGATGGCGATCCGGCGCCCGAGCCGCCACCCGATCAGAATGAAACTGTCGCAGAGTCCTGGCGACGTTACATCCAGAGCGGTCGGCGAATTTGCCCCCATTGCGGGCAGCGAAATGGACGCCACGCGGTGAACTGCGAAATCCATCGGCAGGAGTTCGTCAATGATGCAGAAAAATACAACCCCAGCGACTGAGTCCCGCAAGGGCGAATACCGCGTGCCGGGCCAGGCGAGGCTGAGTGAATGCCGCTCCTGCCATGCCCCGATCATCTGGGCGCGCACTGGCAACGACAAGCCGATCCCGCTCTCGGTCGCCTCGATCCGCACCGATGAGCACGGCATCCGGTGGGCCTTGAGCCACTTCGCCGATTGCCCCAATGCGGCCGTGCATCGCAGCCCGGCTCCGGCCACCACGCTGGACCTGCGCGATCTGCCTGAATATCTCAGGCGCCATGGGCTGGTCGTCGCAAGCTCGACGATCCGCGACGACGGCAATGGGCGCCTGATCGTCGAACTGTTCACAAGGAGGATCACATGAAAATGAAAGATGGAAAGGCAAACGCCCGGACCTTTGGCGAGGCAGTCGGGCGTCTGCAAGTGGTAGGGCCGGACCTTGTGTCCGCCCAGGGGCTTTTTTGAGATAGCCCCGTTCGCTTTTGATTCTATCACACTTTTTCAAGAGGAGTCAACCATGAATTGTTCAATCGTTAAAACTACCGAACAACTCGCCGTCGAGAAAATCATGGTGCGATTGGCCAATCTCGCGGCATATGCCAAGACCCCCGAACAGGTCAGGAGGGTTCAACAACTCATCTTTGAGCGTCAGGCCAGCGACCAGCAACTTGCCCTCATTGAGCAGCGGCTCGGCATCGCCATCGTCCCGATCACGGAGGTCCTCCATGACTCAAGTCATTGATCCGACCCAGTGCACCTACAACAAGTTCCAGCCCGAGACGCGCCGCAAGTTCACGGACGCCGACCTGGTGGATCTCGAATCCATCAAGGAGCATGGTCTCTACTATGCCATCAAAGTTTACCCCGACCCGGACCGCCCTGCAGGGTGGTACATCGTCAAGGACGGCTGGCGACGTATCTGCGCCTGGCTGCGCTGGCGGCCGGCCGGCGAGGGCATCCCCGCCGACGTGGAAGAGCCGCCCGCCGATGACAAAGCACTGTTCACGCAGACCGTCATCAGCAACGAGGGACGCGAAAACTTTAATGCCATCCAGAAAGCCAACCTGCTCGGCCAGGCTGTCGAGCTGGGCATGACCCAGGCCGACGCCGGCAAGTTGTTCAACCCGCCGCTTGGCCAGGCCGCCGTATCCCACCTGCTGAGCTTCCGCAAGCTCCCGCCCGAGATCCAGCGCCACGTCGAGACCGGCGCGGTGCCCGAGCGCATCGCCCGCAACCTGGTCACACTCGCCAGGCACGCGCCCGATAAAGCCATCGAAGCCGCACAGCAAATCGCCGAGGCCAAGGAGGAAGACAAGGACGAGACCGCCTCCGACGAGATCGAAATGGCCTACACGGATGCCCTGCCTTCCCTCCAAAAGTGGCATGCATCCTACAAGTGGCCCGAGAAACTCAAGGACGTCAGCGCCGAGGCCAAGCCGGACAAGGGCGAGCCGACCATGATCTGGGCCTGCACCGATTGCAAGTTCAAACTGTCTTTCGGCTATCGAGAGTTCTGCACCCGCCCGGCGTGCTATAAACTCAAGGCGCGCTTGCTCGACGCGAAGGAAAAGGCCGAGCGCCAAAAGGTGACTGCCACCGCAGAGGCCAAGGGCAAGGCTACCCAGGAAGCCAAGGCGAAGGAAGAGCAAAAACGCCAGGCCAATCGAGTCGAGTGCCTGCGGCTGCTCGACGCCGCCGTGCTGGTCATCGCGCCCCAGCTCCCGCCCTTCGACGACCTCTATGGAGAGGTGATGACAAAATTCATGCACCATCGTGTGCCGCTTGGCTCGACCTATGAGCTCGCCTATGTGGGCAGGCGTTCCCACTATTCTCGCATTCCGATCGCCGACCGCAACAAGTTCATGGCCGCCTGGCTCCTGTGCGATGGCCTGAACACCTGGGATGTCAAGCCGGCTACGTGGCAAACCCACTTTGAAAAGTGGGCCAAGGTCAACAAGATGAAACTGCCGGCAGGCTGGAGCAAGCCCTCGGAGCCTCCCAAGGGCAAGCTGCCCGCGCCAACACCCAAGGCATTGCCCAAGCGCAGGAAGAGCAAAAGAGATTGAAAGGCGCAAGGATGGATCAAGCAAACCAACTCAGGATATACCTGATTCGATCCGGCATCACGTTGGGCGGGAGCGGCTGGACCGACGTTGTGCGGGAAAGATGCCTGACCGAGTTGTGCGATTTCTACAGGGCGATGTCCGACGAGGACAAAAACAGAGTGTGGTGTGTTGCGCGCTTGCTGGCCATCTGGCCAAAAGCGCCGGAAGTACAAGCCGCGGCCAATCAAGCATATGAGTTGGAGCTTGCTCGAGATCTGGCGGGATGGCCAGAGGCCCCAGAAATAGAATCGAGGGCGGCATGACGACATTCCTTTGCCCCGCCTGCGGCGCGTGTCTCGACGTGCGCCGGGGCGACGAGCCCCTGGGCAATCCCAGGGGTGAATCGCCAGGCAGCGTGTCTTCCTCCGGACCCACGCGCCTGATGAAACGCTATGAGATGGGCTCCGGCGCGCCGCCGGCCCTGTACAAGGAGATGATCATCACCACGCCTCACCGTGCGCCCACTCGCGAAGGCGACTTGATCGTGATCCTGGGCCAGGCCCTCGTGTCCACGGTCGTCGTCGGCGCCGCCTCCGGCATGCTCACCGCCTTGTTGCATTGGCCCTGGAAAGTGCCCGCCCTGGCCACCAGCGCCGCGCTGGTCGCTTCCTGGTTCTACCTGCTGACCGACCAGCGCGGGCTGTTGCGCCGCGTCGAGCGCTACATCGGCGCCGACCTCGACGGCGATGGCCAGATCGGCCCGCCCGATCCGCCCGTTGCGCCTCGCCCGGTCCCGACGACTCGGGTCGAGATCAACGAAACGATGAGGAACAGCACCGGCCAGCCCGTCGCCCGCCGGGAGAGCTACGACATCATCCGCGTCTCCAGCCCCGAGCTCGACTATATCGGCTTCCGGGTGATCACCCAGGGCCAGCCTTTCTCCAAGGACGGAATCGCGCGCCTGGAGGGATCGGTCGTCAAGGAGACACGGTTTCGTCAGATCCAGGAGGAGTTTGTCAGGGTTGGCTATGCGCGCTGGAAGAATGCCCAGGCGCACCACCAGGGAGCACTCCTGACCAAGAAGGGCATGGCGATCCTTCGCCATCATGCCGACAATTATGTCGAACTCGAAGAGGACCCCCCTGCCCCACCCGAACCAGAGCTCGCGCGCGCGTGAAATTCGGGCGAATCACGCGCGCACGCGCGCGCGCGCGCACGCGTATGTCCATGGACATGCCCCGGCGCCCCGGCTCCGCGCCTATTGTCACCCTATAACAGAAATGATATAATTAGGCTCAGCAAGCCCCTGGGAAGTCCCAGGGGCAAGGGGCCTTGCCGAGCCTATCGGTACTGCCGGCCGCGTCCCGGCCGGATTGCCCAACACACGCCGCGCGCGAAGCGTGGCGTGTTCGTTCACGCATCAAGCCCACTCCCAATAGCCCTGTATAGTGATGTAGACTGTCTCATTATCCCCCGCCGCGCCATCGGTCTTGTACTCAAATATCTGCCCGTCGTCAACTGCACATTGGTGGTATCCAACTGTATATTGATTCGCTGCTGTACTGAGAGTCATTCCGACATATCGCCAATTGGTAGCTCCATTTCGGCGCGCATACAGATGTTTTACGGCAGTTGTCAGGTCGGCATACGCATAATAGAATTCAACTGTGTGGCATAGATTACTCGTCGCTGCCGTGCAATCCACGTCTATCCCCGCCGAGCCGCCTGGGTCAACGCCATTGACTACCGCAACTGAAATGTCGTCAACGTAGCGGCTAGGGCGTGGCGGCAACGGCACGCCGCGCGCCCCGATGCACAAACCGAGCGGGACGACATAGAATGTGCCTGCCGCGCCCGCAGTGATTTGCAGGTCAACGTAAGTGCCGGCCAGTGTGTGCGCCGGAATCTCGACAATCGTCCAGGCCGCCGCCGAGACTGCCGCCGCCGCCGTCTCGCTCGCATCCGAGTTGAGAAGTTTCGCAGTGATATTGATAGCGCCCACTGACCAGATTGCCACGAGCGCGGACACGACCCGCCCAAGTTTCATCCTCGGCTCGTCGGCATAAGTATACCGCTGATAGAGTCCCTCACCGCCCGCGTCCGCCACGCACTTGAGACAATACTTATAGGTTGCAGTAACACCTCCCTCGCCCGCCACGTCCGCGAACGTGACTTTGGTCGTCGGCGTGCCGACGCTGTCCCACCACAGATTCAGCGTGTCCAGATCGGCATCGTTGGGAGCCACGGACGGGAAGCCCTTGATCTCGTTGACGAGTTGGCTGGCCTGAATGGCTGACCATAGCATATCGCCGCCAGCAGCGGCGGGCTCGCAATCTTCCCAGGCCGCGCCCGTGTCACGCTCCCACTTCTCAAGAGTCGTGTCATAGAACAGCCGCCCGGGGATGGCCGCCGCAGGCCGATTGCCTGTTATGTCCCTCAAAATCAAATCTTCAAAGTCTGTACTCATTGTCTACTCCAAATCTTGTAGGGCCATGACGGGATTCCCGTCAACGTCGATGACAAAGGAAAAATCTCCCGCTGCGACGATATAGACAAACTGGCGATATTGGCCTGTCGGTGAACCATTCGCCGCCGCCGTGATTTGCCCCTGCGCGTTCACCGTGATGTTGGCGTTCGTGTATGCGCCCGCCACGACAGCTGTGTTGGTGATCGAGATTGTTCCAGCGCCGACGATGGGATTGGGCACGCCCGTCAGCCCCGTCCCAGCCGTGACGCTTGTGACTGTCCCGCCCGCGCCGTAGGGCGGGTAGGAATTGATCGTCCCAGCCCCGCCCGTCGTCCCGTTGCAATTGTGGAGCCACATCGTCGCGTTCGCGCCGTTGGCGAAGAAATCGGCAGTCACGGAATGGTTGAAAAATTGAACGTTCTTGCAGATCAGGTAGTTGGCGCGCACCGCGCCCTCGACGTAGATGCCGTAGGTCGAGGTCGCGCCCGTCTTGTCAAACAAAGTGTTGCTGATGGATGAATACTGCGCGGCGGTGTCGGGCGTGTTGATGTAGATGTCGGCAAAGCCCTTGTTGACCTCGAACCAGGAGTCATTGATCTGGATGCCCAGCCCTTCGTCACTTGGCGCAAAGCGCACGGCCCCAGTGTTGGGATTGGCGGCTGTCCCGTTCACCTCCATATCCACGCTGTTGAGCACCAAGAGGTCGCCTTGCTGGTAATCAATTCCCCAGCTCGTGTTCGCGGAAATCACCGTGTCGTTGATCCGCACCAGGTTGGCGTGAATGTTGACGCCGCCGATGGCGAGCAGTGTGTCATAGACTCCGACCGCGTTGGCGTTGATGATGCAATTATCGAGTTGCGAGGCCAGCACCGCCCGAAAACGGCAACCATAGGAGGTGAAAGAGAATACCGCGACCCGCTCCATCTGGAAGTAATACCCGCCTGCCAGGTCAACCCCGATTGTCCCGACACCGCTCCCGTGTATCGTCAGGTCGCGAATCGGCATCGTCAGGGTCAGCGCGGCTGGTACGCCATAGTTGAGCAGCGATCCCGCCGCGTGCGCCATGAGGATCGAGATATTGATGCCCGCCCCGACGAGTGTCACGTTAAAGTACATGGTCAGCGGGTCACACAGGTAGGTTCCCTCTGGAAACCAGACGACCCCGCCCGCCGCGTGCGCTGCATTGATGGCGGCCTGCACGCCTGCGGTGTCATTCGTCACTCCGTTCCCCGTCGCGCCATAGTCCACGACGTTGAAATAGATGTAACTGGCATAGTCCAGGTGAATGAGCGTCCCCGCGATGAACTGTCCGCCGATCGCCTGCGAGTCCGAGATGTACAGCGTGCCTGCGGCGATCACGTAGATGGCAACGGTGTCGCCTTCCAGGTAGATGTTGAATACCTGTCCATAACAGCCCGCCTCGGTCACTGTGCCGTAGCAAATATCAGGCAATGTCTGCGCCTTCGAGAAGCCGCCGCGCACGATAGGAAGCTTGGCCGAATCCGCGCACACGAAGTCAATGCCAATGTTCGTGTTGCCATCTGTTGCGCCATAGCCGCAGTCCAGAAGGTCACAGGCATTTCCAAGCCTCGCGCCAATCGCCATCGTGCCGCCGGTTGCCTGAAAGTATGAATCCTTGCCGGTGACACAAAAGGCTAAAGCCAATCCCTCGGCATCCAGGCCGATGTTTGTTCCCGCTGAATTGAGCGCATTGGCTACGGTGTGAACGAAGTTGACCGAGTTGACGCCGACGGCATAGATAGCCGTCGCGTTGGCCTGCCCCGCCCCGTTGTAGGTGATGCTGCAATCAACGAGCACCGACGAGTTGCTCATCGTCACGGCACGGCCCGCGAAACCGGAGAACGACAGTTTCATATTTCGCAGCGTGACGCTGGCCGGCACGGTGATGGCGGCCGTAAGGGCAATCGTCGCGGCTGGGCCTTCCACGATGTCGCCCGCACCAGAGGCCGCGAGAGCCGCGATGACGCCCGCCTGTGTCGCGGCGTACTCTGCGACAGGGCTGCCGCCCGCATCGAACAGCAAGACGGTATCCCCGCCGCGCCCGACGGTGATCGTTCCATTCGCGCCCATGTCCACCAGGTCAATGTCCGGCCCCTCGGTCAGCACCCGCTCATTCGTCAGTCCGGCATCGAGCGCCAGCGTCACGTACTGGGCATCGTTGGGAGCTCCAGGCACGCCGCCCCCGCCGCCGATGACGGGCGTCTCTAAACTCTCCAGCCGATCCACGCGCCGTTCGACGTGCAGCAGCCGCCGAATGATGTCGGACACCGTTCGTTGCACGCTCTCGATCATGTCTCCGACCTCAACTGGATGCTGACCTTTTCCTCGCCTTGTGAAAGGGAGACTTTCACGGTGTCAATCCGGCAATCAATCGTCTCGCCGTCAAAAACCGCCGTCACATAGTCTCCCAGGCCATAGTCCCGCCCGTACACATAGTTGACAGCGGGCGTGATCGTCCCCGAGAACAAGCTGCGCGGTCTGCGATTCCGCAGCTCCGTCTCCGCCTGGTCGGCGAGCTGCGTCGCATCGTCCGTGTTGCTGGCGTTATAGAAATCCTCGCGCCGGTTGAACGGGCTTGCCCCGATCCGCGCCGGATCGCTCGCCTCGGCGATCGTGCGCGCGGCCTCGGTTCCCGATCCGCCTGCGTAGATGTAGGTCCGCTCATCGCGATAGTTCGCATTCCGTGTCACGTCCGCGATGTTGCCGAAATCCAGCGAGAAAATGACCGGGCCATCTGGGCCGTCCGGAAACCGGTGATCGTTTCCCCACTGCGGCACGTTCGTCCGAAACTCGCACTCCCACCCGTCGTTGAGCGGTGCGATCCCAAAATAGACCGCTGTTGTCTCCGTGGTGTGGCTCGCCTCGGCCACTTCCTGGATCACAGTCAGCAGGTTGCGCCAGGCGGCAGCTTTCGCTTTCGAGGTCCCCAGACTGTGGTCGGCTTGCACACTGAATCCCCAGGCCGACAGGTCGCGCGCTGCCACCGTGCACAGCGCGCCCAGGTTCTCGCGGACGAATGCCTTGATCAGGTTATCGGCTTGCGCAGCCGCCTTGTCGGCCTGCGCCGATCCCGCCGCATACGCGACGATGCGCCTGGCCAGCAAGTCGTTGAGATCCGGCCCGCCGAGGAGGTAATACTTGGTCTTGCCTCTGACCCCCTTTTCGACGTAGCGAGCCAAGCCGACGAAATCCAGCGTGCGCGTCCCGCCTGCCGGGCGGCGCCATACGGCCAGCCGCGTGTCCACCCCAATGAGCGAGATGTCGAACGTCGAGGGCAGCCCCAGTGTGAATGAGCCGGGGGCATTCACGACCTTGCTGTACTCCAGCACAGAATAGGAATCCACCAGCGTCAGCGGATGCCCATCGGCATGGTGCAGCAGCCACACCTCATACTCCGCGCCCATTTTCCTGTGTGCCCTTCCGCATCACTGCACGGCCTCGTCTACCGACAGGTAAGCATCATAGTGCAGGAAGTGAATGTGCGTCGCGCCGGTCGTGTCGTCCATCATCACGCGGATGCCGTTCTGCCCGGCCCCTGCAATCGGATCCGGCACCAGGCAGAAGGTCCCGAAATCGCTCTGAGGCAAGAGCGTAGCGTACGGCAGCATGTTCCCGCGCCAATCGCTCGTGATCGTCTTGAC
>Ga0316628_100000200_pt1 | contig 37470 bp, 38 predicted proteins | sample OWC_Aug_M2_C1_D5_FD_207648 | JGI IMG/M metagenome (GOLD analysis project Ga0316628, IMG submission 207648) | Wetland soil microbial communities from Old Woman Creek delta, Ohio, United States - OWC_Aug_M2_C1_D5_C | ecosystem: Environmental > Terrestrial > Soil > Wetlands | place: USA: Ohio...
CCAGAATCAGACCAATGATAATGTAAGTATTTGAGATAGCTAGTTATTATTAAGAAACAGGTGTGCAACGATAGCGGCCACGGAGGCGGCGGCCGTTGCCGTTGCAAGCACTGCGGCCGAGCTCCCCGCTTCGAGCAATAACCCGCCAGCAGCCAATCCCAAGCCTACGCCGGCGAGCAGACCGGTCGCTGACCAGGTGAAAGCTTCCGTCGAATGCTCGGCCTGAGCGGTCTTCGCCACCAGCATCGATTGAATGGTGAGCGCTGGCGCCATCACGACGCCGGCGAGTACGGCGAATGCGGCGAACAACCACGGCATCGCGACGACCGCCAGCGGCGCGATCCCAGCCCCCATCACTGCGAGCGTGATGGAGAATTGGCGACCGAGGGGGACATGCCATCCACGGCTGCCATAGGCGAGGCCACCAAGCACGCTTCCAATACTCATGATCCCTAGCATCAGGCCCGCGAGCGCGGGCACGCCAGCCTCGGACGCAAACGCCGTAACGCCGATTTCAACAAGCCCAAATGCGATTGAATAGCAGAGAATCACCGATAACAGGCGCAAGAACCCAGGTTCCGCGAGTGGGCCGAACAGGCGTCCCCCACGCGCCGGCTCGACGCGCCAGTCAGAAAGCGGCGGCGAGCGCAGGAATAGCATCGTACCCAAGGCGCCGCATGCTGCAGCGAACGCCACCGCCCAGGCCGGGGACGCCGCGGCAACGAAGCCCGCGACCAACATCGGTCCGACGATGAATATGGTCTCGATCAACACCGACTCCAAGGAGTAAGCGGTGGCCAGCAGCGCATCCTCCCCCAGCCGACGCTTCAGAAAGGTTCGCATGCACACCGTAATCGGGGGATAGCTGGCGCCCGCAGCGGCAGCAACCGGCAGCGAAATCCAACTCGGAGCGGACGCTAGGATCGAAAGCGCGAGCGCCACGAGGGCCGCGGGGTACAAGGCTCCACAGACAAGCAATACCACGCGCGGCCCGCGCCGATCGATCAGTCTGCCCAGAAGCGGGGCGACCGTGGCCAAGCCCGCGACGTAGCACGCGGTCGTCGCGCCGGCTCGCGCGAACGAGCCGCTTGCCGACTGCGTGAGCAGCAATATTGCGAGCCCCGCGATGCCGATCGGCAGCCGACCGATCACCGACGCGATGATGGTGGTCTTTAGATTGGGGAGCGCGAGCAGCGCGCCGTAGCGTGCGAGCGAGATCATCGGCGTGCGGGGCGGGGGATTGTCTCACGCGTGGGCAGCGCCGCTGACCCCCAATGTTCCACGTGAAACGACCGGCGATTCAATGTTTCACGTGGAACCACGCGGTCCTGTCTGGTCTCGCATAGTGCATTCACGTATCATGGCGCGTCCCGCAATATCGCCGGGAAACAGGCTCCCGGATCCATTCCGCGTCATGCAGTACCCAACCGATTTTGACGTCATCGTGGTAGGTGGCGGCCATGCCGGCAGCGAGGCCGCCCTCGCGGCCGCGCGCATGGGCTGCCGCACCTTGCTGCTGACGCACAACATCGAGACGCTCGGCCAGATGTCGTGCAACCCGTCCATCGGAGGCATTGGGAAGGGGCACCTTGTTCGGGAAATCGACGCATTGGGGGGCGCAATGGCGTACGCCGCCGATGAGTCCGGCATTCAGTTCCGGACCCTCAATTCGTCGAAGGGACCAGCGGTTCGCGCCACTCGGGCCCAGGCCGACCGGATCCTGTACCGCAAGGCGATTCGCGGGCGGCTGGAGAGTCAGCCGAACCTGACCATTTTCCAGCAGGCGGTCGACGACATCCTGCTCGACGGCGAGCGTGCTGCGGGCGTTGTCACGCAGCTCGGCATTCGTATTCGCGGCCGGGCCGTCGTGCTGACGACGGGTACTTTTCTATCAGGCCTCGTGCACGTCGGCATGGATCGGTATCAAGCGGGCCGCGCGGGCGATCCGGCGTCCATCACGCTCGCGGCCCGACTACGTGAGATGCGCCTGCCGGTGGGGCGCCTCAAGACCGGCACGCCCCCCCGCCTGGACGGCCGCAGCATCGATTTCTCGGTGATGGAGGAGCAACCCGGCGATTCGCCGGAGCCAGTTTTTTCGTTCCTCGGTGCGCGCAGCATGCATCCGGAACAGCGATCGTGCTGGATCACGCACACCAACGAGCGCACGCACGAGATCATCCGTGGCGGACTCGACCGTTCGCCAATGTTCACGGGTGTGATCCAAGGCGTGGGACCCCGCTACTGCCCGTCGATCGAGGACAAGATCCACCGCTTTGCCGGCAAGGCCAGCCACCAGATCTTCCTCGAGCCGGAGGGTCTCACGACGCAAGAGATCTATCCGAATGGCATCTCAACCAGTCTACCGTTCGACGTGCAGCTCGATTTGGTGCGCTCAATCCGTGGCCTGGAGAACGCCCATATCCTGCGCCCGGGCTACGCCATCGAGTACGACTATTTCGACCCGCGCAACCTGAGGTCTTCACTCGAAACGAAGACGATCGCGGGTCTGTTTTTCGCCGGCCAGATCAACGGCACCACGGGCTACGAGGAAGCGGCCGCGCAGGGCTTGCTTGCAGGGATCAACGCTGGGCTCCAGGTCCAAGGGCGGGAGCCATGGTGTCCGCGGCGGGATGAGGCATATCTGGGCGTCTTGGTCGACGATCTCATCACGCGCGGTGTCACAGAGCCATACCGCATGTTCACTAGCCGCGCCGAGTACCGGCTCATGCTGCGTGAGGACAACGCGGACCTGCGTCTGACGGAGACGGGTCGCAAGCTCGGCGTCGTCGATGACCAGCGTTGGGAGCACTTCAGCCGCAAGCGCGAGGCGATTGCCCGGGAACAGCAGCGGCTGGCCAGCACGCGGCTTAACCCGCGTAGCGTGGACCAGGCAGAAGCCTTGAGAGTATTGGGCCAGCCAATTGAACGCGAGTGCTCACTTACGGATTTGTTGAGGCGCCCCAACGTAAGCTACGCATCGCTTATATCCTTGCTGGGCGATGGCGAGGAGGTTGTCGACGCGGCCGTCGCCGAGCAGTTGGAGATTCAGGCCAAGTACCAGGGGTATATCGCCCGTCAGCGCGAGGAAGTTGCCCGTAGCGGTCAGTACGAATCGCTCCGCCTGCCCACCGCGATCGATTATGCCGAGGTCCGGGGCCTGTCGGCGGAAGTGCGGCACAAACTCGCCCGCCATCGGCCGGAGACGATCGGGCAGGCATCGCGCATCTCCGGCATCACGCCGGCAGCCATTTCGCTCCTGCTGGTGCATTTGAAACGAGGTTCGGCACGCCCACCGCACAAGAAGAGCGCATGACACCCGAGGCCACGCTCGATCGCGGGCTCGCGGAGCTGGCGCTGGCCTTGCCCTTGGGGGCGCGCGACAGACTGGTCGCGTTCATCCAACTGCTCGGCAAGTGGAACCGCACCTATAACCTGACCGCGATCCGCGATCCGCTAAAGATGGTAAGCCACCACTTGCTCGACTCGCTTGCAGTCGTACCGCATCTTGCGATGCGCGGCCATGCGGACGCGCTCGCCGATGTCGGATCTGGTGGAGGGCTGCCGGGAATTCCACTGGCGATCGCGCGCCCAGAGTGGCACGTTACGCTCAACGACAGCAATCAGAAAAAGGCCGCCTTCATGCGTCAGGCGGCGATCGAGCTGGCGCTGCCGAACGTTACGGTGCACACGGGGCGGGTTGAGCATTGGCGACCGGCGAAGCTATTCGCGATCGTGATCTCGCGCGGCTTCGCGGAGCTTGCGGATTTTGTCGCTGCGTGCCGCCACCTGGTCGCTCCGGGAGGTGCGCTCGCCGCCATGAAGGGCGTATACCCGCACGACGAGTTGGCGCGCGTTTCCCCGGCAGCCGGTTGCGGCGAGGTGGTGCGACTGCATGTCCCGCTGCTCGAGGCCGAGCGCCACCTCGTGTTGTGTCGCGCGGGAGGATGAGCATGGCGCGCATCCTCGCGGTGGCGAACCAGAAGGGCGGGGTCGGCAAGACGACCACCAGCATCAACCTTGCTGCGGGCCTGTCTATGGCCGGGCAACGCGTGCTGCTGGTCGATCTCGATCCACAGGGCAACGCCACGATGGGCAGCGGCGTCGACAAGCGCAACGCCGCACGCACGGTCTATCACCTGCTGCTGGGGCTGAGCGATTTGCCTGCCATCCGCCTGCGTTCCGAAAGCGGCGGATATGACCTGTTGCCAGCAAACCGGGAGCTTGCGGGCGCCGAGGTCGAACTGGTCGGGCTGGAGCACCGCGAAGCGCGCCTCAAGGAAGCCCTTGCCGCTATTGAGGCCGATTACGACTATATTCTGATCGATTGCCCGCCGTCGCTGTCGTTGCTGACGATCAACGGCCTGGTCGCGGCGCACGCGGTTCTGATCCCGATGCAGTGCGAGTACTACGCCCTCGAGGGCCTGTCGGATCTGGTCGGGACGATCAAGCGTGTGCGCGCTCACCTGAATCCGCAGCTTGAAATCGCCGGCCTTGTGCGCACCATGTACGACCCCCGCAACACGCTATCGCAGCAGGTTTCAGAGCAGCTCGAATCGCATTTCGGGGACAAGGTTTACCAGACGCTCGTGCCCCGCAACGTGCGTCTCGCCGAAGCACCGAGCTATGGCACCCCGGCGGTCGTTTGGGACCAGACCTCCAAGGGCGCGCAGGCCTACCTCGCGCTCGCCGATGAAATTCTCACGCGCAACAAGGGCGCTGTGCCGGCGGCAGCTTAGCGCGAATGGAATCGTCATGATCAAGCAAAAAGGACTCGGACGCGGTCTCGATGCGCTGCTCGGCGGAGACGAGGCACCGCGCGATGCGCTTGCGATGTTGCCGGTGGGCCGCATCCGACCCGGAAAATATCAGCCACGCACGAAAATGGATCCCGAGGCGCTGGCCGAGCTGGCGGCATCGATCAAGTCACAAGGCCTGATCCAGCCTTTGCTGGTACGGCGCATAGAGCGTGACCGCTACGAGCTGATCGCGGGCGAGCGCCGCTGGAGGGCAGCGCAGATGGCCGGGCTGGATGAAGTGCCGGCACTGGTGCGAGACGTGTCCGACGAGGCGACCCTCGCGATGTCGCTGATCGAGAACATCCAGCGCGAGAACCTCAATCCAATGGAGGAAGCCGCGGGCCTGCAGCGGCTCATCGACGAGTTCAAGATGACCCACGAGCAGGCGGCCGACTCGGTTGGGCGCTCGCGCAGCGCCATCACCAACCTGCTGCGCTTGCTCAAGCTCGCCAAGCCCGTACAAGCGATGGTCATGGAGGGCGTGCTGGAGATGGGGCATGCGCGCGCGATCCTTGCACTGGAAGGCGCACGGCAGGTGGAGGCCGCCAAACGGGTCGCCGCACGCGGCATGTCAGTGCGTGAGACCGAGGCGCTGGTGGCCAAGCTGCTGCGCGGCAGCGCCAGCCGCCAGCGGCGCAAACCGGACCGCGACCTGGCGCGGCTCGAGGAGGAGACGGCAGAGCGGCTCGGCACCACGGTCGAGATCCGCCCGGGCCGCAAGGGCAGCGGCAAGCTGATCCTGCACTACTCGGGGCTCGACCATCTGGAGCAACTGCTGCGCAAGCTGCGGTAACCGGGCCCGGCCGCGGCGCTGCTGCGGTGCAACGCGTTGACCGTCAAACCCCTTGAACGCTATACTCCGCGCGCTTTGCCGGGCGCGGGGAAAACAGATGCCATGCTTCGTACCCTGAGCAAGCCGATTCGCACGGTCCTGAGGTGGCAATTGATCGCCACGCTAGCCCTAACACTGATCGCCGCTGCGGTGACTGGTGTCCACGGTGCCCTGTCAGCCTTCCTAGGTGGCATGGTCAGCGTTTGTGCCGGGCTGGTGTCGGGGTTCGTCGCATCGTTGGGGAAGGCAGAGTCGGCAGGGGGGGTCCTGATCGGCGCGCTGAGGGCGGAGGGCATCAAAATCGGCCTCATCGTCCTCCTGCTGTGGCTCGTGCTGGCGACGTACAGGGATGTCGTGGCGCTCGCCTTCTTCGGGACGTTCATGATGACGGCCCTGATTTTCTCCGTGGCATTTGTAGTTCGCGACCGTTAGGTCGCGCTGATTGGAAAGTTGAATACGGTCAAGTCATGTCCGCCGGCGCTGAATTAAGTCCTTCCGAGTACATCAGCCACCACCTGACCTTCTTCGCCAAGCCCGTCGGCGAAGGCAGTTTCTGGGTCGTCCACGTTGATTCGCTCGTCACGTCGCTGATCCTCGGCGTACTGGGCGTGTGGTTCTTCTGGTGGGTGGTGCGCGGCGCGACGTCCGGGGTTCCGAACAAGCGGCAGGCATTCGTCGAGATTGCGTACGAGTTCATCGACGACCAGGTGAAGGGTATCTTCACGCACGGCGACCGTAACAAGTTCGTCGCGCCCGCGGCGCTCACGGTGTTCGTCTGGGTCTTGCTGATGAATGCCATGGACTGGTTGCCAGTCGATTTCATCGCGAAGGGGCTCGGCGCGCTCGGCCTGCACGAATGGCGCGCGGTGCCGACCGCCGACGTCAATACCACGTTCGCCCTGGCGCTCTCGGTCTGGGCGCTGATGATTTACTTCTCGATCAAATCGAAGGGCCTGGGCGGCTGGATTCACGAGCTGTTCTGCGCGCCCTTCGGTTCCAATCCGCTGCTGTGGCCTGCGAACTTTGCGTTCAACCTGGTGGAGTACGTGTCGAAGCCGCTGTCCCACTCCCTGCGGCTGTTCGGCAACATGTTCGCCGGCGAGATCATCTTCCTGCTGCTCTGGGTGTGGGCTGCCACCGGGCTGGTGGGAACCTTCTTCGGCACGCTGCTCGGGCTCGGTTGGGCGATCTTCCACATCCTGATCGTGGTGATACAGGCGTTCATCTTCATGATGCTCACCGTGGCGTACATCTCGATGGCGCACGAGCATCACTGATTTTCATCGTTTACCCCATTTTCGCTCTGGAAAGGAAACCAAAATGGAAAAGCTTCAAATGCTGGCGATGATCCAGGCTTACACCGGGATCGGGATCGGCCTGATGATCGGCCTCGGCGCCGCCGGCGCGTGCATCGGCATCGGCATCATGTGCAGCCGCTTCCTCGAGGCCGCAGCGCGACAACCCGAGCTTACCGCCTCGCTGCAGGCGAAGGTGTTCCTGCTGCTCGGCCTGATCGACGCGTCATTCATCATCGGGGTCGGCCTGGCGATGCTGTTTGCCTTCGGCAACCCGCTGCTGAGCGTCATCCCGAAGTAATACCCGCCCGACGCGACTATTCTCATCCGGAAGTAAGGGGCAGGCATGAACATCAATCTGAGCTTGTTTACGCAGGCTGCTGCCTTTGCGCTATTCATCTGGTTCACCGTCAGGTTCGTGTGGCCGCCGCTGCTGCGCGCCATCGAGAATCGGCAGAAGCAGATCGCCGACGGCCTCGCGGCCGGCGAAGAGGGCAGGAGGTCGCTCGAAATCTCGACGCGGGAAGCCGGGCAGATGATCGAAGAAGCGCGTGGGCGCGCAGCCGACATCGTTGCGCAAGCGGAGAAGCGCGCCGCCCAGCTGGTCGAAGAAGCGAAGCTTGCGGCCCGTGACGAGGGCGCGCGAGAGAAGACCGCCGCCAAGGCTGACATACAGCAGGAAGTCTCACGGGCCCGCGAGCAGCTGCGCGAGCAGGTCGCGTCGCTTGCGGTCGCGGGCGCCGAGAAGATCCTGCGCCGCGAGGTCGACGCCAAGGCGCATGCGCAATTCCTCGATTCGATCAAGGCGCAGCTCTGATCCATGGCTGAGCCAAGCACCATCGCGCGGCCTTACGCGGAAGCGGTATTCCGGCTGGCCGACGGCTCGGGCAAGCTCGCGGAGTGGTTGGCGATGCTCGCCGCGCTCGCGCAAGTCGCTGGCAACGAGCGCGTGCGCGCGGAGATCCACGATCCGAACATCGGTGCTGCAAAGGTCGCTGGGCTGTTCATATCGATCCTGGCCGGCAAGCTGAGCGGCGAAGCCGAGAACTTGGTGCGCGTGCTGGCGGACAATCAACGCCTGGTGCTGCTGCCCGAAATCCGGGCACAGTTCGAGGTGCTGAAGAACGAGCGCGAGGGCGTGGTCGAGGCGCAGATTTTTTCCGCCTTCGAGCTCGAGCCGGCGCAGCTTGCCGAGCTCACCGGGCTGCTCGAGAAGCACACCGGCCGCAAGGTCCGCAGTAGTGTCACGCTGGATGGCGAGCTGATCGGCGGGGTGCGGATCGTGATCGGCGACAAGGTTATCGACGCCTCCGCGCGGGCGCAGCTCGCCGCGCTCGAGAGCGCATTGAAGGGCTAAATACCAAGGAATCGACATGCAACTCAATCCGTCCGAAATTTCGGAACTGATCAAGAGCCGGATCCAGAACCTCGATGCCGGGGCCGAGATGCGCACGCAGGGCACCGTCGTGTCGGTGACGGACGGCATCTGCCGCGTCCACGGCCTGTCCGACGTGATGCAGGGCGAGATGCTCGAGTTCCCGAAAAACACCTTCGGCCTGGCGCTCAACCTGGAACGCGACTCGGTGGGTGCGGTGATTCTCGGCGCGTACGAGCACATCACCGAGGGTGACACGGTCAAGTGCACGGGCAACATTCTCTCCGTACCGGTCGGCCCCGAGCTGCTCGGGCGAGTGGTGAACTCGCTCGGCCAGCCGATCGACGGCAAGGGCCCGATCAACGCGAAGGAGACCGACGTCATCGAGAAGGTCGCGCCCGGTGTGATCTGGAGAAAGTCGGTGTCGCAACCGGTGCAGACGGGACTCAAGGCGATCGACGCCATGGTGCCGGTCGGCCGCGGGCAGCGCGAGTTGATCATCGGTGACCGCCAGACGGGCAAGACCGCGGTCGCGGTCGACACCATCATCAATCAGAAGGGCAAGGATCTGTTCTGCGTTTACGTCGCGGTCGGCCAGAAAGCCTCGACGATCGCCAACGTGGTGCGCAAGCTGGAAGAGCATGGGGCGATGGACTACACCATCGTGGTCGCGGCCTCTGCCTCGGAATCGGCGGCGATGCAGTACATTGCGCCCTACTCGGGCTGCACCATGGGGGAGTACTTCCGCGATCGCGGCCAGGACGCGCTCATCATCTACGACGACCTGACCAAGCAGGCTTGGGCGTATCGCCAGGTGTCGCTGCTGTTGCGCCGCCCGCCGGGACGCGAAGCCTACCCCGGCGACGTGTTCTACCTGCACAGCCGTCTGCTGGAGCGCGCCGCGCGCGTCAACGAGGAGTACGTCGAGCGCTTTACCGGCGGCAAGGTCAAAGGCAAGACGGGCTCGCTTACTGCGCTGCCGATCATCGAGACGCAGGCGGGCGACGTGACGGCGTTCGTGCCGACGAACGTCATCTCGATCACCGACGGCCAGATCTTCCTCGAGTCCGACCTGTTCAACGCCGGCATCCGGCCGGCGATCAACGCCGGCATCTCGGTGTCGCGCGTGGGCGGCGCGGCGCAGACGAAGGTCATGAAGCGCCGCGACACGGGCGGCGGCGTGCGCCTGGCGCTCGCCCAGTACCGCGAGCTCGCGGCCTTCGCGCAATTCGCCTCGGACCTGGACGAAGCCACGCGCAAACAGCTGGAGCGCGGGCGCATGGTCACCGAGCTCATGAAGCAGCCGCAATACTCCCCACTTCAAGTTTGGGAGATGGCGCTGACGCTGTTCGCAGTGAACAACGCGTTTTTCGACGATATCGATGTGAAAAAGGCGCTGGCTGCCGAAAAGTCGATGCGCGACTACGTCAAGGGCAAGTACGCCGAGCTCGTGAAGCGCATGGAAGACAAGAAGGACCTCTCCGAGGACGACGAGAAGGCCCTCAAGGCCGCGATCGAGGACTGGAAGAAGAACGGCACTTACTGAGCCGGGACAAGCGCCATGCCGGGCACCAAAGAGATCCGCAACAAGATCAAGAGTGTGCAGAACACTCGCAAGATCACCAAGGCGATGGAGATGGTTTCCGCCTCGAAGATGCGCAAGGCGCAGGAGCGCATGCGCGCGACGCGACCCTATGGCGAGAAGATCCGCAATGTGGCGGCGCATATCAGCCATGCCAATCCGGAATACCGGCACCCGTTCTTGGTCGCCCGCGACACGGTCAAGGGTGTCGGGCTGATCGTGATCACCACCGACAAGGGGCTGTGCGGGGGTCTCAACACCAACGCGCTGCGCCTGGCGCTCAATCACTACAAGGAGTGGCAGGCGCAGGGCGAGCAGATCGAGGTCTGCTGCATCGGCACCAGAGGTCTGGGATTCATGCAGCGCCTGGGCGCCAATGTCGTCTCGGAGGCGGTGCAGCTCGGCGACCGCCCGCAGCTGGATAGGCTGATCGGCGCGGTGAAGGTGATGCTCGAAGGCTATGTCGAGGATCGCGTCGACCGGGTGATGATCGTCTATACGCGCTTCATCAACACCATGAAGCAGGAGCCGGTCATGGAGCAGCTGCTGCCGCTCACCGGCGAGCGCATGGGCTCGCCCGAGGGCACCTGGGACTACCTGTACGAGCCCGAGGCCAAGACCGTGCTCGACCAGGTGCTGACGCGCTACATCGAGGCGATCATCGTCCAGGCGCTCGCCGAGAACATGGCCTCCGAGCAATCGGCACGCATGGTGGCGATGAAGGCCGCCTCCGACAACGCCGACACGCTGATCGACGAGCTCACGCTGATCTACAACAAGAACCGGCAGGCGGGGATCACCAAGGAACTCTCGGAAATCGTCGGCGGCGCGGCCGCCGTGTAACGGAATCTAGCTCTAGGAAAAAGTCATGTCACAAGCACAAGGCACCATCGTACAGTGCATCGGCGCGGTCACCGATATTGAATTTCCGCGCGACGCGATGCCCAAGGTTTACGACGCGCTGACCCTCGCTGACACCGGCGAGAAGGGGCTCGCCGAACAGGGCCTGACTTTCGAGGTCGAGCAGCAGCTCGGCGACGGCGTGGTGCGCTGCATCGCCATGGGCTCGGCCGACGGCCTGCGCCGAGGCATGAAGGTCAACAATACCGGTGCGCCGATCTCGGTGCCGGTCGGAAAAGGGACGCTCGGGCGCATCATGGACGTGCTCGGGCGCCCGATCGACGAAGGTGGTCCGATCGAGACGCAAGAGCGCCGTTCGATCCACCAGTCCGCGCCCAAGTTCGACGAGCTTTCCCCATCCGTCGAGCTGCTCGAAACTGGCATCAAGGTGATCGATCTCATCTGCCCATTCGCGAAGGGCGGTAAGATCGGCCTGTTCGGCGGTGCCGGCGTCGGCAAGACCGTGACGATGCTCGAACTCATCAATAACATCGCCACGAAGCACAGCGGACTGTCGGTGTTTGCCGGCGTGGGCGAGCGGACGCGCGAAGGCAATGACTTTTACCACGAGATGATCGAAGCCGAGGTCATCAAGCTCGACAATCTCCAGGAGTCGAAGGTCGCGATGGTGTTCGGCCAGATGAACGAGCCGCCGGGCAACCGGCTGCGCGTCGGGTTGACCGGCCTCACGATGGCGGAATCATTCCGCGACGAAGGGCGCGACATCCTGCTGTTCATCGACAACATCTACCGCTTCACGCTCGCGGGCACCGAAGTGAGCGCACTTCTCGGGCGCATGCCTTCGGCGGTCGGCTATCAGCCGACGCTCGCCGAGGAGATGGGCCGGCTGCAGGAACGCATCACCTCGACAAAAACCGGCTCGATCACCTCGATCCAGGCGGTGTACGTGCCCGCCGACGACCTGACCGATCCGTCGCCCGCCACCACCTTCGGCCACCTCGACGCGACGGTGGTGCTGTCGCGCGATATCGCTTCGCTTGGTATCTATCCCGCGGTCGATCCGCTCGATTCGACCTCGCGCCAGGTCGATCCGAACACCATCGGCGAGGAGCACTACAACACCACCCGCGCGGTGCAGGCGACGCTGCAGCGCTACAAGGAGCTGCGCGACATCATCGCCATTCTCGGCATGGACGAGCTCTCGCCTGAGGACAAGCTGGCGGTAGCGCGCGCGCGCAAGATACAGCGCTTTCTGTCCCAGCCCTTCACCGTGGCGCAGAACTTTACCGGTACGCCGGGCAAGTACGTGACGCTCAAGGACTCAATCAAGGGCTTCAACATGATCGTCAACGGTGAGTGCGACAGCCTGCCCGAACAGGCCTTCTACATGGTCGGCCCGATCGAGGAAGCGTTTGAGAAGGCGAAGACTCTCCAGTAAGGCGAGCCCACATGGCAATCACCATGCACGTCGACGTGGTCAGCGCGGAAGAGTCGATCTTCTCGGGCGAGGCGGAGTTCGTCGTGCTACCCGGCGAGGCCGGCGAGCTCGGCGTTTACCCGCGGCACACGCCGCTCATCACCCGGATCCGGCCCGGCACCGTGCGCATTATCCCGGCGGGCGGCGGCGAGGAGCAGCTCATCTTCGTCGCCGGAGGGATCCTCGAGATCCAGCCGCAGGTGGTGACGGTGCTCGCCGACACGGCGATTCGCGGCCACGACCTCGACGAGGCGAAGGCGCTCGAGGCGCAGAAGCGCGCCGAGGAGTCGCGCCGCAACGCCAAGGACAAGCAGGAAGTCGCCACGGTCGAAGCCGAGCTATCGATGCTCGCCGCGCAGCTGGCCGCGATCCGAAAGCTGCGCAAATAGCCGTACAGCGGCCGGCGTGCCCGCCGCACGCCGCGGCCGGCTCGAGCAGGTCAGGAACCCCTGGTGCGGTGTTGCTGGATATGCTGGTTCAGGCTGCGCAGCGACCCCAATATGCGCCGATTGTTCTCATCGTCGGAGCGCAGCTGGATGCCGTAATGTTTCGACAGAGCGAGGGCAAGTTCAAGGATATCGATCGAGTCCAGACCCAGACCGTCGCCATACAGGGACGCGTCCGGGTCGATCTCCGCGGCGTTCACTTCCAGGTTGAGCGTGGTGACGATGAGCTCAGCCAGTTCCAGCTCGGCGGCTGTCAAGGGGGCGCTTTCGCGCAGCATTTTAGTGGCGACCTGGTTCATGCCTTCACGGGAAGTCCGTCATGCTTTCGGCGGGTTGCTCGATCGGTACAATATGCATCGGCTACTTGAGGCCAAGCGTACTACGAAGAACTTGGCGACGAAAGTTCGGTCATCGACGGAAACGGTGAACGCGGGCCGGGAGGATCGCACGTGAATCGCCTTCCCCTGATCCGCGACTACCGCGCGGACGCCGCAGTGGCGTATCGCGACGGCCGGCCGATCGGCGTGCATCAGTTTCTGCGGGATGTCAGACGGCTGGCCGACCTTCTGCCCGAGCGGCGGCACGTCCTCAACTTGTTGACGGATCGCTATCGATTCCTGGTCGGATTCGGCGCCGCGTTGCTGCGCCGGCAGGTCAGCCTGCTGCCGCCGAACCAGACGCCCAGGCTGCTCGAGCAATTGAGCGGCCGGTACCCGGACATGTATTGCCTGACCGACGCGGCGGGAGAGCGGCTTGGCCTGGATACCATCGCGTATCCCGCCACGTCCGACGTTGCCTCGCCGGTCGTCGGAACCCCCTCGATTCCTTCTGCGCAGGTCGCCGCCGTCGTGTTCACGTCGGGCACTACCGGAGAGCCCCTACCGCACCAGAAGTCATGGGGGGGGCTGGTCCGCAGCGCCCGTGCGGAGGCGCAGCGGCTGGGGTTGAGCGGCCATTCGGGCATGGCGATTCTGGGCACCGTGCTGCCGCATCATATGTACGGTCTCGAATCCACGGTCCTCTTGCCCACGCAGAACGGTCTGGCGCTGCACGCCGGCCGGCCGTTCTATCCGGCCGATATCCGCGCCGAACTCGAGGCGTTGCCGCGACCGCGCGGGCTGGTGACCACGCCGGTGCACCTTCGGGCACTGCTTGCCGACCCGGCCCGGTTGCCGCCGGTAGATTTCCTGCTCTGCGCGACGACGCCGCTGTCCCCGCAACTGGCGGCCGAAGCCGAGGCACGCCTCGCTACGCCGCTCTACGAGATCTATGGTTGTACCGAAGCTGGGCAGGTGGCCACCCGCCGCACCGTCGAGACCGCCGCGTGGCGTGCTTTTCCCGACGTCGCGCTGCGCCAGGACGAGAAAGGCACCTGGGTCAGTGGCGGACACGTGGAAGGCGAGGTGCTGCTCGCCGACGTGATCGAGCTCGTCCAAGGCGATACGTTCCTGTTGCATGGCAGGACGGCCGATCTTGTCGATATCGCCGGCAAGCGCACCTCGCTCGCCAGCCTCGACTACCACCTGAATTCCATCGAGGGCGTCGTCGACGGCGCCTTCATCGTGCCGAATCAGGACGGCGAGGAAATCACCCGGCTGATGGCCTTCGTGGTGGCGCCTGGGGTCACCAGCGCGAAGCTCATGAGCGCCTTGCGCGAACGCATCGACGCCGCCTTCCTGCCGCGGCCGCTATGCGTGGTGGACGTTCTGCCGCGCAATGCCACCGGGAAATTGCCGCGCGAGGCGCTCGATCGGCTCATCACCGAGCGTGCGCGCAAGGCGGGGTGAAATTGCACAAGCTCGAACGGATATTTCCTCCGCATCACCCGGCCTCGGAGGGGCACTTTCCCGGCAACCCCGTCATTCCCGGCGCGGTGCTGTTGAGCGAAGCGCTGCGCGCGATCGAATCTCACCTGGGTGTTTCGCTGGAGCCATGCGAGCTCCGTTCGGCAAAATTCTTCCATCCCACGCGGCCCGGCGATCGGGTGCAGATCGAGTTTTCCGATGCCGCGCGCGACCAGATCGAGTTTGCCTGCAAGGTGGGGGAAAAGTCCGTGCTGACCGGCGTGGTGAAATGCGCAGGCATGCCAACGCCGGCCTAGAGGCTCAGCGCGCGCCCGAATGGCTTGCCCGGCCGGAGCGCGGCAGCGCACGCACCATCCGTTTCATCGTGTGGGTCGCGCTGCGATTGGGTCGGCCCGCTGCACGACTCCTGCTGTACCCCATCTGCCTGTATTTTTTCTTGTTCTCCGGCGCGGCGCGGGCGGCTTCACGGAAATATCTCGGCAAGGTGCTCGGACGCCCGCCCGGATTCGGCGATGTCTTTCGCCACTACCACACCTTCGCGGCCACCATTCTGGACCGCGTATACCTGCTTAATGGCCAGTACGGCCGCTTCGACGTGCGGGCGTATGGAGCCGACATCGTCGACAGCGTGCTCGCGCGCGGCGACGGCTGCCTTCTGCTCGGGGCGCACATCGGCAGCTTCGAGATCATCCGCTCCTTGGGCCGGGACGCGCGGGGGCTGCGCGTGAGCCTGGTGATGTATGAGGAAAATGCCCGCAAGCTGAATGCGGTGCTCGAGGCCATCAATCCTGACCTGAACCTGCAGGTGATTCCCCTGGGCAAGCTGGACTCGATGCTGAAGCTGGACGAGGCGCTCCGGTCGGGCGCCTGCGTCGGCATGCTCGGCGACAGAACGATCGAGGCCGAAGGAACGCTGGCATGCCCCTTTCTCGGAGAGCCGGCCCAACTCGCCGTCGGGCCTATGCGAATCGCGGCCATGCTGAAGCGGCCGCTGGTGCTGATGTTCGGCTTGTATCGCGGCGGCAGCCGCTACGACGTGCACTTCGAGCGGCTTGCCGACTTCGGCGCTGTCGGTCGCAGGGATCGCGGCGCGGCGATCGAGCAGGCCCTGCGACAGTATGCCGAACGGATGGAACACTACTGCCGTCTGGCGCCGTACAACTGGTTCAACTTCTATGATTTCTGGAAGTAGCATTCGCCGCCCGCTGCTCGCGGGGCTGTGCGCGTTCGCGGCCATGGCTTTCGCATGCGGCGCTGTGCGCGCCGAGACGCCCTCGGCCGCCTGGGACGTGAAGCAGCTCATGCAAAGCATGCGACAGGTGAAGACGGCCAGAGCCACGTTCGTCGAGCGCAAGTACCTGAGCATCGTCAGCGGCCCGCTCGAATCATCGGGGACGCTGCTCTACAACGCGCCCGACCGGCTGGAGAAGCACACCCTGCTGCCCGCGCCGGAAAGCCTCGTCCTGGCCGGAGACGAGCTCACCATCACCAACGAGGCCAAGCACCAGCGCCGCACGCTGGCGCTGCAGGACTATCCGATCGTCTGGGCGTTCGTGGAAAGCATCCGCTCGACGCTCGCCGGCGACTTGCCGACCCTGAGCCGCTTCTACGGCGTTGGCCTCGAAGGCGATGCTGCTCAATGGCAACTGATCCTCACGCCCAACGAGCCGAGCATACGGGCAGCCGTGAGCGAGATTCGCATCGTCGGCGGCAGGAACCAGGTCGCCAGCATCGAGATCGTCGAGCCCGGAGGCGACCGCTCGGTCATGACGATCACCGAGGAAGGCCGTTGAGTGGCTCGTCGCGCCGTGCGGTCGCTGCCTGGGTGGCCTTCATCCTGGCCTGCGTCGCGATCATCAGCCGAACCGAGTTCAGCACCGATCTGTCCGCATTCTTGCCCCGCTCGCCGACGCCCGCGCAACAACTGCTGGTAGACCAGTTGCGCGAGGGCGTCGTGTCGCGCCAGATTCTGATCGGGATCGAGGGCGGCACGCCCGCCGCGCTTGCCGAGATCAGCAGGCGGATGGCGGCCAAGCTGCGCCGCGACGCAAGCTTCGCCACCGTGAACAACGGCGAAAACGTCGGGCTTGAGAAGGACAGGGATTACCTGTGGCGCAACCGCTACCTGCTCAGCCCGGCCGTCGATCGCGAACACTTCACCGCGTCTGCCCTGCGCCGCGCGCTCGAAGACGACCTGCAGCTGCTCGGTTCGTCCGCGGGCATGCTGTGGCGCAAGGTTCTGCCGCAGGACCCCGGGGGCGAATTGCTGCGCCTCCTCGATCAGCTCGAAGGGCAGACGAAGCCCGCGATGCAGCAAGGGGTATGGTTTTCGAAGGACGGCAAACGGGCGCTCTTGGTCGCGCAGACGAGGAGCGCCGGCGTCGACATCGATGCGCAACAGAGCGCCCTGGCGCGCATACGCGCTGCCTTCGCAGAGGCGGCGGGCGTCGGTGCGGCGCGCCTTCTGGTCAGTGGACCCGCGGTCTTCTCGGTGAGCGCACGCGAGACGATCAAGGGCGACGTCCTGCGCTTCTCGCTGATCGCCACGATCCTGATCTCGGCGCTGCTGCTGCTTCTGTATCGCTCGGCGCGAACGCTGGGGCTGGCGTTGCTGCCGGTTGCCAGCGGAGCGCTTGCGGGCGTGGCCGCGGTGAGCCTTGGCTTGGGATCGGTCCACGGCATCACGCTGGGATTCGGCGTCACCCTGATCGGCGAAGGGGTGGACTACGCGATCTATCTGTTGACGCAGATGACGCCAGGGACGCCTGCGCGAAACACGCTCGACCGCATCTGGCCGACGCTGCGCCTTGGAGTACTGACCTCAGTGTGCGGCTTCAGCGCCATGCTGTTCTCGGGGTTCCCGGGGCTCGCGCAACTGGGTCTGTTTTCGATCGCCGGGCTCATCGTCGCCGTGGCGGTCACGCGCTGGGTCTTGCCGGCCCTGCTGAGCTCCGGTTTTTCGGCCCCGGCGGTGACGACGCTCGCGCCGAAGGCGGCGTTCCTCGCGCGCCACGCCCCCGCACTGCGCCCCACCCTGCTGCTGGGCGTTGCGCTCGCGACGCTGTTCCTGTTGCTGCATCGAGGACCGTCATGGAGCGACGAGCTTGCGCGCCTGAGCCCGGTCCCCCTGCACGACCAGACCCTGGATGCCAGACTGCGAAGTGATATCGGCGCGCCTGACGTGCGTTACCTGGTCGTGGTGAGCGCCCGTGACCAAGAAGCGACCTTGCAGGCGAGCGAGCACGTGGGTGCGACACTGCGACGGTTGACCGCGGCCGGCATGCTGCAGGGCTTCGAATCGCCGGCAACCTATCTGCCGAGCCGCAAGACGCAGCGCGCCCGTCAGGACGCGCTACCGTCAGCCGAAACCTTGCGAGAAAACCTGGAGCGCGCGCAAAGCGGCCTGCCGTTCCGTGCCGGACTGTTCGAGCCATTCCTGGAAGACGTATCCGCGACCAAGCGTCAGCCGCTGCTGGACCGGACCGACCTGCAAGGCACCAATCTAGCGACCAAGGTGGATTCACTGCTCGTGCGTCGACCAGCCGGCTGGGCGGCGATGTTGCCGTTGCGCGGTGTGGCGGACGCGCAGCGTATCGCCCGGGAGGTGGCCACGGTGCCTGACGCGCAAGCGGTTCTGCTCGATCTCAAGCACGACGCCGATCAGCTCTATCGGTCCTATCGAAGCGAAGTTCTCAAGTACTCGCTGTTGGGCGCCGCGGCCATCGTCGCGCTCCTGTCGATCAGCCTGCGCTCGGCGCGCCGCGTATTCGATGTCGTGGCGCCATTGGTGGCGGCCGTGATCGTCACGAGCGCCGTGTTGATCCTCGGCGGTCACGGCTTGTCGATCTTCAACCTGGTCGGCCTGCTCCTGGTGGTCGCCGTCGGTTCCAACTATTCGCTGTTTTTCGATCGGCGAGTCGATTCGGGACGGGACCGCGAGCGCACCATCGTCTCGCTGCTGTTCGCGAACATTTCCACGGTGATCGGCTTCGGCGTGCTCAGCTTTTCAAGCGTGCCGGTATTGAACGCCATCGGATCGACCGTCGGCACGGGGGCCATGCTGAGTCTCGTCTTCTCGGCCATTCTGGCTCGACCGGAGGACCGCGCGCCGGCCGGCAACGCTGCGTGACGCGGAAATATGGTCATCGCGTTCCCCGAACCTCCGTATCGACGACATGCACGCCATCTACGACCTAGCGCCGGACTGCGGCGCCGACCGCGTGCTGCTCGTCATGTTGCCCGGTGCCATGGACCGGGCGCAGGACCTGATGGAGCAGGGATTGTGCGCGGCGCTGCGGGAGCGCGGCCTGCCCGTGGACGTCGTGGCGGTCGACGCGCACGTCGACTATTATTTCGAGCGCACGGTCATCGAGTGTCTGGCGGCGGACATCATTGCGCCGGCGCGCGACCTGGGCTACAAGCGTATCTGGCTACTGGGCATATCGATCGGCGGCATGGGATCGATGGCCTACGTCCGCGAGCACGCGGCGGACATCGAAGGCGTGGTTTTGCTGGCCCCGTTTCTCGGCGCACGCGGTCTGATTGCGGAGGTCATGCGCGCCGGCGGCCTGAATCAATGGACACCGGGCGATATCCCGCCGGGGGACGATGAGCGCGCGCTTGTTGCATGGCTCAGGACTTATCGGTCGGCCGACCCGGCTTTGCCCGCGATCTTCCTCGGCTACGGAAAGGGCGACCGCTTCGCGCCGGCGAGCACGATGCTCGCGGCGCAGCTGCCGGCCTCGCGTGTGGTCGCGGTCGAGGGCGGCCACGACTGGCAGACCTGGAGGGCACTGTGGCAGCAATTGCTCGACAAGGGTCTGTTTTCCAATTGACTGACTGACGGCTCGGATGGAATCCGCCACCCGCACCCGGTCCTGGCGCCCGACGCCCGCCATTCGGCTATCGACCTTGCTGCATCTCGCCGGGGCGGCCTCGCTCGCGGCGCTGCCCGAGTCATGGCCCGTGGTGCTGAGTGCCTTGCTCGGCAACCATCTGCTGCTGGGCGGCGCAGTCCTGTTGCCGCGCAGCGGCTTGCTGGGGCGCAACCTGGTTCGCTTGCCAGGCGCGGCGGCGCGCCGCAGGGAGATTGCGCTCACTTTCGACGACGGTCCGGACCCGGCGGCGACGCCTCAGGTGCTCGAGCTGCTGGACCGACATGGCGCGAAGGCGAGCTTCTTCTGCATCGGCGAAAGGGCTGCGGCGTTTCCGGAACTGGTCCGCGAGATCGCCCGTCGAGGCCACAGCGTGGAAAACCACAGCCATACGCATTCACATGCATTCGCGTTGTATGGCGTGTCGCGATTGGGGCGCGAGGTGGATGCCGGGCAGGCCTGCATCGCAGGGGTGACCGGCCGGGAGCCGCGATTTTTCCGTGCTCCATCCGGATTTCGCAGTCCCTTGCTCGATCCGGTGCTTGCCAAGCGGGGATTGCACTACGTCTCATGGACCCGACGAGGCTTCGATGCCGTGCACAGCGATCCGGGTAGGGTGCTCAAGCGCCTGACGACCGGACTTTCCGCCGGCGACATCCTGTTGCTGCACGACGGCGTTTCCTCCCGGACGAAGCGTGGCGAACCCGTCGTACTCGTCGTGCTTCCGGCGTTGCTGGAGGCGATGGCGGCCAAAGGTCTGAAATCGGTCGCCTTGCCGACCGCGCTCGAAGATGGATCCGAAGCTTAGGCCGCTCTTTGAGGCGGCAACGCGCCCCTACGCGAGCGCCGGCAAACACGCCTGGTACTTCTCGCGCGGCAAGCTGCGCCACGACCCGGTGTATTTCGCGCTGCTCGAGCGCGGTCTGCTGCCAGACGGCGGCCGCCTGTTCGACCTGGGCTGTGGGGCGGGCATCCTGCTGGCGCTGCTCAACGCAGCCAGGACCGAGTATCGGTCCGGGCGCTGGCCTGAGCACTGGCCCGCGCCGCCCTTGCAGCTCGACATGCACGGCATCGAGTTGCACGCGGATCGCGCAGGCACCGCGCGCAAGGTTCTCGGGGACGCCGCCAACGTGACCTCCGGCGACATCTGTGATGTCGCGCTTTCTGCTTGCTCGGCGGTGGTGGTCCTGGACGTGCTGCTCTATTTGCACGAGGCTGCGCAGCGCAAAGTGCTGGAACGCGTAGCCGCTGCGCTGCGCTGCGGGGGCGTCCTGCTGCTGCGCGAAGCCGATGCGGGCGCCGGCGTAGCGTTCAGGATGACGCAATGGACGGAGCGCGTCGCCAACGGGTGGCGCGGGCAACCCTGGAAGCGGCTGTACTATCGCAGTGCCGCCCAATGGGTTCGCCTGCTCGAGGAGCTCGGCTTTGCCGTGAGCGCTCAACCGATGAACGAAGGAACGCCGTTTTCCAACATGCTGTTCATCGCGCAGCGCCTTCCGGGTTGATTTGTCATCCCCTTGCGACCTCTCGTCATCAGCCGTCTCGCGATCGTGAACTGCCTGGGACGCGGGCTGCGGGCGGTCGCGACCGCCCTGCGCGAGCGCCGTTCAGGTCTGGCGCCCTGTGCCTTCGATACCGTGGCGCTCGACACCTACGTCGGCGAGGTCGGGGGTCTGGACGATTATCGCGTCCGCGGTGAGCTTGCCGCCTACGACTGCCGCAACAATCGCCTCGCCCAGCTCACCCTCGAGCAGGACGGATTCGCCGAGGCCGTCGGCCGGGCGCGGGACGAATACGGCGCCCGGCGGATCGGCGTCTTCCTGGGGACCAGCACCTCCGGCATGCTCGAAACCGAGCTGGCCTATCGCCGGCGCGATCCGAAGACCGGCGCATTGCCTGCCGACTTCCGCTACGCCGAAACCCAAAACGCCTTTTCCTTGGCGGATTTCGTGCAGCGTAGCCTCCGGCTCGGAGGGCCGTCGTTTGTGGTGTCCTCGGCCTGCTCGTCGACCGCGAAGGTTTTCGGCAACGCCGCGCGCATGGTGGCCGCCGGCATCGTCGATGCCGCCGTCGTCGGTGGGGCGGATACGCTTTGCCTCACCACGCTTTACGGCTTCCATTCGCTGGGGCTCGTGTCATCCGCGCCCTGCCGTCCCTTCGACACGGCCCGTGACGGGATCTCCATTGGCGAAGGCGCAGGGTTCGCGCTCCTCGAGCGCGCTCCGGGCAGCCCCGCCGCGGGAACGATCATGCTGCTCGGCGTGGGCGAGAGTTGCGATGCCTACCACATGTCCGCGCCGCACCCGGAGGGCGCCGGGGCGAAGCTGGCGATGCAACGGGCGCTCCAATCCGCGGGGCTCACGCCCCCGGACATCGACTACATCAATCTGCACGGCACGGCCACCCGCAGCAACGATGCAAGCGAGGACAAGGCCGTGGTCGATGTCTTTGGCGCCCGCACGCCATGCAGTTCGACCAAGGGCTGGACCGGGCATCTGCTGGGCGCCGCCGGCATCACCGAGGCCATCATTTCCATCCTGGCCATGGAAAATGACCTGCTTCCCGGCAGCCTGCAGACGAAGGAGCTCGACCCCGCATTGCGGTGCAACTATCAGCTCGAGAATCGTGAGCAGCGGCTTGCGCGCGTGCTGTCGAACTCATTCGGCTTCGGTGGCAGCAATTGCAGCCTTGTGTTGCAGCGGGCCGCATGATGCGACTTTTCGTCGAGGGCATCGGCGTGCTGGGCCCCGGGCTGAACGGCTGGCACGCCGACCGTACCGTGCTGGCGGAACGCAAGCCCTACGTCAGCGCGCCGACGGTGCTGGCGCCGAGCGAAATGCTGCCCCCGCCGGAACGCCGCCGCACGGGCGTCCCGGTCAAGCTGGCGCTCGCGGTCGGACGCGAAGCGTTCGCCAATGCCGAACGCGATGCCAGCGCGACGGCGACCGTATTCGCGTCCTCGGGTGGCGACGCCGACAATGTGCACCAGATCTGCGAGGCGCTGGCTTCGCCGCAACGCGAAGTCTCGCCGACGCGATTTCACAACTCCGTGCACAACGCGGCAGCAGGGTATTGGAGCATCGCGAGCCGCTCCCAGGAGCCGTCGACCAGCCTCGCCTGCTTTGACGCCAGTTTTGCCGCCGGCATGCTCGAGACCGCGGTTCAGATCACGGTAGAGGGCAGGCCGGTTGCGCTGATCGCCTACGATCAGCCGTATCCGGAGCCCCTCGGGGCAGCGCGTCACATCGGCGCGAATTTCGGCGTCGCGATGGTGCTCGTGCCGCAACGCACCCCGCGTGCGTTTGCCGCCGTCGAGGTCCAGCTCGTTGCCGCCGAGGCGACTCCCTCCTCGATGGCCGACCCCGGTCTGGAGGCTCTGCGAGCCGGCACGCCTGCGGCGCGTTCGCTGCCGCTGCTCGGCGCGCTGGCTCGGGGCGACACGGGGTTCGTCGTCGTCGAGTACGTCGGCGGGAATCACCTGCGCCTGGCCGTGGCACCGTGTTAGTGTCCAAGGATGAGATTGCGCGCATCATTCCCCACGCGGGGGCCATGTGCCTGCTGGAGGGCGTGGTCTTCTGGGACGCGAACAAGATCCGCTGCGTCAGCGGCACGCACCGCGACCCGCATAACCCGATGCGCGCGGGCGGTGAATTGTCCGCGCTGTGCGGCGTCGAGTACGCGGCGCAGGCCATGGCGGTGCACGGCGGGCTTGGCGGCGTGGTGGGCGCACGGCCGAAGGCCGGCTACCTGGCCAGCCTGCGCGACGTGACTTGCACGCGCGGTAGGCTGGATGATCTGGCGGGCGACTTGATCGTCGACGCCGAGCGCCTGATGGGCGACGGCAGTCGCGTCATGTATCGCTTTCATGTGCGCGTCGGAGACGTCGACGTGTTGAGCGGAAGGGCGACCGTGATCCTGGATGCGGGAGCTGCAGGCTCGTGAGGCGGGCCTTGGTGACCGGGGGCAGCGGAGCGCTCGGTGCGGCCATCTGTCGGCGGCTGGCCGCCGACGGCTGCCACGTGTACGTGCATGCGCACAGCAATCCGTCACAGGCGCAGCGCCTGGTCGGCGAGATCGCCGCGGCCGGCGGCTCCGCTGCGGCCGCGACGTTCGACGTCACGGACCCCGACCAGGCCCGAGCCGCGCTGGAGGGCATGCTCGCCGACGGGCCGATCCAGATCGTCGTCAACAATGCTGGCATCCACGATGACGCGGTGATGCCCGGAATGCGGCGCGCGCAATGGACGCGCGTGATCGACGTTTCGCTGAACGGCTTCTTCAACGTCACGCAGCCGCTGCTGCTGCCGATGATTCACTCCCGCTGGGGGCGAATCGTGAACGTTTCGTCGGCGGCCGCGCTGTACGGCAACCGGGGACAAACCAACTACGCCGCGGCCAAGGCGGGGCTGCACGGTGCGACCAAGTCTCTGGCGCTGGAGCTCGCCAGTCGCGGCATCACGGTGAACGTCGTCGCCCCCGGCATCATCGCCTCGCCCATGGCCGATCGGGTCTTCAGCAAGCAGATGATCGATGCGCTCGTACCGATGAAGCGCGCCGGCAGGCCCGAGGAGGTCGCCGACCTGGTGGGCTTCCTCTCATCCGAGCGGGCGGGCTACATATCGGGGCAGATCATCTCCATCAACGGTGCCATGGTCTAGCCGGGTCCGCGTCGCGTCCTCGCGTCACGGCTCGCCGCGAGGCATCGCCCCTGCGTCATGGTCCCGGATCGCCCGCCTGCGCGTCTTCCACGCCAGCATGCTCTTTGTCGGATGGAGCATAGCGTTCAGGTAGTAGAGCGCTTTGAACAACAGCAGCCGCGGGCCAACGTGCGTACCGCGAAAGATGTCGCCCGCGAGTATCGAAAGCACCGTTTCCTGCAGCCGGAAACGGTTGTGCGGATTCATGAACAGGCCGCGCAGGCTCGGCGTCGTGACCCGATAGATGAACCAGGAAAATACCCTCGGGCCGCGGCGCATCGCGGCATCGAATTTCTTCAATGCGCGCGGCGCTCTTCGCGCATCGTCAAGGCAGGTTTCGATCGTGTCTGCGGCGACAAAGGCGCCATACATGGCCAGGAACACGCCCGTTGAAAATACCGGGTCGATGAACGCAAACGCGTCGCCGAGCATGAGGTAGCCGGGGCCGGCGGTGCGCTCGCCGTTGTAAGAGTAATTCCCCGTGGCGGTAACGGGGGAAACCAATTTCGCGTCCCGCAGGCGCTCCGACAGGGCCGGACAAAGCGCGATGGTGTCCCGCAGGAATTGCGTGGTATCGGTCTTGCGGGATTTCATGTAATAGGGCCAGCACACCGCACCGATGCTGGTGGTGCCGTCGGTGAGCGGAATGAACCAGAACCAGCCGTGATCGAACCAGAAGATGCTGATGTTGCCCTCCTCCTTGCCAGGCAGCCGCGTGGCGCCGGCAAAGTGGCCGAAGATCGCCGCGCTGTTGTGCTTTCGGTTGCGGCGCTTGGTCGCGAGACGGTTGGCGAGGAAGGTATCGCGGCCCGACGCGTCGACCACGAATTTCGCCTGCCAGCGCCGCTCGCCGCCATCTTCCTGGCGCGCCCTGACCAGCGCGCCGCCGGAGCGGAATTCGACGGCGGTGACCCGGCATCCCTCGATTGCCGTCGCTCCCTTGCGCGCGGCATTGCGAAACAGGATGTCGTCTAACTCCGACCGGCGCACCTGATAGGCGGACGGAAAGGACTTGTCCAGCGCGTCGGCGAAGCTCAGCGTGACCGGCTTGTCGTGCGCGGGCGAGACGAACTCGACGCCATGCTTCGGCATGCCGATGCGCTCGATTTCCTCGCCCACCCCGAGCCGCTCGAAGAGCGGCAGGTTGAGCGGCAGCAGCGACTCTCCGATATGGAAGCGCGGATGGCGCGCCTTCTCTACCAGGACGACGTGCCGTCCGCGCTCCGCGAGAAGGGCGGATACGGTGGCGCCGGCCGGACCGCCGCCGATCACCAGGACGTCACAATGCGGCATCGCCTCTTGCATCAGCCGTCCCTCGGCGCCGGCGCGTCGCGGTAGCGCTCCCGCAGCACGCGCTTGTAGAGCTTGCCGGTCGCGTGGCGCGGCAGCTGCGGGTCGAAATCGACCGATCGCGGGCACTTGATGTGCGAGAGATTGTCGCGGCAGTAGGCGATCAGCTCTTCGGCCAGCGCGGGGCGCGCGTCGCCCCACTCCATAGGCTGCACCACCGCCTTCACTTCCTCGCCCAAGTCCTCGTTCGGCACGCCGATCACCGCCACATCGGCGACCTTGGGATGGGTCACCAGCAGGTTCTCGACCTCCTGCGGGTAGATGTTCACGCCGCCGCTGATGATCATGAAGTCCTTGCGGTCCGTGAGGTAGAGGTAGCCCTCGGCGTCCAGATGGCCGACGTCGCCCAAGGTCGACCAGCCCTCGCGGCTGCGCGAGGTCGCGGTCTTCTTCGGGTCGTTGTGGTATTCGAACACGGGGCCGTTGGCGAAGTATATGGTGCCTGTCTCGCCCGCAGGTAGCAACCTGCCGTCGTCGTCCAGGATGCGCACTTGTCCGAGCAGCGCGCGCCCCACCGTGCCGCGGTGCGCCAGCCACTCGTCGGAGGTGCAGGCCACGTAGCCGTTGCCCTCGGTGCCGGCGTAATACTCGTACAGCACCGGTCCCCACCAGCGGATCATTTCCTCCTTCACCTGCGCCGGACACGGCGCCGCGGCGTGGATCGCCACCTTGAGCGAGGCGTGGTCATGGCGCGCGCGCACCTCGGGCGGCAGCTTCAGCATGCGCACGAACATGGTCGGCACCCACTGGCTGTGCGTGACGCGATGCTTCTCGATCAACGCCAATGCCTCCACGGCGTCAAACTGCTCCATCAGCACCGACGTGCCGCCGCAGCGCATCACCGTCATGTTGAAGCGCAAAGGCGCCGCATGATAGAGGGGCGCAGGCGAGAGGTAGATTGACTCCGGGCCGAGGCCGTAGAGCGTCCTGGCAAGGTTGATGAGCGGCGTGGGCGCGTCGATCGACTCGTCGAGCAGCTCGGTCTTGATGCCCTTCGGGCGACCGGTGGTGCCGGAGGAATAGAGCATGTCGCGGCCCGCGCTTTCGTCCGCGATGCGCGTGCTGGGCTGCTCGTGCGCGGCCGGTTCCCACGGCAGGTGTCCGGGGAGCGCACCGCCCACCGAAAAGCGCGCCTTGATCCCGGGCATGCGCGCGGCGAGCGCGGCGGCCTGCCCGGCGAGGCTCGCCGAGACGATGAATGCCTTGGCGCCGCAATCGCGCAGGATGTATTCGGCCTCCTGCACCGACAGCCGTGTGCTCATCGCGGTGAACAGCAGCCCCGCGCGCTGCGCGGCGAAGCAAATCTCGAAGTAGCGCGCATTGTTGTCCAGCATCAACGCGATGGCGTCGCCGCGCGACAGGCCCAGGCTGCGCAGCAGGTGGCCGCCCTGGTTGGAGCGCTCCTCGAGCTGACGGTAGGTGACCACTTCGCCCGAGCGCGCCATCACGTAGGCGGGCTTGTCGGGCGTGCGTGCAGCGTGATGGCAGGGGTGGAGCCGTTCTGCGTCCATACGGGCACAGCGAGTGTTCAGTCGGCGGCGCGCGAAGTCAAGCGCCCCTGAGGCATAATCGGTGACACCATGACGAACGATTTCGGCATCCTTTCCTACGGCGCTTACCTGCCCCGGCGCCGGCTGCAGCGCAAGAGCATCGCCGCGGCAACCAGCTGGTTCAATCCCGGGCTGCGCGGGCTCGCCAAGGGCGAGCGTACGATGGCCAACTGGGACGAGGACTCGGTCACGATGGCGGTCGAGGCGGCGCGCGACTGCCTGGCCGGGGTCGCGCCCGCCGCGCTCGGGCAGCTGATGCTCGCCTCGACGACGCACCCCTACGACGACCGGCAGAACTCGGCCATCGTCGCCAACGCGCTGCACCTGGGCTCGGCGCTGCGCGTGCTCGACGTCACCGGCAGTCTCCGGGCGGGAACCTCGGCGCTCGCGACCGCGCTCGCTGTGGGAAACGACGCCCTGGTGTGCGCCGGCGAGCACCGGCTTGCCAAGGCGGCGAGCGTGCAGGAAATGCACTACGGCGACGGGGCGGCGGCGCTGCGGGTGGGCCGCGGAGCCCCGATTGCGCGTCTGGTTGCCGCGCACAGCGAGACCGTGGACTTCGTGCACCAGTATCGCGGCCACGACCGCCCCCACGACTACGCCTGGGAGGAGCGCTGGATCCGCGACGAGGGCTACATGAAGATCGTGCCCGCTGCGCTGGCGGCGCTGTTCAAGGCCTCGGGCGCCGCGCCCGCCGCCGTGACGCACTTCTGCATGCCGTGCACGCTGCCGCGCGTGGCGGCCGGGATCGCCAAGCGCGCCGGCCTGGCCGAGGGCAGCCTGCGCGACAACCTGGCGGCGGTGTGCGGCGACACCGGCGCCGCGCATCCGCTGCTCATGCTGGCGCACGCGCTCGAGGAGTCGAAGCCGGGAGACCGGATTCTCGTCGCCGCGTTCGGACAGGGTTGCGATGCGCTGCTGTTCGAAGTCACCGACGCGATCTCGAAGCTGCCGCCGCGCGGCGGAGTCACGGGCGCACTCGCGCGCCGCAGGGAAGAGTCCAATTACCAGCGCTTCCTCGCCTTCAATGACCACATCGCGCTCGAGCGCGGCATGCGCGCCGAAGTCGACCAGGGCACGCCGCTGTCGACGCTGTACCGCAACCGCGACATGGTGACCGGGCTGGTGGGCGGCCGCTGCCGCAAGTGCGGCACGCCGCAGTTCCCGCGCGGGCGCTACTGCGTCAACCCGAGCTGCAACGCGCTCGATTCGCAGGACGATCAGCCGTTCTCAGAGATCGGCGCCAGGGTGATGTCGTATACGGCCGACGTGCTGACCTACAGTCCCGATCCGCCCGCCTACTACGGCATGATCCAGTTCGACGGCGGCGGCAGGATGATGGCCGATTTCGCGGACGTCGACGACGGCAAGCTCGAGGTCGGCATGCCGATGCGCATGATGTTCCGCATCAAGGAGCACGACGCCGTGCGGGGCTTCGTGCGATACTTTTGGAAGGCCGCACCCTCGGGAAAACAGTAGGAGGTCCGACATGGCAACCGGCATCCGCGACAAGGTCGTGATTCTCGGCATGGGCTGCTCCAAGTTCGGCGAGCGCTGGGACCGGAACGCCGAAGACCTGATGGTCGAGGCCTTCGAGGAAGGTCTGAAGGATGCCGGCATCGGGCGCAACCAGATCGAAGCGGCATGGTTCGGCACCGCGATCGAGGAGCAGCACGTCGGCAAATCGGGCGTGCCCCTGGCGATGACGCTGCGGCTGCCCTACATCCCGGTGACGCGGGTGGAGAACTACTGCGCGACCGGAACCGAAGCGTTCCGCGGCGCGGTGTACGCGGTAGCCTCCGGTGCGGTCGACATCGCGCTCGCGCTCGGCGTCGAGAAGCTCAAGGACACGGGCTACGGCGGGCTGCCGCAGCGCGGGCGCGGCGGCCTCAACAACTTCTTCTGGGCCAACATCTCGGCGCCGGGCTCGTTCGCGCAGCTGGCGGCGGCGTATCGCGCCAAGCACCGGGTCGACGCCAAGGACCTGAAGCGCGCCATGGCGCACATCTCGGTGAAAAGCCACGACAACGGCGCCCTGAACCCCAAGGCGCACCTCAGGAACCGGATCACCGAGGACGACGTCATGAACGCGCCGATGATCGCCGATCCGCTCGGTCTGTACGACTGCTGCGGTGTGTCCGACGGCTCGGCCTGCGCCATCGTCACCACGCCTGACATCGCGCGCGGCCTCGGCAAGAAGGACCTGGTCGCGGTGAAGGCGCTGCAGCTCGCGGTGTCCAATGGGCAGGAAGTGCAGTACGGAGACTGGGACGGCTCGTATTTCGCCACCACCCGGGTCGCCGCAAAGCGCGCCTACCGCGAGGCCGACATCGACGATCCGCGGAAGCGCATCTCCCTGTTCGATGTGCACGACTGCTTCTCCGTTACCGAGCTGGTCACCATGGAAGACCTCGGCATCTCCGAGGAAGGCAAGGCGATCGACGACGTGCTGGACGGTTTCTACGACGCCGCGGGCAAGATCCCCTGCCAGATCGACGGCGGCCTGAAGTGCTTCGGCCATCCGATCGGCGCCTCGGGGCTGCGCATGCTCTACGAGATGTACCTGCAGCTCTCGGGCCGCGCCGGCGAGCGCCAGCGCGCCGACCCGGTGCTCGGCATGACGCACAACCTCGGCGGCTTTCCGAGCCAGAACGTTTCATCGGTCACGATCGTCGGCAGCTACGGCGCCTGAGCGACTGCCGAAGCGCGCGAGCGGGGATCGGCCCTAGAGGAGGTGGCTAGTCCGATCCGCGCGCTCGCCGCCGCGGTTCTTGAGTTCGTCGGTGGCGTACGCCCGTACCACGTAGCGCTGCGCGCCGCCCGCGCGCAGCGCGTCGAAAGGAAAGCAGGTCACCAGCGTCAGGCGCGCGGGCCCCTTTTGCTCGGCAACCCAGACGTCGTGCCGGTCGAGCACCTGCGTGTCGCGCACAGCGTAACGCGCGCGGCGGCCGTCGCGCGTTTCAACCACGATCTCGTCGCCTGCGCGCAAGGCGCGCAGGAACGCAAGGTGCGTGTCGCGGTGGCCGCCGATCACGCTGTTGCCGCGCTCCCCAGGCAGCGCCGTGCCCTGCAGGTGCCCGGGCCCGAAGGCCATGGCGGCGCCGTCTGAGCCCTCGAGCACGTAGCGCTCGATGCCTAGCGAAGGCACGGACAGGCGCGCCACCGGCCAGGTGTCGGCCCACGGCCAAGGCTTGGCGTGCCGCTCGCCGGCGAGCGTGCGTTGCCAGGCCTGCGCGATCAGCACCTGCGCGAGCCACGCCTTCGCCTGGATCCAGGCGCCGCGGCCGAACTGCCAGCCGCCGAGCGCGAGCAGCGCGATCGCGAGCGCGAGGCGCAAGCCGCGCACCGCGCGCGGCCGCCGGTGCGCGATGGGTGGAGGCGCCGGCGGCCAGGCGCATTCGACCCCGAGCAACAGCTCGTACTCGCGTTTCACACGGCGCTCCGCCGGAAGCGGAGCATCCAGGCTCCCACTAGCAGACACAACAGTCCCGTGAGCAGCGCGAAGCGGCTGTCGGTGGCGCCCTGAGGCAGCTCCCCGAACACCTTGTCGTACTCCCAGCCCTCGGGCAGGTTGGTCGGCAGCTCGGCGAGCTTGAGCCGCTCATCGGACGTGCGCGCGGGCGTGCGATCGACCGCGACGAAGCTGGTGTATTGGGTCACCAGTCGATGCGCTATCGCGAGCGCGATCACCTGCTCGCGCACCGCGTCCTGCGATGCGCCTTCGCGCATCGAATCCATGAGCGATGCGACCTTGGCGCGCGCCCAAAGCGAGCCCATCCCGGCACTGCCCGCGCCGGCCGCGAGCGGCACGCGCGCCTCCCAGACCTGTCCGGCGCGTACGCCGCTCACGCGCAGCTCGCCTTCGAGACGCTCGAGCGCCGCGCTGACCACCACCGGCTCGCCGGCGTACAGGTCGGGGATGCGCGCCGGCCAGGCTTCGGCGCGCGCCGCCTCCGGCCAGCGCAGCTCGACGCCCGTCAGCACCGGTGCTTCGAGCCTGGCGAACAGCGCCGCCATTTTCTCGCCGACCTCGTCGATGCGTCCGATGTAGCTGAACGTGCCGCGACCGAGCTGCGCTGCCTTGCTCATGAAATGGCTGTTCGGGGCCGAGCCGATCCCCACCGTGAAAAGCCGCGATCCGCCCAGCCGCGAGCGGATCAGGCGAAACAGCTGCTCTTCGTTTCCGATCGCGCCATCGGTGAGAAAGATCACCTGGCGCACCCGGCCGCCCGCGTCGCGCCCGTCGAGCGCCAGATTGAGCGCGGCGGCCATCTCGGTGCCTCCGCGCGCCTCCAGGCCCCGCACCCAGCCGATCGCCCGCTGCACCTGCGCCGGGCTCGCCTCCTGCGCCTGCGGGAACAGCGCCTGCGCCGTGGAATTGAATTCGATGACGTTGAAGCGATCGGCGGGCGCCAGTCGCGCCAGGGCGAGCTCGAGCGCCTCGCGCGCCTGGCGGATCGACGCCCCGGCCATCGAACCCGACGTGTCGAGCACGAATATCACCTCGCGTGGCAGCCGCGCTCCTTGCGTGGCCGCGGGGGGCAGCAACATCAGGAGCGCGTAATAGCGCCCGCCCTGCTTCTCGGTGAACCAGGCAAGTTGCGGCGCCGATCCCGGGCGCGGCGACCAGCGCAGCTCGAAATCGCGGTTTGCCGGCGTGCTGCCGTCGGCGAGCGCGATTTCGCGCCGCGCTTCGCCCAGCACTTTCACGTCGACGCGATGGTACGGGCTCGATATTTCGCCGAGCGGCACGCCGGCGTCGAGCTCGACGCGGATGGACACGGGATTGACCGGCGGGCGGCCTTCCTGGGGGCGCAGCACCGCCGGCGTGATGCGCGCTGCGTCCTCCACGCCGCGCGGGATGTAGCGCGGGCCGACCACCATCGGGAAGCGCAGCGAGAAGCGGCCGTCGCGGTAGCGCAGCACTTCCTGGTACTCGAGCTCCACCACGATCGTTTCCTGTGGCCCGATGTTGGCGACCTGCGTGGTGAAGATGTTCGGCCGCTCCTGGTCGATCAGCGCCGCGCGCATGCCCTGCGTGCGCGCTGCAGCGTACGTGCGCTGCGCGGCCGCGCGCTCCTGGATTTCGCCCTCGATCACGCGCTCGCCGATGCGTAGCCGAAGCCGATCGACCGCCGAGTTCTCGGGCAGCGGGAACACGTAGACGCCCTCGTACCACTCGTTGCCGGGGTTGCGAAAGGTCTGCACCACGCGGGCCCGTGCCACCATGCCTGAGACGTGGAACGCGACGGCGGTCGACAGCAGCGGCGCGCTGAGCGGCTCGCCGGCGGCGCGCGGCCGCAGCAGCAGCGTGCCCTGCTGCGGGGGTTCCGCCGCCTGGGCCTGGCTGGCGAACAGCAGCGTCACGCCGGCGAGTGCGATGCCGGCGGCGATCCCCATCGCCGCTGCGAGCGCCACGGAGACGATCAAATCGAATGCGATCTTTCCGGCCAGGTTCTTCTTTTCCACGCCCTTCACCGCGCCTCCGTCGATCCACGATCCAGCGGGATCCTCGAACGCTATTTCAAGCGCCTGGTAGGGCGGAGGCGCGGCGCGATGCTGGCAAGCCGATGGGCAATTCTGGCAAACCCGTGGCAGGCGGGCGCGCGCCGGCGGCGATCGGCTATATTGCTCGGCGTGTCACGCCGCATCGCCATCGTCGAAGACGAACCAGCCATCCGGGCCAACTACGCCGACGCGCTGCGCCGGCACGGCTTCGACGTGGCCGCGTATGGCGGACGCGCGGAAGCGCTCGCCGCCATGAAGTCGCGGCTGCCTGATCTGGCGATCATCGACATCGGCCTGGGAGACGATGCCGACGGCGGCTTCGCCTTGTGCCGGGAGCTGCGCGCGCTGTCGGCCGCGCTGCCGATCATCTTCTTGACCGCGCGCGACAGCGATTTCGACGTGGTCGCGGGGCTACGGCTCGGCGCCGATGATTACCTGACGAAGGACGTGAGCCTGCCGCACCTCGTCGCGCGGATCGCGGCGCTGTTTCGCCGCGCGGAGCTCGCGCGCGAGCCGCAGGCAGACGAGGAGCGGTTGGAGCGCGGCGCGCTGGCGCTCGATTCGAAGCGCTTCAGCGTGAGCTGGAAAGGTCGGCCGGTGATGCTGACGCTGACCGAGTTCTGGATGGTGCATGCGCTCGCCAAGTTTCCCGAACACGTCAAGAATCGCGATCAGCTGATGCGCGAGGCGAACCTGGTCGTCGACGATGCCACCATCACATCGCACGTGAAGCGCATCCGGCGCAAGTTCCTGGCCGTGGACCCGGCGTTCGACCAGATCGACACCGTCTACGGCATGGGCTACCGCTGGAAGGCCTAGCGCCGCGATGCGCCTCAGGATCAGCCTGCGCGCCAAGCTCGCGCTGGTATCGCTCGCGCTGCTCGCGCTGCCCTGGGCGGGCTGGCTCTATGTCGGCGAGATGGAGCGCTTCCTGCTCGCGGGCCAGGAGCGCACACTGCTCGCCACCGCGCGCGCGGTGGCGACGGCGTTGCACGACCGGCCGCAGCTTCTGGCGACGGTTCCCGAGCGCGACGACGCGTTGCGCCGCGAAGCCGATGAGGAGCTGCGCCGCCTGGCCGAACGCGAAGGGCGCGCGACCGGAGAGGACGCGGGCGTGGCGCTGGCGCGCGAGGCCGCCGTCGACGCACAGCCGGCGAGCGAGGAGATCAAGGCCATCCTGCGCGGCGTGCAGCGCTCGAGCTCGCGCATCTGGGTGGTGAACCGGCGCTACCAGGTGCTGGCGCTCGCGGGCAGCCTCAGGCAAACCGCGCCCGGCGAAGACCATGGCGCGCCGCCGACGTGGTGGCGGCGCGCGATCGGCTGGCTGATCCCCGGTCCCACGGAGGACTTTGCCGAGGCCCTGCCGGACGATGTCCTGGCCACCGGCCGCGATATCACTGCGGCGTTGCAGGGGACGCCGGGAACGCGCATGCGGCGCACTCCGGATGGACGCGCGGTCGTGATGTCGGCCGCGTACCCGATCTGGGGCGGCGACGAGGTGGCCGGAGCCGTGGTGGTGGAGGAGACGACCAACCCGATCGTCTCGCTGCGCAGTGCAGCGCTCGAACGCCTGCTCGTCCTGACCCTGGCGGCGTTCGTCGGCGTAGGCGCATTGCTGATCGCCTACGCGACGCGGCTTTCGCACCGCATCCGCCGGCTGCGCGACGAGGCCGAGTCGGCGATCGACGCCCGCGGGCGCATCACGCGCCTTGCCGCGGGGTCCGATGCCGGGGACGAGATCGGCGACCTGTCGCGCAGCTTTTCGGCGATGCTCTCGAGGCTCGCACAGCACCATGCCTACCTCGAGAGCATGGCCGATCGACTGTCGCACGAGCTGCGCACGCCGATCGCCGTGGTGCGCTCGTCGCTCGAAAATCTCGAGCTCGTCGCGGAGCCCGGCGAAGCGCGGCGTTACGTCGCGCGCGCCGAGGATGGGCTGGCGCGGCTCAACACCATCCTGCAACGCATGATGGAGGCGTCCCGCCTGGAGCAGAGCCTGCGGGCCGCGGCGCGCGAGCGCTACGACCTGGTACCCGTCGTGCGCGGCTGCGTCGAGGGCTATCGGCTCGCCTATCCAGGGGCGCGCTTCGCGCTCGCGCTGCCCGAGCGGCGCATGGATACCGAAGGCTCGCCCGATCTGGCCGCGCAGCTGCTCGACAAGCTCGTCGAAAATGCCGTCGACTTCAGCCGGCCGGATGCGCCGATACGCGTCACGCTGGAGGAGAAAAGCGGCGCCGCCGTTCTCACGGTGGCGAACGCGGGCCCGCTATTGCCGCAGGAGATGCAGGGTCGGCTGTTCGAGTCGATGGTCTCGGTGCGCGGCGAGCGCCGCACGGGCGCGCCGCACCTTGGCTTGGGGCTCTACGTGGCGCGCCTGATCGCGGAGTTCCACGGCGGGTCGATCGCGGCCGAGAACCTGCCCACCGGCGACGGCGTCGCCATCAGCGCGCGCTTCCCGATCGCCTGGCGCTAGAATCCGTCGTTTTCCCGCCCGGCCGATGAAACCGCTCAGCGCGCTTCGCGACCCAGGCCGCATCCGCGGCCTGCTGTTCGACATCGACGACACGCTCACCACGGAAGGACAGCTGACCGCCGAGGCCTATGGCGCGATGCAAAGCCTGAAGCGCGCCGGCAAGCTGGTGGTGCCGATCACGGGCCGGCCGGCGGGCTGGTGCGACCACATGGCGCGCATGTGGCCGGTGGACGCGGTGGTAGGAGAGAACGGGGCGTTCTACTTCTGGCATGACGCGGCCGCCGGCAGGCTGCGCAGGCGTTATCGGGACACGGAGGCCGTGCGTGCCGCCAACCGCGCGAAATTCGATGCGATCGCCCGGCGAATTCTCGCGGCCGTGCCGGGCTGCGCAACGGCGGCAGACCAGCCCTACCGCGAGACCGACCTGGCGATCGATTTCTGCGAGGACGTACCGCCGCTGCCGCTCGCGGCCGCGGAGCGCATTGCGGCGCTGATGCGCGAGGCCGGGCTCAACGCGAAGATCAGCTCGATCCACATCAATGGCTGGTTCGGAAACTACGACAAGCTGACGACCACGCGGCTGCTGTTCGACGAGCGCTTCGCGATCGATCTCGCGACCGGGCAGCGAGACTTCGCCTTTGCGGGCGATTCCCCCAACGACGCGCCGATGTTCGGATTCTTCGACCACTCGGTCGGCGTGGCAAACGTGGCGCGCTTCGAGGGGCGCCTGCCGGCGGCGCCGAAGTACGTGACGCGCGCGGCGGCCGGCGCGGGCTTTGTCGAGCTCGCCGGATACCTGCTGGAGCGCACGTGACCGAATGGTGGCCGGCATATCTGGCGATCGGCGCGGCGGTGGGCTTCCTCGCGGGCCTGCTCGGCGTCGGCGGCGGCATGGTCACGGTGCCGATGCTGGTGTTCGTGTTCACGGCGAAGGGATTTCCCGCACACCACCTGATGCACCTGTCGCTCGCCACGGCAATGGCGACCATTCCGTTCACCTCGGCCTCGAGCGTCAGCGCGCACCACGTGCGCGGGGGCGTGGATTGGCGCGTGGTGCGCGGCATGCTGCCCGGGCTCGCCGCCGGCGCGCTGCTCGGAGCGCTGGTCGCGGGCGCTATACCGTCGCGTCCGCTCGCCATCTTCTTCACGGCGTTCGTCTTCTACGCGGCAAGCAACATGTTCTTCGAGGCGCGCACCAAGGCGACACGCCAGCTGCCGGGCATCTTCGGCCTGGGCATCGCGGGCGCCGTGGTGAGCTTCCTTGCCAGCTTTCTCGCCGCGGGCGCGGCCTTCATGACCATCCCGTTCATGACCTGGTGCAACGTGCCGCTCAAGCGCGCGATCGGCACCGCGGCGGCGCTCGGTTTTCCGCTGTCGCTCGCCTCCAGCGCAGGCTACGTCTACGCGGGCTGGCGTGTGCCGGGCCTGCCCCCCGGCAGCTTCGGCTTCATCTATCTCCCGGCGCTCGGACTGATCGTGGCGATGAGCATACTGACGGCGCCCTGGGGCGCACGCGTCTCGCATGCCCTGCCGGTGCGCAAGCTGCGCATGGTCTTCGGGCTGTTGCTCTTCGCGCTGGCGCTGCGCATGCTCGCAAGCCTGTGGTAGGCGGGCGTCGCCGCCGCCCGACGCCCGCGGCCGGCGTGCGCCGGCGTGCCATTGTTCCGCGCGCCGCGGCGCGCCCCCGGGCTAGACTTTCGCGGCCAGCTCAAAGGAGGTCTGCCATGCGCATGCTGATCCACGTCGTTCTCGCGACCGCAATGCTGTCGGCGTGCGCGCAAAATCCGCAGAGCGGCGAGAGCTCGCCCTCCGGTAGCTTCGCCGACTACGACAAGAACTCGGACGGCTACCTGAACCCCGCGGAAGCCGCGCACGACAAGGAGCTTGCCAAGCGCTTCAAGCGCTTCGACGAAAATCGCGACGGCAAGCTCTCGGAGAAGGAGTTCAACAGCGCCAAGGCGGACCAGGAAAAGCAGTACATGGCCGACAGCGCGATCACGACCAAGGTCAAGACAGCGTTGCTCATGGCGAAGGGTATTCCGTCGTTCTCGATCTCGGTCGAGACCTACGAAGGGCGCGTGCAGCTCTCCGGGTCGATCGAGAATCGCGAGCAGATCGCGCAGGCCGGAAAGGTCGCCGCCGAGGTCTCCGGCGTGCGCTCGGTGAAGAACGACCTCGCGGTGAAGTGACGCGGCGCGCCTCAGGCAGGTCCGAAGGTGTCGCGCAGCACGTTCTTCTGCACCTTGCCCATGAATTTGCGCGGCAGCTCGGCGACCACGTGCACGCGCTTTGGCAGCTTGTAGTTGGCGAGCCTGTTATTCAGCTGAGCGATCACCTCCTGCTCGGCAAGCGCGGCACCCTTGCGGGGCACGATCACCGCCACGACCGCCTCGCCGAAATCCGGGTGCGGCACGCCGATCACAGCCGATTCCTCGACCCCGGGCAGCTCGTCGAGCAGCATCTCCACCTTCTTGGGGTAGACGTTGTAGCCGTCCGAGGTGAGCTCCTCCCTGGTCTTTGCCGGCATGCGCGGATCGCACCCGGGGGGG
>Ga0316628_100000201_pt1 | contig 37442 bp, 38 predicted proteins | sample OWC_Aug_M2_C1_D5_FD_207648 | JGI IMG/M metagenome (GOLD analysis project Ga0316628, IMG submission 207648) | Wetland soil microbial communities from Old Woman Creek delta, Ohio, United States - OWC_Aug_M2_C1_D5_C | ecosystem: Environmental > Terrestrial > Soil > Wetlands | place: USA: Ohio...
GCGCATCCAGTGCATTTGCTGCCCATGGGCGTATTTTTCCTTGCCTACGACGGGCAGGTTGTTCTCGGCATAACAGGCGACGCTACAGGCGTTGCAGCCGGTGCAGGCATCCAGGTCGATGGCCATCGCCCATTTGATGTCGGAAGGATAGGCCTCCCAATCGGGACGATCCTTATCCTCGACCGGGTGGTTGTGGCGATATTTCGACCAGTTTTCCAGCAAATTCGAAACGGACATCTCTTACACCTCCTTGGAAAGGTCAACCTTGGCGGCTGATACCTTGACCGAAATCTTCTTGCGGCCCGCCTGGCTTCCGCCCACCGGCCCTTCTTCCTTGACGATGATCACGCGCTCGCCGGTCTTGGTGATTTTCACCCTGGTTTCATTGAGCGCGAGCTCGCCGGTTTCCTTGTCGAACACGGGGTCCAGCATGCCGAAAACGTTGGCCCCCACGCCCTTGGCATAGCGTCCCATTGCCTCGTGGCCGTAGCCGACCGGTACCGAAACCGCATCAGGATGGAGGCCCGGAAACAGATAGGCCTGAGCCTTGATCGATCCACTCCGGGAGGTGACTTCGACGACATCGCCCTCCACGATACCGAGCTTTGCGGCCGTCTTGGGATGGATTTCCACCCAGGAATCCCACACGACGGTGGTGAGCGGGTCGGGCGACTCCTGCAGCCACGGTTCATTGGCGTTGCGCCCGTCGCGGATGCTGGCAGACACCGCCGGAATCAGCCGCAGCGGATACGAGTCGTCCGCAGCCGCGGGGCCGGGTAGCGATACGCCGGCGAGCGAGGCCTTATTAGCGAGTTTTTGGGCGACACCCTTGAGAGGAACGATGCCTTTGCTTACCGTGTCATTCCAGAACACGTCATCGTCATCCTTGGCACCGGCGCCGTACGCAACCTTGTTCTTTAGCACGTTGCTACGCAGATAGGCGTAGAAGTCGTCAAAGCCCTTGTACTCGTCGGCTCTGCGCTGCTTCAGCAAGGCCAGCAGGATATCGCCCACGCCGCGGGTGTCGGGATAGAGCCGGTTCATCACCGGCTGGCGGAAGCTCAACTGCGCATAGCTCTCCGCATAGCCGCCCTCCGGAGCCGCCATGTATTCGGGCACCATGGTTGCCCATTCCTCCATGGCGGAATCAAGCGGAAGCACCAGATCCGCCGCCTTAGCAGTTTCGTCAAGGTACTGCGCGAGCGCCACTTTGAAGCCCGCCTTGCCGAAGTTATCCTTGAACTTCATCGCGGCGGGCGCGCTGTATACCGGGTTCGCGGCATAGGTGAACACCACCTTGTACTTGCCTGCCGCCAGCCCTTCATTCACCGCGGCCAGATTGGAGCGATTGCCGACGACCGGCGCGAACTGCGACATTGGCACGCCGGCAGCCGCCTCCACCGTCTTGCCGACGTTGCCCAGCACGTGGTTCAGCATGGCGATGGCGATCGCATTCTGCGAGCCGTGAGCGTAGCCTTCCGCCGCCCCGCCGGCCAGCACCAGGCTGGGGGTACGATCTTTGAGCAGCGCGGCCAGCTTGTTGATCTGGTCGAACGGCACGCCGGTATCGGTGCCGACACGCTCCGGAGTATAGTCTTTGGCCGCCGCGGCGATGTCCGCGGGGACCTTCATGCCTGCGGAACCCAGCGCATTGATCAGGCCCAGCGCGAGTATGCCTTCGGTGCCGGGGCGCACGGCGATCCAGCGGTCGGCATTGGCGCCGGTCAGGGTCATCTTCGGCTCGATCTGTACCAGAACGCCGCGCCCTTCCGGACGGGTGCCCTTGCGGAACTGCGCGTACTGCTGCGAGAAGTACACGGGAGACACCCATGCGCCCAGGAAATCGGCGCCGAAGGACACCACGACCTTGGCCTTGTCGATGCGATAGCGAGGCATGCTCACGCCATACGCCTTTTTGTTGGCGGCACGCACCACGGCCGGCGAAACCGCCTCGTAGGCGAAGCGGTTCTTGCTGCCGAGGGCGTCCATATAATTACCCAGCAGCGCTTGCGCATGGCCGCTCATCCCGCCGGTAATGAAGGCGATTTCCTCCCCCTTAACGCCATTCAACCTTTCGCCGATCAGCTTGAGCGCGTCATCCCAGCTAATCTCCTTGCCGTTCTGCAGCGGCTTTTGCACGCGGTCCGGATTGTAATGCGCCTGGATTCCGGCCTGACCGAGGCCGCACATCTTGCCGCGATTGATCGGCGAGCTGGCGTTGCCCTCCGCCTTCAGCGCACGCCCTTCTCGCACGCGCACCATGATGTTGCAGCCGGCATCGCACTGCGCACAGGTAGAGTTGTAATAGTTCGCAATGCTGGGGATCTCCCAGGATGGCGGCGTCACATACGAAGTGACGGTTTCCTCGCCGTTTTGAATAGAGGTGTAACCGCAGCCGCTCAACGCCACCGCGGTACCGCCCGCACCCAGCACTTTCAGGAAATCACGCCGGTTAAAATCGTTCTCACTCATCACAATACCTCTTGAATTCTAGCTCTTCGTGGACAGCGCGCCGGCTACTTGTGGCACGTGAAGCAATCGTTCGGACCATGCCCCGTTTCCGACGAGGTCGCACTGACAGGGTGATCCTTCTGGTGACAACTTGCACACCAACCCATGGTCAGCGGCTTCTGGCGGCGTGCCACGGTCATCGTCTTCACGTCGCCGTGGCAATAGCCGCATACCTCCTGGTAAGGGCGATCCTGCTGAAAGTAGAAGCGCTTGATATGGCGCTCATGGTTGAAGCGCACGAAATCGGGGAGATCGTGCACCTTCTTCCAAGGAATGGGCTTTTTGGCATCCCAGTACTCGAACAACGTTTTGATCCGCGGGGTCTCCCGTACGGAAGGCAGATTCTGGTGGCATCCTATGCACTTCTGTACCGGCGGGATGCCCGCGACCATACTGCGACGCGCGTAGGTGTGGCAGTACATGCAGTTGATCTGCATGCCGCCATCCTTTTCGTCGCCCGCGTGGCGGAAATGAGGAAACTCGATGGGCTGCTGGACTTCCGGCCCCAACTGGTCTGGAGTAGTCAGCTTCGGAGCGGTGTCTGCTGCGTAACTTGCTGCCGCCAATGACAAACCGGCGAGCAGGGTGAACAAACGTAAGGAAAAGTGCATCGTATGTAGCTCCCCCGGTGAAAAACCAAAAATTTAGTCTTTATTGCCGGGCCGGCATACGCCGGCACAGCCTTGTCTAAAAACGTCCTCATGATGCAGTCCGCGCCATGCACGGAACCCTCACCAATTAAGGTTCGGCATCATCTACAACTCGATTGTGGGTGTCAACACAGGGCAGAAAGCGCGCCGCCATGCGAAGGAAAATGCCCTGTATAAAAAACAGGTTGCATTAATTTCAAAAATCCCTGAAAGTATGGCAATGGAACCGGAACACCTGTCAGACACCGCTTGGCGATTCATACATCACTTTGGGGAAATGGGAAGCCGATGGGGCATCAGCCGCACGGTGGGTCAGATTTACGCCCTTCTTTACATTTCCTACGTGCCTCTCAACGCTGACGACATCGCACATTTGCTTTCCTTTTCCCGCTCCAACGTAAGCATGGGGCTCAAGGAGCTTCAAAGCTGGCGCCTGCTGCGTTCCGAATATCGCGCCGGCGACCGCCGCGAGTATTTCAAGACGCCGGAAGACGTCTGGGAGATCTTCCGTTCGCTGGCAGACGAAAGGAGGCGGCGCGAAGTTGAGCCGACCCTGTCGATCCTGCGTGAATGCCTGCTGGATGCTAAGCACACGCCCGCGGACGAGCACTTTCATAAACGTATGCAGGCCATGTACGACTTGATTTCGATGTCGAACGAATGGTTTGTCGACATCCAGAAGTTAAGCGCTGAGGACCTGACTGCGCTCATGCATTTGGGGGCCCATGCGCAGAAGCTGCTGCACGCCAAGAATCGTCTGTTATCATTCGCGGGAATCAACAGGGAAGAATTGCCGGAAGACGCGCAGTAGCCCTCCAACGGCAATCCCAACATGAGCCTGCTATAGCAAGCCTTGAACGAACACCCGCGCGCACCACGAACATGAATGAAGAACAAGCCGCACTGGATTTCTTTTCTCGGGACGAGAATCTCCCGCTTGCCCTGATTGCCGCAGAGCACCTCGACGGCATCCGCCGGCGCCTGAACAACGAATTCTGGCTATCGCTGCGCGAACAGCTTGACGCCTTGTTGGCGGCGAATTCACTTCCGTGGGTCAGCAAGCTCGCCGAAGACCGAAATACGGATGATTGCCTGGTTGGCCTTTATCTGGAACCTTTGGCTGGGAACCGGGTGTTCCTGCGCCCGTTCATGGAGCAGCAGTTCATGGGCGATGGCTACCGTATCTTCCACGGCCTGATGTGGAGCGCCTCTCCGGACGCCGCACAAAAATCGCTGCCGCCCGTCTTGGCCCTGGCCGAGACCTTGTCGCCCGGCGGCTTCAAGGAGGGCGACAACTTCTTTGCCTGGCAGTGGCTGCCATGGCACCCGCGTCGGCGCGATTTCCTGCTGCAATTCACCGCGCATCGCGGGCGCCTGCTTGAGGAGGCGACGCAGCCCTGGCGACACCTGCTGGTCTCCTGCGGCGCACGACTTCAGCTTGCCAATCTCGCGCTCGCCGATTCGGGCACAAGCGCAACCATTTCGCTGGACCAACTGCGCCGGGAGTTGCCATCCCAAAGCGCGTAGAGCGGATCACCGCAAGCGAGCGCCACACTCCTTCTGGCGACTCAAATCGCTAATGAAAAGAAACGGGGGCAGGAACTCGCCCGCCCCCGTTTGAATCCGGGATGAGATAAGTTGACGCCGCCCGGCTCAACGCGGCGGCGAACACAGGTTGCCGCGGCCGGGCGGCACACCTGCTGATGGACGACCCGGCAGCCCGCCGGACCGCCCTTCTGCCAGTTATGCGCCGAAAGTAAGGCTTACGGCAGAAGTGGAGGCGCCGGTCTTCTTGGGGGCTGCCTTCTTTGCAGCAGGCTTCTTGGCTGCCACTTTCTTTGCAGCAGGCTTCTTGGCTACCACTTTCTTGGCGGCAGGCTTCTTGGCTGCAGCCTTTTTCACTGCCGGTTTTTTGGCCGCCACTTTCTTTGCCGCGGGCTTCTTGGCGGACACCTTCTTGTCCGTCACTTTCTTCGCTGCCGGCTTCTTGGCAGCAACTTTCTTCGCTACGGGCTTCGCGGCCGCCACCTTCTTCGCCGCCGGCTTCTTGGCCGCTACTTTTTTTGCTACGGGTTTCTTGGCAGCTACCTTCTTCGCCGCCGGCTTCTTGGCAGCAACCTTCTTCGCTGCGGGCTTCTTGGCTGCCGCCTTCTTGGCAGCAGGTGTCTTTGCTGCAGCGCTCTTCGCTTTAGTGGTGGTGGCCATGTTCATCCCTTCTCAAAAATTGTCGATTCAATCCAGATACAGTTCGTGGTGCAAGCGATGCACCCCCAAAAACGCCAACTCGCACGCCAAAAACTATGCAAATTGCGTGGTGACCGCATTCTACGCATGATTAAATTTATCGCGCAACAGATTTTTTGCATTTTGCGAAAAATCCTGCGTGCCGCGATAGGCCGATCATGCGGGCAGATGTTCGCCTGCAAACAGCTGCGCGATGACCTCGCGGTCGCGGATGACCCGGACCGAGGTCCCATCGACCAGCACCTCGGCCGCCCGCGGGCGCGTGTTGTAGTTGGAGCTCATGCTCATGCCGTAAGCCCCCGCGGACATCAGCGCCACCAAGTCGCCTTGAGCAATCGAGAGTTCGCGTTCATGGCCGAGGAAGTCCCCGCTCTCACACACCGGGCCCACCACCTCGTACCGGCGCGCGGGCACGCCGCGGCGCTGGACTTCCAGGATGGCATGATAGGCGTCATACAGCGCGGGACGCATCAGGTCATTCATCGCTGCATCCACGATGGCAAAATGCTTTTCAGCGCCCGCCTTGAGATATTCCACGCGCGACAACAGCACTCCGGCATTGCCCACCAGCGCGCGGCCTGGCTCGACCAAGAGCTTTTCGCGGCGTCCGCTCATCACCCCCTTGAGCGCAGTTGCATAGGTGGCGATCGACGGGGGAGTCTCGTCGCGATAGCGAATTCCCAAACCACCCCCCAGGTCCAGATGCTCCAGCGCAATGCCGTCGCGGGCGAGCGCATCCGCCAGGGCCAGCACCTTTTCTGCCGCCGCAACGAAAGGGGCTGCCTCGGTCAATTGCGAGCCGATGTGGCAATCCAGGCCGGCGATGCGCAAATGAGGCATCGCTGCCGCCTTGCGGTACAAGGCAAGTGCTTCGCCGTAGGCTACGCCGAATTTGCTCTGCTTGAGCCCGGTCGAGATATAAGGATGGGTTTTAGGGTCAACATCGGGATTTACACGGAGGCTGACCGGGGCAACCTTGCCCGCTGCGGCGGCCACCTCGTTCAGACGCACCAGTTCAGCTTCGGATTCGACGTTGAAGCACAGGATGCCCGCCTCCAGCGCCTGGCGCAATTCCGCCACTGTCTTGCCGACCCCTGAAAATACCACACGGCCGGCATCGCCCCCGGCGGCCAGCACGCGCTGCAGCTCGCCGCCAGACACGATATCGAACCCCGCACCCATACGGGCGAACAGATTCAGGATGGCCAGGTTGGAATTTGCCTTCACTGCATAGCAGATCAGGTGGGGGCACCCGGCCAGCGCCGCCTCGAACTGCCGATAGCCATCAGCCAACGCGCCGCGTGAATAGACATAACATGGCGTACCAAAGCGTTCCGCTATGTCGGCAAGGGGCACATTCTCGACATAAAGGGTGTCTTGTCGGTACTGGAAATAACGGTTGTCAGTCATTGGGGCATACCGGGCTGCGGTTCCGCCTGTTGCGGAGCAGGTTGGGAGGCGGAGGGCTCGGGCTGCTTGTTGGGAAGAAGCAACGGCCCTTTGTGGCCGCAGCCTTGCAGCAGAAGGGCAAACAGAAACATAATGCTGGCCGTGCGCATGATTGCTGAGTATCAGTGAATAAGGACAGGCTGGATTATATGACGGAAAGCGAATTCAACGAATTGGCCGATGCGGTTTTCGAACGCATCGAGCGGGCTGTGGATGCCAGCGGCGCCGACATCGAATGCAGCCTTCATGGCGGCGTGCTGGAACTCGAATTCGAGGACGGATCAAAAATCATCGTCAACCGCCATGGGCCCAATCGGGAAATATGGCTGGCAGCCCGGTCAGGCGGCTTCCACTACGCCTGGCAGGAAGGACGTTGGACCAGTCGCCGCGACGGCAGCGAGCTGTTCGGCAAGCTTACAGAGTTGGTCAAGGCCGGTTGCGGAGCCGCCATCAAGTTCTGAATCAAAACTATTCGGTGATCCCGCAGCGCCGCAATTCGGCGCGCCGTTTCTTGAAATCCGCGCAGGCGGACTTTACGACGGCCCAGAACGCCGGGGAATGGTTCATCTCAACGAGGTGGGCCAGCTCATGCACGACGACGTAGTCAACCAAACGCATGGGCAGCTTGATGAGCTGCCAATTGAGGTGGACCGTCCCGCGGACGGTGCAGCTGCCCCACTGAGTGCGGGCGGACGATAGTTTCAGCTCCAAGGGAGACACGCCGAGCAACGGGGCGTAGTGCGCCACCCGCTCGCGGAACAATACCTCGGCCTCACGGCGGTACCATTGGTTCACGGCTAGCTCGATCGCGGCGCGGTTCGCCGGGTCGGCGACATGCACGAACAGCAGCCTTCCGCGCAGCATGGGGGCGGCCTCGAACAGGCTCGGAACCACGCGCAGGGTGAGGGGCTCCCCAAGAAAGCGTACGGCCTCCCCGTCCACCCAGCGGATCGGTTCGGGCTTGCTCGCCTGCCAGCCGGCCAGCTTTTCCAATATCCACGAGGCCTTCTCCTGCAGCACGCCATTCAGCCATTTCTCCGACGCGCGGAGGGGCATAGCGACGGTCAGGCCGTCATCGTCGATACGCAGGCCTATGCTCCTGCGCTTACCGCTGCGCTTAAGGGTATAGCTGACCTCCTGCCCGGCCAGCTGGATTGAGCGCTGCTCGACGGCAGGCGGCTCGATCAGTCTTTGTACCGCCTTGAACATCACCCGATTCTCTGCACCTCGGCTTCGATCCACGCCTCGACCCGGCGGTTGATCTCCTCCGGCTTCAGCCCTGCAGGATCAATCGGCTCGCCGATGCTCATGACGACCGTCCCCGGATATTTCATGAAGGCGTTGCGCCCCCAGACTTTGCCGGCGTTGTGCGCCACGGGCGACACCGGCGCGCCGCTGGACGCCGCCAGCATGGCGCCGCCGATTTTGTATTTGCCGCGCTGCCCGAAGGGCATGCGCGTGCCTTCCGGAAACACAACCACGCAAAAACCGTCATCCAGCCGCTGCTTGCCCTGCTTCAGCAATTGCCTCATCGCATCCTTGCCCTTGCTGCGGTTGATCGCGATGGGACTCTGCAGCGCCAGCCCCCAGCCGAAGAACGGCAGCCACAGCAATTCGCGCTTGAGCACATACACCTGGTCGGGGAATACCGTTTGCAGCGCAAATGTCTCCCATGCCGACTGGTGTTTGCACAGGATGATGCAGGGCTCCTTCGGGATGTTTTCCGCGCCGCGCACCTCCATGCGGACATTGCAGACGATGCGCAGCAGCCACATCAGGCTGTGCGCCAGCCCTTTTATGAAGAAGTAGCGGGTGTGAGGCTTGAACGGGAAGCAGAACAGCACCATCACTGCGTAGAACGGGATCCACGTAATCTCAATGAGAAAGAAAATCAGCGAACGTATGAAGGCCATATCAAACCAAGGTTGCGACCGCAGCGGCCAGATCGGGATAAATCAAGGTGCCGGGCGGCAAGCCGCCCTTGGCCTGGGTCTTCATGCCCTTGCCGGTCAGCACCAGGATGGGCCGGGCGCCCATACGCGCCGTCGCCTCGAGATCGCGGAGGGAATCGCCGATGGCCGGTACACCGTCCAGGCTCATGTTGTAGCGCGCCGCAATTTCTTCGATCATGCCGCTCTTGGGCTTGCGGCAGTTGCAGTCCGCGTCTGCCGCGTGCGGGCAGAAGAAGACCGCGTCTATGCGCCCGCCGGCCTGCGCCACCGCCTTGCACATCTTGTCGTGTATGGCATTCAGCACCGCCATATCGAACAGGCCGCGCCCAACGCCGGACTGGTTGGTCGCCACCACCACGCGGAAGTCGGCCTGGGAGAGCCGGGCAATCGCCTCCAGGCTTCCGGGAATGGGCTTCCACTCGTCCGGGCTCTTGATGAACTGGTCGGAATCGTAGTTGATGACGCCGTCGCGATCAAGGATGACGAGTTTCATACTGCCAGCCTCGAAATGTCAGCCACGCGGTTCATCGCCGCGTGCAACTGCGCCAGCAGAGCGAGGCGGTTGGCGCGCAGTCCAGGGTCTTCCGCATTCACCATCACTTTATCGAAAAAGGAGTCGACCGGCTCCTTGAGTTTCGCCCATTCCTTGAGCGAAACCGTGTAGTCGCCCCGCTCAAAGGCCGCATCGGCCTTGGGTGCCGTTGCGCTCAGTGCGGCATGCAGCGCCTTCTCGGCAGCTTCCGTGAAGTGTCCTGCATTTACCGGCATCTTCTCATGCTGACGCAGGCCGGTGTCGATGCCTTCTTTTCTCAAAATATTGCCGATTCGCTTATTTGCCGCGGCCAGCGCTGCGGCCTCGGGCAGCGCTGCAAACGCCCGCACCGCTTCCAGGCGCTTGGGCACCAGCCAGATTTCCGCGGGCCGCATAGACAGCACGGCATCCACCTCGTGCGCCGTGTAGCCCTGCTCGCGCATCATGCCGCCGAGGCGCTCAAACAAGAAGGTTTCCACATCAGTATGGGCGTTGCCTACCAAGCCGGAAGGAAACCCGCCGAACGCGATGCGCGTCAGGTCGTAAAGACGCAATGGCAGCTGCTTTTCGGTCAGCATGCGCAGCACACCCAGCGCGTGGCGCCGCAAAGCAAACGGATCCTTGTCTCCTGTGGGAATTTGCCCGATGCCGAACATTCCCGCCAGCGTTTCCAGCTTGTCGGCCAGTGCAACGCTGATCCCGACCAGGTTGCGGGGTAAGGCGTCACCCGCAAAGCGCGGCTTGTAGTGATCTTCGATGGCATCGGCAAGCTCTTCGGACAGGCCGTCGTGCAAAGCATAGTAGCGGCCCATGGTGCCCTGCAGTTCGGGAAACTCTCCGACCATGTCGGTGAGCAGGTCTGCCTTGGCCAGCAGCGCGGCCCGTTCGGCCTGCAGGGCAAGCCCATCGCCGCCAAGTTCGTTGCCAATGGCCTTGGCGATGGCGGCCATCCGGTCCACGCGCTCGCCCTGCGTGCCAAGCTTGTTGTGGTAAACCACCCGCGCCAGCCCGAGGACGCGCGATTCCAGCGTTTTCTTGCGGTCCTGGTCATAGAAAAACTTCGCATCGGCCAGGCGCGGGCGCACTACGCGCTCGTTGCCGCCTATCACCGCCGAGGCGTCCTGTGGCCGAATGTTGGAAACGACGAGGAACTTGTTTGTCAGCTTGTCCTTTGCATCCAGTAGGGGAAAGTATTTCTGGTTCGCCTTCATGGTGAGGATCAGGCATTCCTGCGGCACTTCCAGGAACTGCGCATCGAACTGGCACAGCAGCACATTGGGGCGCTCGACCAATCCGGTCACTTCGTCCAGCAGCGCCTCATCTTCGATCGGCCTCACCCCGCCGCCCGCTTTCACCGCGGCCTCCGCCAACTGACGTGCAATCTCGGCGCGACGTTTCTCGAAGCTCGGAATCACCGCGCCTTCGCCCTCCATCTGCGCTTCGTAGCTGTCCGCATCGCCGATTTCCAGCGTCGCGTTTTTTGCCTCGAAGCGGTGGCCCTGGGTGGTGCGCCCGGCCTGCAACCCCAGCGCCGAGACGGGCACCACTTCCGCGCCATGCAGCGCCACCAGCCGGTGCGCCGGGCGCACGAACTGCACGCTGCTCCAGCCATCGGCAAGCTGATAAGTCATCACTTTGGGGATGGGCAACTTCGCCAACGCCTCATATAACGCGTGCTGCAAACCTTCTGCCAGAGTGACGCCCTGCTTCTCTCTATCTAGATACATCATGCCGTCCTCCGCACGCCTGAGGTTGGGCACAATCTCTGCCCCCACACCAAGCGAGGCAAGTCTCTTCAATAGCGCGGGAGTCGCCTTACCAGTACCGTCAAACGCTATTGTGGCGGGCATCAACTTAAGATGTTCTTCCGTATTGAGAGCCTTGGCATGTACATTCTCCACCCATACCGCCAATCGTCGAGGCGACGCGAACCACACCCTCAAATTTTTCGCCAATTCAGGATCACCCAAATCTGGGTGGGCCAGTCCTTGGTTCCACAAACCTGTCGTTAGCAAAGTACAAAACGATTCACCAAGCGATTTCAGCGCCTTCGGCGGCAGTTCTTCGACGAACAACTCAACGAGAAGATTATTGGTGCTCATCTATTCAATCCTGAAGCGATAATCATGCGAATACTCAAAGAGCGCTCCCTCACCCCGCCCCCCCTCCCGGCGGGAGAGGGGCTTGCTCCCTTCCCCCTCCGGGGGAAGGGCCGGGGATGAGGGAACACCCGTGTTGGTCCAGCCCATTGGCGAGGGTGCCACAGAGTCCAATGGCCCGTGCTCATGCCGCCTTCTTCTCCAGTTGCGCCAGCACTTCTTCCGCCCATGCCTTCGGCGCCATCGGGAAGCCGAGGCGGGCGCGGCTGTCGAGATAGCTCTGCGCCACGCTGCGGGCCAGGTTGCGGATGCGTCCGATGTAAGCGGCGCGCTCGGTGACCGAAATCGCACCGCGCGCGTCCAGCAGGTTAAACGTATGCGCGGCTTTCAGCACCTGCTCATAGGCCGGCAATGCGAGCTTTTGCTCCATCAGGTGCCTGGCGTTGCCTTCGTGCGCGCCGAAGGCTTGCAGCAGGAATTCGACGTTGCTGTGCTCGAAGTTGTAGGCCGATTGCTCGACTTCGTTCTGGTGGTACACGTCGCGGTAGGTCAGCCCTTCGGTCCACTTGAGGTCGAACACGTTTTCCACGCCTTGCAGATACATGGCGAGGCGCTCCAGTCCGTAGGTGATCTCGCCGGTGATCGGCCTGCAGTCTATGCCGCCCACCTGCTGGAAATAGGTGAACTGCGTGACTTCCATGCCGTTCAGCCACACCTCCCAGCCCAGCCCCCAGGCGCCCAGCGTGGGATTTTCCCAGTCGTCCTCTACGAAGCGCACATCGTTCTTCTTGAGGTCGAAGCCCAGGGCTTCGAGCGAGCCAAGGTACAAGTCGAGAATGTTCGCGGGAGCGGGCTTCAGCACCACCTGGAACTGGTAATAGTGCTGCAGACGGTTCGGGTTCTCCCCATAGCGACCGTCCTTGGGGCGGCGCGAGGGCTGCACATAGGCTGCCTTCCACGGCTCCGGGCCGATGGCGCGCAAGAAGGTCGCGGTATGCGAGGTCCCTGCCCCCACTTCCATGTCGTAGGGCTGCAACAGCGCACAGCCCTGCTTGTCCCAGAAACCCTGCAAGGTCAGGATGATCTGCTGAAAGGTCAACATCTTCTTCGTTCTAGTCCGGCCTGACGGCAAAGCGCGCATTTTACCGTCTTTCCGCCGCGTGCGTCAGCCCGGCCGGTCGGGTGGCCCGCATAGCGCCAGCTTGCCCGCCCGCGGCAGCCGTTTGATCGCCCGCTCCCGCTTGAGCGCGTCGGATTTGCTGGCACAGCGCTCCTGATACGCCAGCTTCACCGGCAGGCGGGTGCGCGTATACTTCGCGCCGTTGCCCGCGTTGTGTGCGGCAAGCCGCCGTTCAAGGTCATTGGTGATCCCGCAGTACAACGTGCCGTCCGCGCACTCGAGCAGGTAGCAGGCCCATTTGTATTCGGCGGCTGGTGCCATTACGCCCTTTGCAGCATCCTGCGCACCGGGGCCGGAATGGCTCCCTGCAACGCCTCCTGCACGTTCAGCCACGTGCTCCCCGCCCGTTCCACCTGCCGCGGCTTGTGCGCCAGGCGCAACGGCACCGGCGTGATGTTGAGTTTGAAATGGGTAAAGGTGTGGCTGAAGGGTTGCCATCCCTCGCCGGACTGCTCAACCGGCCCGGATGCCGGCTCCAGATTGCGTTGTGCGCACCAGGCTAGCGCCGCCGCTTCGTCGTCGAACTGGGGCGGGCACCACAGCCCGCCCCAGATCCCGGTGGGCGGGCGCTTTTCCAGCAGGATGTCGCTGCCGTGCAGCAGCAACAGGAAGGCAGCCTGCCGCTCCGGCACCGGCCGGTTTCGGCGCGGCGTCGGCAGTTCTGCGACACGCCCGGTCCGGGCTGCATCGCAGTCGCCGCCGACCGGGCAGGCCTCGCATTTCGGTTTGCTTCGCGTACAGACGGTTGCCCCGAGATCCATCAACGCCTGGGTATAGATGGCGAAGTCGCTTTTCGGTGAAGACGCCGGCGGAAGCAGCTGTTCGGCCCGCTGCCACAACTGTGTCTCCACTTTCTTCTCCCCCGTCCATCCTTCGATTCCGCTGTGGCGTGCCAGTACGCGCCTGACGTTGCCGTCCAGGATCGCGCGCCGCTCATGATAGGCCAGCGAGCAGATTGCGGCTGCGGTGGACCGCCCGACGCCGGGCAATTCCACAATCTGTTCGAAGTGGCGCGGAAATGCGCCCCCATACTGCTCGGCAACAATCCGGGCGGCACGGTGCAGATTGCGGCCGCGCGCGTAGTATCCCAGACCGCTCCAGTGTGCGAGCACCTCCTCTTCAGTAGCTCGGGCCAACACCGCAGGGTCGGGGAAAGCAGCGACGAAGCGCTGGTAGTAGGGAATGACCGTCACCACCTGAGTCTGCTGCAACATGATTTCGGAAAGCCACACCCGATAGGCGTCGGCGCCCTGCCACGGCAGGCCGTGGCGGCCATGCCGCTTTTGCCAGCCAATGAGGCGTGAAGAAAACGACCGCATTCCCGACCGGTCAGCGCGATGGGGAATCGCTCACTTGAACAATCCCTTCAAGCCTTCTTTGAGCTTCTCCTTCGCCTTGGCTTTCGCCTCTTCCTTGAGCTCTTCCTTCTTCGCTTCCACCTTCTGTTTGGCGACGCCGGCCACCAGCGCCCCATAATCGACCTGGTATTTCAGGTCCGCAAACGGACCGCTGAGATGAACGGGCAGGGTTGCCGTTCCGCCGCCCTCGGTCTTGGAAAATGTAGCCTTGGCGGTGTAGTTCAGGCTGTCGTCGCCGATGTCGATGTCGCCATTGCCGGTGACGTGCAGCAGCGGCGCCTTCACGCTCAGGTCATCGTTATGCGCCACACCGTTGGTCACCTTGAAGCTGGCCTTGAACTCGCTGAACGCGGTCTTTTCGTCCTTGTTCAGCCCCAGCGTCTCGGCTTTCGTGTTCTTGCCCAGCGACTGCACGCCCTGCACCAGTTTCTGCAGGTTGATGCCCTTGATCGCGCCGTCGGTGAGGTTTACCGACGCCTTGCCGTTCAGCCCCCTTTTTAGCGCACTGACCAGATTCCCGCGCGTGCCGAGGTCGAGCGAGATGTTGCCGCGGCCTTCGACGATGTCCAGATTCACGGCATCCTTGGCCAGCGGCCCCACCTCGACGCCGGTCAGGTTGCCGCTCACGGCAAAGGCGGGCGTGACGGGTATCGCGTTCACCGTGGCCTTGAGTTTGGCGCTACCCCCATACAGGTTCATGGACAACGGGCTGACATTGACCATGCCATCATGCGCCCTGACATCGACGCGTAACTGGGAGCTCCTGATGTTCGCCACTTTCAGGGCACCCACGCGTAGGCTGCCGTCCAGGTTAAGACTGCGCAGGGGAGATAGATCAAACGGCTCCTCCGGCCCGACGGGTGTCCCCTTGCTTCCAGACTGCGCCGCCGGGCCGCCCTCGGATTTTTTCGGCAGGTAGAGATCGGCATCGAATTGATCGACATCGGCGTTGAAGCGAATGGCGGGGCGGGCGAAGTTGTTCACCGCGACATCCGCCTTGATCTGGCTCTGCAATAGCCCACCCGCGAGATTCACCGACACGGCCTGCTTTTTTGCATCCAGTTGTACGCTGCCGCCCAGTTCGCTGCTGATGGATTTGTTCGGCAGCTTATCGCCGGTCGCGGTCAGCGCCAGCTTCAGCTTGGGCAGACTGAATTGCTGCGATTCGAGGTTGCCTGTCACCGGCGTATCGAGCTTCGCCTTGAACGCCTGCTCCGGCTGTTTCACGTCAGCATCCAGCGTCAGGGCACTGACGGAGAAAGACTGCCCTTTGCTTTCCATATTCGGCAGCGCAAGCGTGATCTCGAAGCTGGTCTTGTCCTGGGTGCCGGATGCGCTGACCGACAGCTTCTTCGCATCGATTTCCTGCGAGGCGAGGTTCGCGCCGGCATCACCGCTGACCCTCACGTTGAGGTTGTTGATGCCCGCAGCGCTGCCCCTGGCCTTGAGCTCCAGGCCCTCCGCGCGGTAAAGTTTCTTGTCCAGGTCTATGGTCAGGGTCGCTTGTAGTTGTGCCCCAATGTCCATTTTCGGCTTGTTGCCCTGCAGCGTCAGGCTCAGTTCGGCCTTGCTCGGAACCCCGTTTGCGATGCGGCCGGTCTTGACGCGCAGGTCTTTTACCGCATATTGCACGCCGGTTGTCTCGTCGCCGTAGCCGAATGCACTCTTGTCCACGCTGACCGACGCGATATCGAACCTCACCGGCGCGGCGGCAGGTGCGCCGAGCGCGCCTTCTTCCGGGGCTGTTTCCGCCGCCGGGGCCGCGGAGATCAGGTCGTCGATATTAAGTTTGCCGTCCTTGCGCTTGACCAGCTCTGCCTGCACGCCAACCAGCGCAATCTCGTTGACCACCAGCTGCTTTGAAAGCAGCGGCAGAAGCGCGAGGGAGACACGGGCGCTATCGACGGCCGCGAACTGCCGCTCGCTGCGGAATTCCGAGAGGGAGATCTTGCTCACGCTGGCGCCGATGCTGGGGAAGAATGTCAGCTTGATGTCGCCGTCGAGTTTCAGGTCGCGATGCTTGCTAGTCTTCACGGCCTTGATGATCTGCGGCTTGTATTCATTGGGGTTGAACGTCAGCAGCAGGTAGGTCGCGGCAGCAACCACGACCAGAACGATACCCCCGATCGCCAGCAGCAGGTACTTGAGGATTTTTTTCATGACGTCACCCGGAACGAATGGACGCTGCAATTATAGCCCCAGGCCGCCTGCGATGGGCCCGGGGCTGATCTTTGCAGAGCCTATATGCGCTGGAGCACAGACGTGGCCCGGCTCATCTATTCCGGCAGGGCGATCTTGTGATCCTTGCTGAACTGGTAATCCCTGAACACATGCTCCGCCGTAAGCAGCTCATAGCTGCCATCGGCATTGCGGCGCGTGGTGTCCTTCAGTCGGTAGGTGTAATGCCCGCAAGTCCAGCACTTGAAATTGCGCATGTGGGTGCACAAACAGGTCTTGTCCATCACCGAGATCTTCTTGTCGTTCGGATGCAGCGTGACCTCGCGATTATACGAATCGATGTAGGAGCAATTGCCGTTGGCGTCCAGCAGGTAGCCGTAGGATTCACAGCCGGGGCGGATGCCCGAACCGATGGCCGGGCTGTTCCTCAGCATGCGCATGGGATAGCCGGTGGGCGAAATGGTATTGACCTCGATGTCGGCTTCAGTCGCCTTGAAATACTCCTGCTGCACGTCTGGCGGCAGCCCGCATTCCTTGGCGACGGTGAACCGGGTTGCCACCTGCACCGCGGCTGAGCCCGTCTCCAGGTAGGAGACGGCGTCGCTGCCGGTGAAAATTCCGCCCGCGGGAATCACCGGGATGTCCAGCTTTTCGGCGCGCAGGTACTCGATTATCTCCTGATTGATGGCGCGCAGGTCATACTTCGCCCAGTCCAGGCCAAAACCCAGGTGCCCGCCGGCCAACGGCCCCTCGACCACGATGTAATCGGGAAGGCGGTTGCTGCGCGAATTCTTGCGCAAGAAGAGTTGCAGCGCGCGCACGCTAGAGACGATGATACCCAGCTTTGCATCGCGAAAGCGCGGATGGTCTTCCATCAGGGCGAACGAACCCAGGTGCAAGCCGGCGGCCAGGGTGATGCCGTCGATGCCCGCCGACAATGCCGCATGCAGGCGCGCCTTGAGCGTGTCCCGGGGCGCATTCATGGTGAGCTTTTCCATGACGTTGATGAAGATCATGCCGCTGCCGCGCTTGGCCTGCATCGCCTTGCTGACATGCAGGCGCGTGGCCTCGGCCACCTGCGCGAGATCGAACTTCACCGCCGACTTGTCGGAGTTGTCTATGTTGTACTTGTACTTTTGCAGCTTCTCTTTGACGAAGTCAGTGTCGTAGCGGCGGTCGGACACCGTCGGCAGCATGGCGTCCGAAATATGCCCGACCCCTCCCAGGCGGGCGACCTCCAGCGCAAGGGCTGCGGTGGAAATGTCCACGCCCATGCCGCCCGACATGATGGGAACGAGTTCATGTTTGCCGAAGCGGAGGCGGAAATCATCCACGCATTTCATATGTTGCTGTTCCAATACATCAAATTTATCATATTACCTTCGAATACTGAGCGTGCTGCTGCCTGGTGCGCAGATATTTGTCGAACACCATGCAGATGTTGCGGATCAGCATGCGCCCCTTCGGCGTGACGACCACCTTCTGCGGCGACAGGGCAATCAGGCCTTCGCGCCCGTACTCGGCGAGCTCCGTGAGCTCGGTGGCGAAGTAGCTGTCGAAATCGATGTTGAAGGCAGACGTGAACGACGCTTTGTCGATGGCGAAATGGCACATCAGCGCCTGGATGATCTCGCGGCGCACCAGATCGTCCGCATTCAGCTCCATGCCGCGCATGATCGGCAGCACGCCGCGGTCGAGCGCGGCATAGTATTCCTCATCCTCGCGGAAATTCTGGCTGTAGGTCGGGCCGATCTTGCCAATGGCACTCACCCCCAATGCAACCAGGTCGCAGTCGGCGTGGGTGGAATAGCCCTGGAAATTGCGGTGCAGGCGCCCGTGGCGCTGCGCTACGGCTAGCTCGTCGTCCGGCTTGGCAAAGTGGTCCATCCCGATGTACACATAGCCAGCATCGGTCAGGATGTTGACCGCAAGCTTCAGGATATCCAGCTTGGTCTGGGCCGCCGGCAGGTCCGACTCGTGGATGCGGCGCTGCGGCATGAAGATGGTGGGCATGTGCGCATAGTTGTAGATCGAAAGCCGATCCGGGTCCGCGGCAATCACCTTCTCCAGGGTCGTCCTGACGCTGGACAGGGTCTGTTTGGGCAGGCCGTAGATCAAATCCAGGCTGACGGATTTGAAACCGTTGTCGCGGGCGGCGCGGATCACACGCAGGGTCTCCTCTTCGCTCTGGATGCGGTTCACGGCCTGCTGCACCGCGGGGTCGAAGTCCTGCACCCCGATGCTGATGCGGTTGAAGCCCAGACTGCCCAGCAAGGCGATGGTTTCGCTGCTCACCTTGCGCGGGTCGATCTCAATGGAGTACTCGCCGTCCTTTACCAGCATGAAGTGCTCGCCGGTCGCCCCCATCAGCGTGCGCATCTCGTCGTCACTGAGAAAAGTCGGGGTGCCGCCACCCCAGTGCAGTTGTTCCAGGCGGCGCTCGCCCGGCATCAGCGCCGCCTGCATCTCCATTTCCTTGATCAGATACTGAACGTACCGGGCGGATTTGCTGCGGTCCTTGGTGACGATTTTGTTGCAGGCGCAGTAAAAGCACAGCGTATTGCAGAACGGGATGTGGATATACAGCGACAGCGGCTTGGTCGTGTCGCGCTTGGCCACCCAGTTCTGGTAAGATTCGGCGTTGAACGTCGGAGCAAAGCGGTCTGCTGTCGGGTACGAGGTGTACCGGGGGCCGTTGCGATCCAGCCTGCGGATCAAGTCCAGGTCAACTTCCAGCTCCGGAGTTGCTGCTGTAGCGGTATTCATAAGGCTGATTTCGGCTGCTTCAATGTAAAAATGGCGCACAGGATACTATGCCATCGAATCGGAGGATAGCGTTTGACCTAGGTCAAACTCGTTGGAAACTGTTATTTGACTGTTATTTCGCCTAATTTATCCATGTCCAAGCAACTAATATTTGCCCCCGCGCAGCGCGGGGCCTCCTGCTCGAACTGCCGCCTGCGGCCGGGCTGTCTGCCCGCGGGCATGACGGGGGGTGAATTGGCCCAGCTTGAAGACCTCGCACGGGGGAAGCGTACGTTTCGGCGGGGAGATCATCTGTTCCGCAGCGGTTCGCCGCTCCAGTCGCTGTATGCCGTTCGCAGCGGTTTTTTCAAGACGCTGGTGCTGCATGGGGACGGTCGTGAACAGGTCACCGGCTTCCAGATGGCGGGCGAAATCATCGGGATGGATGGGATCAGCAACGATACCCATACCTGCGATGCGGTGGCGCTTGAAGACAGCGAGGTGTGCGAACTACCCTTCGGCAAGCTGGAAGAACTCGGCCGCACGCTGCCGGCGCTGCAGCGCCACCTGCACCGGGCAATGAGCCGGGAAATCGTGCGCGACCACGGCATCATGCTGCTGCTCGGCTCCATGCGCGCCGAAGAGCGCTTGGCGGCCTTTCTGCTCAATATGTCGCAGCGCTTTGCCGCCCGCGGCTATTCCCCCTCGGCTTTCAATCTGCGCATGACGCGCCAGGAAATCGGCAACTACCTGGGCATGAAACTCGAGACCGTCAGCCGCACCCTGTCGCAATTCCAGGAGGCAGGCCTGATCAGCGTGCGCAACAAGGCGGTTGAAATCCTGGATGCCAAGAATCTTAGGGCTTTTTTCGGATATTCCGCCTCGGCGTTATGAAGGCTGGGAGGCGCCTGCCGGCCGCCTCCGGGGTAACATGGAGATGACGACCCCGCCCAGCACCAGCGCCCCGCCGCCCAACTGTGCCTTTGTGGGCAAGGCACCGAAAAACGCCCCGGTCAGCATTGCGAATACCGGCACGAGGTTGATGAAGATGGCCGTGCGGGCCGCCCCCAGGCGGGCGATGCCCGCGCCCCAGAACAGATAGGCCAGCACCGTTCCGCCCACGACCATCACGGCCATGGCGCCGCTGGCTTTCACGCCGAGCCCATGGAATTGGCTGTCGCTGATGAGGGCAAACACGAGCAGCACGGCGGCGCCTGCCGCCATGATCCAGCTGGTATGCGCAATGGGCGAACCCTGCGGCATGTAGCGGCGGGTCAGCACGTTGTACATCGCCCAGGACACGGTGGCGGCCAGCATGAGCAAGTCCCCGCGGGAAAAACTCAGCGAGGCCAGCTTGCCCATATCGCCGTTTGAAATGACTATCGCCACCCCAGACAGTGCGACCGGCAAGGCCAGCATGTGCCGAGGCGTGATCTTTTCCCCCAGAAATGCGGCAGCCAACAGCGCCGTCAGCAGGGGGTTGATGCCCATGATCAGCGACGCACTGTTCGCCGACGTTGACCGCAATGCATAAAAAAACAACAAGTTAAATGCCGCAATCCCGACCGTTCCCAGCAGCAGATAAACGCGGGCATGACGACGCAGCAGGCCAAACAGCTCCTCCCTGCGCACGGCGGCGATAGCCAGCATCAGGCCCGCCCCCAACAGAAACCGGACCGCGGCCGCCCACAGCGGCGGCAAGTCGGCCAGCACGGGGCCAGCCAGCACGAAGTTCGCACCCCAAAATAAGGCCGTGGCTGATACGAGCAGGTAAACCGTGGCAATTCCCATTGAGCGCATCCTTAAGTAAAATTAACAATGGATAAACTGTAAACCCCGGTGCAGGCGCCAACAAGCTAGACTTTATTGAATACGACGTAAGATAAACTAATGTCACGCCAGCTTCCGCCGCTGAATTCGCTCCGGTTTTTCGAGACCGCTGCGCGGCATCGATCCTTCGCCCGGGCCGCGGAGGAGTTGCATGTAACTCCCGCCGCGGTCAGCCAGCAGATCAAGCTATTGGAGGACCACCTGGGTGTGGCTTTGTTCAAGCGCGGAAAGGTGCTGACCCTGAGCGAGCCGGCCGGCGATGTCCTGCACTTGGTGACCGAGGCATTCGATCAACTGGAAAGAGCCATGCTCAAGATTCGTTCCGGGCGGACCAGCGGGCCCCTGATTGTCTCGACGCCACCGGCCTTTGCCGCGCGCTGGCTGATTCCGCGCATGGACGACTTTCATGCACACCATCCAGAAGTGGACATTCAGCTGCTGGCGACGCGCCGCCCCGTCGACTTTTCGGTGGAAGATGTGGACATGGCAATACGCTTCGGCGATGGCCTCCATGGCGGACTGAATGTCGAGCAGTTGATGCCGGAACAGATCGTCGCAGTGGCCGCCCCCGCGGTTGCAGCCGCCATTCGCACGCCCGCCGCGCTGGCAGGCGCCAATCTGATCGAGGACGACTGGCACATTGCGCGCGGAGCCTTCCCCGAATGGGGCAGCCTGCTTGCCACGCAGGGCGTGGAAGGCATCCCCTTGCGCATCCGACGCTTCAGCGATGCCGACCTCGCGATCCAGGCGGCCATTGCCGGCTTGGGGGTCACGCTGGCCTGGCGTACGCTGGTAACCTCGGACTTGCAGGACGGACGCCTGGTGCAGGTTCTGAACCACGCGATGCCGACCAACCTCGGCTACCACCTGGTCATCCCCGCGAACCGGGTCATGCTGGCTAACGTCGCCGCCTTTCGTGCCTGGCTGCTGGAGCAAGCAGCAAACCAGCACGCGCCATAGAGTGAACTGGAGCGGGTGAACGGGATCGAACCGTCGTCGTAAGCTTGGGAAGCTTCTGCTCTACCATTGAGCTACACCCGCATGTAGAATGCGATGTTACCTAACCCTGCAAGAGTTTGGAAGTGATTTCAGTCTTCATCAACGGCGCGCCGCGCGAATTTGAACAGGCCATCAGCGTTGCCGCGCTCATCCAGGACATGGGGCTGAGCGGCAAGCGCATCGCGCTGGAACGCAACGGCGACATCGTGCCGCGCAGCCAATTCACCGAGCAGATGCTCGCAGACGGCGACAAGCTTGAAGTTGTGGTCGCGGTCGGCGGCGGCTAATTTGGAAACTAAATGAGCAACGACAATTTGATTATCGCGGGGAAATCCTATTCCTCGCGCCTGCTGGTGGGCACCGGCAAGTACAAGGATTTCGCCGAGACCCGGGCCGCGGTAGAAGCGAGCGGCGCGGAGATCATCACGATCGCCATCCGCCGCAGCAACATAGGGCAGGACCCCAATCAGCCCAATCTGCTGGAAATCCTGCCCCCCTCCCGGTATACGCTGCTCCCCAATACCGCCGGCTGCTACACCGCGGATGACGCCGTGCGCACGCTGCGCCTGGCGCGCGAATTGCTGGATGGGCACAGCCTGGTGAAACTTGAGGTGCTGGGCGATGCGAAGTCGCTCTATCCGAATGTAGTGGAGACGGTCTCAGCCGCGAAGACCCTGGTGGCCGAGGGTTTTCAGGTGATGGTGTACACGTCGGACGACCCCATCATCGCGCAGCAGCTGGAAGATGTAGGCTGCGTGGCGATCATGCCGCTCGCGTCCCTGATCGGGTCGGGCATGGGGATTCTGAATCCCTGGAACCTGCAACTGATTATGGACCGCGTGAAGGTGCCCGTCATCGTCGATGCGGGCGTCGGCACAGCCTCGGACGCCGCCGTTGCCATGGAATTGGGCTGCGCCGGCGTGCTGATGAATACGGCGATTGCCGCGGCACAACGGCCAGTGCTGATGGCCTCGGCCATGAAACTGGCGGTCGAGGCCGGGCGCAACGCATTCCTTGCTGGCCGCATGCCAAAGAAGCTGTATAGCGCGAGTCCGAGCTCGCCCGCCGCGGGCATGATCGGAAAGCCCTGATGGAACGGGCGCACATCCGCAGCTACGTCCTGCGCCAAGGGCGCGTCTCCAACGCGCAACAGCGCTCGCTGGAGACGCTGCTGCCCCGTTTCGGCGTTTCGTACGCCGCGGGGCTGATCGATCTCGACGCCGTTTTCGGCAGGACGGCTCCGAAAGTGCTGGAAATCGGCTTCGGCATGGGTGAAACTACTGCCGCTATCGCACAGGCGCACCCCGATCGCGATTACCTTGCCATAGAAGTGCACAGTCCTGGGGTGGGTAGCCTGCTCAAGCAGATCGGCGAGATGAACCTGGGCAATATCCGCATCATCCAGCACGACGCCGTAGAAGTGCTGCGTGACATGATTCCCGACAACGCGCTCGACGGCGCACATATATTCTTCCCCGACCCTTGGCACAAGGCGCGGCACAAAAAACGCCGCCTGATCCAGCCACCGCTGGTTGCGATGTTGGCCCGAAAACTCAAGCCCGGCGGCTATCTCCACGTCGCCACGGACTGGCAGGACTACGCCGAACAGGTGTTGGCCGTGCTGAGCGCCGAGCCGTTGCTGCACAACACTGCAACGGGATACGCCCGGCGCCCGGATTACCGGCCGCTCACCAAGTTCGAGCAGCGCGGGCTGAGGCTGGGTCACGGCGTATGGGACATGCTGTTTAAGCGCCCAGCGTGACCTTTGCATTTATATACAAGTAGCTAATCAGAAATTTTCTTCTTGGTATACTCCAATGCGGGTATTTTTCGTTAACCCTCTGAGGATACTGATCTATGAACTGGAAATTTCTGCTGACCTGCTGTGCGGTGTTGCTGGCAAGCGCTCCCGCGATGGCCACGGATACCAAAGGCTGCGAGGCGCAAGCGGCCCGCATGCAATCACCTGAGCGCAGCGCCTACATCAAGAAATGCCTGGCGGAGATGAGCGATCCCGCCCATGTCAAGAACGTGCAGCAACAGGAAAAGTCGGCCAGGTGCGAGCAAAACGCCAAAAATCAGAAGCTGCAGGGCAACGAGCGGGCCAACTACGTGGCATCCTGTATGACCAAGAACGAGGCCGTGGAGGCCGCCAAAGCGGCGCCTTCAACCACGGCGGCACAAAGCCCGGCTCCCGCGAGACCTAAGGCCGCCTCAGCCCACGCTAACGGGAAGGGCGCAGCCACCAAACCCGGCAATTCGTGCGTAAAGCAGGCCAACAAGAAGGGACTGAAGGGCGATGCGCGCAGGCAATTCCTGAAGGAGTGCACGCCCGGCTAAGCCGAGGCAAAGCAATTCAATCGTCCTACACCTGCCCGGGACTACCCGGGCAGGAATATCTGCAGCAAGTCGTTGAGGAATCGGCGGCCCGATTCGGTTGGCGCAACGCGCTGACGAACTGCCGGAACCGCGTGGTCACTGTCGCGCGGCTGCCCGTGCTCCAACGTCCTGGTCAGCAGCCCACGCCGCTCGGCATCGTCAAGTTCGCGTGTCAGGCTGAGTATCGGCAGGCTGGTGCGCTCCTCGAACAGCACGGCATCAAAACCTTGGCTCAAGCGCAGGGCGTTCATCATGAACTCGAACGCCAGTTCATCCGCGGGAACACTATGCTCCGTCTGCACCGGCGTACCCGTGGCGATAGTTTGCATATAGGCCTGCGGCTGCTTGTAGCGCGCCTGACGGATCACCTTGTCCGGAAAGCTCAGTTTGCTGTGCGCGCCCGCACCGATGCCCAGGTAGTCGCCGAACTGCCAGTAATTGAGGTTATGCCTTGCGCGCCGCTTCGGCTGCGCAAAGGCGGAAGTTTCGTAATGCCGGTAACCTCGTTCCTCCAGAAGCGCCTCAATCCGCTCCTGCATTTCGCCGCTCGCGTCGTCGTCCGGCAGCGGGGGCGGATTCCGGTAGAACAACGTATTCGGCTCCAGCGTAAGGTGGTAACAGGACAGATGCTGGGGCGCGAATGATAAGGCTGTCTGCACATCCTGCACCGCCTCGCTCAGTGTCTGGTCAGGCAACGCATACATCAAGTCCAGATTGATGTTGTCGAAGTGCGCCTGCGCCGCCTCAATCGCGCGCCGCGCCTCATCCGCGGAATGGATGCGCCCGAGCGCACGCAGGTGCCTGTCGTCGAAGCTCTGGACGCCGAGCGACAGGCGATTGACTCCGGCCTCCCGGTAAGCCGCAAAGCGCGTGGCCTCCACCGTTCCGGGATTCGCCTCCAGCGTGATTTCCGCATTGAGATCCAGCGGCAGCAGCATGCGCACGGCGCGCAGGATTTCATCCACAGCCTCCCCGCTCAACAGACTGGGTGTGCCGCCCCCGAAGAATACGGTGTATACCTTGCGCCCCCAGATTTGCGGCAAGGCAAGCTCCAAATCGCGGATCAACGCGGCGACGTATTGGCGTTCCAGGATGGGCGCAATGCCGTTCTCGGCACCCAGCGGCTGCGGCGCCCCCCTCACCTCGTGCGAGTTGAAGTCGCAATAGGGGCACTTACGCACACACCACGGAATATGGATGTACAGCGACAATGGCGGCAGGGTCTTGAAGCTGACCGCCTGCGACGCGAGGGCCGCGGGTTTCAGGGGATGTGCGGGCATGTCAGAACAAAATATCCGCCCGCGGGCACAACGTCGGCACAGGCTAGCTCGTCTTGAGCTTTTCGAGCAGCACCGCCAGTGCCTTGCCCCTGTGGCTGATCGCGTGTTTTTGCTCGCGCTCCAGTTCGGCGCTCATCTTGCCCAATTTCGGCAACCAGAATAACGGATCATAGCCGAAACCGCCGTCGCCGGCCGGTTGCCTGGCGATCTCGCCGTGCCACTGCCCTTCCGCGATCAGCGGCTGGGGGTCATCGGCGTGGCGTAGGAGCACCAGCACGCAGTAATAATGGGCCCTGCGGTCGGTGGCGTCCTGCATTTCGCGGAGGAGCTTTTCGTTGTTCCGCTGGTCGGATTTCGGCTCCCCTGCATAACGCGCGGAAAACACGCCGGGAGCGCCACCCAGCGCCTCGACGCAAAGCCCGGAATCATCGGCGAGCGCGGGCAGGCCGCTCAGGCGGCTCACGTGGCGCGCCTTGGCCAGCGCATTTTCGACGAAGGTGACGTGCGGCTCTTCCGCTTCCGCAATGCCGAGCGCGGCCTGGGTCAGCACTTCCACGCCCAGGGGCTGCAGCAAAAACTGGAACTCGCGCAGCTTTCCGGCATTGTTGGAGGCAATGACGAGTTTCTTCATTGGCCCAATGCGGAGCGCTGCCGCTCGATCAACTCCGTAATGCCGCTCTTCGCCAGCTCAAGCAGTTCGTCCATTTCGGCGCGGGTAAACGGGTGCCCTTCTGCCGTCCCCTGCACCTCCACGAAGTGGCCGTTGCCGATCATGACCACGTTCATGTCGGTATCGCACGCCGAGTCTTCGGCGTAGTCGAGATCGAGCACCGGCATTCCCTCATAGATGCCGACCGAGATCGCCGCGACAAAGTCCTTGAGCGGCGTCTCCTTCACCAGCCCCTTTGCCATCAGGCCGCTCACCGCGTCGTGCAGCGCCACAAATGCGCCGGTGATGCTTGCCGTGCGCGTGCCGCCATCGGCCTGGATCACGTCGCAATCGAGTTGAACGGTGCGCTCGCCCAGTTTTTTCAAGTCCACGACCGCGCGCAGGCTGCGGCCGATCAAGCGCTGTATTTCCTGGGTGCGGCCGGACTGTTTGCCCTTCGCCGCCTCGCGGCTCATCCGATCTCCGGTGGAGCGCGGCAGCATACCGTACTCCGCGGTCACCCACCCTTCGCCGCTCCCCTTCTTGTGCGGCGGGACTTTTTCATCCACGCTGGCGGTGCAGATCACCTTGGTGTCGCCGCATTCGATCAGCACCGAGCCCTCGGCGTGCTTGGTGTAACGGCGGGTGATGCGAATGTCGCGTAACTGGTTGTGCTGGCGCTGGCTGGGACGCATGAAAACACTCACGAAAAAAAGGAAGGCGCATTATATACGGGACGCCCGGCAGCCATGTCCTGTCATGCGCAACGCATGCGGCATGCGCCCCCGGACCGAGGTGACTGTCCCGTGCTCAGCGGTAGTCGAGGACGGTGCACACCACTTCCGCGGTGGCATGATCCTCTTCCCCGTCCCCAATGCGCGCGGCCAGGGCCGTCGTATTGTCCGCCCCCGGGCCGTCACGCAGGATCGCCTCGGAGATCATCTTGTCCAGAGCTGCCGGTAGGGGCGAACCGGAATCAAGGGCAGCGGCCATTCCGGCATCGTCCATCGGCCCCCACAGACCATCGCTGCACAGCAGCAGCAGGTCGTTCTGCTGCACAGGCAAGGGCGGCGGGGATTCTGAAAAAAACATGGTAGGCACCCCGCCCAGGCAGTTGGTGATCTTGTTGCGGTCAGGGTGAACCCTCACTTCATCCTGGGCGATGATGCCCCAGTCGGCCCACTGCTGCACCAGCGAGTGATCATGGGTAAGCGGCAGCAGTTCGCGGTTGCGCAAGATGTACAGTCGCGAGTCGCCGGCATGTGCCCAGTGTATCTGGCTGTCTTGCACCAGCGCGGCAACGCACGTCGTTCCAGGATTGCTGGGCAGTTGGTGGTCGGCGGCGTATTTAAGGATGGTGTCGTGGGCGAACTGCATGACGTCCTGCAGGAACGCCACGGGCTCTGCCACGCGGGGATGGGCTACCTGCGCGAAAGCCTGCATGTACATGTGAATGGCCGTCTGGGCGGCAATTTCCCCGTGCAAATGACCGCCCATGCCGTCGGCCAGCACGAGCAGCAGGGCTTCGCTTGTATAGGCGAAGGCGACGCGATCCTGATTGTATTTACGGCCACCGATGCGGCTCGACTGATAGATGGAAAAATTCATAAAGCGTAATCGTAATATAATGTGCTTTCTTAAGCTTGCCTTTTTATTTGTGGAATCACGATGATCTACAGCATGACCGGGTTTGCTTCCGGCGTCCGCGAACTGGATACTGGATCGCTCTCCATGGAGCTCCGCGCGGTCAACCACCGCTACCTGGACCTCCAGCTGCGGATGCCTGACGAGCTGCGCTCGCTGGAATCCGCACTGCGCGAGGCGATCGCCGGCCAACTTTCCCGTGGCAAGGTGGAATGCCGCATCGGCTTTGCCGCCCGCTCCTCGGAACGGAACCCCGCGCAGATCAACCTCGCGCTGCTGCGTCAACTGGCCCAGTGGAACGGTGAAGTTCAGGCCGTGCTGCCGGGGGCCCGCAGCCTGTCCGTGGCCGACATCCTTCGCTGGAACGGGGTGCTGGAAAGCGCCGCCCTCCCCGCGGACGCACTGCAAGCTACCGTGCTGGAATTGGCCCGGGAGGTACTGCGCGAGTTCGCCGCCGCACGTGGACGCGAGGGGGAGAAGCTAAAGGAATTTCTGCTGCAGCGGGTCGGGCACATCGGCGAACTGAGCGCGTCCGTTGCCCCGCGCATTCCCGCGACAATCGCCGCATACGAGGAAAAGCTGGCGGCGCGCCTGCGCGAAGCCATGCATGGGGGAGACGACGAAAGACTGCGCCAGGAGATCACGCTGTTCGCCGCCAAGGTGGATGTGGACGAAGAGCTGTCGCGCCTGCAAACGCATTTGGGGGAAATGCGGCGAATACTGGACAAGGGCGGGGCCGTTGGCAAGCGGCTGGATTTCCTGATGCAGGAACTGCATCGCGAAGCCAACACACTGGGCTCCAAGTCGGTGGACGCGGAGGTGTCCCGCGCATCCATGGAAATAAAGATATTGATCGAGCAGATGCGCGAGCAGATACAGAACATCGAGTAGGGAAAACAATGTCCGGCAATCTCTTTATAGTCAGCGCGCCTTCCGGCGCGGGCAAGACCAGCCTGGTAGGGGCCGCACTGGCGGCCACGCCGGGTATCAACCTGTCCATCTCCTACACCACGCGCCCGCCGCGCCCGGGTGAGGTGAACGGCAGGGACTACCATTTCGTCAGCCGCGAGGCGTTTCTTGCCATGGCCGAGCGCGGCGATTTTCTGGAAAGCGCCGAAATCTACGGCAACCTCTACGGCACCTCCCAGTCCTGGATAAAGGGGCAAATGGCGTCCGGGCGGGACATTTTGCTGGAAATTGACTGGCAGGGCGCAAACCAGGTGCGGCGGGTGTTCCCCGATTGCCTCAGCATCTTCATCCTGCCGCCTTCGATCCAGGCGCTGGGGGACCGCTTGAACAGCCGGGCCAAGGACAGCCAGGAGGTCATCGCGCGGCGGATGCGGGCCGCGCGCGACGAGATCGCGCATGTCGCTGAATTCGATTATGTTATCATCAACGACATACTGGAAGAGGCCGTGCAGCAGCTCAGGGCAGTGGTGGTCGCCGCGAGCGTCCGCCGCGACCGGCAGCTGGCACGCCATCAGGACTTGATCAATCAACTCACGAGGTGACCCCATATGGCACGCATTACCATCGAAGACTGCCTGGCGCAGATTCCCAACCGGTTTGAATTGACGCTGGCCGCAACTTACCGCGCCCGCCAGCTTGCCAACGGCGCCGATTACCTGGTGGAGGAGGGCAAGGATAAACCGACGGTGGTTGCCCTGCGCGAAATCAGCGAGGGCAAGGTCGGCCTGGAAATACTCAACCGGGGACAGGCCTGATTACAAACGGCTGTTAACCGTTCCGGCCCGTCCGGGCCGGATCTGACGCAGCATGTCTGACGCCGATCTGCTCCTTGAGGAGGTTTCCGCCTACCTGAAGAACAAGGATGTCGAGCACATTCGGAAGGCGGTCGAGTTCGGCGAGAACGCACACCAGGGTCAGACCCGGATCTCCGGGGACCCCTACATCACCCACCCCATCGCCGTAGCCCGCATTCTCGCCCCGCTGCACCTGGACGCGCAGGCCATCATTGCGGCCCTGCTGCATGACGTGATGGAGGACACCCCCGTCGGCAAGGAAGAGGTCGCCGAAAAATTCGGCAAGCCTGTGGCCGAACTGGTGGATGGCCTCTCCAAGCTCAACAAGATCGAGTTCGAGACCAAGGAGGATGCGCAGGCGGAAAATTTCCGCAAGATGCTGCTGGCAATGACGCGCGATGTGCGCGTCATCCTGATCAAGCTGGCCGACCGCCTGCACAACATGCGCACTCTGGGCGCACTGGGCCGAACCAAGAGCAAGCGTATCGCACGCGAGACCATGGAGATCTATGCACCCATCGCGAACCGCCTGGGGCTTAACAGCATCTACCAGGAGCTGGAGGACCTCGGCTTCAAGTACCTCTACCCCACGCGCTACTCGGTGCTGTCCAAGGCGCTGATGGCCGCCCGCGGCAACCGGCGCGAGGTGGTCGGCAAGATACAGGAAGCGATCACCGAACGCCTGAAGGAGAACCGCATCAAGGCCCAGGTGCAGGGGCGCGAAAAACACCTGTATGGCATCTACCGGAAAATGAAGACCAAGTCGCTCGAATTCGCCGAGGTGCTGGATATTTACGGCTTCCGCGTGCTGGTGGACGACCTGCCCGCCTGCTATCTGGCGCTCGGTGCGCTGCACGGCCTGTACAAGCCGATTCCCGGGAAATTCAAGGACTACATCGCAATCCCCAAGGCCAACGGCTATCAGTCGCTGCACACGACACTGTTCGGACCCTACGGCACGCCGATCGAGGTGCAGATACGCACCCAAGAGATGCACAAGATTGCCGAGGCTGGAGTGGCCTCCCACTGGCTGTACAAGGCGACGGAGACCTCCATCGCAGAGCTGCACCAGAAGACCCACCAATGGCTGCAAAGCCTGCTGGAAAGCCTGTCCCAGAGCAGCGACTCGGTGGAGTTCCTTGAACACCTGAAAGTCGACCTGTTCCCCGACGAGGTGTACGTGTTTACGCCCAAGGGCAAGATACTGGCGCTGCCGCGCGGCGCCACCGCCGTGGATTTCGCCTATGCGGTGCACACCGACATCGGCAACCGCTGCGTCGCAGCCAAGGTAAATTTCGAGCTGGTTCCGTTGCGCACCATACTGCACAACGGCGACCGCGTCGAGATCATCACCGCCCCGCATTCCAACCCGAACCCGGCTTGGCTCGGGTTCGTGGAAACAAGCAAGGCGCGCAGCCAGATTCGGCACTTCCTGAAGACCACCCACTTCCAGGAGTCGGCTACGCTGGGCGAGCGTCTGCTGAACCAGACCCTTTCGTCGCTGGGCCTCAAGGCACAGGACATCGACGGTGCACGCTGGGACAAGCTGCTCAAGGACACCGGCGCCAAATCGCGCGAGGAAATCCTCGCGGACATCGGCCTGGGGCGCCGGCTCAATATCGTGGTGGCGCACCAACTCGCGCGCGGCGGCGAGGGCAGCGTGCCAGAAGCGCCCCCCAGCGGCCCGTTCACCATCCTCGGCACCGAGGGCATGGCCGTTCAGTTCGGCAAGTGCTGCATGCCCATCCCCGGCGACCCCATCATCGGGGTGATCAAGAGCGGCCAGGGGCTGGTGATCCACACGCATGACTGCGCGACCCTGCGCAAGGGGCGCGGCAGCACGGATAAGTGGCTGGATGTGGTATGGGACAAGAACATTAACCGCCCCTTCAACGTCAACATCAAACTGGTGGTGGTCAACCAGCGCGGCGTGCTGGCCAAGGCGGCGGCAGCCATCGCCGAGGCGGAATCCAACATCGAGAATGTGCATTTCGCCAACGAGGGTGAGTACACAGGGCTGTATTTCACCCTGCAGGTCAACAACCGGGTGCATCTTGCCAATGCCATGCGCCGCCTGCGCAAGATACCCGAGGTTATTCGCATTACTCGGGTCAAGAGCGCACCGATCTGATCCGGAGTACGGCTAGGCCAGGTCGAACAGCAGCACCTCGGCATCCTCACCCGCGCTCAACTCCACGCGCGTCTCGCCCTCGTACGTCAGCGCATCGCCAGCTCCCAGCGCCGTGCCGTTCGCCATGAGTTTGCCGCGGGCCACATGCAGGTATGCGCGGCGGTCTCGGTCCAGCGCGTAATCCAGAGTTTCGCCGTCAGTCAGCATCGCCGCGGAAACGCGCGCATCCTGATGGATGTGCAGCGCTTTGTCGCCGGCCTCATGCGTTGCATCGGGCGACACCAGCAGGCACCAGCGCCCGCGCTCGGCCGCGACGGGGATGGACTTCTGCCAGTAGCCCGGCCGCAGCCCTTGCTGGTCCGGCAGTATCCAGACCTGCAGCAAGTGCACCGTTTCACCCGGCGAAGGGTTGAATTCGCTGTGCAGCACGCCCGTGCCTGCGCGCATCAGCTGAATCTCGCCGTGGCGGATGTCTCCCCCGTGGCCCATGTTGTCGCGGTGACGCAGCGTGCCGCTGAGCACATAGGTGAGGATCTCCATATCACGGTGGCCGTGCGTGTCGAAACCCTTTCCCGGCTGCACGAAGTCCTCGTTGATTACCCGCAACGCGCCGAAACGGACGTTTTCCGGATCGTAATAGTCCGCAAAGGAGAAGCTGTGCCAGCTTTCAAGCCAGCCATGGTGCGCATATCCGCGCTCGGAGGATTTGCGAAGCGTGATCATGGAGAACCTCCTATCTGGAACCAGATCCTGGCCTCCCGACTGCCCGCGGGGCGGCGGGTCGCAGTCAGGTCCCCGGGGAAGGGGACATTATCCACCTTCCCGAGGGGTTCAGGGCGCCGCTATTCGGACGAACGGGCCCGGATTCGGACAGACGCAAGAAAGACGGCGACGACCCGGACAGGCGGCCCCCCGAAACCGAACCGGCGGAACTGCCAAGCCGGCCGCGAAGGGCGCAGAGTGTACTGCAAGTGCGGCTTTGGTTGTATTGATCGCGGCAGGTCGGACCGCACGATAACACTGAGGAGTTGCTCAAATGAACGACTGGCATTCATGGCTGTTCTGGCCGAATAACGTGGCGTTGTCGCTGCTGGCGCTGTTTATGCTGCTGACGCTGTTCTTGTATGCGGCGCGCAGGCAGATTCACGGCGTCATCCATTCCTTGTGCTACCTGGTTGCCTCTTCCCTGCGCTTTGCCGCGCGCTGGCTGTTCTCGGCAGCCAATACGCTGCGCGAACGCAACCGCACCGTGCTGCTGGCGCACGGGGAGACCGAGGCGACGGCACAGATAGAGCGCGAATTCGAGCGCGTCACCAGCATCATCCGCAAGGACCTGCAGGAGTACCCGGCATTGCAGCGCAAGCTAAGGGAGGAAATCACCCGCATCGAGGAGGATTTCCGCCGCTGCGGCGAAGTTCCTCCGCCGCCGCCGGAATGGGTGAGCGCACTGGAATCGGTTGCTCAGATCAAGTCCGGCGGGGATATTCCGCGCAAGCTGCTGGAAGACATCAACAAGTCCATTCAGAAGATACACGACAAGACTGTTACCGAATTCCGCCGGTCGTATGAGGATCGGCACAAGATACTGAAGGGCATGCTGCCCACCTGGCGGTCCGTAGCGCAAGCCATGGAGCAGATCGACAAGAAGATGGTCTCCCTGCAGGACAACGGGAAACGCATTGACGACCATATGGCGAAGTACGAAGCCATGCGCGCGAAAGATGACAAGGCGGAACACATGCTGACGGTTTCCGGCTTCGTGCAGCTTGGGATTTCTTCGCTGGTGATGGTGATCGCAATGGGCGGCGCGTTCATCAACTACAAGCTGATTGCGCTGCCGATGTCGGAAATGGTGGGCGCCAGCGACTACATCACCAACAACCTGAAGACTTCCGATGTGGCCGCCCTGGTGATCATCCTGATGGAAGCTTCCATGGGTCTATTCCTGCTCGAATCCCTGCGCATTACCGGCCTGTTCCCCCGGATCGCCAGCATGGATGACCGCATGCGGCGCCGTTTGATGCTGGTGTCTCTGGTGTTTTTGGTCATACTCGCCGGCATCGAGTCTTCGCTGGCACTGATGCGCGACATGCTGATTGCGGACAAGGCTGCGCTGATGCGGGACCTGGCCTCGGCTGCCCCGGCAGCGGCCGAAGGCGGACTACTGACGCACATCCCCATGGCGGGGCAGATGATCATGGGTTTTGTGCTGCCCTTCGCGCTGGCGTTTGTCGCCATCCCTCTGGAAACCGTGGTGTATTCCCTGCGCACAGTCATCGGCGCGCTGCTGGTACTGCTCCTGCGCGGGCTCGGGTTCGTGCTGAGGTTTATCGGGGTCGGCTTCAAGCGCATCGCCAAAGTGCTGGAGATGACCTATGACATCTGCATCGTCATTCCGCTCCTGGTGGAGCGTATCGTTGGAGCAAGTGGCGGCTCCGCACCCGGCAGGCTGCGTCAACAGAAAAGCGGGAGCACATCATGAAAAAGCACATTCTGGCAGCGCTGTCCATCCTCGGTTTGCTCTCCGCCGGGGGCTGCGGCGACACTCACATGCACAGCCAGGCCGTCTACATGCTGGTGGATACCTCCGGCACCTACGCCAAGCAGGTAAGCAAGGCGGTGAAAATCGTCAATTATCTGCTTGCCACCCTGAATCCCGGAGATTCTCTGGCAGTGGCCAAGGTGGAAAGCCGCAGCTTCACCGAGAAGGATATCGTGGACAAGGTCACCTTCGACAAGCGCCCTTCGCGGGCGACCGAGCAGAAGCGCGCCTTCAAGGCCAGGATTGAGGCCTTCGCTCAGGGAGCCAGGGGCAGCGCGCACACCGACATTACCGGGGGGCTGATCCAGGGCGCCGAATACCTGAACGAAACCAAGGCAGGCATCAAGACCATCGTCATCTTTTCCGACATGGAGGAGGACCTGGACAAAGGGGCCGTTCGGGATTTTCCGATCCACCTCGACGGCATCCGCATCGTGGCCCTGAACGTGACCAAGCTTGGATCCGACAACGCGGACCCTCGGAAATATCTGGACCGGCTGGCGCACTGGAAAGCGCGCGTCAAGAAGGCCGGGGCATCCGAATGGGTGATGGTCAATGACCTGGAGAACAACATGGAGGCCATCCTGGGCGGACATTAGCGCCCGCACACGTCATACTTTTTCGTCCCTTCTCCTCCCTGACCGGACACGCCGCCTCTGCGGCGCTTTTTTTTGCGTCGCGAATCGGTCGCCTGTTTGCGGGTAACGGCACTTTCCGCTAAAATCAGCACCAGTAACGCATGCAGCCCTATTCCCCCAGCCCGCATTCCGGGCGATTCCCTGATTTCCGGATGTCGTGAGCAAGAAGCTATTCATCAAGACTTTTGGCTGCCAGATGAACGAGTATGACTCGGACAAGATGGCAGACGTGCTGCACGCCTGCGAAGGCATGCAGCAAGTCAATTCGCCGGAAGAGGCGGACGTGATCCTGTTCAACACCTGCTCGGTGCGCGAGAAGGCGGAAGAGAAGGTATTTTCCGACCTGGGGCGTGTGCGCGAGCTCAAGGCGCGGAACCCGCAACTGCTCATCGGTGTGGGCGGTTGTGTCGCCAGCCAGGAGGGCGATGCAATCGTCAGGCGCGCGCCCTATGTGGACGTGGTGTTCGGCCCGCAGACGCTGCACCGCCTGCCGCAACTGCTCGCCGCGCGGCGCGCAACGGGCCGCGCGCAGGTGGACATCAGCTTCCCCGAGATCGAGAAGTTCGACCATCTGCCGGCGCCGCAGTCCGCCGCCGGCTCCGCATTCGTCTCCATCATGGAAGGCTGCAGCAAGTATTGCACTTTCTGCGTGGTGCCCTACACCCGCGGAGAAGAGGTATCGCGCCCGTTTGCGGACGTGATGCGCGAAGTGAGCGACCTTGCGGCGCGCGGCGTGCGCGAATTCACCTTGCTCGGGCAAAACGTCAACGCCTATCGGGGCGAACTGGAGGATGGCGACGCAGCCGACCTCGCCCTCCTGCTGCAGGCCATTGCCGCGCTGGAAGGCGTGGAGCGGCTGCGCTATACCACTTCCCATCCCAGAGAGGTGACGCAGCGCCTGATCGACGTGTATGCCAGTACGCCGAAGCTGGCCGGCCATTTGCACCTGCCGGTGCAATCGGGCTCCGACCGCATTCTGGCCGCAATGAAGCGCGGGTACACAGCCCTGGAATACAAGTCGCTGGTCCGCCGCCTGCGGGCCGCGCGCCCGGACATCTGCATCTCCTCCGATTTCATCGTCGGTTTTCCCGGCGAGACAGAACGCGATTTCGAGGCGACCATGAAGCTGATAGACGAAGTTGGATTCGATGCCAGCTTCTCCTTCATCTACAGCCCCCGCCCCGGAACGCCCGCCGCTGAGCTGCCGGACGACGTGCCGCAGGAAGTGAAGGCGGGGCGGCTCAAGCGCCTGCAGCACCGGATAGCGCAGCAGGAAACCGCCATTGCAGAGGCGATGGTAGGGACCACCCAGCGCGTGCTGGTGGAGGGCTTTTCGAAGAAAGATGTGCAGGAACTCGCCGCGCGCACCGAGAACAACCGCATTGTCAATTTCGGCGGATCGCCCGGCATGATCGGGCGCTTCGTCAACGTAAAGATCACCTCAGTCATCGTGCACACGCTGCGCGGCGAGGTGGCGAACGAGGCCATGACACGGGTGGCAGGGCGATGAATACGCCGATCGCTCGGTTTGCGCTCGAGCCGCTGGACAATGCGCGGCTGTCCAACCTGTGCGGCACCTTCGACGAGAACCTGCGCCAAATCGAAACTGCCCTGGAGGTAACGATCTCCCGCCGCGGCGAGCACTTTACGGTGCAAGGCGTACTAGCGCCACTGGCGCAACGCGTGCTGGAGGACTTCTACCGCGAAGCCCGGCACGACATTTCGCTGGAGCGCCTGCAGCTTGGTCTGATCGAGGCGATGAACGGTACATCGGATGTGCAGAGCGAATACGTCCCCATCCTGATGACCCGCAAGGCCGAGGTGCATGGGCGGACGCCGCGCCAGAACGATTACCTGCAGGCCATCCAGCAGCATGACATTACCTTCGGCGTGGGCCCGGCCGGCACCGGCAAGACCTACCTCGCCGTGGCTTGCGCGGTGGACGCGCTGTTGCGCGAGACTGTGCGCCGCCTGGTGCTGGTGCGACCCGCGGTCGAGGCGGGCGAGCGCCTCGGCTTCCTGCCCGGCGACATGGCGCAGAAAGTCGATCCCTACCTGCGCCCCTTGTATGACGCGCTTTACGACCTGATGGGCACGGAGCGGGTCGCCAAGGCATTCGAGCGCGGTGTGATTGAGATCGCTCCCCTTGCCTACATGCGCGGGCGCACCCTGAACCACGCGTTCATCATCCTGGATGAGGCGCAGAATACCACGCCGGAACAGATGAAGATGTTCCTGACCCGCATTGGCTTCGGCAGCAAGGCGGTGATCACTGGAGACGTTACGCAAATCGACCTCGCGCGGGGGCAGAAAAGCGGCTTGAACGAGGCCAGGCACGTCCTGTCCGAAGTGCGCGGCATCGCCTTCCAGGATTTCCTTTCAGAGGACGTGGTGCGCCATCCGCTGGTCCAGAAGATAGTCGGCGCTTATGAGGCCTATGACCGACAAAACAAAGCCAATGCCTGACGCGCGCAAATTGTCGCTATCCGTGCAGTATGCCAGCCGAGCGAAAGACCTGCCGACACGCGCGCAACTGCGGCGCTGGGCCAGGATCGCTTTGGCAGACGACGCGCACATTACCCTGCGCATCGTGGATGAAGTGGAAGGGCGCGAACTGAACAAGAGCTATCGCGGCAAGGATTACCCGACCAACGTACTCACGTTTGTCTATGACGACATGCCGCCCTCC